>Ga0160419_100649_pt1 | contig 20021 bp, 42 predicted proteins | sample CelAP2metagpilot_2_FD_108196 | JGI IMG/M metagenome (GOLD analysis project Ga0160419, IMG submission 108196) | Phycosphere-associated microbial communities from Cellana algal ponds in Kailua-Kona, Hawaii, USA - Cellana AP2-4-25 metagenome pilot ... | reverse complement strand
GTGCTGAGATTATAAGCGCCGACAATTTAAATCAAGGCTAGTTGGACGTATTGCTTCCCTCAGCCCAACATAAATTGGTCGCCACGGCCAATGCCGTCTCCCTCACTGTATATTCCATCATCTATGTCCGCACGGACACGACAACCATCCAAAGTGCCGACGTGAGTGTCCAAGGTAAACAGAATGTAAGTCAGGAATCGAACGCCCACATCGGTCGATTTACCAGCTATATTCTCGACGGACCCTGAAGCGGCGCAGGCGTCACGTCCCTTGTCAAAACTGGATCGAATGCCCTTGTGAAAAATATGCGTCATGGACTCCATTTAAACATTGCTCAGGATATGCGTGTGCGAGTGACGTGGATCCCGATCCTTCCTTTTGGGAAGAGGGATAATATCGCCAGCATGGCGGCCGTGTAGTCCGAGTGATGGTTGTTGGTGGTAATGATGCAAGCCTTCATTCTCAAAAGATGGGTGAAGAAGGGATCAGGTCCAGCATCTATCAGCCAATTTGAGCAACAAGAACATCGAAGTATTTGCAAAATGAGAAACTTATGTAAGTTTTTGGCTCTTTTTATTTTTGGAGGGCTTAAATCACAATTGATGTGCGTCTTTTATACATGAAGACTTGTACAGCATACAGACGATTCCTGCAAATTGAGATAGCTTCTTCTATAGTATTGCCCTCTATTATTTAAAACAGGTTGACCATACCTTTCATACCCCCGACAGGATGGTACTTGCCGCGATGCGTTTCTTTCGCCGAAGCGTGGCGACTACGATTTACAAGACCCCTTCTCTTTTTGAAATCGTTCAAATTGGCAAAAATGTTAAGAAAATGCTGACCAATGCCTCGGGCAACCCCTATAAGAAACAATTTTTGAAATATTACCTTGAAAACATCCTTACGCCAACCACTATTATCTTTCGGTCATTCGAAAATTGCCAATGTTCTCCGACACTATTTCTGTGATTTACAACTCCAAAAAGGCCAACAACACTGTGTCGTTTGTTTGTGACATGCACATTCCACGGAACGCGGCATAAATTGCACTTCTTCATAGACGCCAAGAGCACTATGAACCCATTGTCTTTCATTACCGCAGAGTGTTGAAGGACCCTGTCCTTTTGAGGAGCTTAATGCGGCCTTTCTTATTTGCGGGGATAGATATGAGGGGTAGTGAATTAGCGAGCGCTATTATTGCTTTACCTTTCCCAGCCATTTGCCTTGTCTTTTTCAGCTTATTGTCTTGTTATATTGAGAAGGGCGTTTCGGTCATTTGCATAACGATAAGGTAACATACCTTTTTCCTTTCTGACTTATCATTCTTTCTGTCATCTGCTTCTGTCTTCAACATTTCCCCCTACATTATCACCTTTTCATTCTTCTTTTCACACCCATTTTGACCCAAACACACATACGTATGTGCCCATTCGCTATGTATGTATCACACTCCTGCGTGCCCTCCCACGCACAAGCTACTCTCTCTTAGACAAAAGCTCCATTTCAACCCAATTCCTCTCATCCTCAGAGCTCCATAATCATACTTCAGCGACGATCATCATGTATTGACATTAATTTTTACCCCCTTTTTTCTTACGCCCTCCTCCCTCCCCCTACTCCTCCGTAAACTTTCGCATACATGTCCGCAAGGGCTTCCCACCCCCCCCTATGTGCCTTACCGCGCACATTGCTTTGATTCACAAACAGCACCAAGACGCTGACTACGAACGACAAGGCCGCCGCCATCATCACACTGGGCATGGGGAGACACAGGAGGAGGGAGATAGGCCGGGCCGGCAGAAGGGTTAGGACTGTGGCTAGGAGGTAAGGCAGAAAGTTTTCGGCCTGCGAAGGAGCGTAGGCGGCCAGGAAGGCAAGACCAATCTGAGTGATGGCGGCCTGGCACGCAAAGAGAAAAGGGAAAGCGGCGTAGGTGGACGAGGATGGGGGAAAATAACGGTAGGTCAGGGCAGCGACAAGGAGGGACTTGATGCTCGTCAAACCAAGTAGAAGGACAGCATTCAACGGAAAAGTTGCGCGGGCCGTATGACTTTTCCCGAGCAGGAGCACGAGTAAAAACGATAAGAGGCTACCAGCGCCTACTGACTGGGCCAATACAATGTCCCCGCCTTTGAGCAGGTAGGGTGCGAGGGCGCGAGGAAGACTTTCAGGGAAGGAGATGCAAAGAAAACTGGCAAGGAGGAAAAACTGAACTGCGACAAGAGCGTGCATACGAGCCAGGCAGCGCCCGCGGTCGATCTCTGTCTGAGGAGAGAAAGAAAAGGGAGGAAGATGTGGAGGAAGGCATTGCGAGTTGATGAATATTGACGACGCTCTCCTTCAAAAGCAGCAGAAGAGATCTCACCTCTTCGAAATAGTCTTGTCGTCTGAATATGCGAGGCCCACCTCCACGAGCACGCGTAACGATGCTCTTGTTAATAGTGGCAGTGGTGGGAACGACGCCAGAGGACGATGAAGCTCCGCCGCGGGAGAGAAGCAAACAGCTGATGCTGCTCCTGCTGCTCCTGCTACAGCGCCCAGAGAAGGCGGAGAGCGGCATCATGGCCGCGGCGGAAGCTCCAGTGGCCAGGCTTGACACGACGATGAGGCGAAGGAGCCCAGAGGTCTTCATTCTGCTGTGAAGGAGGGAGAGGAGGGAGGTTAGTATGTTTAAGCCTTCACTGTAGAACTGTTAGGGAACGCGTCCGTTTAAAATTATACCAGGGCTATTGCACCATCAAGGCGCCAAACGTAGCTCCTTGCAAGTGAGTAGTAGAGGGCGTGTTCCTACGTGCAGAAGGAGTGCAGGGAGCAGAGTGTTGAGGAAGCAGAACACCTCTACGAATTCTTGGTATGGCTCCCTATTTCACAAATGAGGCAAGCAAGACAAGAGGCAAAAACAGTGCATGTATGTACAATACGCAATTCTTCATTGATATTTCCTTTTTTGTACAAGCCCATATCCTGGTATTAAAGCTCTTCCTCTTCTTCCCCCCCTTGGATCTCCAGCTCTTCCCCCATGCTCTCCTTCTCCACCGCCCTCCCCCTGTCTATCGGCAGGCGGGTGCTGCGTGCCAAGGCACGCAAGCCTTCCAGTACGTCTACATCCCACACTCTTACCATCCCTTCTTCCCACAACCTTTGCGCCAATTCCTGATACCCTCCTTTCCTCCCTCCCTCCCTCCCTACTTCTCTCCCTCCACTCTCACTGAAAGCCTGTCGGAGCCACGTCATGACCCTTCGAGCCGTTTCTCCATCCATCCCTTCTTCTCTTTCCCTCTCCCTCACCAATGCCACCCCCACCAAATGCTGTAGAAGGCGGTCAAGGGTACGCGAGGCAGAGAGGGAAGGGGGATAGGAGGAAACAAGGGAGGACTGCATGTAAGCCTCGAGGGCGGCGTCCAAGACGGCTGGGAAGCCGCCGCCAGAATAGGAATCGTAGGAGGAGGGAAAAGGACCCACAGCACGGAGGCCAGCGGCGGCGTGGGCGCGCACCTGAGCAAGAGGAAAGGGAAAGGAAAAAGGGAAGAAGGGTGGGTACGTTTAGATGACAAAGGCACAGGCGAGTCCATGTGGTTCAACACTGTCTCTCTTTCCTCATTTCCGTCCTCTTCCCTCCCTTTCTCCCACCCTCTATCCCCTCTGTACCTTGACATTTCTGTCCGTCAGTGAGGCATGAAGCAAGACCGTAATGATTGGCCCCAACTCCCCCCCTCCCTCCTCCCCTTCCTCCCTCCCTTCATCCTCGTCATCCACTTCTCCCACCCCCAGCCCCTCCTTCCTTTCCGTCTTCGTCGTCCTCCTCCTGGCCGTGGCATGCAAAAATGAAGTCAATGCACAACAAGCATTCCATCTCGCCTTCACGCGCACCGGTGTATCCTTTCCTTTCTCCCCCGCTCCTTCTTCCTCGCCCTCCCTCCCTTGACCCCGCACTATGTCCAAGATAGCGGAGAGACACGCGCGACGCAAGGATGCTATTTCGCTTCCTCCTTCTCCTGCAGCTACTGCTGCTGCTAATGCTACTCCTCCTTCCCCTGCTGCTGCTGCCATCACGGTTTTTCCTTCCCCTTCAAAGCCGGCTCGCTGCTGCTGCTCCTCCTCGTTAAGTTGGCCGAGAAGGTGACTACAAAGGCAGGGAGGTAGGGAGAGGAAGAAAGGAAATGAGCGAACGATACTACGTGAGAAGTTCCTTCCTGCCCTTCCTCCCTGCCTAGCTCCCAGCCCTCAAGGCGCCACTTACACTCCCTCCCCTCCTCTCCCCTCCCTCCCTCCCCTCCCCCTCCCTTCTCCCTTCCACCCTACCCTATAGCCCTCAGGGCACTACTAGTCGTCTTCTCCTGCTCCGGCTGTGCCCGCAACACCTCCAATGCCGCTGCACATATCGCAGCCACGTCCACCGTCCCTCCCTCCCTCCCTCCCTCCCTCTCTCCCTCCTTGCTAAGGGAATGCGAGAAGTTGGAGATGGCCCATATGGCTTGAGCTCTGACCCCCAGGCGAGCATCCCGACTTGCCACCAGGAGGGCTGAGGAGGCGAGAGAGGGAGGGAGGGAGGGAGGGAGGGCAAGCGTAGCGGTCCAGTGGGGGAGAAGAACCCCGAGAACGCGGCAGGCGTTGGCCTGAGGAGGGAGGGAGGGGAGGGGGAGGGAGGGAGCGGGGGAGGGAGCGAGGGAAGGGATAAGAAAGAGGTTTGTGGTCGGAGGAGAGAGAAGAGAGGGGGGCAAGGAGGGAGGGAGGAAGGGAAGAAGGGAGGGAGGGGAGGGAGGAGGGAGGGAGGGAGGAGATACCTTAATCCCGGAGATGGTGTCCTCCCGCGCTGCGACGATCATTCGGGCCAAGCAGCCTTCCGTGCTGATTGCCTCCTCCTCCCCGTCCTCCTTCTCCTCCTCCTCCTCCTCCTCCCTCTTCTCCTCCCCCTCCTCCTCCCCCCCTACCACCTCTTCTCCCTCTTGTTCCTTTCCACCTACTTCCTGCTGTGGATCAAGGCGACATGCATGGAGGATGAAATGAATGAATAAGTAAAATGGATAGATAGATAAATTAAATAACAAATAAATATATAAATAAACGAAGAAATGAAAAAAAGTCGAGACCGAACGACGCTACCGCTATGCTTCTGCCCCCACTCCCTCTTGTTCTCCCTCCCGCCCTACCTCCCCTTCCTCCTTCCCTCCCTCCCTCCAGTCCTGAGCCTCGAAGTGGCTTAAACACGCGCAAGCCACGGCCCGAACCCCGTGGTAGGGGTCAAGGAAAGCACGTCGGACGTGCCTAGGGGAGGGAGGGAGGGAGGGAGGGAGGGAGGGAGGGAGAGAGGGAGGGAGGGAGGGAGGAGGGGATGGTAGTGGTGAGAAAGACGTGTTGAAAGGGAGAATGGAAATGAGAGGAGGAGAATAAGGGAGAGGGAGGGAGGGAAGGGGAGAGGATGAAAGAGGGAGGAAGGAGGGAGAGAGGATGAAAGAGGGAGGGAGAGAACATTTGGCAGACGTACCGCATGAGGAAGGCCACCCACACCATCGACAACCCGCCCTCCTCCCTTCCCTCGCTCGCCGCCTGTCCCTCGTGCCGGGCTTTGACCTCTTTCCGCCACTGCAGCAGTTCTTCCACCACCTGTGTCAGCAACGAGGGAGGGAGGGGGAGGGAAGGAGAAACCGCGGCGTTAATGGATTAACAAGAAGGACAGGCCGAGCAGCCCAACACTTCCCTGCCTGCTCTCCTTCCTTCCTCCTTCCCTTCACCCCTCTCTCCTCCCCTGACACTTTGATTCCAAATATCATCTAGATTCTGGTCAAGCCGTGTGGATCTCACAGAACCCGGAACCAGCCCATCACTTCCGTCCCTCCGTCCCTCCGTCCCTCCTGACCTTCAAGGCATGCAGGCGCAGGTTCTGATCAGGGGCGGCGAAGTTGGCCTGTAGAACGCCCTTCATGAGAAGAGCAAGGCGGGAAGAGGGGAAGAGGAGGAGGGAACCATAGCCTCTGGAGGAGGGAAAGAGGGAGGCAGGGAGGGGAGAAAGGGAAGGGATGGGTGAGGAGATGAGAGAGGGAAGGGAACGATGCAATATTTGGTTTTATGAGGATCTTTCCCGTGCGGGAGAGGGCGAGGTGCGAGGGAAGAGAGGAAGAAGGGATGGTGGGAAATAGGAAAAGCGAGGAGGGGAACCGTGGCCCCTGAGAAGGGGGAAAGGGAGGAGGGGAGAGAGGGAGGGAGGGAGGGAGGGAGGGAGGGAAGACGGACCTGGCGGCCCTTCCGAGGAGGAGAAGAGCGTCTTGTCTTTCAAAACGCGGAGGAGACGCAGCCATCGCACCTGTTGTTGTTGTTGCTGCTGCTGCTGCTGCTGCTGCTGTTGTGGTTATTGCTGTTGTTGTTGCTGCTGGTGCTGGTGCTGGTGCGGCTGCTGCCTCCAGGAGCTGATCAATGAAGGCGGCCCCTCCCTCCCTCCCGCCCTTCTTGCCGTCAGCGCGATGCAGGAGCAAAGCACGGATCGGGTCGTCGTGTGCGGAAAGGAGGGAAGGGTGGAGGGAGGGAGGGAGGGAGGAAGCAGCCGCCTGAAACATCGCCGCGATGGCATGCATTATCTCGTGCCGCGTCCTGGCATCCATCCCCTTTCTTCCCTCTCTTCCTCCCTCCTCCCCCCCTCTTCCTCCTTCCCTCCCTCCCTCCCTCCCTTTCTCCTTTCCTCTCTCGTCCTCGTCCTCGCTCAAGAGGCGGTGAAGGAGGAAGAGGGCCTCTCTGACTCCTTTCCTCATGTCCCGTTTGGCTACTTCCCAGCAAGGGAGGGAGAAAGGGAGGGACGAAGGGGAGGACGGGAGGGAAGGAGGGAAGGAAGAAAGGAGGGTGGAGATGACTTTCAACAACTCCTGTGCGTGAGAGAAAGAGGAAGGGAAAGAGGGAAGGGAAGGAAGGAGGGAGGGAAGGAGGAAGGGAAGGAACAAGGGAAGGAACAAGGGAAGGAAGGAGGGAGGGAAGGAGTAAGGGAAGGAAGGGAGGGGGGAGTCAGCCAGAGGATAGGGCTGTTTCAGCTGGTGTCACATTAGCCTCCCTCTTATCCATCCCTCCCTCCTTTCGGCCCACCTGATAAAACCCTGACGATGCAACCACCCCTCCCTCCCTCCCTCCCTCCCTCCTTCCCAGCACCAGGATGGGAAGGGCGGCATGGATGTGAGCAAGCGTGGCTTGCCATTTGTCCGTGAGGGAGAGGCGGGCAGGGGGGCGAGAGGGAGGGAGGGAGGGAGGGCGGGAGGGAGGATGGATGCTGCTGTTGCTGTTGCTGCTGGTGGTGGTGGTGGTGGTGCTGCTGCTGGTGCTGGTGCTGCTGTTGCTGCTGCTTCTTGTGGGTTTTTGGCGGGCCAGGGCCTCACTCCATTGTTTGAGAGGAGCCGACTTGAGCATGTGGGCTGAGGGAGGGAGAGAGGGAGGAAGGGAGGGAGGAAAGGTGAGGATGATCAATTGCATCCCTTTCCTTCACTTTTACCCTTACATTCTCCCTCTCGCTCCCTTCCTCCCTCTCCCCCTCCACTCCCTTTGCTGACCTAGTGCTGCCATCCCAGCTGCAGCTGCCTTTCCCTCTCTCCTCCGATCGCACCACTCCAGGAAGAGGAGAAGAGGGGGAGGGCCGAGGGAGGGAAGGAGGGGGGGAGGGAATGCAGGAGGGAAGGAGGGGCGGAAGGGAGGGAGGGAGGGGGTGTCGGGAAGGAGAAGAGGCCAGTGAGGGAGGAGGGCTTTGGGGTAGGAGGAGGCGAGGAGGCTCAGAAGCTGGAGGGAGAGGAGGCGGAGGGAGGGAGGAAGGGAGAAAGGGAGGGAGGCATTCGGGTCATGGCTGATTCGGCGCCGGGAGAGGGAGCGGGTGGAGGCGGAGGAGGGGGACGGATGGAGGGAGGGAGAGGCTGCGGCCGTGGCACGGGGAGGGGGGGAGGCGAAGGAGGAGGGAGGGTGGGACGTGTGCCCTCCCTCGGTCCCTCCCGTAAAGTCGTCTGCGCTGTCATCAAGGCCTCTCCAGACAGGGGTGGGCGGGCCTCTTGTGGCTCCTTCCTGTGGTCGCACGCCCTGGGAAGATGGAGAGGCAGGGAGGGGGAGAGGGAGGGAGGGAGGGAGGGAGGGAGGGGGGCAAGGGTGAGAGTGCTAGCAGCCCCTCTCCATTTTAATGGAAGGAACCAAAGAACGGACGCTTTAGAGGGAGGGAGAGGAGGGAGAAGGGCAAGGAGGAAGGAAGGGAGGGAGGGAGGGCGGGAAGGAGGGGCGTTCCTTACCGAAGGTTGAAGCACCCGATTGATGACCCGCACGAGCACCCCGACGTTGCCCCCATCCAGCCCTCGGCCCATCCCGTCGGGCCCGTCTAAGAGGAGATGCAGGAGGGCCCTCAGGGAGGTCGGGAGGGAGGAAGGGAGGGAGGCAGCGGTGGAGGTGCTGGGGGCGGAGAGGGAGAGGGAGAGGGAGGCGAGGAAGAGAGGGAGGAGGATTGAGGAGGCTTGAGGACGGAGGGAGGGCAACTGATGCTTGCAGAGGAGACCGACGCATTCAAGCGCCGCCACCCGCTCCCTCTCCTGCCGCTGATGAAGAAGGAAACGAGCGAGCTCGCCTTCCCTCCCTCCCTGGGCGGTCTCCGCGGCCGTAGCTCGGACCCGACGACGGCGAGATAGGGAGGAGGAGGGATCGGCCAGGGAGAGGAGGGAGGGAAGGAGGGAGGCATAGAGGGCATCCATCTTGTTCCCGTGGTCGTGGAGAAGCTGGTTGGTGGGGGTGAAGAGGGAGGGAAGGGGGGAAGAGAGAGAGGGAGGGAGGAAGGGAGGGAGGGAGCATCCTTCAATTGAATGAGTTTCTTGCAATTTCTCGTCTTTTCCTCTCCCGCCTACCCTTCCTCCCTCCCTTCCTCCCTCCCTGTCTGCCTCCCTGCTTCAATCCAACACTCACTTGCGCCAGCGCCTGCAACGCCTCTTCCATCCCTTCCTCGGCCCCTGCCTCCTCGTCCTCGTCCTCGTCCTGGTCGCCCTGGGTGTAATGCCGGAGAAGCCACGCCCAAAACTCCACGATGGGCACCAGCTGCAGAGATGCAAGGGAGGGGGTAGACATGTCCTGTTGGAATAAAAGGGGGAAAAGGGAGAGAGGAAGGGAGGGAGTGTCGGGAGGGAGGAGAGGAACAAGGTGGTGAGATCCTGAAGGAACAAGAGGAGGAGAAAGAGAGGAAGGAAGGGAGGGAGGGAGGGAGGGAGGGAATCTAACCTTCTTAATCGTCGCGCTCGCGCTCGCCACGGCCACGGCAAGAAAGAAACGAGATACCCTCAGACCTAGTCTCAACACAACCCGACGCCTCCTCCTCCTCCTCTCGCCTTGCCTGTCTTCCCTCCCTCCTTCCTTCCCGCCGCCCGCTGGCCCGATCCAGGCACGGCAGAGGAGGGTGAACAGGGAAGCCATTTCGTCCCCCGCCAAGGAAGAGAGGGGTAAGGAAAACTGGAGGGATAGAAGGAAAGGAGATGGGGAGATGTACCAAAGGAGAGAGGGGGAAAAATATCGAGGGAGGAATGAGCCATTTGATCCTTGAGTGGTCGAATGGAGTAGGCACGGGATCAGAATGGATGGGAAGGAAGGAGGGAGGGAAGGATGGAGAGGGGGGGAGGGAAGGAGGGGTGTTATCATGTGAACGTACCGTCGAGAGCTGGCTCAATACTTGGTCTATCGCCAGCCGCGCCCGATCCTCCTCCTCCTCCCACCCGCCCTCGTCTTTCCTCCCTCCTTCTTCCTCGACCTCTTCCTCCCTTTCCTTCCTCTTGTCAACAAGTCTTTGAAGCTCCTGCATTGCTTCGCTCCATAATTGTCGCTCTCGGCGTTGCGTCGGCAGGTCCCATGGGCTCCCCCTTACCCTTCCTCTCCCCCTTCCTCCCCCCCAGCTGGTTCTTTCCATCCCTGTCTTGAATGCTGGCGGATGCTGGTGGTGCTGCTGCTTAAATACATTTCCTTGCTTTTCTCCATTCCTTCCTCTCCTCCCCCTTCTCTCTTCTTCGTCTCCATTGCTTCGTTTCCCATCTTCTTTTCCGAAGGACGAATAAGAGGACGATAGGGAGGTCCGAGGCGGAGAGCGTCCTCGTTGCCAGGACCCTCTCGGTTTTCCAGCACTTTTACCACCATCCCGACGCTCCCGACATGGCTCAATCATTGGTCCTGCCGTGGTCTAGGAAAGCAGTGGACGGACAGCCTAACAGCTGTCATTTTGCGCTATTGTGCTGCTATAGCAATATAGTGGTGGCAGCATTTTGGCACCACGAGGCTGAAAATGACAATCTCCCGACGGTGACTGGCCTCTATTCGTCCCTCCGTCTGTCCTATGAGTGTGCCCGGAGGGAGAGGAGAAAAATTTGTGTATGAGGTTCCTTAAAGGACAGTCCACAAGAAATTGACACACTCATTGTGTCAAAGAAAGGAAACAACGAGCGGCGACGAACGACGAACATGTATGTACAAAATAAGAAGACACTGTCAGGAGGTTTTCTCTGCCTCCTCATGCAAGAAAAGCTCCTCTTTGACCGGCATCATGGTGTCTTCCCCCACCAGGTGTGCACGATCAAGTCCTATCCATTAAGCATGTCGATAGGCATGCATGCGATCACCTGATTTTGATAAAAAACTATCGTACTTCGATACACACGCGTTAACCATGGCCCGCGCGGATCTCACAGAAGATCAACCCGAGGCTTAATAAAACCAAAACAAACAAGTGTATACAGGGTGCGCCAATCCGACATCTGCAGCAAATTTACACGCCGCTTCAGAGCTGCGCATCTCAGTCCGCTTTGTCTCATTCTTGCTCCATGAGCTGCATCATGAATCGTGTGGAACATACGGCAAAAAGGAAAAGCTGGTAACACACATGGACTATTCCGCATTAAGGTGTGAAATTTCATTTTTGTTGTCCCAATCTCTGAACCAAGACAGACACTTCCTTCAGTCACTTCTTCCTTCTCTTGGCTGTCGACAGAACGAGACGACAGCCTTCTCCGTATCAATTCCTTAAAATAGGGAAAATACAGACAAAATCTAAAACCTTCTCATCAGGGGAGATACGGGCTCTCATAATCAAAATTTGATCGATGTGTTTTTGCTCACTTTTTTGAAACTCCTTGTGATTTTTTCCTGGCAGAAAGAACAACATATGACGCACAAATATGACAAATGTCACACACCAACAAGTCGACTCCCCGCACACACATCCATGCCCTACGGTAGCACGTGGAGCGACTTCCATACTCTCTCTCTCCATCTTTCTCTGTCTGTCCGTGCCTGCTTGCCATACAACCGTGCCAAAAACCTACCAATTCCCCACTCCAGATTCATGTTTTAGCACCCACATGCGGTCCAACCCGCTCCCTCCATCCCTCCCAAGCGCTATTCGCACTGCTTAGGAGAAGATCTTGGAGTTGGTCACGAGCTCCTGAACCACCATCCCCGCCCAGGCAAGCATGGCCAAGCGACCATTGTTCAATTCCTTGGAGCGCCTGTTGATGAAGGCGTTCGCGTCCGAGGTGGGGGCCAGGCCTGCGTTGTGACACGTGGGGAGGGAAGAGAGAGGGAAGGGGAGGACGTGAGACGAACAAGACGAATCGAGGAGAGAAAGAGGAGCAAGTGGCTGCTGGGGATAGACACGAGGCACACAGGCTAGGGTTGGACCATTCTTCGTGTGGATGTGCAACTTCATCTTCCCTGAACTCCACGTGATAATTCTTCGCCTTGCTGTTTCTCAGTCCACAACCCGCGTACGTACCGAGAGGGTCGAACTCGAGGTCACCGGAGATGTACGTGTCACGGAGACCGGCGATGGTGTTCCCACCTGAAGGGGGGAGGGAGAGAGGGAGGGGAGGAATGTCCATGAGGCTTGGTGTCGAGAAGAAAGCACTATGGACGGTGGTGTGGTGGAAGGGAATACCAGGACGGGAGGACAGGAAAAATAAGGCAAGCGAGACGTACCGGCGCGCATCTCATCGGGCGACTCCCACCCCTTCGAAATGGTGAAAGACTCGACGACGGCGATGCCGAGGATGAGGAAGACGAAGAGGACGGGATTGAGGGCCTCCAGCTCCTGTGAGGCAGGGAGGCAGGGAGGGAGGAAGGGAGGAGGGAAACGGGGAGCGGGTGAGAGTCAAACTATGGATAACTAATGCAAGTAGGGGGAGGGAGGGAGGGGGGGGAGAAAAGAGTGGAAGGGAAAGAGGGGAGGGGAGGAGGGTACCTGGAAGTGGAAGATGGCTGGCCCGGGGTCGGTGGAGCCAGTCTCGGGGTTATAGAAGGGAGCGAACACTTCTTGGAGAAGCACGCCCACCACGGCAAGCATGGCCACACGGCCGTGCTTCACCTCGGATTCGCGCCATTTCTTGAGCTCCTTGAAGGTCTTGCCCGTGCTGTGGGAGGGAAAGAGGGAGGGAGGGCGGGGGAATGAGTGGTGAGGAACGAGGCAAGAGGAGAGGATGGAAGATAAGGGATGGAGGGAATGCGTACCTAAGGCCCAAGGGATCGAAGAAACCGAAGGGTGCGGTGGCGCCGGCCTCCATCACCTCGCGGTAGGCCAGGCTCTTCTTGTCCACCTGCGTAGAACGGAGGTACAGATGGAGGGAGGAAGGGAGAGAGGGGTAAGTACATGGCTTCTATAAACATCCTTATGTTTCTATTTGCATTTTCGTTTCTTGAATTCCTCACACTACACTCCAGCCCTCTTTCCCTGTCTCTCTCCGACATTATTACCGGCTTAGCGCCGGAGGCAGGGGCCCCGACGGAGCCAGGGAGGAGGACGGTGTCGATGACGTGGATGATGCCGTTGGAGGCCTGCACGTCCGTAGCAACCACGTTCGCGTTATTCAACTGAATGGGTACAGAGGGAGGGAGGGGTGGAGGGAGGGGGGCAGGAAGGGTTCGAAATTTAACATGATGTGTCTCAGGAGAAACGAGGGCCTCCACAGGACAGGAGCAAGGGAGGGAGGGAGGGAGGGAGGGAAGAAAGGCAGGTAAGGCGTACCTTGACACCGCTGCTGGAGACTGCAATTTCGACAGTAGAGCCCTGCACGGTCATGGCGCTGGACAGCTTTACGACATCGGAGGCGGGAACACGGCCTGGACGGGAGGAGAGGGAGGGAAAGTGCTCAGGACGGAATGGGACGACAGTGAACAGGGAAAGGTTTCTCGAGGACGGAAGGGATAAAAACAAAAGAGGGGAAAACAAAGGGTAAGGGAGGGCATGTGACGCACCGGAGACGACGTGGTAGGTGAGGATAGAGGTGAGCTTCGCCTTATCTTCGAGGAGGGCGTTCAGGGCCGCGGGGTCGATCTTCCCGAAGGCCTCGTCGGTGGGCGCGAAGACCGTGAAGGGGCCAGGGCCCTTGAGAGTATCGATGAGGCTATGGGTGGGGAGAAGAAGCAGAGAAAAAGAGAAGGAAAAATGTGAGAGATCTTGTGGTGCACATGTTCTAGACAATTCTTGGCCGTCCTCTTTCCATCCCTTCCAGAACACTCACCCGGCGGCGGTCAGGGCCGTGGCTAGGGTCTTGAACGAGCCGGCATCCACGGCCGTGTCCACGATGTCCTTGGTGCCCACACTGGAGGCGGCGAAACGGGCAGTGGACGGGCGGGAGGTGGGGGTGGGGAGCATGAAGGCTGAGGCCGTGGCCGTGCAGGCCAGGATGGTAGCAAAAGCACGCATGATTAGAATATGTGTGACTGTGTTGTCGTGTGGCATGGATGATTTTGAGTGGTTTAGGGTGGAGTGAGTCACAGACGTCTGTGTATGTGGATGGAAGTGCGTGGCTTGGAGAGTGTCGAAGCCAAGCTTCTCAAAGGCACGTGCGGCCACAGAGCGGTTGGTGGGATGAGAGCTGTGGAGTGAGGACGATAGGTGCACATTTAGGTTGGGGTCCAGGCGTTGGCATGGGCGCCAGGAAAGGGTGCTGGTGTGTGGTTTAGCGGATGCGGTGGTGGATGCACGCACGCTGGGTAAACACCAGGTAACAACACGGCAAAGAGGGGGGTGTCCGCGGTCGGGTGCGAGGGGGAGCAGACGGAAGGGGCACCTGCAAGGTGAAGAGGGTGGATGTGCAGTGGTGGTCGCAGTGTGGCAGAGATCGAAAATGTGCCCAATCCCAAAACAGACGGAGGGGACAATACAAAAATCTGACTCGTTCGACCATGAACACGGCAACAAGCGAGAGAGGAGGTCAATAGGAACACGCACTTGCTTTTGCATGCACACGCCGGCCACGCGCCCGATCGAGAGGTAGGGCCAAAATACCCTCACAGATATCCAGCAAATAGGCATGCATACATGAGTACAATGCGATGGATCATGGATGGACATTTTGGCAGTCGGTCATCACGCAATGCATGCAAAAACAGCCTTTAAAGACTTTCCGACCCAGTCAGAAGAGCGACACGGAACAATCGTGACGGTCCGCTCACTGAGACCTGAGGTGGTGCGTTGGCCTTCGAATCGAAGGCCAAGATTCGTTCTTGGCTCGGGCAGGGGCCAAAAAGTCCGCTATGGGAGCTGGTGACGAGTGAGACTGCAATGGAATTTAGAATGATATGCGGGGTGCTTGCGTGCTCCAAAGTCCAGCAGGTGGACAGGCGTGTGTTAAAAAGAGGTCTGGTGGTGGGCCGAGAGGTGGAAAATGGGAAAACGTTGCTCCATGTTTCGTCACGGCAGTCACTCAGGAACGCAGCGTCCTCCATCGTGGCCGCTTGTTTGATGCAGCCCGCTGCCATTGCGAGGTCATACGACGTGCCTCGCACATTACAAACTTAATGCTTTTTTCTGTTAGGTACCATACACAGGGGCAAGGCAGAAACCATGTCATCATCAAGATCCAACCAGCACCGCTCAACCTCCCTCCTTCTCCTGCTTGCCCTCCTCCTGCTGTTGTCGCCCTCCCTCCTCTCCGCCTTCATCCTCCCTTCACCTACTGCATCCACCCTCCTCGCAAAAATGACCGCCCACCAAGACATCAACGACGCCTACAGTCGGCACGCAATCCTATCTTCTTCGTCTGCAGCCCTATTCCCTTTTCTCCTCCTCTCCTTCCTTCCCTCTCCGTCCCGTGCTTTGGTCAAGGGGAATGCCCCTCCCAAAGACATGCGCAAAAAGAGTGGCGGCAAGCCAGCCACAGCGAACATGGACGAAGCCATGGAGATGGGGAGAAAGAAGGTGAGGGAGGATGGGAGAGGGAGGGAAAGAGACAGCGGCAACACGTAATAGGTATGCCCGCTAACCTCCTCCTCCTTGTTCCAGGAACAAGAGATGTTCGACAAGCAAGAAGAAGAGGGCGGCAGCGACATCCAAAGAACAGCAGAGGGTCAGTGGGTGGTCTTTTCTTGTGGCTCTTCCATCCTCCTGGTGTCCCTACCTCCCCCCTTCCCCACCTTTCCCCCCCTTCTTGACCTCTAGTAGCTCGTTAACGCGCCTTTCTTTTCCCCTTCCCTCCCCAGGCGACCGGTACAGGGACACCGTCCTCCCTCCCTCCCCTTCCGTACCCTTGAAAAAGGGCGACACCTGCTCCATCCGGTACCGTGCCTTGAGACTGGGGAAGCGGAGTAGGGATGGGCTGTCAGGGGAGGCAAGCACAGTCTTTTCCTACGGGTACGGCGAAGACGACGACAAGTACGTAGGCTTTCCCCTCCTCCCCTTCCTCCCTCCCTTCCCCCTTCTCTCTCTCTTCTACTCTGTCTCCGCCTTCTTGCATGTCCTTCTTGCGTGATGGATCGGCCTCGCCCTGGTGCAGCTCCGGCATGGACGGTAGGGCCATCGAGTGGGGTGGATGGGAATATCGGACGAGGAAGATAGGTATGGATGGTAGGATAGCATGGACGAGTAAGTCAGATATTGGCCGCCCTATCGCCGCCTGCATGTGTGCGGCGGGTACGTGTGTCATGTTTTCGCGCGACCGCTCACCACCCTCCCCCTCCTCACTATGCTCCCTCCTGACCCGTGTCCTCAGCAGTACCTCCCCCCCGTCGCATTGCTTCACACTCCTTTTCTCTCATCCCCTTCCCCCCTCGCCCTCCCCCCCTCCTTCCTTTTATCCCCTCCTGCAGAGAAGGAGATGCCATGGAGGTCACGTTGGGAAAGTCCAACCTCATCCCAGCTCTCGGTAAGCAGCACTGAGCAGGAAAGGAAGGGAAGGAGGGAGTAAGGGAGGGAGTAAGTTTTGCTCGAGAAGAAGGAATCTTCATTCGGTGCACAACTGTTCGTCGAGTTGCTGATCTTTCCCTCCCTCCCTCCCTCCCTCCCTCCCTCCCTCTCTCCCTCCTTCCCTCCCTCCCTCCTCTCTTCCTACCTCTTCCCCCTTAATCCTTCTACGTCAGAGGCCGGGCTGGTGGGCATGCAAGTGGGAGGGAAACGCCGTGTGTTGGTCCGACCGGAACGGGGGTGGTTCAAGGGCAAGGTGAGAAAAGAATGAGGAAAGGAGGGAGAGAGAGAGGGAGGGAGGGAGGGAGGGAGGGAAGGAGGGGTTAGTGGGCATGCAGGTGAGAAGTGGGAGGAAGGAGGGAGGGAAGAAAGGAAGGAGGGGAAGGTGCTGGGCCTGACTCGGCCAGTGCCCGTCTTTCCTCCCGTCCTTCAGTTCAACGGCCTTTCCAAGAGTGCATGGACACCTTTAGTGCTGCTCCTTCACTCCCTCCCTCCCCCCCTCCCCCCCTTCCTCCCTCCGTTCCTCCCTCCCTAGGGCTGCGGGGTCCTGGACGACGCAGACGTCAGCAATTTGGCAGCTTCCTTTATTGTGCCTGGAACGAAAATCACCGACACAGAAGATTGCCTCGACTTGACCCGCATTCCCAGGTGAGTTTTCACTGCCCAACACTATCCCTCCTTCCGCCCTCCCTCCCTCCCCATCCCCCTTGCCTCCCTAATTGTTTCCTCTTATTCTTTCCTTTACCGTTTCCTGTCCCCTCACTTTTTAAATCATGAACGAGAGCCTCTTTCATCCCCTTTGTCCCCCAATATGGTATGCCTCACATTTCCTTCCTCGTCTTCTCTCATCCCCCCTCCTTCCCTCCAGCCCCACCTCCTACGCCGCGCGGCGTCGGATGGGGAGACGGTTCGACGAGTCATTGATTGTGGAAGTAGAGCTCGTCAAGTAACCGAGCGGAGGGAGAAGGAGAGGAAAAGGGATGAAAGGAAGATCAAATTGGCGGTAAAAGAAGATATGAAACGAGGAAGTAACACATAGTCGAGGAGAAATTCACTAAACATGGGAGAAATCGTCAACTTATGGTACCATTGCATTGAATACTCCCCCCCCCCTCTCGCATACTATTTCTTCCTTTTTGGTTTGGCTTCTTTTTCTTCTGGCGCTGCTTCTCCCTTCACATGGTGATGCATTTGCGCCAAAAAAAAGGCCCATGCGAAGGTAATTAAAAATGCAGCCTTCACTCACGAAAAAGACACGGCCGCTGCTTCTCCAAGGAGTCTGGAAAGAGCAGGACACGGCCTGTCCTGTGCATTCTGCGTGAATTTTGGGCTCATGGAAGTGGGTGGTCACAAAATTGTGATTTTAACGCCGAAGACTGGAGAAGCAAGAAGCATTACGTCATACCATATAAGAGACCTGATCTCTCTAATCTCCCTTAATGTGTGAGTGAGGGCGTATATATGTGGGACCATCTATACACGCGAAATGTTGATAACTATAACTTATCTTCCTCGTACACGGCCACCACCAAGCTCACCCCCCATAGCCTATACAAAAATGCAGGCTGGTAGGGTGAACGAACAGGCTGCTGTAACGATGAGATGGGGATCTGAAATAGACCTACTTTACTACCCATGTGCCTTCCTTGTTTTGGCCGCAGGCAGAAGAAGCAGGGGAAAGACGGACGTATTATATAAATGGTCTTCAAAGAGAAACACGATCATTCATCCGTCTTTCCTCCCTTCTTACTGCCCTATCATACAACATGCCGGCCCCCCTGTGGTCCTTGCACGGATTGCCGCGTCGATATCGCCCCCGCCATCAACTTATGCTCGAAGAGATCTGAAGTGTAAATCACCAGGGAAAAAAAGACCAACGGGATGAAAACAAGCTCCTTCGTTGATAGGAGTCGTGGAGATGCAATCAAACCATGCCATTTTATGCAATAATATATACAACCACTTGTACCGAAAGTAGTAGGAACACACTCTCTCACATTTCCTTCCCTTCATCCTAACTGCCTTATCTCCTCAGGCATCAGAATTACGTGGAATAGGGCTACAGCTAGGGCCCCTCTAACAACAAGCAGCAGCGACAAGATCGGCCCAGCAGTAGCAGCAGGAGCAGGAGCAGGAACTGGAGCAGGAGCGTCAGCGACAGCTTTTGTATGTGTCTCCCTGACAGTACTTGGAAAAGCGCAAGAAAAACAGCAGGTAGGGGCATCACGAAGGGCATGGAGGGAGGGAGGAGGCAAGAGAAGAAGGAATGCAGACAGTAGCAGTAGCTGTAGAATCCCATGGCGGTGAGCGGAAATCTATTCAACTCTCCACTCCCTGATTCATTCCTTCCTTTCCCCTTCACTCCTTCTCTCCCTCCCTCCCTCGGCCACCTCTCTCCTTCCTGTCTTAGCATGAGCAACCCTCCGGATGAGCAGTACTTCCCTCCCCCAACCACCTCCTTCCCTCCCTCTTGTTCCGCCTCCTGGGGGCGTGCCTCCTCCTTCATGTCGTTCAAGCGGCCGTTGCCTGCTTCTTTCTCCCACGACAGTGAAGGGTGGGAGGAGGCAGGAGGAGGAGGAGGAGGAGGAGGAGAAGGAGGAGGAGGAGGAAAGGGGGAAAATGGCATGGACACATTTCTTTCCATTCCTCCCTTGTCTTCGACGGAGTCAGCAGTTTTCTGGACCAAGCAGGCGCATATGGCAGCAGTCGCCGCAGCCTCAGCATCGGTGTCAAAAGGAGGGGGAGGAGGAAGAGGAGGGAGGAGAGGAGGAAACAAAGGGGGAAGAGGTGGTGGTGGAGGAGGGGAGAGAGTGAATGAAGAGTCGCATCAAGACCAGGGCATGGACAGATCGAGGAGTCAGGTAGGAAGGGTGGGAGGGAGGGAGAGACAGCTGGATGGAAGAAGGGTGGAAAGCGGTGTCGGCTGAGAAGACGCGCCTTGGTGACTTGACTTCTCCTCACCTCCCTTCATCCTTGCCCTCCCTCTTTCCCTCTCTTCCTACCCACAGCATAACCCGTCGCGAAGCAGCAGCCCACTACCGGTGTCCGCGTCTTGCCCCCCGCTATTCTTTCTCCCGTCCTCCCTCCCTCTTAATCACCAGCATCAGCAACAGCACGATCAGCAACAGCCGCAGCAGCATCACCTCGCCGCCTCAGAACGTAGGTCGAAATAAGATGGAGGAATGGAGGGAGGGACGGAGGAAGGGACGGAGGGAGGGCTTGCATCTTCTTGTGCGTTGACTTCCTCTCATTCTATGTCTCTCCCAGCAATGGCTAATACTCGCTCCCTCTCTCCCTCTCTCCCTCCCTCCCTCCCTAACTAGCGCCTCTGGCCGTCTCCATCAAGCCAACCTGCAGCTCCCCCAACCGGAGCATCGGTCGCGCTAGCCCCTCCTTCCCTTCTCCCTACCCCGGGTCCCACTTTCAGCAGCAGCAGCAGCAGTACGACAAACCTCTCTCTCATCAGCAGCATCAGCAGCAGCAGCAGCAGCAGCATCAGCAGCAGCAGCAGCAGCAGCAGCAGCAGCAGCAGCAGCAGCTACTACTACTACAGCAGCAGCAGCGGCAACAGCAGCAGCAGCAACAGCAACAGCAGCAGCAGCAACAGCAGCAGCAGCAACAGCAACAGCAGCAGCAGCAGCAGCAGCAGCAGCAGCTACTACTACTACAGCACCAGCAGCGGCAGCAGCAGCAGCGGCAGCAGCAGCAGCAACAGCAAGTCAACGCGCACTTTGCCCATCCTCCCTCTCATCTTCCTCTTCCCCCTCCTCCCTCCTCCTCCTCCTCCTCCTCCTCCTCCTCCTCTTCTTCTTCTTCTTCTTCCTCCTCCTCATCCTCATCCTTCTCACGCTCCTCCTCCTCCTCCTCC
>Ga0160419_100648_pt1 | contig 20029 bp, 27 predicted proteins | sample CelAP2metagpilot_2_FD_108196 | JGI IMG/M metagenome (GOLD analysis project Ga0160419, IMG submission 108196) | Phycosphere-associated microbial communities from Cellana algal ponds in Kailua-Kona, Hawaii, USA - Cellana AP2-4-25 metagenome pilot ... | reverse complement strand
TCCCTCCATACATAGTTTGTATGTATGTGTATGTGGACTAATACATATATACAGTATATACATAGACATGATGATTACTTACTGTCTTCTCCCAGTCACGCGACTTCCCTCCATACATAGTTTCCTAAGTGAGCCTCCGCTCTTTCCTCCACCTCTGTCTTCAGCGCCTCCGTCCGAGGGGGTCCTTCCAGCTCTAAGTAACACATAGCCACCCTCCTCCCTCTCTCCCCCCCTCCCTCCCTCCCTCCCTCCCCAAAGACGTACCCCTCATCCCCCTCTCCCATGGGATATATGAGCCCAAAGAACGGACAATGCTGTCGCAGCAACTTGTAGTCCCACGCACGACCTTCGTAGGTGGATTCAGGGCCTGAAGGGAGGGAGGAAAAAAGGGAGGGAGAGACGGCCGGAATCATGCAAGCTGTCAGTCTCAAATGGAAATAGAAACGGCAGGTAAATGTAAAGTAAGAAATATCCATCCTCCTCCCTCCCTCCCTCCCTCCCGACCTAGTAAGATACTCCCCCTCAGGGGATGCTTCTCTAGGAAACGCAGCACTTGACCGGCGGCAGACCCCGGGGCAGCGATCACAAAGGTGGTATTGCGAAGCTTTAAACCCTCACTGGAGGAGGGGGTGAGGGAGAGGAAGGGAGGAAGGGTTGGAGGGAGGGAACATGGGAGAGCGTGAGAGAGGGATGGGAAGACGATATATCGCTAGAACCCTCAAGAAGAGAGGGAGAAAGGGTGGAAAAAAGGAGAGACAAAATAGGTACACATACCGTAGGTAAGCCATCCACTTTACTTCCGGATAATCTTCCGGGGAGGGCACGGGCAAGACCTGCACGCGCTCCTCCATCCAGCCTGGGGTGTGGGGAGGGCGGAGTGGAGGCGCTTGTTGAGATGTATGTGTGCACATAGGCCCCAAGTGTAAGGATTCAAGCATCTCCTTCCGTGCGTCTGTCAACACTCCTTGGTCACGGACCCGCCCTCCCTTCATCCCTCCCTCGCCTACCTTCCGTGATGAGGCCCTCCCTCACGCCCTGTCCCCACTCCTCGCTCGGGCTGCCCAAGATGACGATTCTGGCCGTAAAAACTGGAAGGCGAGGCTTGCTGCTGCCACTGCTGCTCTTGGCTGGGAGGTGGGGGGGGGGGAAGGAGGAGATACAGAAACAAAACGTAGACATTTAGTCTACGAGGTAGCTGGGAGGGAGGGAGAGAGGAAGGGTGGAAATCGGGCTACCAATGCACGCACCTTTTCGAGGCTTTTCTGTTCGCTCTCCTTCTGTCTGACCGCCTTTCTTTTTACTGTTTTGCACATGTTTGCAATCGAAGATTGAGATGACTGCGTGGACATGTCGACGCCCTACATCAAAATCCATCCGTAACAACCAACCAACCCATCCGTCTGCTCCTCCACGAGTCAATTCCCTTCTCCACTCACAAATACACTCAATACAACATCTTGCCTCGTCTTTTCTCGAGGTAAAGTCCCAAAACTCGACCAGGCACATTTTTTGGGGGGACGGCTCCACTTACCATCCCTCTTAGAACCCGGCTTCTCCTCCCTCTCTACTAGGTCACCCCAGCGTGCGTGCGCTATTCCCCTCCAACAAAGTGCTACGTTTCGCACGCAGCTGCACACTCCTTTCTACTGTCATTCAGTGCCTTTCTCTCCCTTATCTTGCCCTCTCATCGCGTTTCTACCGCTCCCACGTACATAGCGAGGCACTTACCGCGCTGTCAACGAGATGCCAGTGCGTCTCCTTTTGTGCAAGCTCTGGATCCCAGCCGCCCGCGATGAAAAGCAGGGGGGAAAGAAAGGAAAGAGAAAGCAGGAGGGATTGGTTGCGACTTTTCTTGGATTGTGTCTAAGTACTAAGATGCTGCTGTAGGTGAGGCCTCCGCATGGTGGGAGGAGGGTGAGGAGGAAGAGCAGGAGGAGAAGACGGGGAAAGGAGAGGGAGAGGACCGAGATTCTCCTCCGCGGTGTTCTCGTACTGTCTGGGCGGTCAGGCGGCATTGTCATTGTAGTACTGTTATTGTGCGTAGATGTTGTGTGAGAGTGTAAATTACCGTTTGGGGTCGCGCGGCCCAACTTCTCATTCTGGTCGTCGCGCAAATTCGCCGCGCCGTCTGGCTGGGACGGGACACGTCTTCTTCTACTTCTTTCTTGTCTATAAAGCATCATCCAGCGCCAAGCCAGCCACACTCCGCAGCAACTCAGAATATGGAGCCCGCCTTCTTGCGCGTCCGGGTGCGCCCGCTGGCTCGTTCATGTCAGCCTTTGACCTTAGCTTGATTGAGCTAGCCACAAGGGGGAAAGGAGGAGCTTGGCCCCCCATCCTGGTCACTGCCGTTCAGGGCACCCTGGGGGAGCACACAGCCTGCGATAGATTTCGCTGGGATCATGTGGGGGTGCTGGCGGAGTCCCACAGCCGGAAATTTCCAACCTTTACTTTCTTCTCTGCTTTTTTCTTCATCCCCCACCCGCCGCCGAGGCTCCGTCAGAGCGCCACATCGTCAACCTGCAAAACCTGTCTCACTCTCTCTTCCCTCTCTCCTCAAAATACGCAGATTAGGCGCAAGCCGCGTAACTACTTCGACCCTCAACCCCCTTTCTCCTCGGTTGCATTAAGCCATGTCCACCGCTGCCCGCCGCCGTCTGATGCGCGACTTGAAGCGGCTACAGAGCGACCCTCCACAAGGCGTTCAGGGCGCACCCCTCGACAACAATGTACGTTCGATCGACGCGATGGAATATAAGAAATAGCTGTTGCTGCGCTGTCCACCCGAGACAGTCCCCTAAAGCCCTCCTTTTATTCCTTCCTGCTTCCCTCTCTCCCAGATCATGACCTGGCAGGCGGTCATCTTCGGACCTGACGACACGCCCTGGGAAGGCGGCACTTTTAAGCTGCTCCTTGAGTTCACAGAGGACTACCCCAACAAGGTAGGCAGGGAGGGAGGGAGGAGTTGGTATGCAGGCAGCGAGTAGCTCAAGCATTTTATCGATGCATTGTGACAGGGTGCGATAAGAGCCAGACAGCCATCATTTCATACATCTGGCCCTGTCATAATCCCCTTCCTCCCTTTCTCTCTTCTTTCTTTCTCCCGCCATAGGCTCCGGCGGTGCGATTTGTGACGAAGATGTTCCACCCCAACATTTACAACGACGGCCAGATCTGTCTCGGTACGTTGGTAGGGAGAAGGAAAAAAAGGGAAAGAAAAAGGGACACGAGGAAGTGAGGAGGAGAAGAGCGACAAATTGTGTAAATGTAAGGGGTGTAGAAGCTGAGGTGCCACTTTATGCGCCCCTCCCTCATTGCCCTCCTCCTTGTCAACCCCCTCCTTTCCCTGACTAGACATCCTGCAAAACCAGTGGAGCCCCATCTATGACGTCTCGGCCATCCTCACCTCCATCCAGTCCTTGCTGTGCGACCCCAACCCTGCGTCGCCCGCCAACAGTGAGGCCTCGCGTCTGTACCAGGCACGTGATAGCGTAGCCTCGCCCTCCTTCCTTCCCTACTTCACTCCCTCCCGTCTTATTTTGGCAGCTTTAGTTCGTTGGTTTAGCGAAGCGGGTATTTTTGGTTGCCGCAGAGAGGAGTGAGGAAAAGTCCTTTTATTTCAAATTAATACCTGTACCATCAACCCTTCACTCGTCCTCCGTCCCTCTCCCCCTCTCTCTATCCGTCCCCCCCCTTAGGACAATCGGCGAGAGTATAATCGCCGCGTGAAGGAGATTGTCGAACAAAGCTGGATCGCGGATGGCGACGACGACGAGGATGAGGAAGAAGAGGAGGAGGAAGAGGAGGAGGAGGTAGAGGGCGAGGAAGGGGGTAAGGGAGATTCGGCGGCGGAAGGTGAGCATGCATGAAGGAGGTGGAAGAAGGTCGGAAAAGAGGGACGAGGACGAGGGAGAAGGCGCGGCGGTTTGCGGCAACACCATGGGCCTGTCTGTGACCCCGTATTTTTAATCCCCTACTGTTAAATCCCTCGGGCTCGGACGCTCGCATTTGTGCATGCTTATCGAGGTCGATTGGAGTCTGGTATTTGCCCGGCACTCAGCCAGCAGGCGAGGGGAGGAGAGGTAGCGAGACCGAGAGCTATAGGTAGAGTCAGAGGAGAGATGTACATACAAACATTAAGGACGCAACTCACATAGAGGAAAGGGGCAAGTGATGAGGGAAAGTGAAGTAAAATGTGCCACGGACCCCGCAAGCGTGAAAGCCGAGACGAAGGCGGCAAGTGGGTGGTGGAGACTCTCCCCGTTCATGATTACTTTGTAGGAGAAATAATACATCTCCTCGACAGGCTTTATACCACGGGATAATCGTTTTTCCATTTTTGCGTACTTCCTCTTCTCTCATGTGCTCCTCTGCTAACGCATGTTCTTTTTGGATGAATTGATTTGATGCCCCTATTAGCGACAGGATGTCGTGCTCCCCTTAACATATTTGCCGGCACGCGGTCCTAACGCCCATTACCAATTTCGTCTCGTCAAATTATACGTGGCTATCACGCTTCGTTTTCCCTTTCTTTCATTTTGCGGCCTTTATAGGCACTGATCATCATGCGTATGGCATAAGTTTTCACCGCTATGTGCTCTGCTCGTTCTCGTTTTCGTGCCCCAGTCTATTTTTAGGGGCCGTTGCACAAGATTTTGTATATGGTGTTGACTTCTTGCCAGGCATGGAGGAGAGAGGGGCGCCGTTTTCAGTACTATTCGTTTTCTCACATTTTCCCGACTCATCCTCTTTTCTCCGGATGGTGTGCCCGCTGTGTAAGTCTGTGCGTTTCATTTTCTTCCTTGATTCTGATTTCTTTCAAAAGTGGACGAGCTTGATATGTCCTTTATTCTTTTCGTGCTGCTTTTATTGTTGTTCTTGCTAATAATGCTGCTGCTGCTGCTGCTGCTGCTGCTGCTTCTACAGGATGCCACCACGCCGGCCATGTGTACCGCTGGCCCAACTCCTTCGGGGATATGAGGAGTAAAATGCTGGAGACAAGAACGAGGGATAGCAAGCATGCAGCTGTGGATACTAAAATATTCATTAGAAGCCTTGAGGTTCCATACGACTATTTCAACAGGAAAGACTGGCCCATCTGTCTCTACTTTGGTCATTAATTTACAAATTATAGAACGCCCTGCGCACCCACCGCTACCTGAAAATATCTGTTATCTATCTAGTATTAACACAGCAAAGCATAACGTATAAGAGATTCCCAATTAGTTACGAAAATGTCAGAAACTGACGACCAACCTCCCAACGTGCCTCGAAGAACTTGGAACATGTCGGGCAATTCTCGAGATGATATAAGTGTGGCAGCCATTCGCTCACGCACTGCAAACCTCTCCCTCGCCATAAACCACGCATGCGCACAGGGATCATGAGCGACACAGCAGCGGAAGGAGAGGAAGGGGGGCAATCTAGGAGCAGCAGCAATGGCAACTTGGACACGTAAGTTGCCCCTCCAACCCCATATCACGTGCCCTACTACCCTCACCCCACTTCCCCCCTCCCACGCGCTACTTACAGCCCACTCAATGACTCCATCACCAGCAAGAACATGCCCATCCATGACTCACAACCGGCTACTACGATGCGGCGTATCCCCTCCTTGGTATTGCCTGAAGAGGCCATCTTTGGGACGAGCACTGCCCCCCCGTCAGACTGCGCCGAGTGTCGTCTACTTCACCAGCAGCACCACAGACACCAACACCAGCAGCATCAGAATCAGCACCACCAACAGCAATTTCAATCAGCTGAAGGCGGAAGAAGAGGAGGGGAAAGCGGACAAATAGTTTTATCACAACCGTTCGGAGGAGGAGGAGGAGGAGGAGGGGGAGGAAATGGAGGACCGAGGCTACCCTCTCCCAAGAACATGTTCAACAAGAAGCGGTTTACATTCTTGTCGGGTGGGAGCAAAGAAGGAGGAAAAGATAAAGCCGCAGAGACGGAATATAAAGTGAAGGGGCGAGCGGCACCCGGGCATCTACCTTCGCTATTGCAAACACACGCCTCTTCGGCCTGTTCCCTCGTGACGCCTCCAATAGTGCCTTCGTGAGTCGGACGGGGGGGATACCATGGGATGTGGGGGAATGAGGGGAGGATGTGAAAGAGAACGAGGACGAGGAGAAGTCATACGATAAGACAGAAGGCACATATACAAAAGCTGCTACTCCACCACTCTACCACTCTCCACCTCACGCTCCCTTCCTCCCTCCCCCTTTCTCTTCCGTTCAAAGCCCTTCCCCCCACCAGATCACCAAGCCCCACCGCATCATCCTCGTCCGTCATGGCGAGAGCACGGGCAATGCCGACGAGCGCGTGTATGTCCAAACCCCTGATTGGAAGGTAGGGAGGGAGCGAGGGCGGGCGGGAGACGGCGGGCGAGCGGGAGGGAAGGAAAGATGATTCTTTTTTCCTGATGCCACAATCGTCCCTATACAATTTTCATTTGTACGTGACCGAGAATGAACCAATCATGTACGGGAGAATACACACCGTCCTTCTTGCGACTGTAGCCCCTCGCTCTTCGCGGCTTTTCACCTCCCACCCTCCCCATCTGCCCAGGTCCCTCTATCCCCCGTCGGCCACGAGCAAGCCCGCGAGACCGGACGGCAGCTCAAGGCGCTGATAGGGGACGAGCCGCTCTACATCTATACCTCACCCTACAGACGGTGCGGCGGGAGGAAGGGAGGGAGGGAGGAATGTGGCGTGGTGATGAGTGCCCGTTCCGATCTTGTCCTGACGTCGGACTATCCTTTTCCTTGAGAGGTCTTGAGGACCCTTATGGAGGACCAAATACCCATTTTGCTCATCCGCCTCCCTCCCTTACTCCCCCCCTTCCCGTCAGGACGAAGCAGACCCTGAGCGACATGTTGGAGTCGCTCGAGGACAATCTTAAGGTCGGCATCCGGGAGGAGCCGCGCATCACGGAGCAGGTCTACAAAAGGGAGGGGGGAGTGCGGGCTGTGGGGGGATCTGACCGGACGAGCATCCACAGCGAAATAGGAGAGCGAGACCACCCTCCTCCTCACTTCCCTCCCTCCCTCCCTCCCTCCCTCCCTCCCTCCCTCCCTCCTCTTAGCAATTCGGCAACTTCCAATGCCACCAGCTGGTCCAGCAGGCAAAGAAGGATCGATCCAACTTCGGTCGCTTCTACTTCCGGTCAGCGCGGAGGGAAAAAGGGAGGAAGGAAGGAAGGGAGAGAGGGAGGAAGGGAGGGAGTGAGTGAGTGAGTGAGTGAGTGAGTGAGGGAGGGAGGGAGGGAGGGAGATGGATTATAATGAAAATGACGAGGAAGAGGGGGACAAGCTTGGAGATCCGAGTAGAAAGGATGGATATCCGTAATAATCTTCCCTCAGCCTTCCCTCCCTCCCTCCCTTCCTCCGTCCCACCCATACCCTTGCCATCAGGTTTCCAAACGGCGAGTCTGGCCTGGATGTGTACACGCGCGTGACCTCCTTTATCTCAACCATGTTCAGGTGCAGGCGGGCAGGCAGGCAGATAAAGAGGGAGGGAGAATGGGACGGAACCAACCTTATTGTATCATATCAATATGGCAAACATATTGAATCTTATTGTATCATATCAATATGGTATATATATTGAATCACCTCAACAGGGACTTCGCGGATGGGCACATCTGTAGGCCCGACCTGAACATCATCATCGTTACGCACGGCCTCACCCTCAGGCTGGTGCGCCACGAGGGGAGAGGAGGGAGGGAGGAGAGGGAGGGAAAAGGGGTCGGGAAAAGGAAGTGAAGATGAATCTGGCGGTGGCATGTAAGTGCACCTCCATTTACTCCTTTCTTGTTTCCCCCCTTCCCCCTCCCAGCTGCTAATGCGCTGGTTCAAGCTGACGGTGGAGACCTTCGAGAGCACCACGAACCCGCCCAACGGCTCCCTCGTGGTCATGACCCGCAAGGAGGGTCCGGCAGGAGGTCGGTCGGGGGGAGGGGTGTACGAGATGGCACCTGAGTCTGCGGCCTTGATCTCGCTCAGGCAAGTGGGGAGGGGGGGGCGGAAAGGAGGGAGGGAGGGGGTAGAAGGGGCTGCAGGGCCACTGTGTGAGATGATTTCTCCTGTGGGCCGTATTCCTCTCCTTTGTACCGACCATCCATTGCCCTGCTCGATCGGTCTCACCTCTTCCTTGATCTGACTACTCCCACAGCTGCGACTCGGTCCCCGTTGGCGCCTCGCTCAATACTCCATGCAGCTTCGACGACAGCAGAGGGGGGGTGGAGGAAGGGGAATGTGACAGAGAGTCAGCGAGGCCTCTTTCGGCCAGTATTCAAAGCCTGTCCATTGCGAAGTAGCCTCGAAAGAATTTTTGGAGGGACGAAAGGGTCTGCAAGTAGAAGAGAAGAGGGTTTGGAGAATCCCTACCCATGGAAAGGGATCTAGGAAATCCGTACAATGAACATACGATTAATTGCAGAATTCGAAGGTGCACGCCATCTTCGTGCCTACAATAGAGATGAGGCGTGTTTCAAGAAAGGTTCCTGATATTGAGTATTATTTCGTTAATTCTTTGTTAATTTCTTCAGTTGCTGCTGCTTCCGCCCCTCTTCTCGCAGTTTCTAGTCTCGCCTCTCGTTTTTGCCGCCGCCTGTCCTCCTTGATCTCTTCTCGCATGACAATATGGTGGTCAAACCTGTAGATGGAGGCAACAATGGAGAGAGATGTGTCGATGATGCTAAGATGTTTGGCGCTCGCGTCTCCCTCTTTTCCGACGTCTGCCATAATGGTTCCGAATTCCCCATCTCTTACACTCTCTCCTTATTCCCGCCCTCCAATCGCCATTCCTCCAGGATACAAATTATTGAAAGCAGTGCGTTAATGAATCCCCTCCTTTTTCACTGACCTGTCCCGCAACACCCATGCCCCGTACAAGCCAAACAAGGCGATGACGGGCACTACTTGCTTCCACGGCGGTGGCATCTGTCGAAGGTCTCACCTGCGTTATCCTCGGTTGGATCAGCGCCTGTAATATTTACACAGGAGACATGAGGAGTGTGTGTTATGCTTAAAAAGAGTCTTTAATGTACAGTATAAGCAATATACATCCACTGACTCGGTAACTGCGTGCTGCTTGTCGATCGCCAAGCCGGCAGCAGCGAAAGCTCAAGTCAGGAAATTGTTTTCCATCCCCGCCGAGAGCCATGGGCAGGTATACCCTTTGTTGTCGTGCACATCACGTGAGTTTTACGCATCTCTGCCTGTTTCTTGCATACCTATGTTATTGTGTCGTCTCATGGCATTACACCTGCGTGGAACTCTCCGTTTTTAACCTCCCACCTGGGCACAGCGCCTCACATCGTACCCTCCAACGCGGCACCGCAAAGTATGGGATGGTGGCGGAATCTGTTCCGCCGATCCAGCAGCAGCCGGCGTGGAATCCTTAACTTAGGCAGCGCTGAAATACAACAGCAACCCTCTCCACCGTCGCAGCCACTACAACAACAGCTTCCACCTCTGCAGCTCGAGGAGGGTGGGCGCAGTTTCTTGCTGCCGCCCCCACACATCACGTTCAGCACCCATCCGATGCCTAACGACATCAGTAGTAAGAAAAATGAAAACGATGAGGATGTGGTACTCGAGAGGGATGATATCAATGAGGATGAACACTTCCCGTCGCCTGTCTCGTTCTCCGTGTCCTCGAGCGTCCATTCGGTCGTCGACGGCATCAACGAGCGCCTGCACCACTTACCCAAATGGCAGTATCGGCTCTTGTGCGGAAGCTTGTGGCTTATCCTCTTCCTCTTTGTTATCCTGCTTACAGTTTCCATCATCTATGGCTTTGGCCTCAAGAACGTCCACTTTTCCGTGACGGGCGTGACTCCCCTGGTCTCCACCTTGGCTGACACGCAGGGCAACGTCCCTCTCCGCACCACCCTCAGCCTCGACAATCCCAATATCTTCCCCATTACTGCATCACCCACTACCACAACCATCTCATACATTGACAGAACCAATGAAACGCGGACACTCTATCCTCTCGTCAGAGCTCCGGTGCCACGCATCTACCTCCACTCCAACGAGGAAGGCCATATTATCTACTCCGACTTGATTTTTAAAAATCTTGGAAAGCTTCCTGGGGGTCCTGAATTAATGACAGCAGTGCTCAAGGGCAACGCCACATTTCTAGATTTCACCACTACGCTGCGGCTACGTGTTAAAGCTTTGGGTTTTGTGCCTATTGTTCGCGTTTTTCAAGTAGACTGCTATATATCCATTCTTTGGGGAGAACCAACCAGGCGGGACGGCAGCAAAGAAACAATCTCAGATTGCATGGGCACTTTTTTGTAACGATGAGAAGGAGTTAGATGAGATAAAGTCGGGTAAAATTCATGAGGTTAAAGATGTCAAGTTGAGGCGACATTTAATAGATGGAAAACATCCAATAGCATGTACCTTTTTGTGTAGTTGCCCACCTGGCGCAGAAAAAGGTGCAGTGATACATGGAGCACCTACCTGCTGATCTGATGCTCACTTGAAGTGTAAGTCTGATTTCTGCTTGTGTTTCCTCAATTTATTTTACTTGCGCCACTTATTATCCAGGAATACCCCATTCAGACGTTTATGTGCCCATGCACTAAACTCATGGGGCAGAGCAAAAAAGAGGAAGATGCAAGTGTAAAATGAATAAGATAAACTTGTAAACGCAGTACATGTCTTGAAAATAAGTCAGAAGTGCAATTGTGCAGGGCCACCGTTGCTTAGGTTTGGCAGTTTAGTCGGACGCCGGAAATGCTCCTGAAGCATTTTGTATGGCGGCGAGAGCCATTCAAAAAAAAAAATTCAGGACGGCCACATATGTTAGGGCTGAGCGTCGTGGTGTTGATCAGCCAATCTCATTCTGGTGAGGTAGGCATAGCTTTTCCCATCTTTCTTCAGAATCCGTCCTGGGTTAAGGGAAGTGAAGCATAAAGTAATGAACAAACGCAATGAGATTCGGTCCGCAGGACCCCCCTATATGTTCATGCCACTTGTGCTTGCTACACTATGGGCACAATTACCGCAACAAGTCAGATATGATGACCACCACTCCTGAAACAAACAGGCACAGACGCGGCTGACGGCCAGGGCATCTGTCGGTTACAATAAACCACATAGCAGCTTCCTCCCTCAGAGTACCATCATCCCCTTGCTGCAGTAGCTCCAGCACTCAGCAACCATGGACGATCACTTTGAACGCATGCTGGAGCCCTCCAGGTACGTGCATGTGTGAGCCTCATTCTCTCGATTTTGCTGTCGTCTTTCACGCGTTCTCTTTGTCTTTTCCTTCGTTACCAATCCATCACCTTATCTGCCTCTTGATCACGCACCCCTCCTCCCATTCTCCCACGATGCCTCACAATTTTCCTCCTCTTCTCTCATCTCCTCTTCGCATATCAGCACGTCCCTGCCATCCTATCAGCTTAAAGATAAGGGAGCCGCCCAGCTCTTCCAGCCCTCCAAGACCTTCCAGGGCCCGAGACCGGGCATGGCCTTCAAGCGGGGGCCGAGAGGTGTCGGCTACTATGAAGACGCCTACGAGATGAAAAAGGTAAGGAGATGGCTCAGACGGGAGGAAATGAACAAAAAGGGAGAAGGCATGAGGTTCATGTAGCGTATATGAAATAAACTACATCCATAACGACGACACGTATGTCATACCGTTACGTTACCGCATACCCAGGCCAGAGACGCCGGGCTGCTTCCCCAAGACGCCCGCGGGGCGAACAAGCGGAGAAAGACGGCAGATGGGGGGGGGCTCGCGACAGGTGGATTGGAAGGGGAGGAAGAGGACGAGGATGAGGAGGAGGATGAGGATGCTTTCTTGCGCAAGGCACTGGAAAGCGATGAGATTGATGAGGAGACAATCAAGGTGGGGAGGAAGGGAGGGTGAGAGGGGAAGGGAGGAAGCGACAAATGATCAGGGGCACTTATTTCATCTAAGCCACTGCTTTTCTCTCTCCTATTCTTTCCCTCAGAAAATCCTGGAGGCTGCCGACAAGCAGCAGGACGTGGTGGAGCTGGATCTGCCTGGCGTAAAGAAGCTCTTCTTGGGGCTGGAGAGAAAGATCCAGGTCTTGATAAAATGGGGGCAGCAAAAGAGGAGGAGGGGGCGAGGGCGGGGGCAGAAGCGTGATGGGAGACCAAAGAGGCAGATGGATGACATGGATGCCGTCGTCATGGTGCCTGCGATGCATTCACCCTGATGGCGCCTCTGACTTCCGCCTCCCTCCCTCCCTCCCTTCTTCCATCCCTCCCTTCTTCCCATCCTCATTTCCCAGGCCAACCTGCTCAAGCGCGTCAAATTCGCAGACGAGCCCGCCAAATTCCTGGACTCTGAGCTTGAGCTGTACGAGGAAATTGGACAGTTCAAGGTAAGGAGATACACTCTCCTTTCTCTTTCCCTCTTGTTTTTGCTTGCCACGCCTCGGAACGCATGGATACCTAGTCATCCCTCCCTTTCTCCTTCCCTCTCTTCTACCTCCCCTCCTCTTCGAGGCCGTTGCTGCTGCCCCCGCTCTTTACCCTGAGCTAGTCAAGCTGGACGTCGCCAACAGCCTCCTCGGCCTCGTCACGCACGAGAACACGGACATCAGGTAGGTCCGCCCCTCCCTCCTTCCCTCCCTCCCTTCCCTTCCTCCCTCCTTCCCTCCCTCCCTCCTTCCATCAATTTCCGACGTTTTCTTTTTCATTGGCGTGCACCCCTTGCGCCTCCTGCCTGCTCGTTAGACGCCCAGGTATCGACCACTTTTAAACATTAGCTCCAAACAAACAACGAGTTTCCACCCCTACCAACCGCGTCTCCCTCCCTCCCTCCCTCCCTACCCCAGCATCTGCGCGCTAGGCTGCCTGGCCGAGCTAACGGAGCCAGACGTGGTCCTGGAGGCCGAGAAGGAGGCAGGGACCCTCGTCGAGGCGCTGGTGGAGAAGAATGGGTTGGAGCTGCTCGTTCAGAACCTGCAGCGGATGGATGAGGGCCGGGAGGAGGACGTGAAGGGCGTCATCCACACCCTGCAGGTCTGGTCAAGCGGGGAGGGAGGGAAGGAGAGACAGAGAGCTGGAGGACTAAGGGCCATCCGATCCCACTCCTTTGACGGGCTATTCACCCTCCCTCTCGCCCTTCTTGCCTCTTTTCCCCTTCCCTCCCTCCTTCCCTCAGGTAATCGAGAGCCTGGTGACCGTCCGGCCGTCCCTGGCCTCCGTCATCTGCGACAAAACTTCCCTCCTCCGCGTCCTCCTCACCCGAGTCAAGGCCAAGCGCTTTGACGAAGTCAAGGTACATGCCTCACTCCCGCTCCCCCTTCTCCCCTTTCCTTCCTTGCTGTCTTCCTCCGGCGGCCTCTCTGGTTCTTCTCTCGACTCTCCCTCCCTCCCTCCCTCTCTCCCTCCCTCTCTCCCTCCCTCCCTCTCGCGGGCTCTCCCTTTCCTCTCCTCAGGCTTACTGCGCCGAGCTGCTCTCCATCCTGCTGGCGGCGGACTCGGAGAACCAGCGACGCCTGGGCCAGCTGAGTGGGCTCAACGGCATGGACACCCTGCTGCAAGGCAAGGCCTCCCTCCATCCCTTTATCCCTTCCTCCTTTGATTTCTTCCTCCCCCCACACATTTTATATATATTATATATAATATATATATTACATCCCCCCTCTATATCAATGCGGCTCTGTCGAACAAGACGGCATAAACTCGGCAGCCAGATGGTGGCATGATCATGTCAGTGTACTGACGCCCTCCCTCCCTCCCTTCCTTCCTCCCACCCTCCATCCCACCCTTTCTCCCACAGCCATTGCCTACTACCGTCGCCGCGAGGCCGCCAGTCCCGAAGAGAAGGAGTGCATCGAGAATCTGTTCAACTGCCTCTGCTCGTGCCTGCTCGTGGCTGAGAACCAGGCACGCTTCCGGCAGGTATGCTCAGAGAGGGGGGAGGAAGGGAGGGAGGGAGAGAACAAGGGAATCAATGGAACCGATTCTGAATTATATATCCCTGTCCGTCTCTCTCTTTCTCCCTCTATCTTGATCTCTCCGTTTCCGACTTGGACAGAGCGAAGGCCTGGACCTCCTCCTCCGATGCATCCGAGAACGCAAAGGCGGCTTCTTGGGTGCACTCAAGGCGCTCGACTCCGCCTGTCTCAACTCGGTGCGTCGCTCCCTCCCTCCCTCCCTCCCTGCCTGACCTCCCTTTTCTCCTTCCTGCCCTCGTGGCCTATGTATTCCTTCATCTTTGTGGTCCAATGGCACGGGTTTTCTTCCCTCATACCCCATCGCCCTCCCTCCCTCCCTCCCTTTCTCCCGCCTTCCAGGTGCCCAACTGCGAGAAGCTGATCGAATTGGGCGGGCTCAAGGCACTTTTCCCCCTCTACATGGGCAGGGGGTGGGGCTCCGCTCTCAAAGGCAAACGGCAAGGGGAGAAAGAGGCGCTGATAGAGCAGGTATACGCCTCCGTCCCCTCCTCCGTTCTTGACTTAACCAATCCCTCCTTCCACCCTCCTTCCTAATCGCTTTATCCTGCGAATGTACGCTAAGGATCCTTCACCTCTACCCCTACGTACCCCCCTCCGTCCTTTCTTGCAGGTGGTGAGCCTGGTGGCGTCCCTGTGCTTGCACTTGATGGTCCTGTCGGAGGAGGGGGCGGTGGAGGAGGCGAAGGAGGGCGGGAGGGAGGGGAAACGGAAGCACGAGGTGGAGGAGGCGCGGTTGCTGAGCAAATTCGTGGAGGGAGGGGGCGAGAAGGTTGACCGGGCCGTGGAGCTCTTTGTCAAGTACCAGGACAAGGTGAGAGAGGGGGGGGGTAGGACGGCGGGAGGGCGGGAGTGCTGGAGGGTGAAGAGTGGATTTTGTCCGAGGGGAAAATGGCAGGTCAGCCGGCTCACTGACCCAAACAACCCTCCCTCTCACCCTACCGTCCACCCCTCTTTCTATGATCTCCTCTTTGTCCATTTCCAGGTGGAACGCGCTCGTCTCCGGCTGGCAGCGCAAGACGAGGACGGCACTGGGGAGCAGTTGGATGAGCGGGAGGACGATGCTGAGGAGAAAAGGGAGACTCGCTTGGCGCGACTGATGGACGCGGGACTCTACATGCTGCAGCGGGTGGCCGTGGTTCTTGGCTTTGTCTACAGCAGGTCGTTGGAGGGGCAGGAGCGGCTGAGGAAAAGGATGAAGATGGAGGGCAGGGAGGGCCTTGGGGAGGTTGCCGACGTGCTGAGGGAGTACGCCTTGTCGGTAGGGGAGGACGTGGAGGGGGCGGTGGCGGAGGGAGGGGGGGCGGCCAGGCAGCGGCGGCGGTTGCGGTTCTGGGCGGCGCACCTAGAGGCGGCGGATGGGGGAATGGTAGGAGAGGGGGAGGAGGGGGAAGATGAGGATGGAGAGGAGGGGGTAGAACGGGAGGTGAGTGGGGGGGGGGGCTCTGATGAAGACGGGAAAAGGAAGAAGGGAGAGAAGCATGAGGACAAAGAGAAGGAGGAAGAGGAGGCCGAGGTAAGGGAGGAGATGGCCAAGGAGGCATGACGCAGGTGAAGTAATGGGAAAGTAGAAGACAAGTACACAAAGTATCGAAACGTGTACAGCCATGCACCAGAAAGCCTAGGCCTAGGAGTGTTACTTGTTCTTTGTATTGAGTTTATCTATAAAAGTAGATGGATCAATCGGTCTCGCTCTTGTCGAGCTGGTAAATATAAATTTGAAGCTCTATCGGCAGTAAGCCTTTCTGTCTATTTTTTCCCTTTCGACGCCCTCTCTTGCCCCTTTTCTCTCCTCCCCACCACCCCTAATTGCGCGAGCTGCGCTTTGATCCGCTTGTAGCGTGTGTACTCCTCATCAACGGGCAGAATGTCTCCCGCCGTTTGGACGCGCCTGCCATGCTTCGTCTGAAAGGCCCGCTCAAACTTCCGGAGGTGAGCGTGCAGTCTCTTTTTCTCCAGGATGAGGAGATCCACGTCAGACATCAGGCCTAGGGCAGAGGGAGGGAAAGATGATGAGAGGGCAGTGCGCGTTCCTGGTCGCTTACAAGACACTTCGGGCGAGCCAAAAGTGGATTGCTTGGAGGTGCTGGCAGTGCTGATCTTGCTGTGAGCGAGGCTTCCGTCGATGTTTGGGATTTGCGCAAAGAGCAGATGGGGGGCAGTGCGATTTATGGAGCAGGAGGAGGACGGGGGGGGAAGAGGAGGAGGAGTCGACAACACATGTGAAGGGAAAGCCCAGGCACCTGACGACGCGACAGCAATGGGGCTTGAAGGGGAAGCTGAAGCCATTTCGTCGGTGCAGCTCTTGTTGCTGCCACTAATCCTCATCGTCGACGTCCGCGACAATGACTTGGATTGGTCAAGCATGCTGAAGAGGGCAAAGCTGCTGGCCGGGCTGCCGCTCCTCCGAGGACTTTGCGGAGGCAATCCGACACCTCCCTCCTCCTTTTCTATCCCCCTCCTTGCTGCCGTCATCCGCGTCCGTGAGGCGGAGGCGAGCGTGGGACGGGTAAGACTGCTGATCCTACTGCTGCTGCTGCTGCTACTCTCTCGCTCCCGCTCCCGCGGCAGTAGCGCCTTCTTCTTCTCGTCCTTCTGCTCGAAGGCTGCGATCCGACCTTTGAGGCAGTTGTACTTCTCGTAGATGCTCCGCACGGGCTCTTTCTCCTTCTTGCTCGGGGTCCGGCCGTGCTTGGCTTGAAATGAGGCGTCGAAGTTCTTCAGCCGCCTCTTGATCTTCTTCTTCTCCTCCAACAGTGCCTGAAGCTCGGACGAAGGCCGGAAAGAGTCAGCGAGGGAGGATGATGAGGACAAGGAATCCGAGGGGTTCTGCTTTGCTGCAGGTGATGATGAAAATGTAGTGTTGACCTTGCCGGGGAAGATGCTGTGGCTGCTCTTGCTGACGATGCCGACCTCCGACACGGGAGGGGTAGAGGCAAGCAGAGAGTCTGCAGCTACACTTGCTGGTCCTGCCGTCGCCCCTCCCTTCCCTCGTGCCAGTTTCCTCCTGCCCCTTGCCAGCCACCGCCTTACCATCCGCTGCAAGACTTGGACCGCCCTGTCCCTGATCACCTGCTTCCACTGCCGATACAAATGATACGTGGAGGCCAGAGGCAGGCGATCCTCCCCCTTCGGCGACCTTCCCCCATGCCCTCGCTTGAAGCGCACCTCGAAGGTCGCAATCTTGTCCCGCAGCGCCTGGCAACCCTGAAGGAGGTCTGCGCGAGAGAGGAAGGGAGAAGGAAGGGAGAGAGGGAGGAGGGAGGAGGGAGGGGTAGGATCTTGGAGGGGGTGACTGAAGAGCGCGGGGACGAATTCAGGGCTGTGCGGGGAGACGGTGTAGGCGGCAGGTCCGCAGGCGGTGGAGGAGGAGGAGGAGGAGGAGGAGGAGGAGGAGGAAGAAGAAGAAGAAGAAGAAGAAGAAGAAGAAGAAGAAGAAGAAGAAGAAGAAGAGATAGAAGGAGAGATAGAAGGAGAAGAAGAAGAGAAAGTCGCAATGGTATTGGGGGAAGAAGGCAGGCGCTGCAGCTGCTGCTTTGGCCGCAACTGCTTGTGAGGCATGCTGCAAGGTGATTGTAATTTGACAACAGCAGCAGCGGGAAGACAAGAAACAAGGCCAGGCCCGAGGGAAAGCAGGTTTTCTTTCTGGGCCGAAAAGAGCTTAGTCGTCAAGGCCGGCATCAGCTGCTCGTGTAACACCTGGCGTGCCACCACCTGCTGCAGCTGGTGCTGCTGATAATGGTGATGGTAAAATTGCTGCTGATACTGCTGCTCGTGGTTAAGCTGCTGAATGTCAAAGTGGCCAGCTGAAGCAAGACCAGGGACAAAAGCGGCAGCAGGGTCCAAGGAAGGTGAGGAAAACGAATTACTCTCCGTCGGTTGCAGGCAGACAGCGGCGGCGGGCATGGGAGACTTTAAAGGAGAGCTGGACCGACGGCAGTGTTGCTGCAGCAGGGACTGAGAGGGAGACGTGCTCGACTTCGGGGGCAGTCTCGCCGAAGGGGAAGAGGGTGGTAAGACCCCCCCCTCTCTATCCTCCTCCTCTCCCTCGTTCTCCCCCCCCCGCGGGACCAGCAGTTCAGGTGCGTGCTGGATCAAAGCTGCCCCAAGCGAGGTCAGCACAGGCAGGTCCTTTGCATGTCGGATCGAGAGGTGTGCTGAGCCTGCTGGTCGAGAGAGCAGTGGACCCACCACGGAGCCGAGTGCGGCGGCAGTGGGATCATGGAGACAGGGGCCAGCCTCCGTGAGGGACGTGGCGACGCGGCGGAGGAGGTAGAGGAGGCTTTCTAGCTGCTTCCACTCCTGAGTCGGGAGCTGAGCAATGACGCGGGCTAGCTGGGGGAGGGCGATGAGAGTACGGGATGGAGGAGGAGAGGGAGGGGTCGTGAGGGCGGCCGCTGGGGGAGTGCGAGAGGAGGAACTGTGGCCTCTTCTTCTCCTGCTTTCGTCTTCCTCAGCTTTGTGAGTACCTATGAAATCCTGGTCTTCGTCATCGCTCTCGTCAAATGCGTCCACAAATATCCTCAGGACATGCTTTCCTTTTTCCTCCTCCGCCACCGTATCTAGGGGCACGGAAGAAGAGGAGATAGTGCTGCCATCGACAGGGGGAGCTTGCGAGGGGGCTGTCTCAGATAGCTCCTGCTCTGGCTTGCTCGGGCCTTCAACTGCGGATCGCTCTGCATTATATGCTGGGACTAACACAGATCCAGAGTTTCTTTCGTCTCGTTCTCCGCTATTCTCTTTTCCCGTTTCAGATTCTCCGATGCGTCTCCAGCAAGCGAGCAGGGAGGAATACAGGGAAGAAGGGATGATCGGCTGGGGCCGCACCTGAAGATGTTGGAGCAGCAGCGTGGCCATCTCGTGGGGTGAGGAAGAGGCAGGGGAAAAGGGCCTCGGCGAGATTATCTGCTCATTGTCCCACCACCCTCCCTTCCCCTCCATTCCCTCGTCCTCAGGCCCATCGTCCTCCCCCTCTGCCGCTACTTCCCCTGTCAAAATACGCTGCTGCAGTTGCCGCACGCGAGTCAATGATGCCTGCAGCATGAACAGGCCCTCAGTACAGGTGTGCTCTTGCAGGTACGCTAAGCAGCGGTCGAATACGACGTTGGCCGCGGCATGATGCAGTCGGGCGGCCGGGTGGAGGGAAGAGGAAACCAAATGAATCTGCTTCATGGAGGCCGGCGTTGATGTTATGGGATCAGCAGCGAGCGGTTCTTCCTCCTCATCCTCTATGTGCTCTCGCTCGTGCTCCTCCTCGTCTTCATCCTCGCGAGCCTTGTTTTCCTCCTCGTTATTCCGGTGGTGCTCTTCTTCCTCTTGCTGCTCCTGCGCGTCTTCATTCCCGTACTGCTGTGCATCTTGCTCTTCAATCTCCTCATACTCTTGCTCCTCCCTTTCCTGGTGCAATTGTATGTCTTGATATCCAACCTGAGGCTCAGGCAGTGGAGGCAGTGGTGCCTCTTCCTCGTGTCCGACTGGTGCTGTGGTTGTTGATGTAGCCACTGTTGTCATCGACGGGGCGCATTCGGAAGCAGCAAGAGGCTCTTGAGCAGTTACAGGAAATCCATCTTCCATTCCGCTGCCTCTGTGACATGTGTGATATTTATAGTGAATTGAGTGGCATGCAAAGGTGTTGGTGCACAAGCACGGACATAGACATAGGGATTCTCGCTGAAGTATTTGAAAATGAGCGAAAGCGTCAAGGCCTTGAGAAGAGGTGGCAGATCTCAGAGCAACTCCAGCATTGTGACACACGGCCAGAAGCTGTTTGCTGGCTCATGTCCACATGCTTCAACGTAAGGGTCTTAACTCCATGTATTTGTGAGACCAAGGGTGACACGGGCGCGGCGAGACCCCGCACCCCGCTGGTAGGGTGGAGCCAGCATTTTTGGTTGCCCTCATGCACACACATGCACGATATGGCCCAGCAAGGCGTCTTGGACATCGCCATGAGCACTCTGTTAGGGTTAGGGTTAGGGTTAGGGTTAGGGTTAGGGTTAGGGTTAGGGTTAGGGTTAGGGTTAGGGTTAGGGTTAGGGTTAGGGTTAGGGTTAGGGTTAGGGTTAGGGATAG
>Ga0160419_100646_pt1 | contig 20045 bp, 32 predicted proteins | sample CelAP2metagpilot_2_FD_108196 | JGI IMG/M metagenome (GOLD analysis project Ga0160419, IMG submission 108196) | Phycosphere-associated microbial communities from Cellana algal ponds in Kailua-Kona, Hawaii, USA - Cellana AP2-4-25 metagenome pilot ... | reverse complement strand
GTAGGACGAGCGCCGAGATATACGCTCTTTGCGGGAACGACGAAGTGGGGAGGGGGCGTGGAGAGGGAAGAGGGGGGCCGGGCAGAAGTGGAGAGGGAGGGAGGGAGGGAGGGAGGGAAGGAAGAGTCGAATACTGACGTGTGATGAAAAACACACCCTCGCTCTTTCCTTCACAGGCTGGGGGCTTTGGGGATTTGATTGTGGAACTTGTGGTACAAAAATAGATTGTAAGTACTATAGCTAGGCAGGGAGGGAGGGAGGGAGGGAGAGAGGGAGGAGGCCCGCGCGAGCCCAGGAAGCATCCCTTGAAAAAGTGGAGATGGAGACGCCGGGCGTAGCGGTTATAAAGGAGATTATGTAGAGGAGAGACTCAGGGGATGGTTGGAAAGCAGGCGATTCGATCCGTTCATCCATCCAATCAAGCAAGAGGTATTTATGCCCCGTCAGGACCTAGCGATAGATGTATAATTGACGTGATTGACGTATCAGCCGACAAGTCTGACATAATTTTTTAAAAAATGTAAAGCCCAGTTCTCTAAATATGAGCGCGCGACTCCGAAATCTAATGCATATTTATAATTAGAATGTCTCATTTTTTGGTTTTTCTTTTGCATTTTAAGGAAAAAGGTTCTAAATTTCGTGACGATTATCCGAGTCGAGACATTGATTATGGGGCATTGAGCCTTGTATTACAGGTCGATGCCCCCCTGCCCTCCTTCCATCTGCTCCCTTTCTCTGTCTCGCTAGCTGTCCTTCTGTCCTTCTGTCTTTCTCTTTTTCTCTTTTCCTTTTTCTCACCCCCTCCGGTCCTGTTTCTATGTCTCTCTCTGTCTCCCTCTTTTTCTCTGTCTTTCTCTGTCCCGCTCTTTCTGTGTTCGGTCATTCTGATAATTCCCCTCAAGGAAGGGTCAGATTTCATGAAGATAAACAACATACATACAAAGATAGAAGTAAGTCTACAGACGGCGAACTCACCAAAAAAATACAGACATGCAGACACACAGTCACACAGACGCTTCACAAACACAAGCCCAATTCTCCCTCTCATCCTCCACGACACGGCTTCCTTCCCTCCTTCTCTTCATGCGCCAGCTCTACATAGACCTACGAGGTTCATGCAATGGTGGAAAGTCCTTACCCATTTTCACCTTAATCAAAGTCAATTCTCGGCGCGCTGTCTCCCACCTCCTCTATTCCCGACCCTCACTCATCCTCCACCTCATTTATCCCCAACCATCTCTCATTCCATTTATAGGGGTGTCTCTCGTTCAGGTCTCTCATCCTTCACTCCTTCGTCACTAACATACACTCATCATTCAAAACCCGGGAACGGCATCATGAACAGCGGCATCATCTCAAATTATTCCCGCAGCAATAGCACCCGATGATCTGCCTTTCTCAGACCTCATTACAGCGTGAAAAGTTGTCAACCAACAATGAAATCATCACTCATGCCACCATGCGCTCCTTGACCCAAAGATGAAACATAAGACAGCTATAGCTCCTCTCCCCCTCCCTCCTCCCTCCCTCCCTCCGCCATCGTTCTACTTGGCAGCGGCGAACCACCCGCCCCCCCCCCCCCCATAAAAGTGTGCATTCATTGGCAAGCAGGCAATGAACGAGTTTGCGGAGGAGGGAAGAGGGGGGGAGGAGGAGGAGGAGGAGGAGGAGGATGTGGAGGAGGAGGTTGTAGTCGTCGTCGTTGTCACGACGGCCGCCATGCTCGTCAGTGACAGCAACGGCGAGGATGCAACGCCAGAACTAGCCGCATCCGCACGCATAAGGGGAGAAGGTGTAATCAAGCCCCAGTCAAATCCATACCGCATCAGGTCATCGAAATCTCCCGCCCCTCCCTCGTCCTTGCATTCGTCGTCTTCCTCCCCATCCTCTATCTTCAACGTCATCGCGTGCTGCTTGAGCGCACAGGCATCAATGCTACCGGTCAGAATAGGGGCTTGAGCAGGTACAGCTGCGAGTGAAAGGAGGGTGGACTGGAAATCTCCAATGCTCTGACTTCGCTGCGGATGCTGCTGCATCTGCCCTTCCAAATGGCTCCACACCATCGACTTCTCGTCTACAACTTCCTCATCTGAGGTCTCTCCTCCACAGTCTGTGCCAAGAGCCTGCTGGTACTGCTGGTGCTGCTGCGGCCATGCCTGCAGCAGCTGCTGCTGGAAATTAGCTCGCCCCGCTGAGGTCAAGGGGCCTAAGGATTTCAGGGTCTGCTCACCTAAGCCCACCACGTAAGCTCCCTGCCTGCAATCGTTTGCCTCTATGTCATACATTCCAGTGACAAAATTACAACCACCGCTGCTGATGCTGCTGGTGGTGGTGGCAGTACTAGTGTTCCTGTTGCAGTTCCCGTCGCTGGTGAAGCTACTCCTGCGGTTGCCAGTGAGTGAATTGCACTTTCGCTTCTGCTGGCGCCGTTTCGGAGGTCCACCATACGTCCCCAAGTCACGAACGCTCCCATCACTGCTGCTGCTGCTGCTGCTTCTGCTGCTGCTGCTGCTGTTGCTGCGGCTGCTCGCGTCCTCCCCAGCCGTGCCTTCTTCATCCCAGTCCCTCTCATCGTCTCCCTCCCGACAGGATTCTTTTTCTTCCTGCTCCATAAACCACAGCGCTCCTGCTGCCCATGCGTCCACCCTACAACGCTCTCCAGGACCCTCCCTCGCAGCAATCGCCGAGCTCCTCTTGTTCTTGCCCACGATCGGAAAAGCCGTCATCGCCGCAGGCGACGGTGGCAAGCGCGCATCGTCCACACCCAAAGGCTCAATCGAGATAATACATGATGCATACGCCCCCTCATCCTCTACCACGTGTCTGACCGTTGCCCGGCCCCAAAACGCCTCCTCCTCATGCCTTCCCACGCACTCCACGTCCATGGTCATTTCACCCACTGGCGTGGCGGCGGTGAAGATAGCCTGGCTCAGGCGGCCATAGAATTTACGTTGCGAGGCGGGAGTGAAGAGGGCCCCCCATAGGAGGACAGGAAGCATCTTATGGTGGCTGAGGAGGGCGAGGGCTTGGGGGACGGTCATGTGTGTGGAGTGGAAGAGGGGGTTGACACCCACTTGGACGTGGCCTCCCTCGATGATGTAAAAGGCAACTGCCTTTTCAACACTCGCGAAGTCCACATCACGGAATCCGGCGTGAAGGACACTGCCACAGCCGCTGCTGCTGCTGCTGCTGATACTGCTACTATCACTGCTAGAGTGCAGGATGACAGGGCCATAAAGCGGCGTGCCTGCCGGGACATCGCGGGTGGGGGGCGGGCGCTGCTGAACCCTGATGGCCGTGCCATGATCGAGTGCCAATGTCCGCACGATCTGGTTAAATGCCCCATGAGAACTGTCTTGCCGGTGCGTGCCCGAGACAAGGCCCCAGGCGCGCCTATGGGAGAGAGGGTGGAAAGAGAGGATGAGTGAGTGGGAGGGCATGGTAGGGGTTGGTGCTGGATAAGGCAGGATATTGTAAAAAAGGGACGGGAGAGAGTAATGAACCGAGCTACACTTGACTTACAGGACAGCTATCGTCTTCTCCTTACACGTCTGGCCGCGGTTGTGGAAATTGGCGAAGCCGTGCGACAGGTCTGTGGCCAGGCTGGAGACCGGATAGTCAGCGGAGCGGGGACGTCGAAAAGACTTGGCAGTGCTACCGATGCTGGCAAGGGTGCTGGTTCCCCCCGTGCATCGCTCGGAGCAGCACCCCGACGGAGGTATCTCGCTGCTCCTGATGATATGGCAGTTGATATGGGCCGTCGGTACGCCAGCTCCCTGCAGCGGGGGCGAGAGGCTCCCTAGATCGCAGGCCATGGGGGCAGTCTCACAAGGAATGCTCTCCGTGGGCATAGGCAAGATCGGGGCTTTGCGTGGCCGTCCCTGCGTGCGCACCTGTTCAATGCAGGTTATGCCAAGCTTGGTGCATCTAAATCGGAAGCCGGGAAGGGGGAGTGGGGGAAACAGGGGAAAGGGAAGAGTGGCGTGTCAGAGATGGGCTAAAGGAAGACAAAGTACGCCCATGCAGGAGAGGAGACATCCTAGTTCACCAACTACAACACTCAATTGTGACATAATTTGGAAAGTGAAGACAAGTCATCGCTTTGGTCGCGAAACTAGTCCAAGGCAGCGCTCGTGTAACCCTTCCCGTCCCAGCCCACTTGACCACATCTCTTCAATTTGTGCAAACCCCACCCCACTCCCTGTCCATCCATCGAGCATGCCTCCTACCTGTCACAGGAGGGCTCAGCACGATCGCACCTTATCTGTAAATATGCATTTGTGGCATTTGTAAGCAGCCAACGTCTCCCCCCTTTAAACCACCAGCCCTCACCCCGTATCCACCACCAAAAACCAGTGCTTACCTTGGCACTCCGGCATGCCGTGCACGTATTTTTTGAGACGCGACTTGGCGCCATGCCTGGAAGTGTAATGGGAATGTGTGATTAGAGGTGTGCAGGGGAGCGAATTGTCTGCGCCCCAAATGGGACTCCAGTCCCAGGCGAAGGAGTGTCGTCGTGGTTTTTGCGCTCTCCGTTTCTGCTGAACCCGAGTATGTCCCGTGCGTGTGGCCAATCATTGGCCACCACAATGGTTCGAGTATGCAGGTGGACGGCCCCACAGAGGGAAGGCCAAGCGCTCGAGCATCAATCCAAAACTGAATTACTTTGTATAGTCTATTGGGAAGTCGAACGCAGGTCACTCCAAACACCCCTCGGCAAAGAGGTTGGCCACAGTGCGACTCCGGCCGTTCACTTCAAGTATGGTCTGACGACATCTGTTGGTAACAAGGCGCCCAAGCACCTGTACTGCCCCAAATTTTCATCAAAACCACATGCATTAGATGAGGACATTACCCTTCTTCGAACATATTAAGGTTTTACATTCGTTCATGCCGTGGCAAGAGCCAAATCTCATGTGAGATCTCCCAAAAAATAATGACGTGCCATCAACTGCATCGCAGCTGCCCCGACAACCGACGACATGCGGTGCCACTTCCGCGGGTGGTGATAAGTAGTGGCGTCGACACTTTTCTTGGCGATTGTATGAGGCCTCCGCACCTTTTTGCAAATGATTGTAAGAAGCCAGTGTGATTCTTTAAAGGTGGTTTGTTTATGTTGAATATGTGGTGTGGTGTAGTCGGCATCAATCAATAAATCACAACGACAACAAGAACAAACGAGCAACCAACACTTGGCCTGAGCACAGATTTTCCATCGTGGTTGCCTTCAAGTCAGCCACCTTTTTTCCATGTCTCGTGCCCTCCTGGCACGTTTCTTCTTCCTCTCTCCATGCTTTGCCATGACAGGACTCGAATAATCTTTTCTTTTTCTTCATTCTCTACTCCCCTTCCCATGTATCTCTTCCCCATTCCTCGCAAACATGTCTACTCCTTTACTCCACCCAGATATTTTTTCAATTTGCTTGCATGTTTATAATGGTGTCTGTCCTGTCGATCCGTAGGCTTCTACATACGCCTTTTGAGCCTTGCTTAGGCTGCAGGGAGGATGAAGAGGGAGGAAGGGCAAGGAGGAGGGATGAATTGAGTGAGAATGAGTACACAAAGTTGGAGGAATAACGGAGCATATAGAGAAACCAACCCATACCTCTTTCTATGTATGTACGGTGTAACACTCTGACTCACAGCCAAAATATGCACATCATGTTTCAGCACACGCCCGCATTTCCCCCGTGATATACCCAACCCCCCCCTCCCTCCCTCCCTCCCACCCTCACCTCTTGGCCAAGGCCCCTCCCCTCGAGAAAGTGCCCCATCGCTTGAACGCATACGCATCTGCTGGTATTGAAGACGAGGAAGGGGAAGGTGAAGGAGGAGGTGCAGTGGCAGTAGTAGTAGCAGTAGCACTCGCAGGAGGAGGAGCGACAGGCGCTGCTGCCGCGGGTGCGGCGGCTGGCTTGGGAGGAGGAGGGGGAGGGGGAGGAGAGGCTGTTGTCGGGGGAGGAGGGGGAGGGGCAGACGCTTCCTCTTCCTTCGCTGCGGCGGGGGCAGCAGGGGCAGGGGTGATATTCGAGAGAGAAAAGTCCGCGAAGGCGGCGACGTCATCTTTGGATTCAACGATGACCTGAGAGATGATGATGGGGAAGAGGGGAAGGAGGGAATGAAGGAGGGAGGGGAGGCGAGTGTGAGGGAGGGAGGGAGGGAAGGAGGGTCAAAAGGAAAGTTGGTTGGGCAGCGGATGCGCAGCGGATGTTGGTTGCGAGAAGGAGGAAGGATGGGGGGGGGCACGAGTGGCAGGCAGATGAAGGGAAGGATAGAGAGAGAGGGAGCGAGGAAGGGAGAAGGGGAGAGAAAGGTGGGGGTACCATGATGGGCGAGCCGACGGCGATGTCACTTGCCCCTTCTGTGACCAGGATCTTGGCCAGCACAGCATCGTCCTGTGTTAGAAGAGAGCGACAAAGTAGGTGGGAGAAAAGAGATATGAGAAATTAAATTATATTCCATCTTGGTTTGTTGATTTTTCCAAAACAAAGAACTATGTGACAGGGCACGGCCTATAGCTTCTGTCCAACCCCTCCCTCCACCGTGCCCTCTCCCCCTGCATTCCATACCTTCTTTCCTCCGTCCTTCCCTTTACTCTCCCCCCCTGTCCACACCGGAGCCTCCCGGTGACCCCCGTCCAACCCCCCCTTCCTCCCTCCATCCTTCCCTTTTTTTTCCCGTGTTGTGTCCATACCTGAGCTTCGAACGCCATGGTGGCCTTGTCCGTCTCGATGTCGCAAAGCACGTCCCCTGGGCCAATATCATCGCCCTCCTACGTGGGGCGGAGGGAGGGAGGGAGGGAGGGAGGGAGGGAGTGATCAGTGGGGTGGAATGGCGACGAATGCGACGGAAACGCGGGAAGAATTGGGCTGAGGGCACAATATTATTTATCGACCCCTCGCGTACCTTTTTGTGCCACAGTGCCAGGTTGCCATGGGTCATGGTCGGCGAAAGGGCTATACAGTGTAGAGGGATGGTAATGGTTAGCTTAAGAAAAGCATGTGAGTCATCAACCTGGCTTTTTCACCATCATTTAGCCACAAAAAAGACTGTGGTATCGATGTCTCTGTAAAATGTATCCAACCAACCAATCATCAGCACTTCCGCCGAGAGGAGTATCATCGATTCGCCTTCATTCCCACCCTCTGGTCACGCCACACGTACCGGGTAGACCAACCACCGTATGCTCGGGGAGGGTGGCGAAACCGATCCCTCTGCTTCCAGAAAGGGTGCTCGTGGCCTTTGTGGGTCGAACGAGCGACGCAAGGATGCCTATGGATGCGTTGAGATTGGGAGGTGAGTACTCGTGGGGATGGAGGCACAGAGCGCTTCGACATAATCAAACGACACGGGCAAAAATCTAGAGTATGTGCCGCAAGCGGTCGAGACAGAGCATGGACAGGCACAGAGGCCATGATTTCAACTTATACACATCACGCATCCCCCCCCCAACCCCACCCCCCCTTTCCCCCTACCCCCGAAATAGAGAGCACACGAACAACAGCTCGCGATCCCTTTCATTCGCCGACGAGATAAGGAGCAATAAACAAGCGTACCTGTGGTAGAAGCAGCAAGGGCGGCAGTCCTGCGGGATGCTAAAGCTAGCATCGTGATAAAAATTGCCTGTGTGTCGGTGTAGATGTCGATATATGATTGGTGAGGCTACTGGGTTGTGTGAGAAGCAAGACCGGCAGCGGCGATGACGCGATGACGTTGGAGTGCACCCTCCGAAGGGCTTCTCAAAAGTTTATATCGCGGGCCTATTCAGGCCGACAATGAACGCCAGAGCATCACACTCCCATGGGTAGGGCGCATGAGTATTATATATGTGTTCATGCCCGGATTTTAACGGCTCGATCTCATGACTCATGCACTCATGTGTAGATAAATAAGTATATATTCATTTTGGGAAATAAATAACCTCCTCCCTTCAGTCCTCTTGGACGCGCCGCCCATCTATTCTAATTTACTTCTGACCGAATGTACATACAAACCAAAGAGGTTGAAAGGAAAATAAAATGATCACAATCATCTGTACCGGCAGAAGCCTCCCCAAACTTGTGACAGATAAGCCTGCCTGAAACGACAGCCCCTTGCCTTGATCCTCCTCCAAGACGTGTGGACTAGAACAGCGCGACCAATTTTTCCCACTCACCACGCTATACATCCATGCAAGGCAGGAGCCCATGCACGTCAGCTAGGTAGAAAAAGAATGTCGACCCACTAGATTTGCCGAGAGCGTCTGAATGTGCCATACCTGAGACCTGAGGTTTATGTCCCTCTCAAAGAGATCACCCGGTCGACTTCCACATGCTCGCCTGCGGAAAGCCAGCCGTCATTGCATCCGGCAGCCTGTGGCATACTTGCGTGCTTGCGGATCTCCTTGCCTGAGCGTGGCAGTGTCGACGAGGCACAAGGGAAATACGCGTCCAACCTGAACATGTATGTCCCGCCCCACATTCAGCTCTCCTTTACCCCACATCCACCCAACTCTCCGACACAGCACCTGCACATTAGGTGCCCTTTGTAGCATCATCCACGGCCTCATCTTTTACGAAGTTAACAAGGTCGTGATTTAAAGATATGTCGCTATCTCAGTTCATTCAGGTGACAATCACGCCCTGTCTCCTCGTCTCGGCCATCGGGCTCCTCCTTCTCTCCATGACTAACCGCTACACGCATCTCACCAATAGTATTCGGCTGATGAAATGCAAGAACCTCAAGATTGTAATGTACAAGAGAATCCGCACATTGAAGTTCGCGATCCTTTCAGCGCTGCTTTCCGTCCTGTGCCTTTGTGTACTAATGATATTTTTCTTTCAAGTGCTCGTGAGTAAGGGAAGTGAAGAGAACGTCGTCATCATCATCCTCTTTACCTCAAGCCTCCTCTTTCTCTTGCTCAGCCTGAGTCTCTTTACCTTTGACATGTTTGTCTCGTTGAACTCGATACACAAAAAACTTACGGCCGAGGGCGTGTTGCCCGTGTAAGTGGCAAGTCAGGCAGCATTTGGCATAATAATGGAGAAATGAGCTGTCCCTGCTCCTGTTCAATCCTCTCCCATGACCAAATAGGAGGTGATTTTTTTGATGCTTTGATTAACCTCGTGCTTATGGTAGCAATAATTGTCAATATTTCTCAGCAACACGGCGATACAAAAAAGAAATGTAGGACAGGCAGGAGAGCACGCCGCTGAAAGTCGAATAGTTCAACACAGGAAAAGAGGGAGTAAATTTGAAGGAGTGGGAGAGAATCAAGACAACTGTAAGAAAAGCAAAACCAAAACAGTTCCTTTCAGTGAGGGGTAATTCATCGACACCCCAGGTGAACATCTTTTTCATCATCATCTTGTCCCCCTTCATTTGCATGTCCTTGTTTCGTTCGTTCTCTTCGTATCCATCCAGTCTCATCCTGCTCATCTCATGTTTCGTTTCCTCACCCAGCCCTATCCCCCTCTTCATACCCCTCGCCTTTCTCCGCCTCTCAGATGTCACTATTTCACATGTTGGAAAGCCACAAGATGAGGATAAAGCACTTCTGTCCCAGCCCCTCCCTTCCTCCATCCCTGCCCCCCTTCAAGAAACAACAAAGAGACCAAAGGGATCTCTATACCTATTTTACATCTCTCCAGTTCGCTTCCCTTTCTCTCCTTCCCCCCCCTCTTTCACCCTATTGCCGACTCCGCATCTCAGCCTCCACCGCCACAGGTCGCACCACCACCTTCTCTCCTCCTACTCCTCCTCCTCCTCCTCCTCCTCCTTTCCCTCCCCCCTTCTCCCTTGCCTTCATGTAGGCACTTCCCGTCAAGCCCCCCAACACCAGCATGCCCCCCCACACATACAAAGGCGAGAAGGGCTTGGGAAACAACAGAAAGGACAAGCAAATCGTCATCGTTTTCCGGCTGTTCCCGACAAGTACAGCAGCGACTGACCCGAAGCTCTGGACCATCGTCTGTTGATTCATGTGTTGTTTGTTGATGCATGCGTGAGTGCGTGTCCGTGAAGAAGCAAGTGATTAATTTATGTGTTGTTTGTTGATTTGTTCAAGAGTGTTTGTCCCAGAGGGAGCGAGGGATTGTATGTGTGAAAACTGAGAGCGGGAGGTAGAGTGGAAGACAAGGAGAGGGGGGTGAAGAGGTGAGGAGGAAAGGCATGCGGGAGGTACGACAAACACCAAACATGATAAAAAATAATTGACAAGCTCTGAGACTGAAAGGGACCAAACACCTCCAACCCAAAAATACACAATGATTTCCCCTCACTCCCTCCATCCCTTCCTTCCCCCCTCCCTCGTACCATATGCAGCGAGATGGCAAGGTACGCTAACAGTGTGTACATGACCAAGTATACAGCCGCTGTCTGGTTGCTTCGGGCATAGGCGAGGGCCCCCAGGAGGTCTCCGGAGAGGAGGGTGGAGAAGGACATAAGAACTAGGGTCATGATATTGGAGTAGAAGGTCACTGCGGGGGGGGGAGGGAGGGAGGGAGGGAGAAAGGAGTTCGTCAGGCGGCGCGAATAGGGAAGGTGGAGAAGGACATGATCACAAGGGCCGAAGGATTGCAGGGAGGGGACGAGGGAGGGAGGGAGGGACGACGCGATCCTCGGTGTCGACATCAGTGCAGGATATTGCCCTCTTTCCCTCCTCCCCTCCTTCCCTCCCTACCTCCGTCCCTGCCTGCCTTACCTTCCAGGCGGGAGGAGCCAGCCTCGAAGAGTCGGACTTGGAGGTTGGGGAGGATGGCGTCACAAACCACCGAGAGCGAGACAAGCGTGATGCCCCTGGGAGGGAGGGAGGGAGAGGATAGATGATGAGACAACAAGGAGAAGCATGACCGGCTCTTTCCCCCCTCCCGGCCTCCCTCCCTCCTCACCACGGTGAGAAAGCAGGCGCCACCTGGACGTCGGCAAAGGCGAAGAAAATAAGACCCAGGCAGACAGCGAGGGCAGCCATGTACTCTATACCCGTGAATGTCTTCTTATTCATCACGCTGAGGGTGAGGAAACGAGGGAGGTACGGGGGGGAAGGGGAAATCAGAAAGAGGAGATGAAGCGGAACAAATGATGCGGGTAGGAAAAAGGGCGGGAGGGAGGAAGGGGAGGGTGGAGAGAGAGCGCGATTTCATGACCATGCTATCCTCCGTTTGAAGCATGCACAGGAGTCAAAGAGAGGGAAAGAGAAATAAGGGCTGGAGAAAGGGAGGGAAGGAAGGAGGGAGGGAGGGACGTCCGTACCCGGCGATGACCATGGTAGGGATGAGCTTGCAGGAACGAAAGACCACCTTCGTCGGGTAGTTGATGTAGTCCAAGGCCTGGAGGGGGGAAGGGAGGGAGGGAGGGAGGGAGGAAGGAGGGCACACAGATGTGAGGGATATTTTGGTTTCGACTTGTGGACAACCACCCTCCCTCCCTCCCTCCCCTCCTCCCTCCCTCCCTCCTTACCTTATTGGACAAGGACGAACTCCCAAGCAGACACAGGGTTGTCGCCAGATAGGCTCGGAGGCTAGCTCTCCTCACCCCTCCCTCCCCAGCCCATTTCCGTTCCCAGTACGAGAAGAAAGTCACGCCCAGCACCTCCAGGAAGCCGAGGGTCCATCCAAATGTGAAGCCGGGGAAATGCATGATTTTTTCTGCATGAAAGGAGAAAGGGAGGGAAGGGAATTAGATCGGCACGGCAACACTATTTTTCCCTTTCTTTCCCCCCCTCGTCTCTCCCTTCTTCCCCTCTTTCTCTTTATTCCTTGATGTGCTCACCTTGAAGTAGGTTGTGTAAGCCAAAGAAGAAAAAGAGGCCAAGGACGAGGAGGCAGAATTTAGTGAGGCGAGGGAGGGCCTCAATGGTGAGAGTGACATGGGTAAGGAAGGAGAAGAGCTTTTTGGGAGTATCTGGTTGGGCAGGAGTGGACTCCTGTGGTTTTGGAAGGGGAAAGAAGGGAGGGAGGGAAATATGGAGGAAAGGAGGGGAAGTTGCGCGGGTGTGTGTATGTGTGACGTCAGCGGACCGGAGGGAGATATGCGTGAGAAAAGGGTGAAATAAGAAAGGAAACGGACAAAAGCGAGTACGGGAGGGGTTAGGATGGGTGTAGGACACGTAGCAGACAACAAATCTTAGAACACTCGGTTTTGCTCCCCCCCCATACCTTCCCCTCGCGACAACGTACCCTTAGCAGCATCATCCGCTCGGTCTCCAAGGTGCTGCTGTTGCCATCGTTGCCTCCCCTGCCTTTCTCCATTTCCCGTTCGTGGAGGGTAGGCTTGTGAATGGTATCGAAGGAATTTGATAGTTGGTGGGGCTCGCGACGCATAGACTTGAACTCGGAAGGGGGCAGAGGAGGATTGGAGGAGGGTGGGTGGTAGGAAGGATGGAGTGGACAGGGGGCCGGCGGCGATGAAAGAAGGACCTGTCTTAAGGTGTCGCGCGAAAGAGAATGGGAGTTGTGTGGATGCATGATAGACATGGGGCAATGCAAAGTGGAGTCGCGATCGCAACGAGCCAGCGAGCGCGTGCATCAGTTAAAGGGTGGGCATCCACACGGTTGGAGATGACGATGATGATGATGATGATGCTGCTGCTACTGGACCTCGAGCCTATTCATTTTTTCCCCCACGTTCACGCCACCTGTTTATCAGGCGTATGGGTACTAGTTCTGATTACGCCAATGCACGAGGAAGAGTTTATGTGTGCCGCCCGCCCATCGCTTTTTCTGCGCTCGTCACGTTGTTGCAGGACGACAAACAGCATCACTCATTTCGAGCCTCCCTTGTCACCTCCCGGTCTCGGTCAAGACCAAGCTCCTGAGATATAACCCCAGGACAGCGACAAACGTATCGTCTCGCTCTACCTCTTGCGTTATGTGTATCGGTGTTTGGTCTGCATTGCCAACATGTGGTTTTGCGTTCACTTTGATGAGATCCTACCCTTACTTGTGTTGTTCTCGCTGCATGCAAAGGCAGCCCGTCCTCGTTGCAGCGCCTCCGCCTGCAGCTTTATTTGCAGTTGGCGCACTTATTAACCTTCCAGCACCCTCTTGTCCACCTCCATACCACAGCGCTGCTATGAACATGCAGCATCGGCCGCAACGGCGGCAGTGGGGCGCGTCCTACCTCTTTGCAACCGCAGCTCTACTGGGGACGGTCCAAGCGTTCCTCCTCCCCTTCAACACCCCCGCCCAACCCCCACCCAGCCTTGCCAAAGACAGTGGACTTTGGTGGCAGCAACAGCGACAACAAGGAAGGGTACGTAGACAGAGAAGAAAGAGGACGAAGGAGGCGGACGAGGAGGGGAAGGCTGTATCATTGCCTCATTTATCAGTAAAGTATCTCGTTTGCGTCTCGTCGCCCCCCGCCGTCTTTCGACGAGTCTGGCCCACTAAACCATGCGTGTACCCCTGACGAGTCAGCACCTGTTGGTTGAAGCCCTTTTCATGTAATCGAGTCTGCCTTTTCATTCCCAACATCTCCACCTCCTCCTCATTCTTTTCCTCCTCACCCTCCTTCCCTTCCCTTCCACCCTTCCTCCAAAACCAGAGCACCAAGCTCCAAGCTGCCCTCGCCGAGCGCCCACGTTCCCCCTCTGTCACCCTAGATGATTCCACAGCCTTAATCGAGGCTGAGACTGTGGCCTTAAAGCCCCCTTCTCGGGAGGAGCAAGCCAGGGACTGGTTCAACTCAGTCCTGTCCTCGCGGGAACCCAACCCTCTCTTCCATGCAGCGACAGAGCTGGGGGTAGGACGGTTGGTGGATGGCGAGACACGGGCTCCCACGAGGAAGGAGGAGGCGTGGCGCTTCACGGACCTGTCGCGTGTGTACTCGCGGAAGCCGGGGAAAGCCCCTGCAGTGCTGCAGCCGGCGCAGGTAGCCCTGATCAAGGAGAAAGTGAAGGAGCACACTCTGGAGGTGTGTGAAGGGCGAGCACTTGTTTTTGTGGATGGGGTCTTCCACCCGGAGTTTTCGCCGGCGGGTTCGGTAGAGGGCCTGAAGGAGGAGGGGGTTAGGGAGGGGTGGAAGGTTGGGAGTATTTTTGATTTTACGGGCGAGGAGCAAGAGGAGCTGCTGCGGGAGATCGAGTGGTCGCCGGAGGTGGGGATGAGGCATACTTTGGCGGCTGGCTCATTGCCTTTCTGTTCCCTGAACCAAGCGTGCGTGAAGGATGCTGCCTGCCTGGTGGTGGGTGAAAGGGGGGAGATGGCGGCACCAGTGCAATTTCTGTTCATCTCGACAAGCACGGAAGGGGAAGGCGGGAAGGAGGGCGGGAAGGAGGCGAGGGTATCACACCCGAGGTTGGTGGTAATTGCCAAGAAACGCTCGGCGGGGAAGTTCGTGCAGAGCTATGTGGATATCGGGGAAGGAGTGGGCCTTGCTAATGCCTGTACGACCGTCAGAGTTGACCGGCGGGCGGAGGTACAGCACCTCCACGCGAACGAGATGGGGGGCAAAGGGCAGCTGTTTGACGCGGTGTCGGTGACAACGAAGAAGTTGAGTGCGTACAGGAATGTCTTTATCAACGTAGGGGGTGACATGGGTAGGATTAACCTGCAGGCCACTATGAACGGGACGGAGGGGCGGGTGGATACGGAGGGTCTGACCGTTAGCGGGGAGGAGCAGGAATTGGACATCCATTCTTACATCCACCACCTGCGTAAGGATGGGAAGAGCAACATGTATCAGTGCAACATTGTGAGTGGAGATAGCCACTGTGTATTTAAGGGTCGGATGAAGCTGGAGCCGAGGGCGAGGGGCGTAACGGCCGACCAGTTAATTCGGTCGATTATGCTAACGGATTCGTGCACTGTTGACGCGATGCCGACCTTAGAGGTGTGCTCGGGGGATGTGGACTGCACGCATGGAGCGACTGTGGCGGACATTGACGAGAACGAGGCGTTTTACTTGCAGTCGCGGGGCATTGGACGAAGGGAAGCACGGCAAGTCTTAATGATGGGGTTTGCGGCGCAGGTCTACAACCAGGTGCCCTGCGAACGGATGAGGAAGAGGTTGAGCGATCGGTTGTATGAAGTGTGCCCGGAGGTGGGGATGGCAGAGTCGTACGAGTACTTGAGTATTTAAGGAGGGAGGGAGGGAAGGAGGGAGGGAGGGAGGGCGGGTGGGAGTTGAATCGGAAAAGAAATAAATGCTCGAACAAATATTGGCTTTTAGAAAGCGGAAGGGGAAGGGGAAGGGAGAAGAAGAACAATAAGAATGATGACGATGACGTAGGTATGAAAACCCCGAAGGAGGAAAATACAAACTTAATTGAGTGAGTGAATGAAAGGAGGGAAGGTAAGAGAGGGAGAGAGGGAGAGAGGGAGAGAGGGAGGGAGGGAGAGGACACGTTGTGTACCTCGTTCGGGGGCGAATGAATGTGTGTGTGTGTGGATTTTGATCTCCCTGTCGTAACAATGCACGTTGCCCACGGGTGCATGGGTATATGCACGTGTGTGCATTCTCAAACTACCCGACCATAGAGCAATGCTCAAAGGAAGAACGGAGAAAGCGAGGAGAGGAGGAGGGCGCCACTACTTTGACCGCCTCCAAAAAAGAAAGAAGGAGACCGCAGCATCAAGCTAGCCATGTAAGGAAGGAAAAGATCAAGATTAAGAAGGTCAGAAGGAAGGAGACGAAAAATCAAGAGAAGGCAGGAGAACAAGAAGAAGATGAAGAGTGGAGAAGAAGAAATGTAGAGGGCATCCCCCCCCTCACTGACCGCAGTGAAGGAAGAAAACGGAGGATCGCGACTTCAACTTTGCCTCTTACTCTAAACCAAAAATGCCTGCATCGAGCATATGGCATGACAATAAATAAACCTGCGTTCAATTGTTGTGGGGGCTTCGATATCCCATTTCTCATTTGCCTCTCCTCCCTTCCCCTTCACATCCCACCAAAAAGCGTGGTTGTTTATGTATTCACCGTGTCCTTTCAGAACCATTGAATCTGATGCACCATACGCACACATAGCACGGACACAAATCATGCAGCCTCTATATCCACCTCCAATCTCCTTCTCTCCCATCCTCCCCCGACCCCCTCTATACTCACACACTTTCTCTTCCCAAAAACGATCATCTCCCCTTCCCTACCCTCTACACATTCGCTAGCTCCCTCTCTCCCACCTTGGGCCAGGCCGCGCCTGTAATTGCACTGCTCAACTCCCACATCTTCTCCGCCTTCACACCATCCATCACCTGCCCCGCCAGCTTCCCCTCAAAAACCGTCCCTCCACTGCCCCCCGCGCCTCGCACCTGCTTCGTGGCCGGATCGTAGTACCCGAACTGCTGAGCCTGGCCGTTCCAGCACCAGTACTGCCCGCTCTTCTTCAGCTCGGGGTCCCACACCGTCTGAGCCAGCCTCTCTCCCGCCTCGTCCTCAGAGACATAGCCCCCCGTGACGTACTTCATGAAGAGGGGGAAAATCGTCCGGAACCATTGTCGTTTCTCCCGGAAGAGAGCCGTCTCGGCGATGCAGCCTGGGTACATGGTATTGAAGGTGATTCCCGTCGAGTCGTGGTAGCGGCGATGGAGCTCGTTGACCGTCATCATGTTGCACATCTGTGGGGAAGGACGGACGGGTTGAGAGGAGCGAGGGAGGGTTTATATGAGATGAAGATGCGTTTGCTATGTCGAATGAAAAAGACGAGCAACAAACACTCCGATGCACTCTTTCTCTCACTCCCTCGCTCCCTCCATTCCCTACCTTGCTGTCCTTATATGCCTTGGCACCATTGAAAGCCTTGCCATCGATCATCGACACGGGCATCTTGGCCCCCTCCTCCATGCCCTTCAAGTCACCCAGGGACGCTCGAGGCCAGACAAATGCACCCGCGATGGTATTGTCATTACCGGTGATGGAGCCGACGATGATGCACCGGGGGTCCTTGGCCTTCTTCAAGTCCTCGATCAGGAGAGAAACCAACAAGAAATGCGACAGGTGGTTAATTTGCAACGACTCCTCAATTCCGTCGGGAGTGAAGGTAGGGGTGGGAAGAGCAGGGAGGTACACAGCAGCATTGCAGACCAAGGCGTCCAGGGGCTTGCCACCCTTAACGGCTTTCACGTCCTTGGCGAACTTGCGGACGGAATCGAAGGAGGACAAGTCGAGGGAGCGGATGGTGAACAAGGAGGGGTCCAGGTTCAATTCTTCCGCCACACGCTGCATCTTGGCCACGTCTCGCACGCCACAGATAACAAAATAGTCGCCACGGGCGCACAGGGCCTTGAGAGTGCCCTTCCCGAGGCCGGAGGAGGTGCCGGTGAGCACGACCGTCTTTTTGTTGCCGGCTTTGCCTGCTCCCTTGTTCTTGGGCGCAAAGAACGAGTCGAAAAAGTTGGTGGCAAATACAGCTGTGTCCTGAACAGGCCGGGTCGTGGTAGGGATAGAAGAGGTGGTGCGCGTGAAAAGGGGGGAGGTCTTGGCTGCGGCGGTGGCCATGGCGGAGCTGGGCAGGGGGCGGGCTGAGGGAAGCACGAAGGCATTGGTCAGGGTGGCGGTGGCCGCGCCGAGTACCAGCAAGGGCTTGACATAAGTCGTTAACGGAGCCATTTGCCCGTGTTCTGGTTGGAAAGTGGAAGGGGGGGGGGTTCGGTGAGTTGGATCAATATCAAAGCAAGATAGTGAGGCCCAAAAGGACATGCATGCTGCGGACACCCTTACGACGCCCTGCACGACGACTATAGCAAGCTCGTTTTGACGGCAGAGATGGAGGTGCAAATGTCTGTGAGCGCGTGGACGCGGTGGGGCAGCCATTAGATCTTTTGTCCCTTCCTGCTTGCAGTGCCGCTGCAGCAGCAGCAGTAGTAGCAGCAGGGAAAATATAAAGCAAGGATACCTCGAAGCTCGAAGTGCAACAAACAGTCTTCTTATGACTGAAGGTTGAGATTGCCAACCGACACGCTGTGAAGAGATCAGCTGAGGTCTTCGTGGTCCGTCTAGCAAAGCTAGGAGTAAGTGTATTGTACCATACTCAAATGGAATGGAAGAAGGGATTGAAGTGAAAATGATCGCACACCAAGAAAAGCAAGTGTACCGAAATCAAGACACAGTGCTTGGCTGGGTGGGCAAGGAACCTTCAATTACGCAGGAAAATCTTGGCCTTCGAGCCAGTGCGAAAGGAATAACAACCTTGCTTTCTGGATATTGCGACTCTTGATTATTCAATGCTTATCGTGGACAGATTGGATCTGCATCCTGTGGCACAAGGGTGTGTCGTGTGGATGGAGGCGGACTTCGACGATATTCGTGTGGTAACCGAGCGAGACGGGAGGTTCATGGCCCATATCCTATTCGCACACGAGAGAATACTTTTTTATATGAGAAAGCGAATGAGGACTCAAGTGATCTACATGCGAATGGGGAGGAGAAGGATAAGGATAAAGAGGAGGAGGAGAGTAGAGAGAAGAGAAGGAGAAGGATATGGAATTTGACGACGTATGCAGGCCTTGCAACACGATGAGAGATAGGAAGAGGGGGAGGAAGAAGAGGAGGACAAGAAGGAGAAGGAGGAGAAGGAGGAGCGTGTAGTGGAATTATGACCCGGAAATACTAAGGGAAATGTATCTGGCGTTGAGGCAAGCAAGGGCGAGGCTGACAGCTGCAGCCTCGAGAGAGAAAAGGAAGAGGTGCAGGCTTGGTGAGCAGCTTGAAAGGGCTGGATAAGGAGATTAGAAAGGGGGGAGGAGAGTGAGGAACAAACGAAAAAATAGAGTGCGCATATCAATCATGATTGAATGATGGATAAGAGATGCTTTCGTATACAGCAGCGTGGTCATTGCACCGCATTGCGTCTGAGATCCTCACAATATGCTTTCCCCCTGCGATCACAACTACTGATTTGTTTGCAGTGTGGTCCACTGCATTGAGTGACACAAAATCATGCGTACAAACGGGATAAGGGACAGGAGGGAAAGTATGAGTGATGATCCCACCCCGCTTATGCGTGCTCCTGTTACCGTTAAAAATCTTCTGCTCTTTCTTCCTTTGTTTGGTCGTTAATTGTGACTTGTCTGTTGATTGGCTGACATTCAAATACATTCGATGGAGGATCCCCTTCCATTTCTTCCCCCCTTATCTCCTACTTATGCTAGACGCTAATTGAGAGATGCCTGCTTGTGCTTTTCGATATCTTCCAGTGCCAAAATTTCATCGAAGTATTTGTCCGCGTCCTTCCTGCCCTCCCTCCCTCCTTCCCTCCCTAGCGATGGGAGGAATGGATGTCAGATTCCTCCTAGTCCATGCCCGTCGCGCTCCACTCCATGGGTCATCGCCACCCTCCTCCTCCTCCTCCACCGTCACCTCCTCCTCCTCCCCCTCCCCTCTCTCCCCCTCCCCCTGTCACAGGCGGCAACCACATCGGGACTCCCGTCCCTTGTCCCTGCCCTCCCTCCCCCTCTCCCTCCCTCCTCCCTCCCCTCCCTCTCCCTCCCCCTTTCCCTCCCTCCCACGCCAACGCCCTCGCCAGCTGCACTTTTATCCACTCCCTAGCCGACAACGGCCTTCCCCTCCCTCCCTCCTCCTCTCCTTCCCCTCCCCAATTCCCTCTATCCCTCCACCTACCCGTACACCCTTCCCGCTGTCCTCTCCGCCATCCCCCAGGCCAGCCTCTCCCTCTCCCTCTCTTTCTCCCTCTCCCTCTCCCTCTCCCCTCTTGCCCTCGACGCGGCCACAAGCACCAACATCGACATGGGCCACACACTCTCCCCTACCATCCACCCCGAGAATCACGCGCTCTCCTCCCTCTCCGGTAGGTTCGGTGCGACCTCCTTCCATCCCTCCCTCTCCAATCCTCCTCCTCCACCATCCATGCAGCATCAGGGAGCCGGCAAGGCGGGAAGGAAGAAGTGGGGAGGCGAGGGCGCAATGCAATACACTTTTGCCTGCTCCCTCGTCCCCGTACACCTGCAATATCTCACCAGGACTAACCTACAGGGAAATGTCCTTCAATACAAAGCCGTCGTCAACGTGACTCGCCCTCCCTCCTTCCCTCCCTCCCTCCCTCCCTCCCTCCCTCCCTCCCTCCCTCCCCCTTTCCTCACCCACACCCTCTCCATCTTCAACCCCTCCTC
>Ga0160419_100645_pt1 | contig 20048 bp, 31 predicted proteins | sample CelAP2metagpilot_2_FD_108196 | JGI IMG/M metagenome (GOLD analysis project Ga0160419, IMG submission 108196) | Phycosphere-associated microbial communities from Cellana algal ponds in Kailua-Kona, Hawaii, USA - Cellana AP2-4-25 metagenome pilot ... | reverse complement strand
GGCCCGCTACGTCTTCGTCTACAAACGCAACGAGTCCTCGGGCGCTTGGGAGATCATTGACCACCATTCCTCGGCCATGCCCGTGGCACCCGCGGGACTCAAGACAGCCACCACCGTCGCACCTCCGACGTCCCATTAGAATAATGGTGAAAATTTAACAGTATGAGTTTGAAATGAAGAAAGGTGGAGGGAAGAAGAGATTTAGAGAGAAAGCGAGAAAGTGGGTGACGCAATGTGCACCTGCACAGCGCATTCTCCTCTCCTTCTCTTTCCTTCACTTCCATATGTTCCTCAATTATAAAATAGTGTGCCATATCCCAACTCGTGCACAAAAGGAGGAGCAACAGCTGTAGGAAAGGGACATATACAGATATACAGATACACACTCGACACATCAATTTATTAATTATCAAGGCGGCTCATGTATAGATGTAGGAAAATACTAGAAGAGAGGAGGAAGATGATAAAGAGAGGAAAGAGGAGAAAAAGGGGAGAAAGAAAGAAGAAAAGGAAGAAGAAGGAGGAACTTATCGATTCGCCTGCAAATACAATCATCCGCGAACTGAAGAAGGGAGTTTGGATAAAGACAGGATGATTCTGGTAGCTGAAAGGAGTAGATGCAGTTCAACGATTTTTTTTTCCTTTGGAATTTCCTTCTTACTCGAGTTGGAGGATTTCCCTTTTTGGTTTTGGTCCTTGCTTTACCCTCAGATAGAGGAGATCAAAAGGCTTTTAGTAATTTAATAGTTCGGGTAGTTGATGTCGCCTTTCTTCAAATGATTCAAATTACTCGCTCAAAGCGAAGGTGCTTACCGCATATGGGGAGGCCACGAGGCTACACAATCTTCTAGGTTGAGTAGGCTTGGTCACTGCTCTGGAGCTTCTTTCTCTCCACACTCGCTCCATTTCTAACATATATTTATAATCGTTCTTTTTCGCGCGTTCCTTCTCGGCTTCCTTCCGTGCATAGGCAGTCCAAATCACAAATCTTTTTTTCTAGGATATTATCAAACAAGTAAGGAAAGCACACGATTACAACTTATCTTAGCCTACCCTCCCTCGTCCAGGCTTTCTCTCGCTCTATGAGGATCATCATCATTCCAATTCTCAGGGATTCCCCCTTCAACCACCTTTTGTCCTTTTTGCACACGTCCTCCGTCCCTCCCCGTCATCCATTTCTCCTTCACCCCCTTAACCCTGCATCTTCAGGCCCAACAGCATGGATGCTGCCACTAAACGGTCGCACTTCATGTCCACATGGCACTGGCGCTTCTTCAAAGGCAAACGAGCGTCGTCAATCTCTTGTTGACGCTTCTTCTTTTCCTCCTTCTCTTCTTCCTTCTCCTCCTCTTCCCCGTCCTTCACCTCTTCCTTTTCTTCTTCTTCATCCTCCTCTTCCTCTTCCCCCTCGTCTTCCTCCTCATCTTCCTCTTGTATGTACTGCCGCCCGATATTACAGCTACTCGTGCTTGAGCCTTTGTCCTCGTCCGAGCCTTCGGCAATTACAGGCCCGGGGGCAGGAGGGAGCTCGACAAGATTATCATCGGTGACGTAGCACATTTTGTTGCTGCCACCGCTATTAATGCTGTTCTTCATGCTGCTACTGGTGCCTGTAGTGTGGGCGCTGCTGAGGATATTAGCAACGATAGAGAGCCTCCCGCTGCAGCGTCTGCTGCTGCTACTGCTGCTGCAATTCTTCTTGTTGCTGTTGTTTCTGCTGCTGCTGTTGCTGCTGCTGCTGCTGTTGTTATTGTTGTTGTTGTTGTTGCTGCTGCTGCTGCTGCTGCTGACAAAATTATTTGCAGGGCTGGTCTTCAAAACCGTGCTGAGGTTGGCGCTGCGATGGAGAAAGGCATCATTGCTAATGCTGCTTATCTTGACAGACGCGACAGCAGCGGCCCCAGACACGATGGGGCCCATGTGGTGGACATTGCTCATGGCCGTAGAATCGTGCTGTCGGCTGTGAAGCTCCTGCTGGTGCTGGTGCTTGTGCTGCTGGTGTTGGTGCTGCTGGTGCTGTTGGTGCTGGTGCTGGTGCTGGTGCTGATGCTGGTGCTGGCGCTGCTGCTGCTCGTGTTGCTGTTGCTGTTGCTGGTGGTAGTGGTTTTGGTTGCGAATGCGGGACAGAGTGAGAGGTTGAAAATGCTGCGGAGCGCGTCCTCCTCCTTCTACTCCTCTTCCTCCTGCTGCTGCTGCTGCTGCTGCTGCTGGATGAAAGGCGAGAGGACGGGGATTGTCGCCGTCAAGAAGGAGGGAGACCGGCCTCTGATATTGAACGACTTGGGGGGTGGAAGAGGAAATTACCGCGTAGGGAGGAGCGAAACTGCCGGTAAGCATGTCCCCTGCGCCAGTTGGTGGGATGCAGGAAGAGGAAGAAAAAGAGATTGAGGGCTGGGCAAGGAGGGCGGGCGGCTCCTGGGAGAAGGAGGACGGAGTGTGCAGGCGGCTGTGATGGTGGTTATAATGGGTGTGGGTGCTACTCTCGCGGTGGTAGTGCTGGGGGGAGGGAAGGACAGAGGAGGACTCTTGAAGCCACTGACTGATAGATCCACCACCCCCACTGATTCCGCTGCTGCCGGTGCTGCTTTCCGAGGAAGGGGCGAAAAGGGGGTCCATTGGCCGGTCTTTCTTTGGCTGTGCCCGACGGCGGCGTTGTTGCTTGAGAGTGGTATAGTAGGCAAAGAGATCACCCGTGACTTGTCCTAAACTGCAAGATCTCAAGAAATCGGTGACATAATGCGCCCGCAGATACTTGAGGATGGACCGCAACTCCTCATACGAGGCCCCGCTCTGGAGGCAGGCCTCGTTGATCTCACTGCGGTTGTTGTGGTTGGCAAACTGCCAGCGATGAAGCAATGCACAGGAAATCCGATAGTACCCAAGAGATACCTCTTCGCTCGTCGTCATGATGCCAAAGAGAGGCCGCAGTAAATGGGCGATTGGAGTAAAAGGGACACGGTGCCGGTGGGGAGTTCGGACCCTGTGTGTGTGGAGAGAGTTGGTAGGAGGGTTAAAAGTTAAGCGGGGGGACTCGAGAGATCTCCATGTGCTTATCCATGAAAGTGGTGGAAGAGCTATTCAAGGTACATGTGGGCATTTCCCTCGCCATAAGACAATCAGATGGATCGCCTCGGTCCTGTTTTGTGGGTACAACCCGCGAAGGCCGCCAGTAACCAGGACCATATTGCACGCATCAAGTACGTAATTTGTACAAGGATTGTACGAATATTCAGTAGCTCGCTTGGTGCCAGCATTGGGGTAGTAATACTTTCTTTGAATGGGAAGGACGGGGCACTGCGGGTTAAAGGCGCGCGCGAGTTGAGTATTGGACATTGCTGCGAACATCCTCCAGCAGCGTATGCGTTTATACGTCAAAGTTCCGCTCGGTCAGAGCCCAACGCCTCAGCGGCGGGCCCGTCTGTGTAGAGGGTTTAGTGGTCTGAAACAAGGAAAACAAATGGCAAGTGCGCCGGGTGACAGCGAGACCCGAAAAACCTTGAACACATACATTTCTGCTATTTTGAGGGCCTCTCAGACGGCATCGCACTCTCGGACTTTACCCACCTCCTGCGATCGGGAGAGAGGAGTACACTTCTCGGAGATAGAGCGAGACCAGGGCCTCAAACCTGCAGTGTATCGGCCAATGTGCTTTCGAAGGGTGTACCACGTCATGACAGCCGCACTCTTTTCGCGTCAAATTGAAAGAGATAAACTCAATCACTTGTGGTATATTAGGTTTGTCCGAATCCGCCCAATCGAGGTCTCCCCGCTAGAGTGTTTCAAAAACGACTCGTCAGAACTTGGTTGATATTCGATCCCACCGCCCATGCACCTGCAACTCGTCGATTTGGGAGGATCGCGATTACAGGGCGAAAAGTAAACGTGCGAGGGTCTTGTGCACCGCAATAAGATAAACTGCCAAAGTGCCCTGAAAAATGAGGGCCGGGACAAGACTTAAAGATGGGGAAGACCGGAAAGCATCAATTCTAGTGAAGCGGGGGAGCGGAAGCATCCGAAAGGCGACGCCTCGTGAAGCCACCATCACCAATCAAAGAGAGGTAAAGATGGCGAAAAGATCAAGTATAGAGAGTGTGCTTTGATTCATTTATTGATGACGTAAGCGTGGTGTACTTTGATCATCATTCTGCTTTTTATTCCTGTCCTCTCAGTTGCTGCTCCTCACTTCCCTGGTCTGTCAATATAAAGGGAAAAGTATATTTATTCATAAAATATAAAGACCCCCTGGATCGTGTCGTTGCACGCTTCTATTTAAACGTTCAACTCTTTTAAGATTTGCAAGCATCCCTCCTTTCCTTTCTCCCAGCTTCCTTCGTACTTTGTGCTTCCGTTACCACCTCCTTGGTTGGTGATTCGGGATGTTCCAATTTCAGCACCTTGTCTTGCTCTCCTCCTTTTCAACCTTTCCTTCAACTCTTTCTTCTTGAGCATGGTTTCTTCCTCTTTCTCTTTCCCCCTCTCTCCCCCACGAACAGTCTCTTAAGCCCATAACAATTTGGTCGTTTTCGACATAAGCCAAACCATCACCCGATCATCCGTAGCTGTCTTTACACGCGTCCGCTTGTCAGTCATCTCTCTCTCTCAACTCACCTTAAAGGGGGCTGCATGCGACTGGAAAATGTAAGTGAGCCCTTTCCCACAATTTCGCAACCCTCTCTCTTCCCATCCCCCCCATAGTATCCTCCGCCATACTATTAATACTCGTGACGACTGCTGTTTTCCTTTTCCTCCTCCTCTTCACCCTCCCCCTCTTCGTCCTGTTAAAACACGCGCACTAATGTATATAATTGCATTTCTCCCGATATAGAGTGGAAAAAGGAATGAACGCAGATATACACATACTAAGGGTACATAGCGAGGCATATGCACAATCATATACCCCTCCACTACACAGACAAAGACAAGGGATTTTCTGCTGACGGGGATAGACACCTCCGCGCGTCAACGCACACAAACAAACAAAGATCGCAAGAGTTAAAAGCCTGTAAGCGACCTATTCATCCCTTCTACACTCGTGTGCCATCTTTTTGTCCATCTGTCTCCACCCTCCCACCAGCACAGGCATACTTAACAAGTGGTCGTGGCGACTGTATTGGTTCGAACAGCTGCACCAGAGGAAGCGGAGGACGAGGACGAGGACGAGGACGTGGTGGGCCCACTAATTCCATTCATCATGTTGACAAACAAGTCAGCCGCCGCGCGATCCGAGCCCGCATGCTGCTGCTGCTTCTGCTCCTTGGCACCTATCGCACCTGCTGCCAGTGCCGGTATCTCTGCCCCAGCTACTGCTCCTCCTGCGGGTCCTGGCATAGCGGGGACAGGAAAATTTCCCGCGGTAGAGGGGTAGGAGGCGTGCAGTAAATCAGCCTGAGTACTGGTGTTATGCTGATAGGCCTGCTGGGGGTAGTACTGCTGCTGGTATAATTGTTGCTGCTGCTGATGGTGGTGATGCACGTGGTAGGGGTGCTGTGATTGAAGTTGCTGCTGTTGCTGCGGTTGGTTGTAAAGATGGGGGTAATAGTGCTGCGGATGGTAGTAGTGAGGGTGGTGAGGAGGAGGGGGAGGAGGAGCGTGGGCGTGATAGGCCATAGGCGGGTATGATAAGCGAGAGGGCATGGACTGGTGGCCGGGAGGAGCTCCGTGGGGATGACCTGTGTAGAAGCTGCCGTTGCTGTTGCTGCCGCTGCTGCTGGTGTGCGTGGAGAGGGAGCACATAGAGGCACCCCCATCCAAGGTGGTGGCGTCGAGGGAGGATTGGAGGGGGTTGCTGCTTGGGGAGAGCTCATTCACACTGTTGCTGCTGCTGCCAGCGCTGACGTGGGCTTCTATCGGTTCCACCACTGCCGCTGCCGGTGCGAGGGAGAGAGAGGATTCCCGTCGCAAGAAGGGTGCCGGGCGGGCCTTGAGCCCTAGAAGTAACATGCCGAGGTCGTCTTCGACAGGACTGACCGCTCGCGCCACGGCTACTGCTGCTGTTTTTCCAACTAGGCCAGCACCCTTCTTGTGGCTCTTCTTCTTCCCTGACGCTTTCTCCGCGGCCTCCACCAAGTGAAAAAGAGAGTCCGCAGCCCCCGAGCCCTCTCTTTGCTTGCTGCTGCTGCTGCTGTCATCCATCATCATCACCACCACCGCATCCTCGTCATACTCCTCGTCCGTGTCCTCCCCCTCCTTCCCCCCGTTCCCATACCACGACTCCTGGTGGCTACTCTCGTATCTGAAGCTTCCTGCTTCTTGTCCTTCCCACACCTGCATATCCTGCTGCCGTCCTGCAGTCGAGAAAGCAGCAGCTGCAGCAGCAACACCACCTCGGGAGCGTTTGACCACCGGCTGAGCCTTGCTTCCCGCTCCCTTACGACCCCGGCCTGCAGCCGTTATCACGGAGGAGGTTGACGACGAGCGACTGTGGGTACTTGCAACGGGTGGCTCGTACGGTGCGACGGCCTTGCGGGGCCGGGAGGATGGCAGACGCGGTGCAGAGGGCATACACCCACCACGCCTCTCCACCGCCCCTGCCGGGGAGCTCCTAGCGCTGCCGCTCTCACTCCCCTCCAATTCATGCGCGAGATCACCCGCCCCCGTAACAAAGCGGGCAGACTGCTGTTGCTGAACACGCGGGACGCTCGCGGCAGCCCGGGCCACCCCTCCCTCCCCACCAGCAGTAGGAGGCCTCCCACGAGGACGCTTGGTAGAGGTGTAGTAACCGAAAAAGTCTCCCACATATCGGCCTTGCTTCTGGGCATTATTGAAACCCAACATGTACTTGGCGCGGAGATGCTTCAGGATGGAGCGGAGCTCGTCGTAAGAGGCACCGGACCGTGCGCTGGCTTCGTTCATGTCCTCGCGGTTGTTCTGGTTGGAGTACTTCCAGCGCTGCAACAGCAGGCAGCACACCTCGTAATACCGGAGGGAGAGTTCTTCCGAAGCCGTCATATTTGAAGCAAAATTTGATTTTAAAAAATAAAATAAAAAAAGGAGGTAGGGTGACGATGACGACGCCTGGTCTCTCTGACTGCCTGTGCGAGTGTTCGTGGGTGAGAGGGGAAAGGGGGGTCAGACGGGAGAAAGGAGAAGAAAGGTCGTGCGTCAATCGCATCGCAGAGATCCGCAGAGAGCAGAGCTACACGTGCGCGTGGCGTGGAGTTGCACGTGCACACCTACATGAGGTGTATGGGCCGCTTCACTTCATGGGCCAGACAGCAAAGACGTCTCCGTCCCCCCACTAGATAAGACAAGACACCCGCATGACTATAACAAATGAATTTTATTATGCTGATAAGTGTCTCGTGTGTGTCGTTCCACCGGCGGGGTTGTACACAACAGGGCAAGGACGCCAGGCCGAGCTGATGCTGTGCCCACAATGCCGAGGAGGGGCTTGTCTGCCTGGCGCGCTGCTGGATCCATGGGAAAAGACAAAGGTATCCTGTTCGTATGGTAAATTGTGTCCTTGCAGTGTCGCATGTGTAGAAGCCTAGCGTCTTTAGTGGTGCTTCGTGTGTCGCTGTCTCGTCCCTGACACCTCTCTCGATCCGCTCGCACACCGTGGGTGCACAAAGAGCGTTGCCGCGGGGGACATTTACGGCCGAATCCCCGGATAAATATGGATGTGAAGGTAAAAAGTGAACGCCAGAGTTTTGTTGTATGCTTACTCTGGGTAGGATAGTGCCCAGTGGATGGACGCATGAAGCGCCTATCGTTATGTTGAATGGCTTGAAGGGAAATGGGCAGCCTCGATCGTGGGTGTTGGGTGGGAGATAAAGTTCCAGAAACCGCGGGACTATTACGGCCAAATACATGCCAAATATTGCAGGAAAATGGTTCATGGGGCCGAGTTGTGCAATTAGCAACCAAGGCACACAGCGCTGCGCACGAGCAGGCTGAAGTGCGTCTGCTTGTTGTGGGTGCTGAAAGCGGCGAAGGATGCGAAACGTCTGGGACGGTGGTTTCATCTGCCTGCGTACTTGCCTCCCCTCCTCCTCCTTCTCCTCCTCTCCAAGACGGCCACATTGCGGTGTTGTCAAGCCCCGCGACCATTCGTAAAATAATAATGGTGCTAGATCGGTGGCAAAACGCGGTGTTGTATCTGCCGAGGGCCAGTGGGGTAGACTGGTAGTGGAGCCTCTACACGACAAAAAAACTGCACTCTTGGATATCATGGGCGTCGCACAGCTGCAACCAAGCCTGTCCTCTTCTTGTCCAAGCCCGCGACATGAAAGCGACAACAAGGCCTCCATTGGCCAAGTGCAAGAGCATCCATGAGCATAGCAAGCCACGGATGACTCCAGGAAATCTGCCTCCAGGAAATCTGCCTCCATACGATATCCACACACACGTTGTCTTGTCACCACCCAACCCCCTTGCCTCACGTCAAGCCCTGCGCCAAGCCCTACACCTACCACACCCACTCTGAAGCCTACTCTTAAGACTGTTAGAAGGTGGCAAGAAAAAGGTATGTAGCCTGTATATCTTTATCCTCTCCACTACCCATGCCTCCCTTCCCGTGGCCCTATCCACAACCAAATCGCGTGATGAAAACTTTTTGTTTCCTAAGTCTGAATCCTTCGCCTTGCACATGTCAAAATGACATGGGCATCTTGAAAACGTTGACGACAACCAACCCAGCTCTCTGATGATTTTTGTGGATGCTTCTGTCCTTTGCACTGTTCGCGGGCAAATTATACGGATGTGTGTATGTGTATGTGTGCTTGATGTCTGCCATCTCACTTGCTTGAGTCGACGAGAATGCGACTGCTGACTGACACCGCCTTTTTATTGCCAATTTCTCCCCACAGAATTGATCGATGAGATGTCAGTGGCATGCGTGGCCCGATGAAAGTTGTGACGAAGCAGAAAGCATAGCAGATGAGGGGGAAAAAAAGAAGCGGAAAAGATGAACGGAAAAGATGGACGAAATAAGGACAGGAAGGAACATTATACTAACATGGTGTGTTGCCATACTCGCGCAATTTGTACGTGCTAAGCTTTCATTCTTTGAATTATTTATGTAACATACATACATACGCATCCTTTTATTTCTTCTCCAACCGCTATCTTTTCTCGCCCCCCCATTCATTCCCCTCCCACTGCTTGCCCAGGGCTAGCATCTTCAATTTTCCCACCATCGTGTCCGAAACACTCCTCATCCTCGAGGCAAGTATCCTCATCACGCCGCTCTTTGCCCTCAAGGTTATCGCGTTGGGAACCACCCCATCCCTGCTCATCATCCCCAGCACCTCAATCAACAACCCCTGCCTTCCCTCCTCCCTCCTCTTTCCTCCCTCCTTCACCCTTTCCCTGGCCAAGAGCGCGTAAATCAAGCAATTATAAACCCGTACATCCGGCAGCCATTTCTTGCTCCTCATCCTCCCCACCCATTCCAAAGCCACCTCCACCTCCCCTGCTTCACACGCGGCCCTCACCACCTGAACGTACGTGCTCCTCGTCGGCCGCAAGCCCATAGCCGGACTCGTTGTCATCTCCTCCCACACTCCAAGCACTGCATCCAAGTCCCCTGTTCGGGCCAGAGCCCCCATCCACGCACTCCACACAGCAACAGTCCACTTTCCGTGTTGTTGCTGTTGCTGTGGCTGCTGCTGCTGCTGCTGGGAAGGCGAGGAGGAAGAAGGGGAAAGGGGCATACGGCGGGTCTTGAAGGCCTCGAATATCTCTCGGGCTGCGGCCAGGTTGAGGGCTGATCCCTTCCGCTGCTGCTGCTGTTGCTGCTGCTGCTGCTGCTGCTGCTGCTGCTGCTGCTGCTGCTGCTGCTGCTGCTGCTGCTGCTGGATAGTGGAAGAGTAATACTGAATAAAAGCGACAAAGAGGGAGTCGTGGACATAGAGCTGTCGAGAGAGGGCGTTTCTCAACAGCAACTCCGCCTTGTCCACCTGCCCGCAACGCAACAAGGACAAAACCAACACGCTGAATGTCCGCTCGTTCGCAGGGACTCTCAACGCCTCCATCTTCTCCTTGGCCTCCGTCACACCCCTCAGATCCCCCCTTACCGCATGCGCTTTCATCAGGGAATGTATCACGTAATGATCGAGCGCAAAGCCCGCCCTAATCCTCCCTTCCTGCAGCTTCTCCAGTGCCACCACCTCGCCAAGCTCAGCCGCAAAGTCCATCAAGACGTTGTACGTAATCGAATCCGGGCCCGAGTGACTGCGGGGGGAGGGAGGTGAGGAGGCAGGGATGGGACGATTGGCAGATGCTGTTGGTGCGGTTGCCGAGGCGCGAAGGTAGGAGGGGAGGGGGAGTATGGCCTCGAAGACTTGATGAGGGGTGGTGGCAATGGTGAGGACAGGCGCGGAGCCATCAGCAGGAAACGCGAGAAGGCGGAGGGGGGACATGTCGCCTGCGTCTCCCTCCAAATCCAGCCCCAGGACGTACTCTCGGTAGGCCTTAATCAGACCGTTGTACGCAACCAAGCTAGGCGTCGCCCGTGCACAAGGCGCCACCCTTTCCTCCCTCCCTTTCTCCCCCTTTCCCTCGAAGAAACTCTGCATAAACGCCTGGATGGCATCAGCGGGCCTCTCCATCGCCAGCATGGCCTCCATGACCGTACACACCGTCACATCGCTCTTCTTCAACCCGTGCTCCCCCAGCACCTCCGCCGCCAACCGCAGGGCCTCCTCCAGCGAGGCTCCCTTGCTCGTGATCTCCTCTTGGATCAAAGGATGGAGAGTTTGGTGCGTGACACCGACTTTCCTCGCCTTCATTTCCTTGATGAGCAGGCGGGCGCCCATGGGCTGCTGTGCCTTACAGTAAGCATCCACCAGTGTGTTGTACGTGATGGCATCCGCCTCCAATCCCCTCGCTTTCAAGGCCGCGAATGTCCCCAAAGCCCCATCCAAACACCCCATCTCCCGGTGAGCTTTCAACATGATGTTAAAACTCTTTAAATCCAGGCTCCGGCCGCCCGCCCTTTCCCCCTCCAGCCCCCCCGCCCCTGCCCCTGCTTGGGACATTTCAAAACCTTTATAAAGCTTCAGAGCCCGCGCAGGCTGTCCACACCGGATGCAGGCATCTGCCAGCACATTGCATGAATACGTGCTCAACGGCAGGGCCTGTGCCTGCATCTCCTTGACTGTTTCAAACGCCGAGAGCAAATTACCCTTTAGCCCATGGCCTTTAATGAGCGTAGTGTAGGTGGTGGCGTCAGGTCTCAATCCTCGATGTAGCATGGCCTGCAACAAACCAGTGGCCGCCTTCATATCCCCGCCCTCCACGCAAATGTTGATCAACTCATTGAACGTCAACACGTCAGGCTCCACCCCCTCATGCCTCATCTCATCCAAAACCGCCAACGCCTGCCGTTGCGCCGACGGGGACCCACGCCCAAAGAACTGCTTCAACAGAATATTGTATGTGACGGCAGTAGGCGCCAGCCCGTGTTCCTCCGTCATGGTTTGCCAGACTGCTTTCGTCTCGGCCTCGCCTCGCCGGCAGGACACCGCGGCGTTGAGGAGGGCATGGAAGGTGTAGATGTTGGGTTGCAGGCCTTCGTCTTCCAGTTTTTGGACCAGGAAGAGGACCTTGTCAAAGTCGCGTTGCTTGCCCCAGAAGTTGATGCCATTGTTGATTTCACGGAGGCCGCCCCCCCCGCGCAGATTTTGGTTATTGTGCGGGCGGCGGTTGTGATTGTTCTGGTGGTGGTTGGAGCTGGGTCGGAAAGGGGGAGGGTCGCCTGCAGTGGTAGAGGGTTCTGTCCCTGTTGTTGTCACACGCTCGGCGTGGAGTTTTTGGGTGGTGGCCAATGCACGGCGGACGAGTGAGGAGGAGGGAGGAGGGAGCTGAAAGGCCGTGGCTTGAGGGCAGCTGGAGCAGCACAGCACAGCCGCCATTAGCAATGCCGCGCTCGAGACCAAGGTAGGCAAGACCTGTCTCCTTATTTGCTGCCGCGGGTCTTGTATTATTGGTGACATGCTGGAAATGGTGGACGGACAGGAACTGATGCAAAGGCTGAAGGGTTGGCGCAGCAGGCGCCGGCAGGAGGAGGCGCTGTGATGAGCGCAAGCGGCGCTTGGACCTTTAGCCCACTGCACGAACAGCCAGGTTAACTAGGCTAGCTTCTCCTTCCTGTTGGTGGCGTGATGAAGGTGATTGGATGCGGTGATAAGACAAAGGGACAGGTGGAAAGGTAAGGGAGGCATCCACAAGCAATAACCCTCTTTGGAGGGCGCAATGGAAAAAAGGATCGAGGCAGGCCGACGCGCAACGAATAAGGGCATAAAGGGAAGAATGACCCGAGAGAGGCCCAAGGCGTCGACCCGGCGGCCACCAGCAGCCATCCCCTTCTCTCGTCCTCCTTCCATCACTCATGCCCTTCTTTCCGTGCATGCACAGATGTTGAGGGCTGTGACCACCACGCAGCTTGCCAAAGAGATGTAGGCACATTAAGTGTGCGGTGCCGTGTCGATGGAAGGGACAGATGGATGGCGGCTATGCCCTGAATGGCCTCCCCTGTCTCCCTCGCCCTCCTTTCACCACCGCTCGCCCACACACAACACATTCTCATCACCCTTTCTCCTCCCCCACATCCACAACTCCACATACAGACAGCCATGTCTAGCACCGGTACCATCCGTGGCCTGAACAAGGGGTTCCCGGTCGAGAAGCTCGAGGTGCCCAAGCGGCCAGCGGCCCGCAAGGGGGTAAGTCTTGATGAGAAAGAGAGAAAGGAGGGAGGCGTGGAGGAGTGTAAGTGCATCCAGGGCACTGCGATCTCCAGCATCATCGTGTCTGAGTCTGGCACATGACAGAGAAGGGGATAGAGCGGTAGATACAGGCTGTGTAGTGTTTCTCTAAGAGCCCCAGCGCTTATTATGTCAGCCTATCAAGCACTCATCTAAATGCCCTTTTCTGCCTCGCCCCTCCTTTCCTGTTATTCCCGCAGACCCTGGTCAAGAAGGTCAAGCTCGTTCGTGAGGTTATTCGGGACGTAGTGGGCCTCATGCCCTACGAGAAGCGCATCCTTGATGTCATCAAAAGCGGTGGCTCTGGTGCTGAGAAGAAGGTACGTGTAGGGTCAGTGGGGTATGTGACGATCACGGTAAAAGGGCTTACTTGCTCCTCCTTCGACAGCTACCATGACATGCGGACATTGTTCCCTTTTTCGCAGGCACTCTCGCATTTCCCCCTTCTTCCAGCCGTACCCCGTATAAAACCCCCTCTCAGTCCCTCACATCCTCCCCTCCCTTCTTCCCACCCTTCCCCCTCGTCTTCTCCAGGTGTATAAGTTCGCCAAGCGGCGGTTGGGTACCCACCGTCGCGCCCTGAAGAAGCGTGAGGAAATCAAGGACTACTACGGCAAGCTCCGTGCCCGTCAGGCGGCCCACTAAATTTACAGCTTGCACTAGGCATACCTACATGGACACCCGCTTGGTAGATAGAGGATGGAGAGAAGGTCCTTTTTTACGTCTCTCCCCGGCATTTTGGTGCCATGAGAAGTGGAGGAAGGGGGAGAGGGGGTGGGTGGGAGGTGTGTAGGTAAGCGGGGCCGTGAGCCTGTTGATGGCGATGAGGGCAAGGAGGAAAGAAATATCAACATGGACCAAGCCTCGTGATACCTGACGAAGAGGCTCTTCGGATTGACTCTTCTTCTTCTTCTTCTTCTTCTTCTTCTTCTTCTTCTTCTTCTTCTTCTACTTCTTCTTCTTCTTCTTCTTCTGCTTCTATTGCTTCTTCTCCTTCTTCTCCTTCTTCTTCTTCTGCCTCTATTGCTTCTTCCCTTAATTCTGTAGGAAACTGGCTTTTCCTGACACGATTCAAAGCTACCTACCAACTTACTTGTTGAACTCAACTACTCGTGCCCACACCCAGACACACACCACCGTACATTCGAAAAATATCCACTAATTCACATACATCCACCCTCCCTTCCTCCCTCCTTCCTACCTCCTCCCTTCTCTCCGACTAAAATGCCGGCGCCTGGATCAAGTTTTTCCATCCTCGCGCCATTTTCTCCCTCCCCAGCGATGTCCGCAATAACTGTGTCTTTACACCTATATTCCTTGCGCCCTCCCTTCTTGCCCTCCTCCCTTTCCTCCTCCCTTCTCTCCATTCTTTCTCGTCCTTCTCTTCTTTGTTGCCTCCGTGTTTGCAGAGCCACTTCTGTTCTCGTATGCGCCCCAGCGTCAGCTGCTGTTGCTGCTGCTCTTCCCCTTTCTCTTGCTGCTGCCGATGATACTGTTGTTGTTGTTGCTGCTGCTCCTGCCCATGGTGCCACTGCTGTGGTGGATGCTGAAATCGCCTTTTGCGGGGCGAAGTTGTAGTAGCAGCAGTAGCAGAAGCGAGCAGCTCCTCCATCTTCTTCTCTTGCCTCTCCTCCTCCAACTCCCCTTCGCCTTGTTCCTCCGTTTCCTTTTCCCTCTTCTTCTTTTTCTGCTTTTCTTCTTTCTTTTCCTTCTCTTCTCTCGCTTCTTCTCTATCTCGTCCTCCTCCTCCATCTACTGACAACCCCACCAATTGACTCTCCTCCTTCGCCCCTTGCTCCCTACCTTCCTCAATGTCCCCCCCTTCATACCCTTTGCCCCGATAAACCACAGGATGCAACCATGCCTCTGTTTCCTCCTCCCTTTCTCCCTTTCTCTCCCCCTCATGGGGAAGTGGGATCTCAAGCTCCCGGAATTTGTCTTCCAGAGACCTCCATAAGAAATTGAGATGGAAGCACGAGGAGGAAATGGTTGGGCCGAAGGATGGGGAGAAGGGAGAGGGCTTAAAAATGACCAAAGGACGGAAAGAAGAAGAAGAAGAAGAAGGAGGAGGAGGAGGAGGAGGAGGAGGAGGAGGAGGAGGAGGAAGAGTAGGAGGAGGAGGACTGGATGGCGGGCTATTACCCCAAGAGCCGTAACCACATCCCATACCGAAGACGCGTTGTTGTTGCTGCTGCTTGCATTGGAACAGCTGCCGCTGCTGCTTCCATCGCTGGTCTTGCTGGCGTTGTTCTTCGTGATGCTCATTCTGCTTTTGACACGTCTTGTTTCTCCCTTCAACAAGCCCTCCTATACCTCGTACACCTTTTCCCCTTTCTCCTATCTCTATTCCTCCATTATATTTAACTCCCAGCATGCTGGGAGTCCTTTGGTGAAGCGACGTGGAAGGATGTCGGGCAGAACGCGTATTGAGGCTAGAGGAAAGGGGCACGCCCATCAGCGTGTATGGGACGGGATCTCGGTTCTGATTGTTGTTGCGGTGGTCTAGATGGTAATAGTTATCGCGGCCGTGGGGAAGAAAGGTGAATTACCTGTGCGTTGGCTTGGTTTTTTGGGGTGTGGTTTCGGGCACATATGTGGCTGAGGCAGTCCGATAAATAGAAGCAAAAGATTGTGAAGCGAATGGACGATATAAGAGCCACCCCGTAGCACATGCAGCAATACCCTTTTGGAAAACGTGAAAGACCGCGCGTGCGATTCGAGAAGGGGGCTTAATTATTTTAGTATTACGGTTGAAGTAAAATTGACCTGCCGCCCAAACGCGCACACGCAACGTTTACAGGACGCAAACTTCGATTTCGAGGCACCCATCAACTAAAAATATTCATGGAGAAGCGGCTCTTCGGTATCTCTGCTTGCCACTCTAATGGTTAATCAGCAGATAGGGCGGGCGGCCACATAGTTGTAATATGCTTGCTTGCAAGACAGAGCTCTACCACGAGGAAACTATGGCGTGCCTTGTGTGCTTTACTAAATTCTGACCCCGCATATGAAATTTCTAAGTCTGTGTTTGTGGATGACTCGAGGTCGATATCAATGTTTGATAGCTTTACGTGCGCATGTGTGGCACGATAACTCGTTTTTACAGCAGCCAAAAATGTTGTCCTCCTGCACTCCTCCATGTTCAGATGGGCCAAGCCATCCAAGGAGACTCAATTCTTCTGTGGACCCCTTCGCCCCCACGCTTGCCCTCTGTGTGGTTCAGAGCTTCACCGCCGCTCTTCTTTCCCCCTCCGCCCTTGATGTCCAGGCCTCAGCGGGCATTATTTTGCTTGCTCGCTGTATGGTCACTTGATTAAATAGAGGAGAAGGGATCCAGTGGCTGGCGGCGAGGCAGCCTCCTACACTTCTTCACCACCATCCACCGGACCTCTCCCTCATGCTTTCTTCTCTGGCGAGACGCGTCTCACGCCCCTTCCTCCACGCCATCACGCACCCACACCGAACCACAGACACAGCACCATGGGCAAGGATACGCGAGTCACCTACCAACGGCGCCATGCCTATGCCACCCGGTCCAATGAGCGTGTCATCGTCAAGACCCCAGGTCAGTCCTCCCCTCAAATGATCATGATGCTGCCCTGTCCTTCCCTTCCTCCTCCGCGGCCTTACACAATCTCTGGATCACCCCTAACCCCGTCTATTCCATATACCAGGCGGCCGTTTGACTCTCCATCAGATCAAGAAGAAGACCCGTGGCCCCCACTGCGGCGACTGCAAGGTCAGCCTGCCCGGCATCAAGCACCTCAAGACCAAGGTAATGAACGATATGTAGTGTTGTTCGCTGGACGCAGCCCCTTTTCGTCCACCTTCTATGTGCCTGGATCTATGGACCCTACTGCAGTGTTGTCCACCTAGTGGCCTCCGATGTTCCCTTAATCCCCCTGCCAGCATCGACTCTTGATCTCTTCTCACCTCAGCCTGCTTCCCTCTCTCCCTCCCTTCCTTCCTTCATTTTCCCCTTCCAAACACCACAATAGGAGTACAAGAACGTGCACAAGCGAGAGCGTACCGTGTCCCGTGCCTATGGCGGATCCCGATGCGGAAGCTGCGTCCGAAGCCGGTGGGTGATGCGGGAGGGAGGGAGGGAGGGAGAGGAGGACGGCACGTTGAAGAGACGCGACGAGTAGAATGATGAATGAGAATCCCTTACTCTGCTAGCGCGAGACGCGACCCTTTCGGGAAACGGTGAGCGAGGCAACCATAACAAATCATGAAATTAGTCTTTCGTTCTGACACTCAAGAAGAAGCGACGCGCAGAGGATGAGGAGTAGGAGGATGAGTAGGAGGATCAGAAGAAGAAGAAGTAGTAGTAGAAGGAGAAGAGCGAATAGTGAGAGGAATTTGATGCGAATCAATACACTCATCCTCTTTCCATTATCTCTTTTTCTCCAAACGCACGACGGAACTTCCCCACACACAGCATCGTCCGCGCCTTTCTAATCGAGGAGCAAAAGATCGTTAAGCGCGTCTTGAACGAGAAGAAGGCCAAGAAGTAAAGCAGTAGCAGGGGTTGGAATAGGAGCAGGAGCAGGAGCAGGAGGAGGAATAGTCTGGAGGAAGAAGGACGGGGGAGGGAGGGAGGGAGGTGGGGAGGGAGGAGGGAAGGAGGGAGGGAAGGAGGGAGGGAAGGCAGGAACCCGAAGCTGGCATTTGCTTGTCTAGCCGCGCATTGCGTAGGGCAGAGCACAGGTAGAAGGAGGGTGGAAAGGAAGGAGGTCAAGACGGAGGGGATGGTCGATGTAGACATCCTGCCTGCGAAAGAAACAACGATTATTATCCAGAGCAACCGGTGATGGGAGGTGGAATAAGGAGAAAACGGGAGGAGCAGACCACTGGCACTGCTAAGAGGAGGAGGCTTTGGATGATTTCTCCCCTTGACCCTCTTCTTCTTTCCTTCTTTTTTCTCCCGTCTCATTCTTTCTACTCAGCCTTCGTTTTCTTCATTTTTGCCTCGTTTCTTGTTCTTTCCAACAACGTCTCTTTGAATCATATGGGTTCCGATTTCAATTATTGTCACTCGTTCGCTTTACTTTTTTCCTCGTCGTCCCTCTTCTGTCTCTCTGTCTCTCCCGCACACTCGGTGTCTTGTCACTCTCCCTTCTTCTATCCGTCCTTTGCGTCCTCGTGCCTGCCACACGTCGTTTCGTCTCTCCTTGCAGTTTGTGGATGAATGTACTTTCTTCCATAACTTCACGAGCCCGGGTGTCTCGCGCCTTCGCTTGCCCTTTTATCATCCTTATTTTCTCGCTCATAAATATCTATCGTCAACCGTCGTACTCGTACTCGTCGTACCCGTGAGGTGATGGGTGGGTGAGGGTGCCTCAATATGTAACAAACAATTTAAACAAACCGATACGTTTCTCGCAACCTCCTGCCCTTTCTCTCCCTTCCTCCCTCCCAACTGGCTTTTTCCTCTTTATAGTCCAAAGGCCCCTCCATCGACAATCCCCTCCCGTCTGACTCCGATTTGATTTCCCTGTCATTTGAGCCACACCTAGAGTCCCCTCTTCCTTTCCCTCCTTCCCTCCCTCCCTCACGACAAGGACGAGAAGGAGGACGACACGGAAGATGCCTCTGACCTCGGCCCACTGCATGTGCTAGCCGTCTCCTGGTCATCCCCTCCCACCTTCCCCCCCGCCCTGGCCCCCACAGCAGCGGCCACTGCCTTTCTAACCCCTGCCCCCGGCGTCTTAGGCCCTCCTCCTCCTCCTCCTCCTCCTCCTCCTACCTGCCCGGGCCGACGGGCCTTGCCCGGGGTCTCAATCCCTCGGCTGCTTCCTCCTCCAAACGTGCACTTACTCCCTCCCTTCTTCGCCGACATGGGGCCGCCTCCTCCCCCGGTCCCTCCGCCGGTCCCTCCCCCGCTCCCTCCCCCGCTCCCTGCCCCCCCCTTCTTTGGGGTCTTGCTCGCGCCCATCCCGGACGCTCGAGGCAAGAAATTTCCACCTCCTCCTCCCTCCTTCCCTCCCCCTGCCACACTCGACACCGGCCCTCCGTGCGACTCCCTGTACCGATCCAGCTCCTCCTTCTTCTTCTGTTCCTTTTCCAGCCGCTGCGCCTCCTTGTGCCGCAACCAGGCCTCCTCCTCCTCGTCCATCGTCTGTAAATACGACACACCTCGGAACAAGAACGGCGACCCGTCGCCTTCCTCCTTTGTCCTCTCCCACTCCACCAACCGCTTCCTCAGCCTCTCCGTCAGGACGGGCAGGTCCTTCTTCACGTGCTTGTCCATCTTCTCGATACGCATCAGCTCCTCGATGCGCTTGCCCCCGCGATCCGTCAGCCGAGTCTTGCTGTCTTTCTGGAGCTCCTCCATCTGAGAACAGGAACGAGGGAAGGGGGGAGGGAGGGGTGGAGGGAGGGAGGGAAAGGGAAGTATCAGGGGTCCCTTCTCCCCTTTTGTCTGATTGTCCCTCTCGCTGCCCTTCCCTCCCTCCTCCCTCCCTACTTTCCTTCCTCCCTACGTACCTCTTTGCGCTCTTGCAGGAACTCCTCCCGCTTGGCAATCAGCTTGAAAATGGGCCGTAGCATTTCCAAGCGCTCTCCCAATCGGGCCACCTGAGGAATAGGAAGGGAGGAAGGGAAAGAGTGAGGGAGGCAGGACGTGAGTGGAAGATGATGATATATGTCGCAATCCACGACCCTCTGACTTGTTTGCTTTGCCCGTCAGGCGATTTAGCGTCGCTCCCTCCCTCCCTCTCGTCCTCCTTCATTTCTCCCCTCCCTCTCTCCCTCCCTCCCTCCCTCCCTCCTCACCTCCTCCTCGTGCACGCGCAGCAAGTCGTCGGAGTACCCCTCCATCCCCACGCGGAAGGCACCGAAGCCCTCCCGCTCCACTAGGCCCAATGACATCTCTTCCCACATGGCCGTGATCTGGAGTGACAGGAGGGAGGGAGGGAGGCAGGGAGGGAGGGAGCAAGAGTCGAGCAGACCGATGCTGAGGAAATGTGTGTTTGTGTGTGTTTTCCCTTCCACGCTCGTCATTCCATCTCTCCCCTTTCCACCATCCGTCTGGCCCTCCCTCCCTCCCTCCCGCCCGACCTGCGTCCTCGTCTCCTCAATTAGTGTCCCCAGCATGGCCTTCTTCAGTGCCTGCAGTCGCCCGAGCTCCCTCTCCCCTGACGCCAGCGTGTCGGGACCCAAGCCGTTCACACTCGAAGAGAAGGCCTCCCGCTCCACCTCCGGCACCTGGGAAGGGAGGGGGAGGGGGAGGGTATACAACGTACATGTATCAATTCTCCGCTCTTTCCTGCTACCCACTTTTCAGGGGGGGAAGAAGGGAGGGAGGGAGGGAGGGAGGGAGGGAGGGAGGGCGTGCGG
>Ga0160419_100644_pt1 | contig 20214 bp, 25 predicted proteins | sample CelAP2metagpilot_2_FD_108196 | JGI IMG/M metagenome (GOLD analysis project Ga0160419, IMG submission 108196) | Phycosphere-associated microbial communities from Cellana algal ponds in Kailua-Kona, Hawaii, USA - Cellana AP2-4-25 metagenome pilot ... | reverse complement strand
GTTTTTTAGGGAGGAGGGCCAGGTGGGGTCTTTCTTCCGGGAACCCGGGGGGGCCGGGTTGAGAAAGGCCACGGGGCGGGGGGGGGGGGGGGGGGGGGGGGGGGAGCAGCAACCACCACCCACATCCGCAGCAGCATACGCACGTGCAACACTGGGGCGTCCACCATCCGCATCCTCACCACCGGACCTCCCCTGGTCCTACTCCAGGCTACGGGCCATTCGGTGGCTCTGCTCCTCTTCCCCCTCCTCCTGGCCCTGGCTATACCTCAGGCTACGCCCCTCCTGGCGGCTATCTCTACCCTCCCCCCCCTCCTCCTCCCAGTGGCTTATCTCCTCCCTCCTCATCGTCCTCTTCCTATAGTGACTCGTCAAAAAGCTCTGTTTCAACCCACGCTGGCTGGCGCCCACCCCACCAACCGCAGCAGCAGCAACCCCAGCACCACCAGCCGTGGGGGGTCCCTCCGCCCCCTCCTCCTTCCCTTCCTCATTCGCATTCTCACGGACCCCATGATATTATCGGCGGGCCTCCTCTTGGTCCATCCGTCACCGCGTTTGGGATTGTCCCTCCCCCCCCTCCTCCCCTCTCTTCCTCTTCGTCTTCTTCCACCATCCCTTCTCCTCCTCTTCCTCCCCACGGCGTTGGACCGTCAGTCAGCAACAACAACGTTCTTCCCCCTCCCCCTCCTTCTCTTGGGGGGCTGCGGATCGGGAGCAGCAGCTGTAGCAGGAGCAGCAGCATGTGCAGCAAGAGCGGCAGTCACGGAGGCAGCACGGGCAGCGAGGGTAGTGGGAGCGGAAGCGATGATGGCGGGGAGGTCGTTGACCACCACCAGTCGCACAGCAGAAAGGGTAACGGCCGCACCAGCAGCAGCAGCAGCAGCAAAACGAATAGGAACGTTGGTCTCTCGGGCCTTCCTCCTTACGCTGTAGAAAAGTGCCCCACTCCCACCGAGGAAACCAACAGCAAAAGCAGCAGCAGCAACAACAACAGCCCTCGGAGCAGCAGCAGCAAGCGAGCCGCCGCAGGGGACGATCACACGGAGTCAGACGAACACCAAAACCTTTCGTTTGCTTTTCCTCCCTCCTCCCTCCCTCACCACCACCAGCTCCAAGAGCACCAGCAGCATCACAAGCATCATCATTCCTCCTACATCCACGGCCGCGTGCCCGTCCCTCCCCGCCGCTCTCTCAGTAGCAACAACGTCGCACTCATGCACCAAGAAGCCATCGCAGCGGCAGCATCTACAACAGCAGCATCAGCAGCAGCCGCAGCAGCAGAAGAAGCAGGAGAGGACGCGGACGCGCGGTTGTTGAGCCGTTACCGGCATGCTCGGTCTTCCTCCGAACCCCGGGATTGGTCGCATGGCGCGAAGATTGTTCAAGAACACAAATACCAACACGATGCCCACCAGTCTGTGGAGAGACGAGTGCATTCCCCCCCTCCTGCGAATCACAACGAGGGGGAGCTGTTGCTTGATTTTCTCATAACTGTTCGGCGACAGCACGAGGAAAAGGCTCACGGCGGCAGTGGCGCCTCCTCTTCGTCGTCGAAGAGCGGAAGTGGGGATGAGGACTCGCCCCGGACGAGCCGCGATGGGAACAGCCCCATGGCGAGCGCAAACTCTTCCGATGGAAACGATGACAGCAGTGCGAGTCGGGAGGAAGAGGGAGGGAGGGGAAGCAGGGACGAAGAGGAGGAGGGAGAAGAGGAGGAAGAGGAGGGAGAGAACGAGCGAGAGCCCCAACTACAGCAGCAGCGTCGTCGTGGGCACCACGGTGGCATCCCTCGGGATGGCTTGGCGCCAAAGCAGGGAGAGGGGGAGGGCGTGACTGCTGGTGGGTATAGCTTGAAAAGTATTGGTGAAATCAAGAACACCTGCACCAGCAGCAACAACAGCGACAGCAGCAGCAGCAACAGCAACGGGGGTGCTCTTGGCTTGCCGCCCATGAAAAAGGCACGGAGCTATGAGTCATTTCGGATTTGAGAGAGAGGGAAGGGGGGAGGAATGAAGAGAAGGAGGAAGGCCCTCCCCTTGTAACTAAATAATTATTCTCCATGGCTAATGACATCAATTATTCATTTTTATGATGACAAAAGAAGGATTATATATGTAGGAATGTGTGTGTATGTTCGGGGATGATTTAAGATGAAGAAGAGCAAGCGAAACAAGGGGACCGTGAGATCGGAGACTAGAATTGCAGAAAACAAGAGAAGGATAAAGAGGAGGAAGAGCATAGGGACGAGGAGGACGGCGCATGTGCAGTGTGGCCTTCCAGGCTACACAGAGATCATCCCCTTTTTTATCAGAGAGCGAGAAAGACAATGAGAGTGGAACAGAAGGAGAGTATGAGTGTGTATGAAGAGGGACAAAAGGCATGTATCTTACCTTCATGACAGTAGGGAGTGAGAACGTTATGAAGCGAGAGAGGACGTGAAAGAAAAGTGGAAGGTAAGGCGGGTGCTGTCCTCCCTTGTCGAGGGCACATCCATATACACCACCCAGAGCCGTACGCTTGAAGGAAGATGAAATAGAAGCAACAATACTAGCATAAATAGGAACAGAAACCAGCAGAGAATAATAAAATTATAATAGCATCCCAACCTTTCACGTATTATTCTCTTTCCCTTCGATAATGACCACACGCCCCCCCGACCAATGGTAACGAAAACGCACGCATACAATCATTAATAGAAAAAATTAAGGAGGCAAAGACAGGTGAAGCGATAAAGAAGTAAGAAAGAGGAAAGAGAGGTCAAAATAAAATGTGCGTGGAAGAGTTTATGAGGGAAACGGTCGGAGCGCGGCCCCTGAGAAACACACGCGACATATGGGGACAAAACAAGTCAGGAAGAGAAGTGCACTAAGCCCCTGAACAAGACTGAGGGTGAGCCATTTAAGAAATCGACAAGAAGAAGAAGTAAAAGATGATGGGGATGGAGAAGAGGATGAAGAAGACGAAGAAGAATAAGAAGAAGAAGGATGAGAAGTAGCACTTTTGGACGACACACAAACATCCCTTCGAATCATCCTTTCCAATGTGTCACCGCTTTATTTGATTTCAATGTTCTTTAAAAGTTTACTTGTCTTTCTCTCCTCTATATTTGTTTTGCTTTTCCATTTGATAATACGTTGATTTTTGAATTCATTCATCGACGTATCTTTCCTATCCTATTTTCTTAGTCTTCCTACCAGTCATGCTTTCTCTACTTATAACGCGTGTCTCCCCCGCAACATGCACCGAGACAAAGACCTGCAACCCATGTCAATTTCACGCTCCATTTCCGAGTCTCCTCAGTCATTTTTTTACATGCTTTATATGTTGCGCTTCCGCCCCCGAGCTTCTTCATCTTTTGATTCGTCTTTTCCCCTCCTCATCAACTTTCAACGTCATTTACACTATCACATAAGACAAGTCTCGCTCTCCTTCTCCCATTTCAGCACACTCTCCCCCACTCCTTCTCCGTCCTCGATTTCGTCCCCCCCCAGCCCCTGCTGTCACCCCTTCCCTCCTCTCTCCCTCCCTTCTTCCTCCTCTCCGAGAATCCTTTATCCCCCGCTCCTCCTCCCTCCCTTCCTCCAAACCTTCCATCATCCCCAACTCTACCTCTTGTTCAAAATCTTCCTTGCCTTCTTCCCTTTCCCATCCCCCTCTATATCGCATCGGCGGAGGCAACCTACTAGAAGGCAGCACGGCCCTCCACAACGATAATTCAGTTCCTAACACCTGCTGCCAATTTTTTCTGAACCCCATATCATATGGGTTGGTGTAAGAGCCCCCTCTTAGCCTCGCTCGCTCTCTCCGTGCTTTGTTGATGTAAAATTCAATCGTGGTCTGTCCCGTCGATATCAAAAACAGATGCCACCCCAATAACCCCGACAGGGCCAGACCCACCGACAGAGACAAGACGAACGTAAAAATAATCGCCGATCTCGCAGAGGCCAATGGACCGATAATGACAGGCATGCGTGGCGTACTCCCACCTCCAGTCCCATACACCATTCCAAGGAAAGGACGGGCTAGCAATAGAGTACCATATAGACACGCTGTCCACAAATAAGCCATAAATAGCACGAAGTAACGATAATTAAAATACCCGACACACTGACCAACCCAAGGACAATGATGGTCCATCCCCAATACGCAGTGCTTGCAAACATGGCAGTGGTGCGCACGGGGCGGGCGGGGGATCCGGCATTTTTTACAGAACCCGTACGTTTTGGGGTCAACACCCCCAGTGCTGTTCGCAGCCATAAGACAGGCTTGCGCCGCCCCTGCGGCAGTTGCGTCGTCAACCGCGTGGGAGAGACTACTGCTGCTCTCTTCGTAGAGAGAGGTAGTGCTGGTGGTTGTGATGGGTTGTGATGGAGGGTGTGGAGTGGAGGGGGTGCCAGGGGAGGTCATGACGCAGTAGAAGTAGTTATAGAGGGTGTTGAACAGCAAGAAGCCCGTGAAGCCCCCATGCAGAATTCGCTCCATGGTAAAGTAGGAAGTCGAGGTGTGACGTTCTTTATTAGACGTCAAGTCCTGACCTACGAATTCAAGGAGTAAGTAGCCGTAGTAGAGCCACGTGACCAGGCCGATCAACACGCAGGCGAGCACGACAAGGCACGGACCCAATGCACGCATGGCCCCGTCAAACAACGAAGCAAGACCAACCGAAATCCAATAACCATACTCAAATGGCCGGTTCGAGTGCAGAGCTGCCTTGAATTGTTCCAATTGGCTTGGTGGACCGGAAGGGTTGTGGTATGGGGATTGTGATCGGAATGCGACCTGTTGTGGTGATGGTGGCAGCTGCGTTGGGAGTAATTGCGGCCCCATCTTTCTATGGCTGGGCGGCGTGGTGTCCAGCGCGTGGCAGATTGATGTGAGTGCCTAGTGCACCTTGTGGATGCGTTTATGTACGTGTAGTACGTTTGGTTTTTGTTAAGGTTCTGCTGCTGCTTGGCTGAAGTAGGGTAAAGAGGTGACGCGTTGGGATGTGCCAGCTCCTAGCGTAGAGTAGGCCTGGCAGGGTGAGGGAAAGGGGAGGTTGGTTTGCTGTGGTTGAAAGGCGAAGAAATTAATGCAGTACTCAATTTCGTACTACAGTCAAGATAGGGACCAAAAGAGGCATGGAAGGAAGAAGTAAAGTAGCATCGTCTCTCACGTTTTAAGTTCGTCGGGTCTTCGCTTCACTTCGCTCTGGCGCCAACGTTCTCGCCCATCACCTGTTATTCTGGGCTATGTATGGATGGCTCTCGATGCCTTCTGCCCAGGTGCATTGACTCCGTCCACTATACCCTTTGCCTTGCCGGCCAAGGACGTTCACTCATTGGCAGCTCCATGGCAGATTGTGCACTCGGTGTAACTCCGCTGCTCGAAATTATTATTTGCATGTGCAATCGATGGTGGAGAGGGCTCCTCTGCCACACGGAGACGAGCGCGAAGAAGCCTGCTTGCCCCTTTTCATGATCATGGCCCCACACCCATGTAAATGTGCCCGACTATCCTCCACTCTACACTCTCTTTCACTCTGAAAAGGCAGTGCTGCAGATGATGGTGGGACTTCCTGTGTCTCTATCTATGGCGTCCAGGGGCGCAAGACAGGCGAAGACCTCCCCCCTCCCATCCCAACGCGCATGGCCTCGGCCTTCTCCTTCCCCTCCCCTTTTAACCATCATACAGCATCCACACACAGTGCGGACATGTGAGAGCCCACCTTTAGGCCTGCTGTGAATGCTGGGGCGATGCACTAGTTGTGGTTCTCAGGCCGCGGTGACAATCGTCGTAGACCTCCCTTCCCATCGTGCACAAGCCGCGGGATCACCTCCTAGCCACCCCAAGCAACAACATGCAACATGCAGAGACACGCATGCAATGCATGTCTTCCAAAACTCCTGTAAGTTCTCACGTTTCCCCTACCCCTTCTTCTCAAACATTCACTCAGATCTCGTCACTATGGGAGAGCAGTTGAGCCTCCGAGGCGAGCTCAAGGGCCACGCTGGCTGGGTAACATCCATCGCCACTCACGCCGACAACCCCAATCTGGTCCTGTCCAGTTCGAGGGACAAGACGGTAATGGTCTGGAACATTGACGGCTCCGAGGACTACGGCCAGCCCCAGCGGGCCCTCCGCGGCCACGGGCACTTCGTCTCCGATGTCATCATCTCTTCAGATGGGCAGTTTGCGCTGTCGAGCTCGTGGGACGGGACCCTTCGATTGTGGGAGATCAAGACCGGAAAGACCACCCGTCGATTCGTGGGCCATTCCAAGGACGTGCTCTCTGTCTCTTTCTCTCCGGACAACCGACAGATTGTTTCTGGCTCCCGGGATAAGACCGTCAAGCTCTGGAACACCCTGGGCGAGTGCAAGTTCACCATCACCGACGAAGGCCACTCCGAGTGGGTTTCCTGCGTCCGATTCTCTCCTTCCCCGACAGCACCCGTCATCGTCTCGTGCGGGTGGGACAAGCGCGTCAAGGTTTGGAACCTGGCCAACTGCAAGCTGAAGCAGAACCTGATCGGCCACTCAGGGTACCTTAATGTCGTCACCGTCTCACCCGACGGCTCCCTCTGCGCCTCGGGCGGAAAAGACGGCACGGCAATGCTCTGGGACTTGAATGAAGGCAAGCGCCTGTACTCCTTGGATGCCGGGGACATCATCCACTCCCTCGTCTTCTCCCCCAACCGTTACTGGCTGTGCGCTGCCACCTCCCAGGGTATCAAAATTTGGGACTTGGAGAGCAAGGACATGGTCGACAACTTGCAACCCAAATGGCCCGTGCAAGGCAAGCACTCCCTCTCCCCCCAGCCGTACTGCACCTCCCTGGCCTGGTCTGCGGATGGGCAGACTTTGTTTTCGGGGTACACGGACGGGAAGATCCGTTGTTGGGGCGTGAACTAATGCTTGAGGCATTCTTACTTTTGGATTAATTCCACTCTTATCACAAGGCCAGCTACACGCTCTTTTATTGCTCATCTTCTGTATTCGCTTCCTTTCTCCTCAAGGCGAGGAAGGAGGAGGAGAGGGAGGGAAGAACTGGGGGGCGGGATGTGGCTGGCTGACTGCCCGCCTGGTGCGGAGTGCCTAAAGGGAGGAAGGGGGTACCGCACAAGCATTCATTAGACTTTGAAAAACGACAAACAAAATGTAGGCATGAACGACTCGAGGGAGGTAAAGAACAAGGTTCAGCGAGGGGGAGAAGGGGGAACGTGGTCGGGAAGAGAAGGTCTCTGGGCCTGAAATTATTTCTCGGTCGTGCTTTATTTTCTCCTCGTGGACTTCAGAGTAAGGAGGACAAAGCCAACATGAAGAAAACATCAACCAGAACACTCTAGTCTCGTGCTCTTACTTCACTTCTTTTTGTTCGTTTTTTACTGTCAAATGGGGTTAGCATGGGAATAAAGTTTGAACCCTCTCCCCGCTCCTTGATCCTCAAGTGAGAATGATAAGTCAATCGAAAGGGGCAGTGAAACACTTGTCATAAACTTCTTCTCCCAACCACTTTCTTGCTTCGTTCCGCACAGCCCCATGTCCAAATGCAGATGGTGGGGATGGGAGGAAAGAAGGCATCCCAAAATCACTTCTTCATGCACTTTCTACCTGGTAGCGCTGGTAGTACATCTACAAGGCATGCTGTCAACCGAAATGTACATTTTTATACTTACAATACCTGAGGGCTTATGAAATTCCCTTGTCCCTTTCCCTTCCGTGGAGCGTGAGTTGAGCGTGAAGTTATGGAGCGGACTACGAGACGATTATTTCTGACATCAATGCAAATGGCCTTGGAAAATTGACTACATACTACCAGTCACACGACTGGTGTGACAAAAGGTTTTGTCCTTGCCTCCGAAAAAAACATGAACGTACCGGGATACTTGGACGAGTTCTCAAGCACACTCTGCGTGAAGTTGGCCCGTCTACCCTCACGGCGAGACTCTCGCCGCCTCTTCCAATCATAATACCACCACCACCGTCCTTGCCAGGCCCATCTCTTTAATTTGTCTCTTTGCCTTGTGTCCTGTTCTTTGGACTTGACTGGCTTGTGATTCACACCTCACGCAAACACACATGTAAGACAATTGGCCCAGTGCCGAGTATGTAAGCACGGAACCGACTTGAAGCTCGAGAAAACTGTCTCTCGTTCGTGTGGTGGGGGGAGAGACACCCAGCAACAGAACTCGAGACGGCGAGCGACCGGCCATCCCTCTGCCTGCGAGAACAGCCGCAGAGAGCTCTTCATGAATTGACAAAATAGCGGCAGAGGCACATTTCCCTCAGTGGTGTTGGCCATTGCCTTACATCGTTTTTGACACCGGCAGTGGCAGGGAGACAGAAGCAGATGTCACACCGGGAGAAAAAGTAGCCAAGTTACCAAAAGCTATTAAGTGCTTCTCTCCCCAATACCAGAAGTGCACCACGCGAGCACGCCCCAGAAGTGTTGCAGAGAGCACTGCGGGGTTAATGAAGAGTACTTAACAACACCAAAGGCACCTCGCTTTGTCCAATCATGATATAGGGGCTTGACGCTTTTTTGTCGTCGCATCCTCCTTGTGTATGTGGTGCCACATTTATGATGGCTGCTTTCCCATCAGAAGGAATGGCCCACCGCTTGCATCAGAAATGGTAGAGGTCATGTGGGCCGCTGTTTGTGGGTGAGCAGCGGCACTTTGGGGTCTTCATCAAGCCCTCGTAGTCATGCATACACAGCGACAATCGCATGATCAAGACGCTCCTTTGCCTACATATTGTCCGCATGTGTTCCTTGAGGCTTGGGGCGACTAATAGAATCATGCCCTTTCACCAACCACAGCCGCCGCGGGTAGTACCACCACCACCAGCAGCAGCCAGGTAAAAGTCCAAAGCCCCGCCACAGGACAGTCCCTATACACACGACCCACGCCTCGAGCCCCGCCACACAACCGCAGCCACCAGCGAAGCGCTAAAGTGCGTCACCCTCCACCCCAGCAGTATCGAATGGCCCGACTCAAGAAGGGCTACACTGATGAAGAGGATGGGAGCAGTACCGGTCGGTGGACCACGGAGGAGCACACCTTGTTCGAGGACGGCCTGCGCAAGTACGGCAAGCAGTGGAAGCGGATTGCGGAGGAAATCCCTACCCGTACTGTGGTTCAGATTAGAACGCACGCCCAGAAATATTTCCTGAAGCTGGCCAAAATCGAGCCGGCGACCAGCACATCAATTGCGCTGAAGCCTCCAAACTCGGCGAATCACCACCACCACCACCACCACATCAGCCATGGTGCGTCGTCATCATCCTTTGCACACGGCAGCAGTGGCATTAGCGGGGTGAGCGTGAGTATGGGAGTGGCGATTGGGGGAGACTTACCCTTGTCGCTGGCACGTAAGAAGCGATCGGTGGGGAAAAGCACGTACCGCCGTCGTGTGCTCAGTTTAGATTCTGAGGAGGAAGAGGCGGAGGTTGCCCGCCGGGCCACGATGGAGCAAGGGGTGGAGGGGGGGCAGGAGACTGGAGGGGAGGAAGAAGGGTGGGATAGCGCCCGTGGTGGGTACCAGCGGGGCACCACCCTGACGTCTCGCGGTCGTGTATCTCGTCCGCCGCCCCACAAGGCTGCTTCGTTCATGTCCCCCCTCCCTGCCTCCCCCTCCCGTGGCACGGCCACTTTCGGCGACGGGAGCAGCAGCCATGGGAGCGGGGGCGTGTTTAGGACCAGCAGTAATGGGGGGAGGAGGCAGCAAAAGCGCTTAAGCCACAGTGATCATGTCGGCAACAACACCAGCTTCAATTCAGGCAGTCGTCATTCCTCCAGCTCCTCCTTCAGTCACACACTATGGAGTGCATTGATGCCCTCAGGCGGCCACCCTACCCTACATGGCCACGGGCACCTCCACCAGCACCATCAGGCCACGGGCAGCAGCAGCAACAGCAGCGGAGGATTGATGGTCAAGATACCTTCGGCGGATGATCATGACGACGAGATCGTGTTGGGAGAGGACAGTTTAGGATTTCCGAGTCTGTTGGATGCGTCGCACGGGGCAGGGGGAGGGGGAGGACGGGCGACGCAAACTCCGACGTCGGTCGCGGACTTGTACCCGGGCGTGGTGACGTTCCCGCTGAATATAGTTGATTCGGTAGGAGAGGAGGAGGGGGGGGTCGAGGAGGAGGAGGAAGACAGGATGGAGCATGGGGGAGAGGAAGGAGAGGGGGAGGAAGAGGAGGAGGAGGAGGAGGAGTTGTACACGAATTATCGACCGGAGTACATGCATTGCGTTCCTGTGACGATGCAACCGGCAGGTAGCTGCGCTTCCTCAACCACATCCTCGTCCTCAGCCTCGGCCTCTTCGTCGGGCGCAGCCGGTACAACGGAGGAAGAGGAAGAGGAGGGCGAGGAGGAGGAGGAGGAGGACACGTTTGCGACGCTCCATGAGTTGGCAGGGCGAACAGCACCTGACTGGGGGGAGGCGTTGAACGAAGCACTAGGGGCCTTGGAAGGGGTTGGAGGTACGGGGGTGGGGGGGGTTGGGGGGGGGGACGAGGGTCATTTACACGCCCATGCGCTGCAGCATGACGAGCGGATGCATCACCATCTCCCGCTCCCGCTGCCAACGCCGCCTGCCTTGTCGGCGCCGGCCCGGGGAGTATCGGTGAGTAGCCTGACTGACTCGGGGTCCCACTCCTCCTCATCTACGGGGAGTTACCTCCCGTCGGATGAAAGCGACGAGGAGAGGAGCGGCGTGGCTGCTGGTGCTAGGGCTAGGGCTGGCGCCGTGGCAGCTGCTGGGTTCTTGGAGGGAGGGGAAGCCCCGCCCGCGAAACGGGCGCGCATGAGCCAGGAAAGGAGGGAGGGAGGGGCAGTGTCGTCGCAATTCGTGAAGGGATCTTCCACGGTGCCATTTATGGTGCATGCTGCGGGAGAGGGAGGGAGGGAGGGAGGGGAGGAAGGGAGGGAGGGCCTGGAGATGGAAGAGGACAGTGACTACGGATATTTCACGACGGAGGAGGAATTGGACCACATGCTCTTGAACATGCTTGATGCTGGCACCAGCGCCTCCACGTGCCCTCCCTCCTCCTCCTCCTCTTCCTCGGCCTCGGCTGCGGTTACCACAGCGGGGGTCTTGCGTGCGTAAAGAGGGGAAGGGAGAGAGGGGGGGGAGATGAGTGGGAGAGAGGGAGGGAGACACATATACACAACCAATTGACTGTCAGGTTCTTTGAGAGGAAACGCATTCGCGACACAGCAAAAAAGGTAAAATGGAAAATATGAAACGAGAGTACACGTGAGAGAAATGGAAGAAATAAATGGAGGGAGGGGGGGAAAGAAGGGAGAAAGGGAGAAAGAGAGGGAGGAAGATGGAGATACCACAGTTTCGTGTGTCTCCCCATCCCACTCCCTTGTGTGTGTGTGTTTTGCGGCGTAGAACGCACCTCTCCTATTCATAAGTCCTCTTTTTACTATCCGTCATATCAATTTTGACGGAAGGAAGGAAGGAAGGAAGGGAGGGAGGGATGGAGGAGATGAAGGAAAACAGACGAAAGACGTGTAACAACCTCCGTGTCATTTTCATCCTCATGTCCGACCACTACTACGACTACTACTAATTCTACGACTACGACTACGACTACGACTACTACTACGACTACTACTACGACTACTACTACTACTACTACTCTAATCATCACGGTATACCGGTAGTATTTATTCATGAAAAAGTGAGCCAAAAGTTGAAAACGACCATCTTAAAAATTATTGAATATCGATGTGAATTCTCCCCGCAACAGCCAATGTGTTTTTAATCGAGGCGAGGAAGACTGAGAGAGAGAGAGAGAGAGAGAGAGAGAGAGAGAGGGAAGGGGGAGGTTAAGGGAAGGGGGGGGGTTAGGGAAGAGGTGGAGAGAGAGGAAAGAAGAATGGGAGATTCGAGCTTGAACGTTCACCCCTCTAACGTGGAGAGTGAAGGAAAGGGGAGAGGAAAGAAACGAGGGAGGGAGGATGGTATCCTCTGCCTTGAATTCTTTCGGCGTGATGTTTTTGAATGAGGAGGAGAGAACGACGATGATGCTGAAGAGACAGAAGACGAGGAAGGCCGTGGTGACGATAATTCCGATGAAGTAGGGTCGAGCGAGTGGGAAAGTGTGCGTGTATTTTCTTTTGTGTCCATGCTTGTCTGGTACCTCTCTCTTTGATGGGGGTCGGCTGTGTATGTGTATGATCTCGTGTATGTGTCTGTGTGGGTTTGTGGGGTCTTGTGTGTGTGTCTGATGTCATCGTATTCGTCGTGACCTATAAAAAGGATGCGCGCGTGCCTGAGACGACGACGAAGGTCGTCAGAGAACGGCATAGGATAAATGATGGGATGGGAGGGACGGTGCACACGGGAGAAGAACATACAAGGAGAAGGGCAGGGTACACACAGGCTTACGAGACAATGATGGAGAAGAAATGAAAAAGAAAGAAGAAGAGGAAGAGGCAGAGAAAAAATGAGGAAGAGCAAGAGAGAAAGGAAGAAGGAAAAGATGTGCAAGACCGTGCAAGCAAGAACAAGAAGAAGGACGACAAGACGATGAAGCAGAAGCAAGAGAACGAGAAGATATCGAAAAACGTCATACATCATCCACAACCGATGGAGAGGGAGAGAGGGAGACCTACGAGTTGAAACCAACAACAATAAATACGATAAACGCACGCATGTCACCAAAAATCACGGGACTGGGAAGGGAAACACCCAATAGAAAGAATAAAGACGATCCTGCAGGAAACAAGCTCAATATACATGCCGTCTTGCTCTCTTCTCTCTGCCCAACTATTCCTTAAGAAGATTTTTTTCTGTGGGATAAAAACACCATCTATCTATCTGTCTATCTAAGCATATGGAATTAAGATGGATGGTTAACACGTATTGTTTCTTTCTAGCACATGCATGCATAATTTCTTTCTCCTGGTCTCTATTTTCTTTTAGTCCCTCAAGCTCTTTCATCCTTATTGAATTGTTTTCATTCGCTTTCTCCCCCTTTGTCCATCACCTCCTCCTCCTCTCCCTCCTCCTTCTCCTCCTCCTTCCTTTTTTCCTCTTCCTGTTCCGCCTCCTCTCCCTGCTTGTCGCCACGGCCACGGCTTACTCACACATTGACTGCCCAGCACCGAGAACCTCAACGGCGCCGCCTGCCATAACCCTGCATAACCAATCCCAATCCTCGGAGACGCCATCAATTCAGACGCAAGCACATGTTCTCCTCTTTCTAAAAACAACACCTTGCCTTCAATCAAATCCAACCCACTCATCGAGTGATCCACGGCCAAGGCAGAACATAACCGCCCGGGTCCCGCACACAACTCCGCTTGAAGCTTCCGCCTCTCGGTTTCTGATAAGTCTTCCACGCGTGGCAGTACTATAGAGGAGGAGGAGGACGACGACGATGAGGATGACAAGGACTTCTTTTTACTCCCCCGAAGGACGCGTGCCGTCAGTCGATTTTGGAGCATGTGCTCTATCCCTTCCTCGGGCTCCAAGGCACGAATCAAGACACCCACCGGATCATCAATTTCAGATGCAATCACATTCAAACAGGAGCAGGAGTGCTGTGTTTGTATGGGGCCACATAAATAGAGTTAGATAAATTCCTATACCTCCCTCCCTTCCCTCCCTTCCTCTCTTCCTTACCATGTGATAAATATATGCCACACCCCCTGCCTCATACATAGGGGCAAGTCGCGGCGTCCTTCTCCCACCATAACTGTGCGCCCCTTTGTCATGACTGCCCAAATAACTTTCTACTTCCACAATCTTTCCGCTCAGACGCGTTCCACACGGTAGCACCCTTACTAACCTCGCCCCTATTAACCAACGAGCGGTGGTCAAGGCATCACTTCGAAAGCTTTCCGGAGTTCTGATGCGATGGCTCCCACTCTTGCTGCACTTAACAACAGGCAAATGGTGAGTTTCGTAGGCGATGACAGTTTCTACATACTGCCTGACTTTTTCCAAGACAACTGTGGCGGGCAAAGGTGCGCTTTCCACGTGGGGCGGCAGTAACAAGGATGGAAGCAGGCCGCGGATGGGAGCCGTGGTTGTGCCCGTGCTGCTGCTGCTATTGTTGTTGCTGCTGCTCAGAACGACAGGGGAAGGGAACGGAGTTAGGTGTGGGGAGGTTTGCTGCTTGTTCACCGCTGCTTCATCTTCTGCCATGGCCGTCATGCTTTGGTGTCTCATGTCTGTCGCCATTGTTGTCGGTATTGTCGTTTTGGAGGTAGCAATTAATTTGGCTAGGGCTGGAGGAGCATGTTGTGCGCGCATATTTACGAATGAAGCCTCGAGGGGAGAAGGCGAGGAAGAGGCTGGAATGGAAGCGGCTGGTGCCTTTAAAGGGGTGATCCAGACCCCGGTCAATAGCACTGGAATGATAAATGACAAGCTTATTGTCGTCGTCGGAATGCTGTGGTTGTGTCCTGGTGCCTTGTGCGGTAAGCATTGCGGAATGGGGGAGGCAAGACTGACCCCAAGTTAGGGGCCCTATCTCCCCTCTGGCCCACAGCGAATTCAAGCACATTGCGACCATCCACCGTTCACAATACCCTCCACCAATAAAGACAGGGACCGTTGTGTATATCTCGAGGACAAAACGCCCCAAGGCCTGCATATGGTGGCTTAGTGCTGCATGGAGCACAAACTCTGCCTAGAGACGCCGCCGCGCCACTCTCATCCCCTACGCCTCGCGTCATCCTCGCACTCCTGCTTGATTCTTGCAGTCATGCTGTCCATGTCCTGCCTGTGCAGCGGGAGTTTCCGCTCCCTGGTCGTGTACACGGCAAGACATGGTGGCGATTTTCATGCGTGGGGCTCAATCTCTTCCAGCAGCTATGCCAGCCACCCAAGATCTTGCTCCTCTTTTATAGGAGCATTTTTCTCCTCCTCCACGACAAACAAGCACCAGCACAAGCACCTGCACCAGCACCAACGGCAAAGTAATGTAGCATCTATATATTTTCCCGTGCGACACATATGTCACATCCATGCACAGTCCTCGTCCTCCTCCACGCACGAAACCCCGATGGAGGCCGCGGCCGATGCTGCTGCTAGTGCGGAGACTGGCGAAGCCCCCCCCTCTCACATGCTTGCCCCCAAGCGAGCCCGCCCACGTCGGACGGTGACGGGGGGACTCAAAAACTTGCCTGTGTGCCCGCCAGCAAATGAATTGCTGAATCGGGCGTTGCGGATATCCAAATATTTGAAGGTATGCAAGAGGAGGTGGAAGGGGTGGAAGAGTGGGGAGAATGAAGACGAGGACCAAGTCTTACTCACCCCCCTTCCTCCCTCATCCATTCAAATCACAGATCGATGAAGAGAAAACTAAGAACCAACGTCTGCGTGCCCGTAAGCTTGGGGCCCTGCAATTGGACACCCTCACCAAGGGCATTTCCAAACCTTTGAAAGATACCCTTAAGGCGTACGAATATGAACTTGCCGTCCTCCACCCTTTTGAAGCCACACTTGCCGACTTAACAGTCCGCGCCCGTGCCAAGCAAGGCCACCAAACCCTCCCAGAAGTTCTCTCTGCTGTTAACGAATTGCGGAAAGCAGTGTTGGAAACAGGCAAGCACTACGCAGGGGCCGCCAAAAACGCGAGTAGCAAAGCAGAGGCAATCGCCCTAACCGAAGAGGGTTTCCGCGAGGTGGAAAACCTCGTTCTCGGCAATTCTGAAGTCGTTTTAAATTTAATAGAAGTGCAGAAAGCGCTGAGAAAAATCCCCATCGTGCAGCTTGACACCCCAACCGTTGTTTTGGTGGGAGCCCCGAACGTTGGGAAGAGTAGTATAGTCCGGGCCATCTCGTCCGGAACACCTGAAGTGAACAATTACCCTTTCACGACTCGCGGGATGACCTTGGGGCATGTCACATACGACGATTGGGCGTCGGAGAAGTGCCAGGTGATGGATACGCCGGGGGTGTTGAATCGGCCGGACGGGGAAAGGAATGAGATGGAAGCGCTCACCCTTGCAAGCATGCAACATCTCCCGACAGCCGTGATGTTCGTTTTGGACCTGACGGGGAATTCAGGGGCCTTGTCCTCGATTGAAAATCAAATTCAAATTCGAAATGACTTGCGGGCACGATTCCCGAAACGGCCGTGGGTAGACGTGATCAGCAAGGCAGACTTACCAATGGATGAGTCAGACCCATCAGTGGCCCGGGCTCCGGAGGGTGCAGTAAGGGTATCGACGGAGGATGGCACGGGCCTGGTAGAGCTAGAGGCAAGGGTGAGAGAAATGTTGCGAGATGTCCGGGAGGTTTTGGCGGTGATTGGATTAAGAAAGAAGGAGGATGAGGCGGGAGGCTGAAGGGGAGGAGGAGGAGGAAGAGGGGGAGGGGGAGGTGACAGTACGAGTACTGAGGCGCGAGAAAACGGACAAGATAAGAAAGTAAAGTACACTTCCACACACACGAGCGTACCAATGCAACGGTATCGCATTATATTCATATTATTTTTTCCATTTCATATTCTTGCCTGGTGTTCTGCTCGCTTGGCGTTACTGGCGGCCACTCCTGCTCTTCCTCCTCCAGAATCTACCACTGACAAGGGCGGTCCCGGTGGCTCATTCAACGCACTTGACCATGTCCCACCAGCCTTACTCAGTGCTCTCAGTGCACGTCGCTCACCTTCCGTACCCGCTGGTGAACCCGCATCCGCGAGTCGTCGCCGGTTGTTGAGGTAGAACCGCCACTGCAGCAATTGCTGGTCCTGCAGAAAATCCTTATACTGAACCCTTCCTATCTCTTTTCGAACTTCTGCTCGTCCCAACAGCTCAAGCACGGCCAAGGTCTGGGGATAAACCAGAAATCGTGCGTACTCCGGTCGGCGCCAGTAATTGAGATAGCGTAGGAAGACGACGAAGGCCGGGTCGTCCAGGTATTTGTTGAGGGCGAGCCAATGCAAGTAGTCGGCGTTGGCCAGGCACTGCACGAACTCCAGCTCAATGATGAAGCGGGTTTCGTCGTCGGGCAAGGCATTGTGATGTTGTTGGGGTAGTGCAGCTTTGGCAGCACTGGGTTTGGAAAGCTGAGGCGGTGGCTGCATCATGATTGTGTCTCTGTGTACTAGCGTGTTGTCCAGAGAATAGAAAGATGAACAAATAAGTACAGGTGTTAACGACAGGCATTCGACAACCGTGCAAACGAGGGCAACCACGGCGAAGGGGCAAAGAGTGTGAAAAAGTAATGGTTGTCGCTTGACGATATTTCATGATGCCTCACTCCTCGGTCCTCGGCGATGCGTTTCTACCAACGGCTAAGATGGGCCGTTGAAGCCCCAGGGGTTGTTGCCTCTCGAAATTTGTGCATTCCCCCTGTGCTCGGACAGAGAACCCAAAAAAGTATAATGCTCATGATGACTATGCGAATGGCTCTGAAGTAAAGCCTAATCCAAGCGGAGGCACGGTGTCTACGCGGCGTCAGAGCTGAGGCATATAACTGTTCGTCTATATCGATTTCTCTTTAGGCGGGTTGAGCAGCGAACCGGCGGGATCCCGCACCTATTGCATGCAAGCGCGCTTTTTCCATCGAGGGTTTGATCGGCTGTCTATGCTTGGTCCCCGCCAAGACACTACAACCCTTTTGATAAACACTGTGACGCAATGATATGTGGAATTCAAACCAAAATGTCTACGGTCAAACCGCCGTTAGTATTTTATTCGGGTCCGGCTGGCTCACCATTCGGCTGGCAGCTTGGTGCATAAGTACTCGGTAGCATGCAGCAGATAAAATCGACATCCCACACGCCATAAGCTCACACACTCATAATATCACCCACCGCTCCCACAGATTCGCAAGCAAAGACACGCCACACTACCAAGCAAAGTTTCCACGTCACATGGCCGCTTCTGGAAGCTTGCGCATGGCCTTAGGCCACCGCGCAATGGCCAAGAAATGCAACGATACCCACGTTTCCATTGTCCAGCCGGAGCCTGTCAGCCCCGAGGTAAATATCACCAGTTGGAAGGGAAGGGGGGGGGGGGGAAGGGCAACGCAAGGGGCATGGCAAGTCTTCATGTTCGGTACGTCGGCAACCGTCTCAATGTTCTCGAAAGCATGAGAATGTTCACGTGGTGATGGACTCGTCCATCCACTTTCTAAATACTTTGTTTTGCATGTAGAACAGAATCGTCAGAGTGTATTTATGAGCCCACTCGACCCCGTCTTTAAGGTCCCGTCGTCCAGCCTTTGAACGGGCGATTCTCGAGATTCCCTTGTGCCTCGGTCCATGTGGACGACATTCATCCTGTACCAGAGAAAAGAGTCTCTAATTCTCACCAGCCACACTTACTCACACTACCTCTCTTCCTCTCCCCGTTGCTCAACCAAATCTCAACAGGCCACCCGCGCCAAGGAAGGCACCGGCCCTGGGGGCCACCCCCTCCCCACGCATCACTCACGTCGCTCCAGCCTAACCGCCGAATCTGGCTCGCAAATGGCTGAAGGGACGGGCATCTTGGAAGATGGTCTCGCCGAGCAACACGAAATGTACGGGGCTGCCCGAGCAGTCCACAGCGACGTGACTGGCGGTGGTTGGAGTACCGTTTTTGCTAGTGCGAGCACTAGTGTGGCCTCCTCTATTTCCCCCACGACGGCCTCCTCGTCCTCCCCTGACTTTTCGTCGTCTTCTGTCTTCTGCTCTTCCTCCGCTTATAGCAGCCGCACACACAGCAGCAACAGTCACTGCTGTGATGACACGTCACGGGGCTCTCCGGCTCTACCGGAGATGCCATTGTTTTTGGACGAGAAGGAGCGGCAATATGGAGAGCTAGGAGGAGGGGAGGGAGGACAGGAGGAGTTGGAACTGGAGGAAGAGCGGCGGCGGTTCCAGACGAACTTCTCGGGGGGAGGGATGCGTGAGATTGATGTGGTTGGTGCATCTGAGAGCCCGAGCCCTTCGCAGCGGGCAGCGCTTTCGGCCCTGTATGGCTCTCATGTCGGGGCTATGACGGTGGCAGAGGAGAAGGAGGAAGAGGGGAAGGAGGGTGAGACAGAAGACAACCACCTAAAGGAAACCAGGGAGGAGGGGGAAATTAGCGAGAAGGTGAAGCGGATGTTGGCGAACCACTACCTGTCTGACAGACCAGAACTAAAGAGGTATGACTCTGCCGATGCCGCCTTAAGGAAGGCCCGTGGCGGGAGAGAGGGAGATACAAAAGGGAAGAAGGGAGGGAAGCACAGCCAGTGCGAGTTTTCCACTTCCTCTTCGTTGTCTAGTCATTTAAAGAGTGAGCTGGAGTTGGGGTCTTCGGAGGCTACAGTGGTACCGACGGTTTTGCAGGTTCCACCCCGTATGCACAGCCGGCGCCGTTCTAGTGAGGGGTTTGTGGAGATCCAGGGGTTAGAAGATGATTTTCCTGATTCTCGCGAGTACCCCCAGCGTTTCCAGCAGCAGCATTTTCACACGGGCAGCAATATAATCAGGGAAGAGGAGGAGGAGAAGGGAGGGCCACAGCAGCTCATGATGCCGCAGTTGTCAAGATTTGATTCGGGGGATTACTTCATGCAGAAAGATACAAGAACTCGAGCAGCTGCTGGGAATGCGGCTGTGATCGAGAGGCCTAGGGCGATTCAGGCTCAAGGAGAAAAGGGAGAAAACGAGACGGGGCATGGCGCCGTGAGGTGAGAGAATAATGGGTCTTCATGCAATACAGGAGATAAAGCTTTGGTTTTGAGATAGAACGAGATGGTGGACTAGATGGAAGGGAGAGAGATCTACGCGCATACAAAAGCTGCAGCAGGAGGATGAGGAGGTGGAGGAAAATGAAACCATTAAATTATTATGTTTGTTACACTGTCTTTTGATGTATATATTCTTTCAAAAATGGGTTTGGTGTTTATCCATATTTGTGCGTGTACGTGTGAATGTGCACATTTGTGTTATACTCATTTCTCTTCTTGTCACCCCAGACTCGCAGTTGCAGGGGCCCGAAAAAAGTAGGGAGGTGGGGAAGAGGCAAACCAAGAGATACAGATAGATCGCGAGATATTGTTTGTAATGATAATGATATAATAACGAATAACAGCAAGAACGACAAGAGCGACAACAACGACAACAACAATGACTACTAATTATATTACTATCTCTACTACTACCACCAAAAGCAGAAAAAATAGATTTAAAAAAAAAAAAAAAAAAAAAAAAAAAAAGAAAAAAAAAAAAAAAAAAAAGAAAGAAAAAGAAAAAAAAAAAAAAATAAAAAAAAAAAAAAAAAAAGAAAG
>Ga0160419_100641_pt1 | contig 20277 bp, 10 predicted proteins | sample CelAP2metagpilot_2_FD_108196 | JGI IMG/M metagenome (GOLD analysis project Ga0160419, IMG submission 108196) | Phycosphere-associated microbial communities from Cellana algal ponds in Kailua-Kona, Hawaii, USA - Cellana AP2-4-25 metagenome pilot ... | reverse complement strand
CAGGGAGGAGGTGAGAAGGAGGAGGAGGGGGGAAAGGGGAGGGAGGAGGAGAGGATGCGAGGATGGAGAGCAGGGCGACGTTGAGTGTGAAGGAGGAATTTTGCGGAGATAACGGATTATGGGGAGATTGAAAGTGAAGAGGAGGAGGATGAGGATGACGATTCGTTTGGGTCGGATGAGGATGAGTCCAAAGGGGGGGAGATGAATGGGGGGAGGAAGAAGGGTGGCAGTGGTGGCGGTGGTGGAGAAGGGCAGGGGGAAGAGGAGGAAGAGCAGCATCAGCAGCAGCATGAGGAGGATGATGATGATGACTATGACTTGCGAGGGGTAATTTTTGGGTTGCCACCCAAACCGAAACCGCGTCGGTTTGGAAGAAAGCGGAAGCGTGGTGGGTATGCAGGAGTAGGAGCTGGTCACGGCTTCTTTGGTGGCATGGGGGGGCGTGGGATGGGTGCTTTGAGTGGAGGCGGAGGAGGAGGCGGAGGCGGAGGGGGGGGGGGAAGAGGTGGGAGACCGAGCACGCCAGTTATGGTGAACCAGGAGGTACGGACCGGCTTCCTGGGTTGGATGGCTTTGAATACTTGTAATCGTGGGTCGAGCCTGAATACGATCGTGCGGAGCGTGAACAATTTCCTTGCGCGGGCATTGCCTAGGCTGCCGAGGTATGAAGGGCTGTCGGAGGGAGGGGCGAGGAGCTTGGTGCTGGAGAATCTTCGGGATTTGGTGCGACGGAACGAGGGGGACTTGACGACGGAGGTGGCGCGGGGCACAAACCAGAGTTTGCGGACTTTCTGGCGACACTTTTTGAGTTTTTTGCGTGACTCGGCAGGAGAGGGGGAGTTGGAGAATTACGTGGTGGCTGGGGAGCAGATCGAGGGTAGGGGAGGAGGAAAAGTGGAGGGAGGGGTAACGGGCTTGGGGAGGAGTAATGGGGCTGAAGTGGAGGCGGTTGGTTTGAGGGCGACGCATGAAGCATCAGCAGCTGCAGCAGGAGCAGCAACCGAGGCGGAGGCGACGACAGTGGCTGTTGTGGGAAGTGGAGATGGAGAAGGGGGAGAAAAAGGAGTGCAGGAAGGGGATAGTGGAGGTAATAGCGAGGTCGAGGGGAGGCGCCGCAGAAAGAAAAAGGCATTTACAGGGTTGGCGTTGGCCATGCTGGAAGAGGGAGAGGACATGTTCGGGCAGAAGCCGCGACCTTACACCGCGCCGGCTGATATGGATGGTGGTAGAGGAAGAGGAGGAGGAAGAAGACGAGAAGGAGGTGGAAAGGAAGGGCTTGCATTGGACCCCGACGGTGTTTCACTGGACGGTGCAGGGGATGGGGAAGGCGAAGGCGGCGGTGATGGAGTTTGCGAAAGGGAATCTCCTGTCCTTATCGAGGAAAATGACGAGGCCATGCCTGCCTCTCGCTCCCAAGTGTTGCAGCAGCAAAGGCAGTCTATGTTACCGGCGCCAGTACCCCGGATTCCGCTTCACATTGCAATGAGCGCGCAGCAGCATTTGCAGCAGCAGCAGCAGCAGCATATGGACTCCCAGTCATCGATGCGTCGGCAGCCGGGGACCGTTATGGATTTGGAGGCGCGGGAAGGGTTCCTGGAATGGATGAAAAGCAATACCAAGATGCAGCCTGTTTCGATGACCACAGCCATGCGAACAGCAAACCGCGTGTTGTCATCGATGCTGACCTTACACCCACGACCAGATGCATCCTCAGATCAGGCCGAATTGTCCTTGCCGGAGATTCGGGAATTTGTCGACCAGCACCATAAGGATTTTTTGGTCGAGGTGGGAAGGACAGCGAATGTGAGCGTCAAGACATTTTGGCGGCATTTTATTCGCTTTTTGTTGGGGGATGATGCGGTGCGAGATTTTAATCAGGGCCTCTCCACGACATTACAGCAGCAGCAACACCAGCATAAGCTTACCCTTCACCAGCAGCAGCAAAGCTTACGAGCTCAGCACAAGGTGGTCCAAAGCATCCAGCAGCGACCAGAGCAACAGCACTTATTCCAGGTCGCCAGCACCCCTTCTTCCGCCCTGGGCCCCATGGCGGGCACTACGGTCCCTGATCAAACAGTAGCGAGTAGTAATGGTGGTGGAGGAGAGGAGTCCTTTTACACCGCTGGCGCCAACGAGGCAGTCTTCGCCCTCCAGCAGCAACGACAACAGCAACAGCAGCAGCAACAACAACAGCAGCAGCAACAACAACAACAACAACAACAACAACAACAACAACAACAACAACAACAACAACAACAACAACAGCAATTGCAGGCAGCGCAGCAACACTACGCAGCCTATTACTACATGCAGCAGCAACAACAACAAGCACTGCAGCAGCAGCAGCAGCAGCAACAACAACAACAACAACGACATCATCAAGAACAGCAGCAACAACAACAGCTGCAACAACAACAACAACAACAACAGCAACAACATCAGCAGCAGCAAGCTATGATGCAGGCACAGTTGCTAATGCTGCAGGCGCAGCAGCAGCAGCAGATGCAGGAGGAACAACGGCACCAGTCCATCATCCATGCGGACAATGCGGCCGAAGGGTTGGGTGGTGGTGGAGACGTAGACAATGGGCAGCAGCTTTCAGTGATTTCTCAGGATTTGCTTGATCGATTCGAGGCGTATTTGGGGAACTATTTCCCCCAGCCGCAGATATGGGCGACTTTGCGTGACGTGGTGAGCTTGACGCCCAATATCATGAAGGAGGCGGGGGAGCACATCTTTTTGCAAGATCCGCACGCTGTCACAAGTTTTTTCGATCGGCATTATGCCCATCCTCTGGTGGTGGCAAATGTGCAACAGATCAAACATTTCTACGACTTCTGTCGTGCCTCCTCATGACAGTTACATGAAATTTGAAAAGGAAGAAGGAAGAGAATTGATTCACACAAAGAGAGCGGAGAGGACGACCAGCAAGTGATACAGAGGCTTCATGCTCTCGTTGCGTTGTGCAGCAGGCAAAGACAATAGCATGGTTATTGGAGTCATGAGCTATTTGTCATGAGCAAGAAAATTTGTTCTATTGGTCATGCAAATGAATAAACCGCACCAAACAAGGCTAATATCATCGAAATAAAAATCAAGATTGAAACAAGGTTGATTGAAAGCAAGTAGAGTTGTAACATTGATTATTGCTCTGCAATTCGCCTTCCAACTGTAATTTATCTTCTCTACTTTGTGGAAAAAATTGCCTCCTCAAGCACCAAGCCGAGGGAGGGCATCTGGAAAACAAATTTTTAGGTCATAGCCATCCGACATAAGGTTATCCATCTAACTTTTTTGAAGGCATCCGAATAAATTTATTTTATACTCTTACACTTTGTACAAGAACGCTTAATGGAGGGCGAACTACATGACCCTTTTTTTTTTTTTAACACCTTTATGAGAGCCTTCTTGGCCGAGTTGACGTCCCCCTCTTCTTCATTTCCACAATGTGGACATTTTTAGACTTTGGTGTTCCATAGCATTCTGTTCGCCTGACCACAAGAGCTGCATGTTTTACTCGTTCCAGGCTCCTCGAGATCCAAAAACGACTTTTCCACTCGCCTCAGCCTTCAGGGCCGCCCAAGAAACGCGTTGGCGCGTCGGCTCACTGCCCCGTGTCGTGGGGGGTAAACGAGGTCACGGTCGGCCAGAAATCGAGACCTTCGAGGTGCGAGGACGTTTGCACCCACGCAAGGGCTTCGTTACTTTGCGGCTCGAGTTACCGTTAACACGCTCTACTAACTCGTGTACGAAGACTGCCGAAGTCATGGAGTGCGCCACGCTCCGTACGGTCCGTCGCACCTTTTTCACCATGACTCTCACCTTCATATTACAGACAGACACAGCCACACATACACAGACAACCATAAACAGACAAACGCAAAGGCAGGCATGTATACAGACACACATACATGCAGACACAGACACGCGGTGATACAAACACAGAGACAGACACACAATCCCCTCTCCCAAACCTCCCCCAAGACAGACACAGACTATCACAGAATAGAGAATAGAATAACACGTCAAGAACGAGTCCAGTGAGCACATGAATCGTTTTAAGGAGACAAGGAAGCAGGATCAGCTGGAGGTGGCAGAAAAGCAGAGTAGGAGCCTTCTTCCCAATGGCTACCATGATGATGAGGACTACTTGAGCGGTACGTTTGTTGACCAGCAGCCGACCACAAACATTGGTAGCAAGAGGGCTGTCCAGCCTCGGCCTTCTAAAGCAACGTCCAAAAAATCTAAGGCAGCAAATGCGGAGGAGAAATTGCAAGAGGGAATGAATACACCATTGCCTCAGGTAATGATTGTCGTCGAGACGTGCCGCTCGCTTCTCCAGGCCATCTGTCCGCCCTCCTCAACTCTTCTCATGTTCGCTCTACACCCCTCCTTTACCCTTACAGGACAATGTAGGGTTGCGGATGCTGAAATTGATGGGCTACAAGGAAGGCCATGGTATTGGCAAGAGCGCAGACGGTATCACGGCGCCAATTGCCGTGGTAAAGAAGACAGACCGCGCGGGGCTTGGCCAGGCAGAGCGCCAGAGCGAAGCGCACCAGCGGCTGGAGCAATGGACACAGGCGCGGGTTGAACTTCTTGAGCAATGCAAAGAAGACTTCCAGGTGGCCATGTCTAATCGGTTTGCGGAGCGGCGCGTTGCGTCGAATTTGACAAAGGCGATGAAGACAATCGAAACTTTAGATACGCGGGCGGGTCGGGAGATGTCCTGTTTGTGGTGGACCAGCATAGAGGAGGAGGAAAACAAGGGGATGGATGCGAGGATAAGAGATCGAAGGAAGGAGGGGGTGGACGAGCCATCTAACGCCCTATTGGCCACGGGAACAGAAATACACACAGTGCATACTCAAGAGGAGGCGGCCGCTGCCGTGCCGCAGGGACAAACGGAATGTGGAGGAGAAGAAGAAAGAGAAGGCTTAGCTATAGTAGATGGCAAGCACGAACTTTGGGACACGTTGAGCACATCAGAGAAATTAAGCGTGGCGACTGCTTACTTGCGGCAGGAGCACCGCTATTGTCTCTTTTGCGGACATCAGTACGGTAGCATAGACGAATTACGAAAAGAATGCCCGGGAAAAAGCGAAGATGACCACTAATTGACAAGCAAGGCTGTTCATGCGACCGATAGACCAATGTGAACAAAACGGGGGGAATGTACAGTAAATGCCCGGCTTGATTACTGACAACACCCATCGTTTCATTTCTCTTCGTATTTCTTTCTTTCTTTTATTGTTTTAGGGCTGTGCATGTACGCATCGACAAGAGCGCAGACGTTTTATTTATCACCCCCCGATCTTTTTCAGTCCGTGTAGACAGCAAAAATCAAGACAGTACACCACAAGCTCTCCTATGGGTGGCGGAAAATAAGTTTAGAATGTAAGGATAAGGATAGATAGATAGTGAATAAGGATTAAGGATAAGGATATGAGGATAAGGATATAAGGATAAGGTTATAGGTGAGCGAGGTAGCAAGGATATGGGTGAGCGAAGTAGTAATATTTAGGGCATATTTATTAGCTCTTTGTCGCGACCAAAAGCGTCGCTCTTTTAAAACGTACATTAATAAATGTTGCGGAGGTGTGATTGTCGGTGATCGAATCCCACAAGCACCGGGAAGCTACCCACACTCCCTGCTCTCGCACCTCCCCCAACACGACTTGCACCACAACTTTGAACCTTGGTATATTTTGTGCTTTGATGGAATATGAAGTATATATATGTGAATACAAGATTTTTTTACTGGATATGTATACTTTCTGCCTAGCTACTAATTAGACAGACATTAAGCTTCCTATCCGCCCACCGTATCCTGGATCCTCTCCTCCCTCCCCTTCGATCAAGCCCACCTTTCACCCCTTTCTTGACCGCATCTGCGACAACGATGGCCCAATTCGTCACACTTTCATCGTCATAAGCTTTCCCCTTCAACTCATCTACTAACACCTGCTCCGCTAATCGTTGCGCTACAGCCGGGGAGAACTTTTCATCCTCGCGCGGACGCAGCTGATATGTGGGCAATAATATGTGGACGCCGGCATGCGCGGAGACTTTTCCTTCTTGCATTTCTTTTGGCGGTATGCTCGGTGATATTTGTATTGCTGCTGGCGAGGGGCTAGCTGGAATGTCTGCCATTTCTTTTCTGATCCCTATATGTATGTATGTTGTATGTATATTGGTGGGTGTAGGGAAAAAATGGCTCTGACTAGTCTTCCATTTAGGTAAGGATGTGGAGCGTACGTTCAGAGGTTATGCATGACAAACGAGGCATTCCCAATTGTTCCCAGACTCCACGACGATTTTTGATGCTCATTGCACTCAATAAACAAAAAGTAATACAAGCTTTTTTTCAATAAACAAGTTAGAAAAGCAACGGCCGACTTCGCGCCTGATTATCGATGACTGCCAGTGAGACTGGCGAAAACGTCCCTGCTGTCCCCACGCTCTGGGCCCTGGGGGCATCCATGGTTATGCACATGTGCTTTCACTCCCCATACCACCACAGCGGGACGAACTTGTGCCCTAGTTTGCGCGATGAAGGTGCCAGGCCTTGGTTTGTACTTACCGCACTTTCTCTTTCCCCATCACATCTAATTGAAAAGCGCGGGGGCGGGCACTACATTCTTTAGCCAAGCGGACTAATCAGAATGGAATATCACCTATCACCCCTGAGGCCTTGAGAAGAGTTGACAAAGCTCATGATGTTCAAGAGCAAGCGCAAGGGCAAAAAGAGCGATGCGTTGGAGCAAGGAAGCGACGAGCAGGCACCGCCTACTCCCCCCCCACGTAAACGGGAGGAGGTAGATGGTGCTGCGGCCCTCTTGACGCCACCCCCTCCTGCCTCCAAGAGGACTTCGTCAGCCATTCCAGTGCCCAGCTCTGCTCCCCCTCGCCTATTCAAGCAACGCATTGACAACGAGTACGACGAGGAGGAGGAGGGTGTCGCTCCACCTGCCTCTTTGCATCGACGTCTCTTTCGGCTTCGCATTGGTAGCGCCTTCAAGCGGCTTGCACCGCCTACCATGACGCCCACCACCACTCCCTTCAAAGGACGGGAAGGCAACAATCTGCTAGATTCACCTGCGTCACTACTACCGTTGTTGTCGCCATCGAGTGCCCAGGGTGAGGAGAGAGAGGAGGAAACGAAAGAAGAAAGGGTGCACGTAGAGGAAGCAGCAGCAACTGCAGCAGACCAAGAAAAATATGATGAAGCACCTGCATTGCCGGCTCATTCTACGGTGGCGCTTTCCCCTTGCCGCCCAGCAGAAATTTCCGTCTTGCCTGCGTTGTCCTCGTCAGTGCGTGCTTCCCCCGCTCGTGGTGTAGGTGGTGGTCCTCGACTGCTCTCTCGGGAGGCTATGCTCCAAGCCGACCTATACCGAGCCCGTCGACAACTGGAGGAAGAACGGAGCAAGACAAAAAAGGCTACACAGCGGGAAGTGATGCACAAGAGGGAGGCTGAGAGGATTGGGGCAGTATTGCAGCAGCTGAAGGGGTTGCTGCATGTTTTGGCATGTTTGTCAGCTGTGGCAAGAGAGGGAGGAGAAGGGATGAAAGCGGAGGAGGTCATGCGCACAGCGCTTATTCAGGTAGTGGCGGTTGAGGTACCCGAGCTACTGGATGTGGATCAAGCACGTCTATTCGTTGTGATCGAGGGGGGAAGGGAGGAAGGGCGTGTGCTTTGGACAGTTGGGAGTAATGGTGTGTCGTTGGAAGCACCGCTGCAGACGGGGTTGGTGGGCGAGGCGGCGGTCACTGGTCGTATGGTGCAAGCAGGAGGACAGAGGATGGTATGTGTACCAGTGCTATCTTTGATAGATGGAGGAGGACAAAAGGAGGTGTTAGCGGTACTGCAATTATCGAGAGAGGAGGAGGGTGAGAAGGAGGGAGGGAAGGAAGAGTGGGAAGACGAACTGCAACAGCAGCAGAGGAACATGATTTTTGAGGCGCTGACGAGACATTTGGGCTTATTGTTGGGCGCGAATCGGGAGATATGTGTCTTGGCCCGTGCCCGATGTCGAGGGTTGGAGCGAATGGATCGACTGGCCAGGAAGGCAATAAAGAGGGCTGCATGGACGCGCTGGGCGGTGGCGTGTGATGTAGATTCATCTCAAAAGCTGAGGAGAGACAACCCGTTGGTACCGTTGTTGACTCAGGCCTTGCTTGAGCTTGAAGCAGCCTTCCAGGGAGGGAGTAGTAGAGAGGGTTTCATGGCAGCGATGGAGGGTATAATCAAAGAGGTGGCGAAGAAAGCCGTGACACAGGAAGCAGAGGAGGAAGAGGAGGGGGAGGGCAAGGGAGAGAGAGTGACAGCTGATGCTGATGTGTGGATTGCTTTATCCAAGGCCACTTTGTTGCCGGCGTCTTCGTCGGTGGAGGAGTTTCCTTTCCAGCATTACCACTGTACGAACAGGAACAGCAGCAGCAGCAACAACAACAAGAGTAAGGACAAGGATGCCCAGGAGGGAGTGGTACGTGTTGCATCACCAAAATCATTCAGTGCCGAGGCCCGTGAAGTCTTGCAGGCCATCGTATCAGCTGGTGCGGCGTGGCTTTCTGGTTTACAAGCTTTGGAGGTAGGAAAGGAGAAAGTGGAGGAGGCGCGGTTGCTGTTGGAGCACAGATATGCGACGGAAGAGGAAGGGGGAAGATTGAAGGAAGAAATAATGGAGCTTCATGATCAGGTTTTCCGACTACAAACGGAGCTAAATGAGGTTGGGGCACAATTGGTTGAGAAGGCGGAGGTGGCGGATTCGACTAGTGGTGCCTGGGAGGCGGTGGGGCGTTTGCTGCGATCGGCGTGGGAATGGGAGAGCTTAAGACAGCAACTGCCCACTGCGGCGAGCTTGTTGGTCGGTTTTGATAGGGTGGAGTATTGCTTCCAGGTGACGGCGTTAGATTTGGGCTTGTGTGAGAGACAGTTGTCCAAGGCACAGGTGGAGGACAAGGAGGAAAGAAGCCGCCTGTGGGGGTTGGGGGCTGAGGATGGTGTGGATGTTGCTTCTTCTCTGGAAGCACGTCGCTCGCTTGTCTTGCAGCAAGTCTTGGCGACGGGCGTACCGGCTGTAAAGGTATCATCCTCAGATATGATGCCGCCCTCCTCTGACTTTCCCTTGGCTTCCTCATCCTCCTCTGCGGTGACGTCCTTAGGGGTCCCTCTCCTGGCTGGATACAGCAACAGCATCAGCGCAACCAACGGTAGCAAGGTGATTGGGGCCTTGCTTGTTGAGCGGGTGGGGTCAGAGGCCGTCCCTTTCTCAGAGAGGGATGTGGAGGCTGTCACCCGGCTTGCTAGTGCGCTAAGCGGAGTGATGGCCCGCCTCGCACGGGAAGAGCTTTTGGTAAGGCATCAGCCGAGGGAATCGACGGCTGAGCATTCCTTGAGGCTTTTAAGGGTGGCTGAAGGATTGTGGACAAGTGCGGGTCGGTCTTTGGCTGAGTTACAGGAGACGTTTGAAGAGGGAGTTATTAATCTCTTGAGCAGCAGCAGCAGCAGCAGCAGTCGTGGCGAGGATGAGGATGTGCGATGTACGCTCTTCATGCTCGACCCACAGGAAGGGGCTTTGTGCGGGAGTAACCGAGAGATAGTGCCCCTTGGGGTTGGCGCGTTGGGGGCCGCGGCATTAGCGGGGCAACCTACGCGTGACGGACCACAATTGTTGTATGTGCCTGTGGTGCAGCAAGCAGCAGCAGGAAGGGGGGGTGAACAGAAGGAAGGGAGGGAGGAAGGATTCCATTTGCTGGGGGTAGTAAGGGTGCAGCGTTTGAATGGCGAAAATGTGGTGGAGGTGGGAAAGGAGGATTTGCGAGTGGTCCAGGCACTGGCACACGTGCTGGTGCCTGTTTTGCACCATGCCCAAACGCTGCAGACGGCTTTTGGGGGTATGCATGATGCTTCGGCGGCAATCCAATCATTGCAAGCCCGTCTCGAGACAGCACAAGAAGAGACAATGTTAGAGGTTGCTGCACGGGCACATGCTGAAGGTATTCTCTCCGCCCTGCAGCGGCTGCACGCGGAATCTGCCTCCCGTGGCCCTGACTCCCTTCCAAGTCTCTTTCAAGCGGTCGAGACAGCAGTTTGCTCGGCCACAGGTGCGCAAGCCGCAGCTCTGCTTCTTGTGGTGGAGGAAGAGGCCGAACAAAGCGAGAACTGTGCCAACAGCAGCAGCAGCAACGCCACCGGAGTGAGGCAAACGACCTCTCCTTTTTCTCTCTCCCTACCGAGCGAATTATGGACCTTGTGGCCAGTCGATAGACGCCGGCAGGAGCAGCGAGCGCGTCATCGCATGGGAGCTGACATTGCAGCTGCTGAAATGCATGCCGTGCTTCAAGGCTCTAGCCTCACGGTTTCATCTTCGGCCTCATCTCCTGTTGAAAAACCGTCTTCGATGGGTAGTGGTGGAGGCGGCAACCCCTATTCGTCCCTTTCGTTCTCCTCCTCTTCATCTGCTGGACTCATGCCTTGCCATAGTTGGCTGTTTGGGCAGGTGGAAACGGAAGTGGTAGGGCTAGAAGACAAGATTGCAGGGGAGGAGACAACGGTAATGATGATGCCCATCCCGCGCCTGGGATCTGGGGGGCCAAAAGGCGTGGTGGGGGTCCTGGAATTCGTTAAACGAGGGCGGTTGGAAGGGCCGGAAGAAGGAGTGCTTGCCCTGCTGGCACAAGAAGTAGCAGCGATCCTGGCATGGGTCCATGCGGCGCTGGAGACGGGAAGGTTGCGGCAGGAGGAGGTCGTCTATCGCTCTACCGTGGCAGAACAAGCAAAGGCACTCAAAGGGTTTGACGTGGGCGCACGACAGGCTGGAGTACTAGCTAATCTTGCTTTTGACCTCATGGGTGTCTTGGATCGAGATTTGGCAGTTGCTGTCACGGAGGCTCATTTACAGGAGGCTTTGGGGGCGGAAGCTGTTCAATTGAAGTTGCAAAATGCTTTGCCTTCTGATGCGTCGGAATCGGCGGATGGTCTCGAGGTGTCGTTGGGTGTAAGAAAGGGACGGTTGGAGTGTGAGGTTGCATATCAGGAGGAGGGATTGACTTTGGGCCTGGTGGCGATTGAAGGGTTGAAGCTCGAGGCAGACGCGGATATGGATGAGGAGATTCAGCTGCTGGTGGCTAGGTCATGGGTGATGCTTGAGAGGGCTTTCGGTAGCTTAGAGAATCGACGGTTGCTGACGGCCTCGGCCTTGGGCTGGGAACGAGTGAGTAAGCGGGTATTGGGAGTGGTGGAGCTGATGGGGGAGGAGATGCGTATTAGCAACAGGAGGGAGAACCCGCTGCTGCTGCAGTCGTCGACACCCGCTGCGTCCTTGTCTTTAGAACCCGGGGGGAAGGCTATGGTGGCCCATGCCCAGGCCTTGGCTCCCTATGTCCGGATGTTGGAAGATAGTACTGCTGCTTTGTTGGGTCTGCGGGAAGGTGGAGGTGGTGGTGGAGAAGGAGGTGGAAGAGCAGGAGGAGATGGAGAAGGGAGAAGGGTGTCTCTATATTTTGCGGGGACTGAGCATTCGTTGACGCTCATTTTGAAGTCGACGGGGGAACGACGAAGAGAGGGAAGTCCGTTAGAGTTTTGGGAGCTGGTGGGCAGTGGTGCTGTGCCCGGGGAGGAGACGGACAAAAGTGGACCTGCGACTGCTTTTTGGCGCCTGGAGAAGTCATCGAGAGGACGAGAGGGAGAGGGTTTGGTCTGGCGCTACCTTAAACAATGGTTGCCTTTGCTAGCAACCGGTGATGGTGGACAGATGCCTTCCTCCACCTCTTTCGCTTCCTTTTCGCCTGAGAAGTTTATGATGGACGTCCGATGGCCCTCCACTCCAGCCGTTTTTGACCCCAGCACGGGCAGCCATACAAGGGGGCAACCGGTCTTGAGCGTGCCTATCTTCCTCCCTCCTCAACCGCAAGGGCGAGGAGCATCTATGTCTGCGACAGCATCGGTGCTTGCCGAATCCCTGCTCGCGGTATTGGTAGTGGAGCGTCCCACCCTCTATTCCTCGTCTTCCTCTTCATGGTTCAGCATGGACGAAATAATCTTGGCTGCTGAGTGGTCGTCTCGCCTCTCGCGTGTGCTTAGCGGGCTTTTCACACAGATTTGTTTGAAGCAACTCATGTTAGCTCAGCGTGGAGAGATTATTTTGGGGGCTTTGTGTCGGAAGTGGGAACGTAGGCAAATCCAAAAGGCCTTTGGTAAATGGAGGTTGGTTGCCGCTCGAGCCGCATGTGTTGAGGCAACTGTGACGATGGAGGAATCGGAGAGTGTAAGAGCGATGCATGCGAGGCATGTGCAGGTGCTGAAGCTGTGTCTTGATTGTTTAGGGGGGATGGGGCCGGCATTGGAGGAGGAGGATGCCGATGCCTTATTATGTGAGTTTGAAGGGCTGGTTCGCTGTCATTTGCCCAGTGCTTTGCATGCCGAGGCTTGTGCACTGTCTTTGTTGCGGCCAAGAGAGAAGAGGAACATGAATAGCAACAATTGTAGCAACAAGGAGATGAAGAACTGTAGAAGGGAGCGGCCGCAGCATCAGCAGCTCTTGCAGCCGTCGGGAGTTAAAGCAGGTGAGGGGGAAATTCTCTTGAGTAAACCCATTTTTAGTGTGGCAGGGAACGAGCTTACAGGACTGCTGGATGTTGTTGTCGCTGAAGGGCAATTTGAGGAAGTGGACGTGGCCTTGACGTTGTTCACTCGATTTTTGGGTGGCATTGCTGGTTTGTTGGGGGAGCTGGGACGAGCGAAGGAGGGGCAGGGTGAGGCACTTAATTTACTGAGGGGCTTTCAGTCTCAAGTACGACTTTATAAGGACGCAGCTGAGGCGGCGATGAAATGCGAATCGTTGATGACAGATGCGGGGGCGTACCTATTGCACAAGTGTGATTTTGCTTCTGCCCTTCTCCCCGTTGCACATGACTTGCCCAGCGTAGGGAGGGTAATTGCAGAGTATCTGCCGCGAATGGTGGGAGGAGTTCGTGCGACGCTTTATGTACCTTCCTACGTTTGTCCCGGCGGCGACAGCAGCAGCGGCAGCAGCGGTGGTGGGGGGTTAAGCGTCCTCTTTAGCGCGGCCTCTTCATCTTCCTCATCTTCACACCCTCTTGTTGAGAATGTCTGTGCCACGGAGCTGTTGGAACGATGTCGACGCACGCGACGACGGGTCACGCGCACCTTCATGTCCTCTATTGCTTGTTCCCGACAGCAGGACAAGCAGGTGTTGCCAAGAGATACATTGTTGGTTGAAGAGCCCTCTTTCCAATCTCAACACGAGCAAGCAGTCCTCTTAGAGCCAATCCTGGACTCTGAAGACGGGACCCTCTGGGCTGTCCTTCGTATCGACCTCCCCTCCTGCAGCAACAATGTGGAGGAGGAAGCAGCGAATGCAGCTCGTAATAAGGTATTAGAATGGACGGCCTCGGTTTTGGCAAAAGCGGTGGAGGGAGCTAAACGCGTGGGAACATTAAAGGATCGTCTGGCGTTGGAAAACTGGACCACGGCACGTTTTCGGAAGCTTGCGCAACTCACTCGATCCGGATTAAGAGAAGGGAGTAATGAGAAACAAGCTTGCAGCAATGGCAGCAGCAATAGTGATAGTAATATGACTGTGAGTGAGTCCGTTGGCCAGGCTATGCTTGTGATGGGTGCTGAGAAGCTTGCGTTGTATGTGGCCCCGTCAGTCCATCAGCATCAGCAGCAGGAGCAGGGAACAAAGGAGGACGCAAGGGAGAGGACACGATGGACGGTTTGGAAAGCTGATGTCAATGAAAGAAGAGTCGCTGAAGGGCAATGCTTGGATCTAGCTGTTGGTGGCAAAGGCAAGGAGGAGCGAAAATCTGGTTCCCTTTCGGCGGTGGAGCACGTGTTAGAACTAGCTGCGCAGGGAATAGTGTCTCCTAAGGTGTGGGGATTGCCTCGGGCGGCTCTCTTAAGTTACCACCCAGAAGTTGACCTGGACATGGATCGCGAAGGGCAGGTTTTGGGATTGATGGAAATTCGTGCTGCTGTTGCTGGGGAGAATGGTGGGAGGGGGAAGGGGTCGTTGCTGGGGGTGTTCGAAGCGGTATGGAGCCCTGAGACCCTCCCACCGGGAGCGCTGGACGCGGCGCGGATCGTGGGTAAGGAACTAGGACGCTACTTGGCTACCGTCATCCTCCACCTACAGCAGCAGCAGAGGATGAATGGGGAAGAAGCGGTTTCAGTGCAGCTACCGTCGATACTGAAACCTCATGGGCTGATGGTGGGGATGGGATTGATCAAGAATCTGTTGCCTGTGCTATTGAAGGTGCCCATGCAACATACGCGTATTCAAGATTTGATGCAGACAGTCACGTCGGAGGTCGAGCACTTCCTCGTCTCCTCACCCTCGTCCTCGTCCTCAACCTCCTCCAGGCGGGTGTATGTAGATTTGTTTGCGCAGGATCAAGAGGGCTTATGGACTGTGGCCCAGCGGGGGAGAGGGGCCTTCCCGTCCAAGTCCTCCTGTGATCACCCACAAGAAGATGTCGTTCTCACACTACCCCCCTCGGCCAGCGATGGTGTCCTCGCGCATGCTCTACGCAGTAAAGAACAGCAACAGCAGCAACAGCAGCTGGTCGAGGGGGACTTGGTGGGTGTGCCACCGGTGGATATCGCGACCACTTGCGTCGCTATGTCTGTCTTTCCTATTATCACCCTCTTGCAGCCCGGCAGTGATACGTACAAAATCCGAGGTCTCCTCCGGTGTGTAATTACGGCGCCACTCACCAGCAGTGAAAGAAGCAGCAGCAGTAGCAGTGGTAGTGACAGTAGTGGTAGAAATAGCAGTAGCACCAGCGACAACAGCAGTTTACTCACCAGGGAGGACGATGGGGTGCTTGAAGCAGTGGCGCATGTGATAGGTGGATCCATCACGATCCTTGACTCCGTCGTCGCTACCAATGCCCTCAAAGAACTCTATCAACGCGCAGACACCGCCCTTGCCCATGCCCAATACAGCATCCAAGCTTCGCAAGCACGGACCAACCAAGTAAAAGCCCTTTGCAAACGGGCCTTGGCGGCTGCTCGACCCTTGTGGTGGGAATCCACCTCCTCCCTCCCCTCCCCTGCGCAGCTAATCACGGGACAAGCATTTTGTGGTCAAGTAGCGCGTGTGGCTCAAGCAGCGCTGCAGCAGTGCCAGCGTCTCTTTTCTACCACACGTGGTTGTGGAAGTGGTGGGTGTGGGATGAAAAATGAGGACTGTTTGAAGGCAATGCTGATATTGACTAAGGAGGGAGGGTCGAGGGCAGGGGTGAGCCATCGATTGGATGTGTATGAGTGGGTGGAAGGTGCGCAGCCGTCTGTGAGACGGCATGAGGTTAGACGTCCTACGGGTCACGGGGTGGAAGGAGGGCTGTTGGGTTGGTGTTTGCGGAAGGCGGAAATGATGAATGTGGCGGAGCCGAGGAAGGAAGAAATATTTAACGCCCAGGTGGATGGGGAGGAGGAAGGGTCGATTCTGTTGGTGCCTTTGTGTTGCTGGCCGGCGGGGAAGCAGGATGGGGCCGTAATGATGGGCGTGATGCGGGTTTGGCGACGAGATGGAGTGGGGAAGAGTAGCCTTAGCAACAGCAATAGCAGCAGTAGCATTAGGCAGGCTTACAACACGAAGAAGCACAAGAATAAGAAATCAGGAACAGCTGCACTTGCTGGCAAGGCTTCACTTTTTACGCAGGACGATGAGATTTTGGCCGACATCTTCGCCGGTCAACTTTCAATGGCTCTTTCGTATGCTAAGGCTTTAGATATCAGGAGCAAGCATTTGGTGCTGAAGGAGGAAGAGGGGAGCAATCGTGGGACCAAGCGCTCCTCTGCCTCCACGCCCAAGCTCGCGCCGCCCAACCTTCTAACAATTGCGTCTTCATCAATATCAGGAAGGACGGGGGCAACTTTCACGCCATTAGGAGTAACTGCGGCAGCAGCAGCGGCTGCGGCGCTGCCTTCGAAGTCGTCAATTGGGAATGCAGAAACAGGGAGACGGGAAATGAGTTTTTTCCTGGAGGATGAAGGAGGGGTAGTGGGGGAAGAAAATGGGGACCGTCACGGCCTCAACCGAAGTCAGCTAAATAAGATTAAGAAGCAGCTGGAGGACATTCACCTCAGCACGCGACAAACATTTCCAAGCATGGGAGAAAGAGCGTCATCGACGACACCACCAGCAGCAGGAGCAGCAACAGCAACAGCTGGGAAATCAGCAGCAGCTTCATTGCCGTTACACTCCCCTGTGTCACCATCCATCGGTCTTCTGGACTCAACCAGCCTTAATGACAGCGACATCCTTACTGCAGGCCTTTCGTCGATTCACCGAGGTCCCTCGGCACGCAATTGCAAGCACGGCGGCAGGGCTTCGGCGATGGAAGCCATGAATAGGAGCGCAGAGCAGCTCGAAAAGGCCTCCAGGTCGAGCAGCAGCAGCATCAGTAGCACCAGTAGCACCAGTAGCAGTGACAAAATGAAAGCTGTTGCCTCGAAATCTCTTTCCTTTCGCCCTCCTGCCTTGTCTTTCACCCGCGAGGAGCATCTGGGAGGCGATACGGCAGGTGCCGGCTCGACAGAAACAGAACCAGCAGCAGCAGCAGCAGCAGCAGCAGCAGCAGCAGCGCTTTCACCGGTGGACCTCGCCCAAAAGATTGGGAGGATGAAGGAGCAGAACCACCAGCTCTCGAAAAACTTGAGGACTTTTTTAGGTGATTCTTCCTTGCTCTCAACAAGTGGTGTCTAAGCGAGTAAATGTCGTTTTGTGGAGTGCATTCCGATATACTAGGCATTTGGCTGTGCGTTTGTGTGTGTATTTACATATTTTACTAGTAGGTGTGTACGTGTGTACTTGTATGGGCGCGGAGGGAGAAAGAAAGTGGCCCCTACGTCTGTAAGCACGTGTGAACTCAGTAAACGAATTTCAGAGAGGCAATTTTCTTCCTTTCAGACGATTGACATTGGATTGAAGGTGAAACTAGAACCAGAAGATAAAGTGTTAAAAAGAGATTGTACTTGACCAGAAAGTAATGCCCCTTGGAAATCCATGGAGATGAGACGAAAAAGAATATCACGCATTTCCACCTGCCTTGTTGTTGATGTTGTTTTTTCTCTTTGTTCTTTAACACTCCATTTTTGATTTGTATCTGCTTTATTTCTTGACCTCTGCGTGTACGAAGACACCTGTCTCCTCACTCTCTTCTTCCCTCCTCCCCTAATCCATCTGACTGGGCGGTTTATGTACATCCACATACATCTATACACACTTTCTCTGACTCCCTTTCTCTTAATCTGTCTCATTAGGCTGCGTCACAATGGTGTGGACCTCCACATGTCGAATTCCAAATTTCTCCTGTCCCCGGCCACACAAAGGCAAATTCGCGAATGTCCGGGAATAGTGACTACTTCCCGTCTCCAAATCTGCATCCACTTTCAACCCAGGATGGTCCGTATCATTGCTCATGCCTACTGCAAAGAATTTTTTCGTTGCCAATTGGAACATGTCCGACTCCACCGTCTGCGTGGCATCTCTTGCCCAGCTGTACCGCACCGCTGGTCTTGTCAACCGAAAAAGAAAGGCAACGCCTGTCCCGCTTACCGCGTTGCCAGGATTGATGGGATCAGGACAGTAAGCACCAATGACATGTCCGTGCTTGTATTCTTCAATAATGAGGATGCATGGGTGCTTATTTCCACACATGCGATACAATGAGTCGAGGCTACGCCCGTGCCGGTCACTGGAGAAGAGCATGCTCAGCTTGCGTTGGCGTTGGTGGAGGGGAAGAAAACTGGCTAGGAGCTTGAGATAGGTGCGCTTGTTGTGCAGTATGCTGGTGCTGCCATTCACATCCGCTACTAGACCAAGGCCATGCATTCGTAAGGGTTGGATGTCTTGTTTCACGATCAGCTCTCGTTCGATGGGGTCACTCATCCGGAGGGCAAGCAGACGATCAAGGTTGCTCCGCTTGACCATCGTCCCATATTGAGCCAATACTGTACCAAGTCCTTGGTCGATGTCAAAGTCAATGCTAAAAGTAATATCAGCAAGCTGATCCCACCATAAAGCCGCTCTCTCCAGCTCCATGCTTTTGAGCCTCCACTTCATCTCTTTGAACAAACATAAGGTAAACCTGAAAAAGAAACACACACCGTCCTCCAAAAAAAGTTCGAGAAGGCGTAGCAAATCCCGATGAGCAACCAAAGGCACTAGGCATCTATAAAAGATAACGCCGAGCCAGTCCTCCGTATCAGCCCCCACTGCCGCCATGCACGCTGCTGTTTCAGGAAAGTACCTGCGCATGTAGTCGCGAAACGCAGCCAGTGTCGCAAGAAATTGATGATGGCCCGTACCAAAATAAAAAGGACGATGCAGATGCATGTTGCGCACCACTGCGTACACCACTGCCTCAGCGCGCAAGGCCGCGGCAGAGCCGGCCGGCACTGAAGAGGACTCGCAAGTCTCCATGATCACCATTAAGAGAGGAACCAAGTCTAAAAGGAGTGGACAGTAGTCAATTTCCAACGTGTTACCCAACACATTCAAGACCCGCCGGCTTGCAGCTTCCTGCTCCCGCGTCAAGGGATGGTCGTGAAACGAGGCAGCGGGCGCACCAAAAAGCGGCAGGTCATCCAGCCATTCTGGATCCTTCTTACTCAAGTCCTGCATAATGAGCGTGTATTGCCGCTGAGCGTGGTCGGGCGTTAGAATCTCGTGGTGTGCATGATGATAATGGCCCGCACCCAGTCGCTCCGGTGCGTGGTAGAGCTTGGGGCGTGTGGCACTGGTCTCCAGCCACCGCAACGCCGTCTTGTCGGGCGACACAGTGGAAGGGGTGGGTAAAGAAGGGGAGCCTGCGTCTGTGGTTTGCCTGCCGGCGACGGAGCTCCGTGGGGATACCAGCGCTGGGCTCAAGGTTGGCATATTGCCCTTTGCGTCGTGCTGTGGGGTGCGTTGTGGTGGTGGGTTAGTGGAAGCGACGATGAAGATGTGACTGCCCTGAATTCCACGTGATGGGCCCCAATCTCTCCTGGAACTGCCGGGTTGCTTTCCGCAACCAACTCAGGGCAAAAGAATGACAAGAATAATACTAATAATAACGGAAGAACCTTTTCTTCTTTTTCCCACCTCTTTTCTCATTCTTTTTCTTATTTGGATTCAGGGTCTCTTGTTTCCCTCTCTGAGTTATCCGCAGCCCCTACTTGCTTTTCTTTCTCTTCTCTTTGTCTCCGGGTCTTTCTATGGTACTCCATTAGGGGAGATGATCGGCACACATCGGCCGAAGAGAAATGTTTGCTCAGATGCTTTCAGGGCTTTCCGCTCCAGCTCTTTCCTTCCTCCAAAAATAGTCGCCCGGCGCCTAGATACACAGTTTTTGCACTGGCGGGCTTCCCTTTTCTTTCTCTCTTCTCTCTTCTCTCTGTTTCTTCCATTATCTGTTATCCTTCCTCACTTTGATCCTCCTGTACAGGGTCATCCCAAAAAATACGGAATCAAACAGGCTCACGCACATACCGATGGGACAGACGAACCAAACACATACATCGCTGCAGACATGCAGAGGCCACACAAAACATACGCTCCACAGGTCTCTCGGGACTCGCAATACTTAATTAAAATCGAATTCTGACTGCGAAAGGGCAAATAGAAAGGCTAATCACCTCCCCTTTCTCTCTCTGCCACACTCTCTGAATACACAGATCAAAAATGCCCTCCTCACCCCCGATCTCCATCTCTTTGTGTAAATTCACCCATCATATTCTCTGTTTCCATCCACTTCTTCTTCTTTTTCTTTCTCTTCCTTCACTTCCTGTGTTCTTTGTCTACTCTTCCTCGTTATTTCTCTCGTTTCCTTCTTCTTCTTTTCCTCCCGCTTCTTCTCTTCCTTCTTTTTTTGTTCTCTTCTTCTTAATTTTCTTCTTCTCCTTTGCCGTCTTCTTCGTCTTCGTCTTCTCCTTCTTCTTCTGCCTCTTCCTTTCCCTTCGTCTTTTACCTTGTTCTTCTTCTTTCGTGTGTACAAGTTCATTAATATAGCTCATCCAGCTTCTCAAAATCTTGTCAATCATTTTAAAGGGATATTCGTATCCCTTTTCTCTTCTTTACCCATCCACCTTGGCTTGTTTCGGCTTTTGTCCCACCACTGCCGCCGACGGCAAGTCTGCCCGACCCCTCTTCCCACCAGTCCCCTTTACCCCTGATGTTAACAAAGCCGCTGTTGCTGCTGCTGCTGCTGCTGCTGCTCCTCCTCCTCCTCCTCCTCCTCCTCCTCCTCCTCCCCCTTCTT
>Ga0160419_100640_pt1 | contig 20304 bp, 20 predicted proteins | sample CelAP2metagpilot_2_FD_108196 | JGI IMG/M metagenome (GOLD analysis project Ga0160419, IMG submission 108196) | Phycosphere-associated microbial communities from Cellana algal ponds in Kailua-Kona, Hawaii, USA - Cellana AP2-4-25 metagenome pilot ... | reverse complement strand
CGCAGGACAGGCGGTTGCGGGGTAGAGCTCTGCTCCACATCCCAGGTCAGCGCCAGTGTCGCGTTGATCTCATCCAGAACCAAATGGCGGCTGAAACGCGCGCGTCCCATGACCACGCCCACATAGCGTCCGCTGCCCACATAGGCCAAACGCCACGCCCGGCCTTCCAGCCCTTCGGTCGCGGCAAGACCCACGGTTTCCAGATGGTAGCGGAACGCAGAAGGGCAGACCGCCTTGTGGATCCCGCGCAGCCCGACAATGTCGAGGGTGAACAGGCTCATCGCGTAACACCCGTCGGGCATCCGCAGCAGGGCATTTTCCAGCGACAGCGAGTCGCCGATCCCCGGCACGTCCAGATCAATCTCTTCGTCAAAGCGCAGACGCAGGCGTTGCGAAAGCTCTGCCAGCGTATGTTGCGCCGCGCGCTCGCGGTGCAGGCTGGCGTTCAGCATGGCAGCGGCATTGATCCGCGCCTGCAATTCGATGCCATCCAGCGGCTTGGACAGGAAATCCGTCGCACCTGCATGAAACGCCCGCTCCATCAGATCTGCCTCACGGCTGGCGGTGATCATGATGATCGGCGTGGTGCGATAGCGCTTGCTCTGGCGGAAGTTGTCACACAGGGCAATGCCGTCGATGCCGGGAAGCATCACGTCCAGCAACAGGCAATCAAACGGCTGATCGTCCGATCTTGTGATCGCCAAAGCCTCTTCGGCAGAGCTGCAAACCACCAGATCGATATCCCGACCATTCGGCAGGCAATCCTCTAGCATTTCGAGAATCACCGGATCATCGTCAACTGCAAGTATACGCATCAAATTTCCTCTTCACTCTACATCCGCCTGCCGGACCCCCCTTGCAAACGGCATTAAACCTCAATCGAAAAGGCATGCGCAGAAGGCGCGTTCGCGGCTGATTTGTGTCAATTTGAAGATGTACGGAAAATATTTGGCAATCATGGCAACAGCTTGCCGATCACCCCTCAATCGGCAAGCTGTTGCCTGAATTCGTGCCCTAAATGGTCCCTCTTGCCCTGAGCATCACAACCTGTCATGGCTAACAGTGCTTACGTGACTCATGGCCGACCCCTGTCTCCCTTACCGGCGCTCAGTTCGATCTTGACGAAAACGACGCCAAGCCACCGCACGACGCGGGTGGCACACTAAAACGGAGAATACGGATATGGCCACTGGCACCGTAAAATGGTTCAACGCAACAAAAGGCTTCGGCTTTATCGCACCCGATGGCGGCAGCAAGGACGTGTTTGTGCACATTTCTGCTGTTGAGCGCGCAGGCCTCACAGGTCTGGCCGACGACCAGAAAGTGACTTTCGACATCGAAGCAGGCCGTGATGGCCGCGAGAGCGCGACAAACATCGCCCTCGCCTGAAGCCACGCGCTTCAGCACTGATTACGCGAATGTGACCGACCAATAGGCAACTATTGGTCGGTTTTTCGCATCTTAGGCTTGCGACGAATCCCAATATTGGGAAAATCGCAGCGTCCTTTAGCCAATTTATGGAGCATCCAATGCGCCGCCGTACTTTCCTTGCCAGCACGCTTGCCGCGACTGCCCTGCCACAGGTTCTCTCTGCCCGGACCGCCGCCTTTGACGCCACACCTCAGGAAGTGTCGATCAAAAGCCAGTATCAGCCCGGCCAATTGCTGATCCTGCCACGCAGCCACTACCTCTATTTCGTCACCGCCCCCGGACGCGCGCTGCGCTACGGTGTGGGTGTTGGCAAAGCCGGCCTTGAATTCACCGGGACCGCAACCATCGACGTCAAAAAGGAATGGCCCACATGGCGCCCGACCAATGAGATGATCGAGCGTGACCCACAGGCCTACAAGCGCTTCATCGGCAACACCGACGCGCAACCCGGTGGCCCCGGCAACCCTCTGGGCGCTCGCGCGCTCTATCTGTTCCAGAACGGCAAGGACACCTACTTCCGCATCCACGGCACAACGCAGCCCAACTCCATTGGCCGCTCCGTCTCCAATGGCTGCATCCGGATGATGAATGAGCATGTCAAAGACCTGTATGAGCGGGTGCCACTTGGGACCGTGGTCACGGTACTCTGATCCGGGCTCAGACCTGAATATCAAGTGAAGGGCTGTCCTACGGGGCGGCCCTTTTTCCTTGAGGGTTGAAACAACCGGTGCTGCACCACGTCTTCACTGCGTTGGATCGGTCCTGTTCCTGCTGAATGGCCTGTGATCGCCGATGGCCTCCTCGCTCGGCAAACGACCAAAGCGTGTCTTGTAGGCTTGGGAAAACCGCCCCAGATGGGAGAAACCGGCCTGATAGGCCGCGTCGCTGACGCTTGGCGCATCGCTCCTTACCGACAGATAGTAGTGCGCCGCATCCATCCGTGCCTCTCTCAGCACCTGCATGGGGGATTTGCCAAACGTGCGCTGGAAGCCCTTTTGCAAGGTGCGGACATTCATACCGGTATTCTCGGCGATGTCGCGTAACCTGATCGGCTCGGACAGGTTGTCATGAATGTAGGAGACAGCACGTTTGATCTCAGCAGGCAGCGCCCGCTGATCCGCCGCGTCAAGCATGTGAGAGATGTTGCTGGACTGGTGGTTCAGCAGGGTCGAAACCAGTTCCATCTCGGTCCACAGATCCTGCGCCTGCCCTGCCTTGCCAAAAAGCGCCCCCTCGCTCGCCATCTGAGCGGCGCGCGTCAGGATGCGGCGTATGTGCTGGCCGGGACCGCTGCGCAGATCAACCGCCGGGTCAAAGCGAACCGGGCCGGGCGGTGGCCGCCCCAACAGATCCTCTGCCATCCGTGCCAGAAACCCCTTATCAATCTGCAACAGCAGTTTGCGACAATCCCCGTGCCACTCCATCTGGGTCTCCCGGTCCGGGTTCAGCAGCGTCGCCTTCTGCGGCCCCGCGATGATCTCCCGGCGTCGATGCCGCACAAAGGCCGACCCGCTGAGCGGCAATTGCAGCAGATAGAAACCTTCCAGCATGCCGGGGTCGATCTTCACGTCTGCGCCGTAATGCAGGTAATTGATCGAAACGTGCTGGCCCGCGATATGGTTGTGCCGCACCGCCAGATCATCAAAGCGCGATGACTTGTCCAGCTTGTGATCACAGAATTTCTCCGTGACACGGAAACGCGCTTCGTCCAGATCATCGGTCCGCAACAGCGGATACTCCGTCAGGTATTCCGTCGTCTGCACATCCATCTGGCGTCTCCCACCGAAAATACTGGCCGATGCGGGTTTTTATTTCAAGCCTAAAGCATTTCGGTTCGTTTTTTGGATAAGCGCCCCCCGCAGCTTGGCGCAGGATGACGCGACACATCAAGGAGGACCAACAATGGAAAAAGGGATTACACCTGCATCCGAAGGAATAATCGACAAGTCATGGAACGTCGTGGGGCAAACCTACACACCCAAACTTCTCAGCAACAACGCCTTTGTCTGGCACGCCCACATCCCCGCAGACAGCTTCGTACCCCCACATATTCACCCCACGCAAGATGAATGGATCAACGTGCTGACCGGCAATCTGGAGATCGAATTTCTGGGCGATGTCCACAAGGCAGGCCCCGGTGACCTCGTCCGGATGCCGATGGGCGAAGCGCATGGCATTTTCAACCGCTCCGGCAGCGAGGCGACCTGCGTGTTCGGCGTCGCCCCTGCGCGCAAACTGTTTGATCTTTTCACCAAACTCGATGGCGTCACCGACCCTGACGAACTGGTGCGGATCTCTGCGATGCACGAAGTCGACTTCCTCCCACCCCCGGCAGAGGCATGAGGGGCGATCAGATGGTAACGCGCAAGAAAGTCGCCGTTATCGGTGGTGGTGTCAGCGGGCTGGCAGCGGCCAGGGTGTTTGACGAAAAAGGCCATCGCGTTTGCGGGTTTGAGCGCAGCCATGATTTTGGCGGCGTCTGGGAGCTGTCCCGCTCCTACCCCGATGTGCAGACCCAGTCGCCCAAGGATCTGTATTGCTACACCGATCATCCGATGCCGGATGACTATCCTGAGTGGCCCAAGGGGCCGCAGGTTCATGCCTATCTTCATTCCTATGCTGAAAAGCACAGACTTGCCCGGCTGTTTCGGCTGAACACAAGCGTCAAAACGATGGAACGCCGCGCGGATGGCGCCCCCGGATGGACCCTGACACTGGAAGCAGGTGACATGACCTGGACGGAGGATTTCGATTTCGTCTCAATCTGCACAGGCCAGTTTTCCGAGAAGAACATCATCACCCACCCCGGTCAGGACGCATTTATCGAACGCGGTGGCAAAGTCCTTCATTCATCCGAATACACCGATCCGTCGATTTGTGCGGGTAAGGATGTTGTTGTGCTGGGTGGCTCCAAATCCGCAACAGACATCGCGGTCAACGCCGTGAAGAACGGCGCAAAGTCGGTCAAACTGGTCTATCTGGAAAACGTCTGGCGGGTGCCGTACTTCGTCGGCGGGATCAACTTCAAGCGCCTGCTCTACATGCGCGCGCAGGAACAGCAGTTCAATCAATGGGGCAAGAACCCGTTGCAACGCATGATCGCCGCAGCCCTCAAACCACTGGTGTGGGCGAATTTCCGGGGGCTGGAAACCCTGCTCAAAACGCAGCTCAAGCTGAAAAAACACGGCATGGTGCCCAAGACCCCGATCGAGAAAGAGGTCTCATGCTCTGTCCCCATCGTGACGCCGGGGCTGATCGAGTGTCTGGACAAGGGCCAGATCACCCCGGTGATTGGCACCTTCGACAGCTACACGGACGCGGGGCTGAAACTCTCGACCGGGGAGGTTGTGCCCTGCGATGTGGCCATCCTCGCGGTGGGCTGGAAACTTGGCGTGCCCTATCTGCCGCAGGCCTATCAGGACAAGCTGATAGAAAGCGACGGTCAATACCGCGTCTACCGGCTGGCCGTGAACCCTGATCTGCCGGACATGGGTTTCGTTGGTTTCAACTCCAGCTTCTGTACGGTGCTCTCGGCTGAGATGATCGCCAATTGGCTGGTGCGCTATGCCGACGGGCAGCTCAAAAACCAGCCGACAGCGGCAGAGATGAACGCAAACATCGACATGATGCTGAACTGGAAGCGCACCGAACGCCCGGCGGCCCAAATCTATGGCGGCCTGTGTTCGGCACCATTCCACTTCAAGCATTTTGACGAACTGCTGAGCGACATGGGCGCGTCAAAAAGGAAACGGACAAACCCGCTGGCCGAGCAGTTCTCCTATCCCAATGCTGCTGCCTATGGGTCGTTCCTTGCATCCACACCGCAGTATCAGGCGGGCTAGACGCAAGACCCGCGGCCGTTTGGGTCGCGGGTGACCAACGCGCTTCGGGGGCACCTGCCCCGCGCCGCACCGCGCCCGTGCTTCAGGTCGGCGTTTCGATCCATATCGTCTTGGTTTGCAGGTATTGCTCCAGTGCCTCGGTCCCGTTGTCCCGCGCAAGGGAGCCCGATTGCTTGTAGCCACCGAAGGGCGTCTTGATGTCGCCTTCGGAAAACCCGTTCACCGAAACGGTGCCGCAGGGCAAAGACCGCGCCATGTGCAGCGCCCGGTCGATATCCTGGGTGAAAACACTCGCGTGCAGCCCGTAATCGGTGTCACTGGCCACCGCCAGCGCCTGTTCCACACTCTGCATGGGCATGATGCCAAGCACCGGCCCAAAAATCTCTTCACGCGCGATCTTCATGTCCGGCGTGACATTCTGGAACAGCGTGGGCTGGATGAAGTATCCCGGCAGGTCGCTGTCCCCGCCCATCACCATGCCGGCACCTTCGTCGATGCCGCTTTGGATATAGCGCATGACCATTTCCTTGTGATCCTTGGTGATCATCGAGCCAATGTCCGTTGCGGGATCGAGCGGGTCGCCCAGCTTGAAGGCTTTGACCCGTTCGCAAATCCGCCCGGTGAATTCCTCAACCAGCGGCGCAGCAATCAACTGCCGCATGTTGGCCGAACAGTTCTGCCCGCCGTTCCAGAACGCCGACATGGCGGCATGTTCGATCAGGTCATCCGTCAGCCGCGCATCATCCAGAACAATAAACGGGCTCTTGCCGCCCATTTCCAGCCCCACACCTTTCAGGTTGCTGTCACCGGAATAGCGCATGAACATCCGGCCAACCTCGGTCGAGCCCGTGAAGGACACGGTGTCGATGTCGTTGTGCAGGCCAATCGCCTTGCCTGCCGTCTCACCAAAGCCCGGCACGATGTTGATCACACCCGCAGGCACGCCCGCTTCCTGCATCAGTTCCGCAAGCCGGATCGTCGTCAGGGGCGTTTGTTCCGCCGGTTTGATCACCGCTGAACATCCCACTGCAAGCGAGGGCGCGATTTTCCAGGCGGCCATGACCAGCGGGAAGTTCCACGGCAGCACGGCACCGGCAACGCCTGCCGGCTCCTTGGTGATCAATGCCATTGTGCCGGGTCCGGTCGGGGCAATCTTGCCGAACGTCTTGTCCGCCAATTCGGCATACCATTGGAAGAACTTCGGAACCTCGCCCCCGATCTCTTCCATGCAGTCGTTGATCGTCTTGCCGGTATCGAGGCTTTCCAGCACCGCCAGCTCATGGGTGTGCTCCCGCACCAGCTGCGCGACTTTCAGCAAGACCTCCTTGCGCTCCTCGGGTTCAGCCCGTGACCAGGTCCCTTCATTGAAAACACGCCGCGCGGCCGCCACGGCACGGTCCACATCCGCCGCCTTGCAATGGGCGACCTCGGCCAGAACCTCACCGGTTGCCGGATTGACGGTCTCAAACGTCGCCCCATCCGCCGCGTCACAGAATGCGCCGTCGATATAGGCCTGACCGCCCGGTTTCAGTGTGCTGGCAAGGGCCTGATACTCGGCATGCGAAAGCGTCATTTTGGTCTCCGTTGAATTAGGTGCGCAGGCTGCGTGCGAATGCGCGAATGTCGTTCAATAGCATCTCGGGCTCTTCCATCGCGGCGAAGTGACCGCCGCGCGGCATCTCTGTCCAATGGGTGATGTTGTAGATGCGGTCGGCGTAGGATCTGGGCGGCCAGCGCAGCATTTCCGCCGGGAAAACGGCGCAGCCGGTGGGCACTTCCACACGTTTGCCTTCGGGCGAGAGCACGCGCCCGCCCTCCTCGCGCCGTCCATAGTATATCCACGACGCAGAATTGAAGGTCCGCGTCACAATGTAGATCATGATGTTGGTCAGCAGTTCATCTTTGCTATGCGCATCCTCGATCCGCCCGGTGGGCACATCGGACCAGTCGTGGAACTTCTCCACCAGCCATGCAGCGATCCCCACGGGGCTGTCCATCATCGCGTAGCTCAGCGTTTGGGGCCGGGTTGCCTGCTGCGTGCGATAGCCGTTCTGCATGACCTGATCCGCATCGAATTGCGCAGCCCAGGCGGCTTCCTCGGGTGTCTGCGGACCGCCCGGATGCCGCATGGTAAGAACATTGATGTGAATGGCGGCACAGGCCGGTGCGTGTTCAAAGCCCAGCCAGGAACAGATCGCCCCGCCCCAGTCGCCGCCCTGCGCCAGATAGCTGTCAAAACCCAGCGTCTGCGTCATCAGCGCGTTCAGAACTCCGGCCATCTTGCGCGGCCCATAGGGCCGCGGGGGACGCCCGGAAAATCCAAAGCCCGGCAAGGACGGCGCGATCACGGTGAACGCATCCTCTTCCTTGCCGCCAAAACGCTCTGGATGGGCCAGCGGCTCAATCAGGTTCAGGAATTCCGCGACAGAACCGGGCCAGCCGTGGCTGATCATCAGCGGCATCGGGTTCGGGCCGCTGCCGACCTCATGGATAAAGTGCATGTCGATGCCATCGACCTGCGCGCGAAACTGCGGAAAGGCATTCAGCCGCGCCTCTTGCACGCGCCAGTCAAAGCCATCGACCCAATAGGCACACAGCTCTTTCATGTAATCGAGGTTCGCCCCGTAGTCCCAGCCACCATCATCCGGCATCTCATGCCAGGGAAACGCGGCGACACGGGAGCGGATGTCGTCCAGCAGCGCATCGGGAACATGGTGGGTGAAGGTGCGCACGGTTTGATTTTGGTCCGTTCGGTCCTTCAAGATTGGATTTCCCGACATGTCGTGCCTTGCGTATTGTTGCTTCCTTGCAGTGCAGACACGCTACCTGAAGTGGCCAAGCCCGGACGAGAGACAGGTCTGGCAATTCGAAGGGACAGATGCCGCAACCGCCTCACAGCAGCGCTTTCACTTCTTCTGCGATGATCCGAACGCCCGCTTCCAGCTTTGACACCGGAACATAGGCAAACCCCAGCCGGAAACTGCGTTTGTCGTTCATGCCCAGATAGTAATCCTGCCCCCGGTCGACCAAGACACCCTTTGCCCGCAGCCGCACCGCCAGTTCGGAGGCATCAAACCCCTCCGGTCCGGTCAGCCAGAACGATGTCCCCCCTTCGGAATCGGTCCGTTGCAACATGCCCAGGTGCCGGGTGATCGCATCATTCATCGCATGCCAGCGCTTGTCATACCGCCGCTCAATGTTGCGCAGGTGGGAATCGTAATGTCCCAGCTGGAAAAAGAGCGCGACGATTTCCTGCACGATCGTCGGCGGGTGCCGCATCATCACACCGCGTGCAATCCGGGCCTCGCGGATGATATCCCGGTGAGCCACGATAAAACCAAGGCGAATACCCGGTGAGATGGTCTTTGACAGACTGCCGACATAGATCACTCGCCCCGTTTCATCCATCGACCGCATCGATGGTGAGGATTTGGCGACGTAATTCATCTCCGCCTCGTAATCGTCCTCAATGATGAGGAAATCCTTCGCAACCGCCGCCTCCAGCAGCTCTTCCCGCCGTTTCTGGCTCATGGTGACCATGGTGGGGAACTGGTGGCTGGGGGTGGTGAAAACCAACTGGCAGCCTGACGGGATGGCACTTGGGATGATGCCGTTGTCATCGATGGCAACGCCGATCAATTCGGTCCCCGCAAGACGAAAGGCATTGCGCGCCCCAAAGAAGCCCGGATCTTCGAGCGCGACAGGCTTGCCGGATTTCGCAAAGATCGTACCCAGAATATATAGTGCGTTTTGCGAGCCCAGCGTGATCAGGATTTCATCATCATCGGCATAGATGCCACGTGTGTTCAGCAGCCTCTGGCGCAATTGCTGGATCAGTTGCGGGCTGTCGCTTTCGACTGAATCACTGGCCCAGATAGGCATCTGCTTGCGCCCCAACGCCTGCCGCGTGCATTCGCGCCAGCCATCCACGGGGAACAGATCCGGGTCGATCTGGTTGTAGATGAACGGGTAAGGATAGGCATTCCAGTCCAGCGGATTGACCACCGGCATCAGATTGTTCTGACCAAAGGAAACAGGGCAAGGCACCGTCCGGCGCCCCGCATCCGCGCTTGCCGATTGCGCCGCCTGCAACGACGCGGCCTGCGGGGCCACGAAATATCCCGACCGATCCCGCGACACCAGAAGCTCCAGATCAACCAGCCGGTTGTAGGCTGCAAACACCGTGTTCCGGGACACGTCCAACTGCTCGGCCAATTCGCGGCAGGATGGCAGGGGTCTGTCATGGGCCAGCGATTCCGACGTGATCGCAGCACTCACGACCTCGCAGATCTGATCGCGCAGGCTCAGCGGAGAATTTTCGGGCAGCTTCATGAATCTCGGGGTCACGGACGCCATTTGATCTCCTTTCCGCGCAGGGGTGCAGGTTCAAAGTTTAGGTCCTTGAAGGGCTGTCTGTCAGGTTCAAACTGATCTGTCCCCTTCTTTCAAACTATCTGTCACTTTCTTTGACCTGACCCCCGATGAAAGATGAGCCCAACCAAGAAACCATCCACGGGAGCAATACACATGAGACTGAGAACTGTTGGAAAGATGCTATGTCTGGCAAGCGCACTCGCCTTGTCAGCAGGTGCGGCCAGCGCCGAGAAAGTCCTGAAACTGGGCACCGTCGGCTTCATCGGCATGCCGATTGGCGACGCGATTGATCAGGCGCTGATCCCGACACTGGAAGAAGTGTCCGGCGGCAAGCTGAAGATCGAACCGCACTACCGTCGCTCGCTGTGCAGCGAACAATCCTGCGGGGAGCAGGCCAATCAGGGGCTTCTGGCGCTCTGGACCAGTTCCACCGCAAACTTCGGCAACTTTGGCACATCACTGGCGATCTTCGATCTGCCCTACATCTTCAAGAGCATTGAGGACGCCGACCGCATCTCATCCGAATGGCTGGCCGAGATGCAGTGCGAAATCGCAGCCGAAGAGGCAGGCCATGTCTGCCTGACCGTCTATTCCTCCGGTGGGTTCCGCCAGTTGGGCAATGCGCACGGTCCCGTTCAGGTGCCCAGCGACATGGAAGGGCTGAAATGGCGCGTGACCAAAAGCCCGATTGAATACACGCTGGTGAAAAACTGGGGCGCTGTGCCGGTGCCATACGACTGGGCGCAGCTCTATCAGGGTCTGCAAACCGGTGTTGTCTCCGGCCAATACGTGGCCACCCCCTGGCAGCATGTCGCCAAACTGCATGAGGTCGCCCCCTACTTCACGGAAATCGGCGGATCATGGTCCGGCAACCAGCTGTCCATCGACAAACGCCAGTACGACGCGCTGAGCGATGAGGAAAAAGGCTGGCTGCGGACCGCGGCCAAGGCCTTTGGCGAAAAGGTGCAGGAACTGGACCGGGAGTGGGTCGAAGCCGGTGAAGCCGCGATCAAGGAGACCGCGAAAGACTGGTATGTCCCCAATGAAGAGCAACTGGCCCTGTGGCGTGCAGGCGCGATTGACGCATGGCTGAACGCCAAGGGCACCTATGATCCCGCTGTCGCACGCCGTGTTCTGGAAGAACAAGGCATGACAGGCTTCATTGCCCAATTGGAAGAAGCAGGCGCGCTCTAGGCGTCGGACGTCCCTAAAGACAGGATCAGGCGCGGGATGATGTTCCGCGCCTGATCGTGAAACGACAAGATTTACATATTGGAATGGGGTTCATCTGAATGGAAAGCGTCGCGCTCCTGATCGTGCTGGTCATCCTGATCATGCTCGGCGCACCGGTTGGTTTCACGATGATCCTGATCCCGGTGGTCTATATCCTGATCACCGATGCCGCCCCGATGATCCTGATCCCCAGCCAGATGTTCAGCGCCATCGACTCGGTGCCCCTGACCGCCATCCCGTTCTTCATGCTGACGGGCGAGCTGATGACATCCGCCACCATCACCGACCGGCTGGTAGACCTCAGCCAGCGGATCATCGGACGGATGCGCGGCTCCATGGCGCAGGCCAATGTGCTGGTCAGCATGTTCTTTGCCGGGATGAACGGGTCCGTCGTGGCTGACACGGCAACGGTCGGGTCACTGCTGGTGCCGGGTATGAAAAAGGCCGGCTACCCGCCCGAATTCGCTGCCGCCATCACCGCCGTCAGTTCCACCATTGGCGGCATCATCCCGCCGTCGATCATGATGATTGTCCTCGCCAATGCCGGCGGCATTTCCGTGGGTGCCCTGTTTGCAGGCGGCATCATCCCCGGCATGATGATCGGCGGCCTGTTGATGGTGATCAACTACATCATTGCCCGGCGCAACAACTTTGAGCGCAGCGATGAACCGTTCAGCCTCAAAGGCATCGCTGTTGCCGGATACAAATCCTCCTTCGCCCTTCTCATCCCCGCTGTGCTGGTGGGGTCGGTCGTCTTTGGCATTGCTGGCGTCGTCGAAGCAGGCGCGCTGACCGCGACCATCGCGCTCTTTGTCGGCCTCTTCGTCTACCGCACGATCACCTGGGACAACTGCCAAAGCGCCTTTGTCCGCGCCTTTCGCAACTCCGCCATGGTGTTCATCATCATCGCAGCCTCCGGACCATTCAGCTGGCTTCTGACCTCGCTAGGCGCCATTGGCCAGCTGGAGGAATGGCTGCTCAGCTATACCTACAACCCGCTGGTCTTTGCGCTGGTGCTGGTGCTGTTCATCTGCCTTCTGGGCATGGTGATGGATTCAGCGGCCAATATCATCGTCGTCGGCCCCGTGCTGGTCGATGTCATGGTCAAGGCGGGATACACCGACGTGCAGGCCGCATTGGTGGTCGTCGTGGGTTTCCTGATCGGATCGGTCACCCCGCCTGTCGGTGTCGCCTTCTTCACCGCCGGTGCCATCGCCGAAGTCAGGCTTGAAAAAGTCGCCATCGCCATGCTGCCCTACCTCGCGGCACTTTTTGTGCTGTTGTTCGTGCTGATCGTGGTGCCCGAATTCACCATGTTCCTGCCGCGAGCCTTGGGCTTTGCCAGTTAAGGGGACCAAGACATGATCGCTGCAATCAAATTCATCGACCGCGCCGTCAAGAAAACCCTGACCGCGTTTTGTGGTGTGTTCCTTTTGGCCATGGTTGCTTTCACCGTCTATTCGGTGGTCATGCGCTATGTCTTCAAGAACCCGCCCATCTGGGGCGATCTACTGACCGTGCTCAGCAACATCTGGCTGGTCTTCTTTGCGCTGGCCCTGACGGTGCGGGACAAGGACCACATCGCGCTTGACCTGATCTATACAAAACTGCCGAAGAAGGCCGCCTTCATTGTGCAACAATTCTGGACGGCGGTGATCTTCTGCCTGGGGATCGTGATGATCATCTGGGGGATTGAGGCCGTCACCACCATGGGCGGCAAATACTGGGAGATGTGGTACTTCGCCTGGGAAGACGGCGGCATCGTGTTCAAACCCAACTACATGCCCAAGAAATACGCTATCGCCATTGTGCCGATCTCAGGATTTCTCGTCTGCGTGGCGGCGGTGGCTTCGATTATTGAGGACAGTCTGCGCTTGAAAGCAGGCACCTACGTGGCATCGAAGGAACTGGAGTAACCCCGAAAGGGACATGTTGCATGGCACCGGCGGGCGGAGACGAACCCGTCCAACCGGGCCCACCGCCAGCCTATGCAACAAAGGTGCCAAGATACGCGTCCAGCCGTTCCGCAGGACGCCCCACCCCGGACAACATCGTCCGTTGCCAGGCTGCGACTTCAAACGCCACGATCTCCATCTCCCAGACACAGCCCAGAACGTTGGGCACACCATCTTCGAACACCGAAGGCGTCTGCCACTGCGCCCGCATCTGAGGGAGACGGGCCAGCACACTCCCCCATTGCCAATAGAAGACCGGGGACACCACCGCGACCTGCGCGAAGTGAACGATCTGTACCCCGACGCCATGATTGCCCGTCTGATCCGCCAACGCACCCGGCGCTGGCAACCGGGCGCAGGCCTCCGACAGCGCAGCCGTCATGACCCCATCGTCACTCTCCCGGCCTTCGGCCAGGATCGCATAGCGCTTGAGCAGCCACCCGTTTTGCCGGGCCACCGGGAAAGCCGATATCGGGCGGGGCTTGAAAGCCTGAAGGTGATCCATGTGACGCTCCTGCACTGCCCCCTCTTGATAGCGGCAAAAGCAGCGCGCGCCATGCCCCTCTTCTCAAGAAAGGACGTGGCGGCCCCATCAATGCACACACCCGCGCTGTTCAGGGTCCGTGAGCGGGGTCAAGCCTCCGGAAACCCGTCCGCCAAATGCAGCCAGGGCAAGCGTTCTGACGCATGAAAGTGCTCTGCCGGTTCGACCGATGCAGGATCATCCAGCAACGCGGCGTAAAAGTGCATCTCATCGGGATAGCGGTCTGACTTGAAGTAGAGCGGGGAGCCGCAGGTGCCGCAAAACCCACGGGTGTTGCCGGGGCTGCTCTGGTAGCTGCGGATCTCTGACCCCGTCAGTTCCCAAGCCCCGTTCGGCTGCCCGACCCATGTGGTGAAGGGCGAGGCTGTGGCGCGCCGACAGCTCTCACAATGGCAATGGCCGACCCAGTTGTGCGGGCCAACCAGCCTGAACCGCGCGGCCCCACACAGGCAATGCCCGCACAAGACGGATGGATTTTCCGCACCCATGGCACATACCCTATCCGACGACCCGCCAGACCTGCGGACCGCTAGCTGATCAGTTTCATGCCCATGCGACGGGAAAACGGGGTGCCGCCACCGGGGATCACGGATTTTCGCCGCTCCGCCGTCGACAGCAGCTTCATTGGCCAGAACATCTTTGACATATGCCGCCCGCCACTGATCACGGAGGAGGAGCGCTGTTTGTTCGACACCAAAGGCATCGGCCAGAACATCCGTGACATCCGGCGATCATGGTCCATCAGGGGCCGCTTGGTCTTGTGATCCTTCAGCAACCGCATCCCGAACATGGTGGAGACCCGGCCGGGCATCTCCATCCCCGGCAGGGTCAGGAACAGCGGGTGGTCTTTCAGCACACTTGGCGCTCTCTCCGGCTCCCAGGCGACCTTGGCTTCCTCAACCACATCGCCCATGTCGATTGTATCGGCGTTCTCGAAAATCTCGCGGGTCAGACGCGCGACGCCAAGGGGCTTGTAGGTGGCGGCAACGGCAACAACGGCATTGCCCGCCGCCAGCTTCTTTGCATAGGGCCCCATGGCTGTTTCATGCACCCCCGCGCGCTGCATCTCGATCTCCGCCTTGTCGCCCGCCACGATGATCTGACGGTTGCGCTTGGGCAATCCCTTGAAGTCGAGCCGCTTCACCGCTTTTTCCGCTGCCGCGACATCGGGGAACACACGTGTAATGATTGTTGTCATGATGCTTTCACTCCGTTGGTGTTCGAATTGTTGATCTTTGGGTGTCTCGCGACGCGTCTTGCAATGGGCCACATCACCGCGACAGCTGCCAGCAGGCTGATCGCTTCAATGCCGAAAACAACATTGTAGGGCGTCTGCACCGCATTTCCAGTTGCCCCCTGCAGCCCCACCAGAACGTCCCGGACAATCCCGGCAAGGGCCACGCCCACGCCTGCCGCGCAGGCCTGCGCGGCGCCCCACGCGCCCAGCGCAAGTCCAATGCGTTCCTTCGGCGCGCTGCGCATGGTGGCGGTCAACGTCGCGTGTCCAAAGAGCCCGGTGCCCAGACCCACAAGGAAGATGCCTGCCAGAAAGCTCACCACGCCACCGCCCATGGAGGCGAAGATGATCAGCGCAAACCCCGGTATCCCGATGGTGGCCCCGGTCAGCGCAAGATTGACAGGTACCGTGTCACCGCTCAGCAATCGCGACGCGATGCCAAAGCCCACAAGCGTGCCCATTGCAAACAAGGCCGTCAGCTTGGTGGTGTCGGCCACCGACAGCCCCAACGCCTGTCCGCCGTAAGGCTCCAGCAGCACATCCGCCATGCCAAAGCCGAAGGTGCCCAGACAAATCACAACCAGCAACCGCATGATCCCATCGGTCTGCGCCAGCTGCGCCCATGCCTGCCTAAACGGTTGTGGCCGTGCGACTTTCATCTGCGCCGCCCGTTCGCGGCTGCGCGTCTCTTGTTTCCAGACGGCGATCAGGTTCAACGCCACGGTCACCACCGCACTGCCCTGAATGACCTGTATTAACCGACCCGGCGTGTAATTCTCCAACAACGCCCCATACACCAGCGCGCTCAAGACCATGCCCAGCAGGAGCATCACATACATCAGCCCCACGACCTTGGGCTGATCGGCCTCTTCCACCAGATCCGTCGCCAACGCCAACCCGACCGTCTGCACGATATGGACACCGGCACCCACCAGCAGGAAGGCCAGTGCAGCCGCACTCAACCCGATCCACCTGGGCGCGTCGACCGCTTCGCCATAGCCAGACAGAACCAGCAGCGCGAAGGGCATGATCGCAAAGCCACCAAACTGACACAACGTGCCTTTCCAGATGTAGGGAATGCGCCTCAGCCCAAGGGCAGAAACGTGCACATCAGACTTGTAGCCAATCAGCGTGCGGAAGGGCGCAAACACCAGCGGCAGCGCCAGCATCACCGCAACAAGGGTCGCGGGGACGTTCAACTCGACAATCATCACCCGGTTCAGCGTCCCCACCAGCATGACAAGCGCCATACCAACCGTGACCTGAAACAGCGACAGCCGGAACAACCGCGACAGCGGCACCTCTGCCGTGGCCACATCCGCAAACGGCAGATACTTCGGCCCCAGCGCAGCCAGCTTCTGCGTCGCATATTTCCGATAGTCGAACATCTAAGATTTCACGCACCGCGCGCAGGTCTGCGCAAGCGGCAACATGTCCTGAAATTTCATGGAATTGAGCCCGCGCACCGCAGCCGCAGGCTCAATCTCTATTGTGTGATCGTCGGCGGCAGATGATCTGCCTGTAACGAAACGTGCTTTTCAGGCATCTGAATGATGGCCTGCGCACTTGTCCCGTCAGGAAGGATCACTGTCACTTCGAGCCCGTCCGCTGTGGGCAGGGTGTATGACGCCGTTGCGGCTTCAACATCCGAAGGCTCAAGCACAGCTGCTGCTGCAACCCGGTCGCCTGTTCCCATAGGAACGCCTTGCAGGAAATCAGAGACCCAAGAGGTATTCTTGACCACCTGAAGGTGCACGGCAAATGAACCAACTGCGACAGCACCCAGGAAAATGGGAACGCCGACTGTTGGCGAAACAACAAGCCACATTTTTGCATTGTTCATGGTGTCTGCCCCCTATCCGAGCCACGGGGTCGCGATAGCGACCAATACGTGAGCAATGAGCGCGATCGCTCCGAAAACGCGCGTGCCATCGATGAGATAGCTATGCACTTCTTCAGCTTCTTCGAGCGTCAATCCGGTAGGCCAGACTTTGTCTTCGTCTGCCATGTGAGTCCTCCTCTTCTGATTGGAGGAAGCAAACCCACAAATTGGCATCAAAATTGACTTCAACGAAACAAGTAGGATTGCTTCCTATGTGCGACATGGTGTCACTGTTACTTGACACGGTCAATGTAAATTTTTGTTGACATATTGCACACTTCGTCTCATCGCCGCCAATCCGCGCCTTCCCGCGCAGCGGCCCAGAGTGTCGAATCGACGCCAGCACGCCACACAGGCGCCTGACCACAACCCTCACGGCCCAACGCACCGCCAACAGAAAAGGGCCCACGCCACGGCGCAGGCCCTTTCACCCCTTCGGGTCGCGTCAAAACGTCAAAGCGCCTTAGTTCAACGCCTTGTCCGTGATCTGATGGGTCCAGGCCCCTTCGGGCGCCTTGGAGATGACCGGATCAGAACCACCCGCCAGCAGCGAAGCCACCGTGCGCTCGTAATCCGCCACGTCCAGCGCGCCATTCGACCCGGCGGTCAGTTTGGCCACTTCCCCCATCATCCGGCGCTGGTGCTTCTCGGTCTGCGCGCCGGAGGCATCGTTTTCCAGCACGATATCCGCCGCTTCGTCCGGGTTCTCCTCTGCATACTTCCAGCCCTTCATGGACGCGCGCACGAACCGCACCATCCGGTCTTCAAACGCCGGATCGGCAAGGTTCTCTTCCAGCACATAAAGACCGTCTTCCAAGGTCGCCACGCCCTGATCTTCGTATTTGAACACCTGCAAATCATCCGGGCTCAACCCCGCGTCGATCACCTGCCAGTATTCATTGTAGGTCATGGTCGACACACAGGCCGCCTGTTGCTGAAGCAAGGGGTCGACGTTGAAACCCTGCTTGAGCACTTCAACACCATCCGCACCGCCGGTTGTCGGAATGCCCAACTGCGACATCCAGCTCAGGAACGGGAATTCATTGCCAAAGAACCAGACGCCCAGCGTCTTGCCTTTGAAATCATCCGTGCTGGCAATGCCTGCGTCCTTGCGGCATGTCAGCATCATGCCCGAGGATTTGAACGGCTGCGCGATATTGACCATGTTCAGGCCCTTCTCCCGCGCCGACAGCGCCGCTGGCATCCACTCCACAGTGACATCCGCACCGCCACCGGCCAGCACCTGCGTGGGCGCGATATCAGGCCCGCCGGGCTTGATCGTCACATCCAGCCCCTCTTCCTCGTAGAACCCCTTGTCCAGCGCCACATAGTAGCCCGCAAACTGCGCCTGCGTGACCCACTTGAGCTGCAACGTCACGTCGTCCGCTGCCTGGGCCAACGTGCCCCAGAGGCCAACGGCAACCGTCGCCGCTGCTTTTGATACAAAATTCATGGTCGTACTCCCTTCATACTTCTCTTCTTTTGTTGTTAGTGCCTCTGACTTGGATGCCAGAAGGTGACCGATCTCTCGATCAATGCCATCGCGCCATAAAAGGCAGAGCCGGTGATGGCCGCGACAACAATCTCTGCCCACACCAGATCAAGCGCAAGCTGACCCACCGATGTGGAGATCCGAAAGCCCATCCCCTTGACGGGAGAGCCGAAAAATTCAGCAACAATCGCCCCGATCAGCGCCAGCGTGGTGCCAATCTTGAGCCCGTTGAAGATAAACGGCATCGCCGCAGGCAGCCGCAGTTTGGCGAGCGTGGACCAATAGCCTGCCGCATAGGTCCGCATCAGGTCACGCTGCATGGCCGACGTGTCCTGTAACCCCTGCACAGTGTTCACCAGCATCGGAAAGAACACCATGACCACCACAACCGCCGCTTTGGATTGCCAATCAAATCCGAACCACATCACCAGTATCGGCGCCATCCCGATGACAGGCAAGGCCGCGACGAAATTCCCCACCGGCAGCAATCCGCGCCGCAGGAAATCGTAGCGATCCACCAGCAATGCCACCAGAAACGCCGCCCCACAGCCGATGATATATCCTGTCAAAGCGCCCTTGATCACCGTCTGCACGAAATCCACCCACAGGATGTCCAGCGATGCCGCAAACCGCGCTGCAATGGCAGAGGGGGCCGGCAACAGCACCTGATTGATCTCGAACCCGCGCACGATCCCTTCCCAGATCGCAATCAACGTCGCCCCAAACACAATCGGCGCGCCCAGCCCGGTCCACTTCGACGCAGGCCGCCGCGACAACCAGACATTCAGCGCCCAGCCTGCCGCCCAGACCGCGATGGCAAAGACCAGCCAGCCCATCACGCCATCCCCATCCGTCTAAGCGTGACCCGCTGCACAAACCCGATGATCCCGACCAAAGCCGCCGCCAGGGCTGCCGCCATGATCAGCGCCGACCAGATCTGAATGGTCTGCCCGTAATAACTCCCCGCCAGCAACCGCGCGCCCAATCCGGCCACAGCCCCCGTCGGCAATTCCCCCACAATCGCCCCCACAAGCGAGGCCGCCATCCCGATCTTCAGCGAGGTAAACAGATACGGCATCGACGCAGGCAGGCGCAGCTTCCAGAACATCTGGCTGCCGCTGGCATGCCAGGTCCGCATCTGGTCGAGCTGCATCTGATCCGGGCTGCGCAGCCCCTTCACCATGCCGACAACCACCGGGAAGAACGACAGATACATCGAAATCATCGCCTTGGGCAGCAGCCCCGAAATTCCCACCGCGTTCAGCACCACGATGATCATCGGCGCAATCGCCAGAATGGGAATGGTCTGACTGGCAATGACCCAGGGCATCACGCTCATGTCCATGGTGCGGTTGAAGACAATCCCCACCGCCAGCAGAATGCCCAGCGCCGTGCCCAACGCGAACCCCAACAAGGTGGCACTCAGGGTAATCCAGGAATGATAGATCAACGACCGCTTGGAGGTAATCTTCTTCTCCACCGTCGTCTTCCAGATCTCCGCCCCCACCTGATGCGGTGCCGGCAGCTTCGGCTTCTCCTGAGACCAGGTATCCTCCACAACGCGGCCAAACGTCAGCACCTCCCCCGACCTTGTCGCCTTGTCATAGGCCCAGGGCGCGTTCAGCCAAACCGCGGCGGCGTACCACAGCACAAAGATGCACCCCACAACGGTCAAGACAGGCACGACGGATGCTCTCACACACCACCCCCTGCTTCCAAATGGTTCAAAAACCTCCCCGAAGGGCCGATCCGCAAAAAGCGCCCCTCGTTACTCATCCAGATGCCCCGCCCGCAACCCTTCCCGCACCCGATGCGCCACTTCCAGAAACGCAGGTGTGTCGCGAATATCGAGCGGCCGCTCCTTGGGCAGCGGACTGTCAATCACATCCGTGATCCGTCCCGGCCGGGGTGACATGACGACAATCTTGGTGCTCAGATACACCGCCTCCGGGATCGAATGGGTGACAAAGGCAATCGTCTTCTCTGTCCGTGCCCACAGCTTCAACAACTGCTCATTGAGGTGATCGCGCACAATCTCATCCAGCGCCCCGAAAGGTTCATCCATCAGCAGGATATCCGCGTCAAACGACAACGCCCGCGCAATGCTGGCACGCTGCTGCATGCCCCCGGACAATTGCCACGGGAATTTCTTCTCAAACCCCGCCAGTTCCACCAGTTCCAGCACACGGGCAACCCGCTCCGCCTGCTCCGCCTTCGGCACCCCCATGATCTCCAACGGCAGCCGAATGTTCCCCCCAATTGTGCGCCACGGATAGAGCCCCGCCGCCTGAAACACATAGCCATAGGCCCGGTT
>Ga0160419_100639_pt1 | contig 20318 bp, 26 predicted proteins | sample CelAP2metagpilot_2_FD_108196 | JGI IMG/M metagenome (GOLD analysis project Ga0160419, IMG submission 108196) | Phycosphere-associated microbial communities from Cellana algal ponds in Kailua-Kona, Hawaii, USA - Cellana AP2-4-25 metagenome pilot ... | reverse complement strand
CCTGCAGGGTCGCCGCAGCGCTTCCCGCCCCCCCCACCACGCCTACCCCCGTCTCCTCCTCCTCCACCGCCTCGCCCACCTCCTTTATCAAGCCCCTCCTCCCACCCTCCCACCCCCGCGTCGCCCTCCGCTCCCTCCTCCCCTCCCTCCCCCACTCCCTCCGAGCCTTCCAAGCCTACGTCTGGCACGAACTTGTTGGGGCACAACAATACTACAGCGACGACAGGGATGCCACCGAGGCCATTGCGAAAGCCGATAACATGGTGCAGAATTTTCTCCACGTCCCCTTTCAGCTGGAGGAATGTCTGTCTTTCGGCCTGGCCGTGTGCATCGACGCCTTTCTGTATGCGGTGACGGTGCTGCCCCTCCGGGTACTTTTTTCCATGGGGGCGTTGCTCCGACCCAGGTGAGGCAGGACGAGGGAGGGAGAGAGGGAGGGGGGGAAGGTGCAAGGAGTGCGTGAGTGTTGTGGTAGGAGCTTCTTTTCTTCCCACCTTTTGACAAGATCGTCCCTCCCTCCCCTCCCTCCCTCCCTCCCTCCCTCCCTCTCTCCGTCCCTCCAGCCACCACCGCGTCTTCCACCGCCACAATGCGTACGATCTGATGCGGGGCCTGACCCTCCTCGTCACGTGCCTGGTACTGCAGTCGTTCCAAATATCGAGAGTGTATCACTACATCCGGGGACAGGTAGGGAGGGAGGGAGGGAGGGAGGGTGGGTGGGTGGGGAGGAGGGGGGAGAAGAAGAAATAGAGAGTCAAGGCAACGAGGATGGATGCCCATTCGAGCTCCTCATTGGTGATCCTTATCCTTCCTCCCTCCCTCCCTCCCTCCCTCCCTCCCTCTCTCCCGCAGGCCACGATCAAGCTGTACGTCCTCACGGCCATGTTCGAGATACTGGACAAGCTCCTGGTCTCCTTCGGCCAAGACACGCTGGACTCTCTCTACTACAGCGTCTCAGTGCGCGAGACGAAAAAGAGGTACCTCCCTCCCTCCCTCCCTCCCTCCCTACCGTGGAGTGCTCTGTCCTATCTCTTTCCCCTATTTCGTTCAGTTTTGCGAATCCCCCCTCCCTCCCTCCCTCCCTACCGTGGAGTGCTCTGTCCTTCCTATCTCTTTCCCCTATTCCGTTCAATTTTGCGAATCCCCCCTCCCTCCCTCCCTCCCTCCCTCCCTCCCTCCCTCAGGCACCTCACTTCCAATTTCCTGGTGGCAACGGCCTACGTCCTCTCGCACGCCGTCCTCCTCTTTGTCCACGTAGTGACCCTCTTTGTGGCGGTGAACAGCGCGGATCAGGCCCTCCTGACCCTTCTGATTAGCAACAATTTCGCCGAGATGAAGACCAGTGTCTTCAAGCGGTACGGACGGAGGGAAGGAGGGAAGGAGGGAGGGAAGGCTTTGGTTGTTGGGGACACCCATAAGACAGAATGAAAACAGCGGTGGTCGGCACCTTCACCTCCCTCCCTCCCTCCCTCCCTCCTTCCAGGTTCGACCCCAAACTGCTCTTCCAGCTGACGTGCAGTGACATGGTGGAGCGCTTCAAGCTCCTCCTCTTCCTCGTCCTCATCACCCTCCTCAACCTCGGGCAGCATGCCAAGGAGGAAGGAGGGGGAGGTGTCCTCTACGGTGCGCGGGGAGGGAGGGAGGGAAGGAGGGCGAGGGAAGAGGAAAGAAATCGTCTCTGCCATGGAGGGAGGGAGGGAAAGAAGGCAAGGAAGAGGAAGAAGTTACGGCGTCATGCTCGAAATTACGGCGTCATGCTCACTCTCTCTATTTCTGCTTCCGTTTTCTCCTCCCATCTTCATTAATTTGTAGACATGGGAAAGGTCTGCTGTCTCATATTCGCGGGCGAAATCGTGGCAGATTGTATCAAGGTGAGCACTCCCTCCAAACCTCCCTCCCCTCCTCCCTTCCTCCTTCACTGCGTGTTTGCCCACTGGTCCCCCCATCAAGATGTTAGAGTGCGACTACCTTAATTAAGACACCCCTACGTCCTTGTTGCCCCTTCCCCCTTCCTTCCTTCCTCCCTCCAGCACGCCTTCATCACCAAATTTAACGAGATCGACGCGGAATGTTACCCCAAGAGCGCCGAGGAGCTCGCCCGGGTCGTGACGTCACACAGGCGACAGACCCACGTGTCCCTGGACCGCACGCACGTGATCTGCAAGAAGGTAGGGAGGGAGCGAGAGAGAGATAGCAAGATGTGTAGATGTGATTGAGCTATTTAATTGCCTTCTCCTTCTTCGTTGCAGACGCGACTATCAACATCGAGCTCACGGTCTTTCCTTTCCCCTTCCTCCCTCCCTGCAGATCGGCCTCGCCCAGCTACCCCTCGCTGCAGTTGCCGTGCGCTTCTCGGCCATCGCCTGGTCCTTCCTTCACACCTTCTCCTGGCCTGCCTTCATCTCGTTCACCCTCTTGCTGGTCGCGGTTTTGTTAGTGAGCAAGATACTAGCCGGGCTGTGCGTGACCCGCTGGGCGTGGGCGATCGAAGCGAGGGAGAGGGGGAAGAGGGAAATGAGGGCGAGGGAGAAGGAGAGGGAGAGAGAGAGGGAGGCGGGATGTATGGGGATGGGAGGAGATGCGGGGGGCATGTCCAAGTCTCACACTCCGATGAGGTGAGGGAGGGAGGGAAGAAAGGTTGTTGGAGAGGAGTGATGCGAGCGTGTATTTATTTCTAGGGGCGTAATTAGGCAGGATTGGAGGAAGGGATAAGATATGCATATAGAATAGAGAAGCGACCAAGAAGAAGACGATTTGGAGGAAGGAGAAAAGGAAGGAGAGAGAAGGAGAGGACTTGGCTGGTGTGGGGCTGTCATGTCATGCCTTCCCATGTCATCATATTTATACTCCATGGATGCCACGCACACAGACGCTCCTTATCTCTCTCAATCCCCCCCCTCTCTCTCTCCGTGGCGATGTAATTAAAAGGTTTGAAGGAGTAACGGGTAGGAGAAAGTGGAAGGGTACGAGTGGGGGATAATTATTTATATAGCGAGAGTAGAGAAGTGGGTCACGCCTTGGAACGATCCACTCAGCAAATCACCGGGAGGAAAAAGATAAGAAATTCTCCCTAATCTAGAAAATCTCAATGTCTTGCTTCTCGTTGCTCTTTTAAATGAGGTCCAATATTGACCTTTTCCCTGAGATCACGTGGAGAGGGAAAATACCCGTTCTGACTTTCACCACTTAAATGAAACAACACGAGTAATACCAAGAATTGGCTTTCAGGGCTCGATGAACAATATCCCATGGCCTCGTCGGGAAGGAAGAGCTCACCCTTGTCGTGCGCGTAGTGTGCAAGGCGTGGAGGGAAACACGGGTACCTAGGGGTGGGGAGGTCGGCTGGTGGGCCATATGTCTGAGGCAAATAATGGTGTGGGGTGGAGCACATCCAACGAAGGTCAAAACATCGGCATTGCGAAACGCCTCTATGCGCTGGATTCAATAGTTATATTCAGGGAAGAGTCCAGACAGCGTCCGCCTACTTGAAATGCACGGTAGTGAAGGGTAAGAATGTGGCCGGCCGTTGAAAGCACCTCGGTCGACTTCGGACTCCCTATTTATTTGCCTTCCGTGTGAGGCACAATGCACATGTCCGCTATCATCAACACAATATCAAGTCTAACGTAAACCATATTTTTACATCCGTCGGGCAGGTGCGCTGCAGTATTCGTCAGAAATTTCATTTGGCCGCCAAAGTATCTTCGATTGTCATCAGCACGCCGTCCACTTCTTCTATACCTTCTACCTGCCACCTGCCTGGCCAAACCGCTCAACAACATGTCGAATTGGGCGCGTCTACAGGCCAAATTTTCCACAGCTGAGAATGGGAGAGTCCAAAAGAGGACTGCAGCGTTGACCAAGGAAGATGCTTCTCCCGCGGAAGGGGATTTCCTTTCTTCGCAATCGAACGGCAGGAGTGCAAAGGGCATAGCAGGAGCAGCGAGAGCACCAGCTCAAGGTAAAAAGCGCAAGCGGAGGGACCTATCCGAGGCCGCAGCAGAGGCAGAGAGGGCCCGGCAGGAAGCCAAGGACAAGGAAGACAAACTCCGAAGTGTGGAGTCGCTTGCAGACGACGTGACGGTGGTTGAAAAGGCCTTGTATGTGGGCCTGGATTGCGAGATGGTGGGTGTGGGGGATGGAGGGAAACGAAGTGCTTTGGCCCGTGTGACAATGGTGAATTTTGATGGCCGCGTCATTTACGACGAGCATGTTAGGCCTCGGGAGCGCGTGACAGACTTCCGCACGTGGGTGAGTGGGGTCAAGGCCAAGCACTTAAAGGCAGCTTTGGAACTGAAAGACTGTATCCAGCAAGTAGCTGAACTGGTCAAGGGCAAAATCATTGTAGGGCATGCTTTAAAGAATGATTTGCAAGTCCTCATGCTCCAGCATCCAGTGGCCATGATTAGGGATACGGCCAGGTATCGTGCTTACATGCGTCCGCGTGGGAGGGAGGGAGGGAAGCTCCGACCGCGTAAACTGAAGGACCTGGCTGAGGAATGCTTGGGGATGGAGATTCAGGGAGGGAAACATGACTCAGGAGAGGATGCACGGGCCGCGATGCTGCTCTATCGCGCGCAGCGAGTGGAGTGGGAGAAAGAGATTAGGAAGATGCATAAATACACAACTGCGGCAGCGAAGAAGCAGAAGCGCAAGGTGGGCGTGCAGGTGACGTAAAGAAGGAATCATAAGTAGGCAGATAGATACAAAATAAACCAATTCGATGTACTTTTTTATTGAAGACTCACGAGATTGGACATCCGAATCATCAGCCGTTACTTTTTGAATTTGTGCATCCAAATTCCATGTTCATGTCCCTATAGCTCATTGTTCATTATCGTTCCCCGTATTCGCGCCATCAGCCCATTCATGTACTGCATATTATGAATCGTCAACAATGTGGCACTCAACGGCTCGCATGCCCGGTACAAATGATGCAGGTATGCTCGGCTGTGCCTCCGGCAGGTAAAGCATTCGCATCCCTCCTCCAACGGCCGCAAGTCCTCCTTGTGCACCTGCTTTCGAATGTACACAGGTCCCTCCTTCGTCAACAGGGTACCATGCCTCGCGATCCGCGTGGGGAAACACGAATCAAATGTGTCCACCCCCAACGCTGACCCCGCCCAGATCGACGGCTCATCTGCAATGCCTAGCAAATGATTGGGCTTCTCCACGGGCAGGTGCGGCATCGTCACCTTCAAAACTTCAACCAGCTCCTCCCTGTCCTTCCCCAACGCTCCCCCCACCGCAAAACCATCAAATGGCAACGAAGTGAGATACTCACAGCTGGCTTTTCGCAAAGCAGGGTCAACCCCTCCATGAATGACGGCATACATGGCCTGTTGTTTCACGTCTTTCAGGTGTTCGTTTAGGGAACGCGCTTCCCACCTGTGCGAGCGTAAGACGCACCGGAGCAAGGCATCGGGGTCAATATGATAGGGGTGTAGTTCGTCGAGAGGGATAATGATGTCAGATCCGTAGGCTTTTTGCGCTTGAACGGATGATTCCGGTGTGAGGAGGACTTTCCGGCCGTCGCGGTAGGAGCGGAAGAGGCAGCCCTCCTCAGTAATTTTGAGGACGGACGAGGCCTCAGACTTGTGTTTATTGCCCCGAGATTTCATGTTAAGCTCGTCAAAAACTGAACCATGGGCGAGGGAGAAGACTTGAAAGCCGCCGCTGTCAGTGATGATGGGACGATTACGGTTGATAAATTTGTGGAGGCCACCACAGGCCTTGATTACATCGGGCCCCGGCTGGAGGAGGAGGTGGTAAGTGTTGCAGAAAGTGAGCTCTTGTCCTGCCTCATTACCCCAGTCGTGATCGACAGCTTTGAGCGCGCCGTTGGTGGCGACGGCGACGAAGCCAGGCGTATTGACGATGCCGTGAGGGGTATGGAGTCTCCCTACTCGGGCCCGGGACCCTTCTTTCTTGGATTGATGCAGCAGCTCAAAGCGGAAGAAGTCCTTGCGCTCGTAGGACGGAAAGATCTCAGCGGAAGGAGGCAGGGTCATGGGGTCGAATTTGACCTTGCGTTTCTTCTCCTTTTTCTTGGGAAGGGCCAGGGGGGGTTGGTCAGGGGGATGGGGTGTGGTTGTGGTGCTAGTCGTTGTACAGCAGCAGGCTGAGGCCGAGGCAAGAGGCAGGCTGCTTTGCGCAGCAATAGGTCGACGTACGGCTAGGAGAGGAGCGCATGCAGCAGCAGGCCTCATTTTGAGGGTTTGGACACGTTGACGTGCGGCTTGGCTGCGGGTGGGTGGTGGGGAGGTTGCGATATGTTGGCTTGAGTTTCTTCTATTCTACACTTCAAGACGATGGTCTGGATCTTGTGTCATTGTTGGCTACGCATACCTCCTGGTTTGGTGGATCTGGTTTGTTTGAGGGCCTGTCAAGCGTACCTATGTGCGGTTCTGGCTTGTGCAACTCGCTTCGCCTTAATCGCTCTTTGTCGATTCTGCTGATGATTATTCGAGAGCGTCCTTCACTCTCACTTGACCTTCCCATGCTAGCTCCACATACCCAACACCACACATTCCCGCTGCTGTATCCTTCTGACTGCAGTTGATGCTGCGCTGTAGTCTCGTTTTATCGATGTAACCTCCACTCCTCTGGTTCAAACTTGGCGCCGACTTCACATACCCACCGCATAACAACCCACAGCTCTCCTTCGCACGAAGCCTCGTCAGCAGCACCATGGCCACGGCCTCCCTCGTCCGCGCAGTGGGCAAGCTGCAGCCGGTAGGCACGACATTCTTGCTGTGTGACATCCAGGAACGCTTTCGGGACGTAATTTGGCATTTTCCTCAGGTGAGGGTAGGAGTGCGGACATACGGAAGAAGGACGGGGAATAAGGGAGGGGAAGATGTGCCATCGGATGCCACTCATTCAATCATACATGGAACGAAACTCATAAAAAGTGGCTCGATGTCCGTCCAATTCGCCACCCTTATTTTTTATTGTTTGTCCCTAGGTCATCCGCACAGCCAAGTTGATGACCGCGGTGGGGAAGCATTTGCAGATCCCCACCTTGGCCACGGAGCAGTACCCCAAAGCATTCGGTGCCACGGTAAGATATAGAGTGGGTTGATGGATCGCGTAAAGGGGGAGTAAGAAAGATAGAGGGAGAGAGGTTGGGGGGGAGAGATGAGACGGATGACAGCCAGCGTCTGGTCAGCGGCTCACACAGACATGCGTGCGCATCAACACTTGCGTTATTGGTGAGTGACCATGCCAGGGACCGATACAAGTTTCTACAATTTGGAAGTAAAGGGACAAGGGAAAGTAAGAGACCAACTCATCCCCACCTAACCTGTCCCACCTATTCAGGTGGCTGAACTGGACGTGGCCAACGTTGAGTACCCTATCCCGACCTTCGAGAAGAAACTCTTCAGCATGATCACCGAGGACGTCAAGGCCAAGATAGCGGAGACGCCGGAACGGAAAACATTCGTTTTGTTTGGAATCGAGGCCCATGTCTGCGTGCAGCAGACGGCCTTGGACCTGCTTGAACAGGGCTATGCCGTTCACGTGCTCGTGGACGGGGTGTCGTCGCAAAGGGCACACGACCGAGCTGTAGCTTTGAGAAGGATGGAAAATGCAGGGGCTCATCTGACGACGGCGGAGAGTCTAGTTTTCATGTTGCTTGGAGGCGCATCGCATCCTCAATTCCGCACGATTGCGGGCTTAATCAAGGAGCATGCGGCGGGGACGCCGAGCCCGTTTGAGGAGCTAGTGAAAACCAACGCAGCGCTTTAAAGTAATTTAGACATGAGAGGGGGAGTAAATAGACGATAGGTGTGTGTTGTAGAAAGCGAGGCCTCAGCAAGGAAAAGAAGAAAGGGAGGACTGGGGGGGGTATCGGCGGAAGGACTCATCAGATGAAATTTAGAAAGGAATGAGCTAACCTGAGAGGTAACGAGTTGTTATTGATCGTCTAACCTCCCTCTTGACGCTATGGTCTCCATTGTGTGCTATTTCATGTGTACTGTATTGGGCTAGCCCGTGGCAGTTGCACTTCTATGAAAACAGCGACCCCCCGCGACCCTGCCCACACCGGCTCGTCATAGTTGCTGTTCTGTCCCATGAAGCTCCACCATGCACCCTCATTTACACATCTACACTCTCCATGCATTATAGCGCCACATGAATAATTTTGCCAGCCCTCCAGGAGACGCATCGCTTCCAGCTATCGCTTTCGCTTGAGCACCAAAGAGATCCAAGCCCGAAACCTCAAGCTCAACTCGCCCCAAACCTGAAACACTCACAGGGTCGTCAACAAGCACCTCGTCGCACAACACACATGCTCCGCGTGCTTTTCCCTCGGCAGACAGCAGCGTCATCGCAGACGGTGCGCCTGGTGCTTGCCGCGTCCTTGTTCTCGTCCTCGTCTGTGTCATCTTCAAGGCCAAGTCAAGCGGCCCGTCCCCGCCGTTCTGTTAGTTCCCGCTGGTCCACCGGTGCCAGGTCCGCGTTGGCTGCAACGGGTGCGTTAGTGACGGCAGGGATGGTCGTGGCATTGTGCGAGACCGAGGAGATCAATGACGAAAGGTCCTTGACGGGGGCCGTTGAGGGCGTGCCAATCAAAGCTGACCTGACCAACCAAGAATACAAACTCGCCCGGCAAAACACAACGCGCAAGGTCAAGAATCACTACCAGTACGTGATTATGGGGGCCGGAACGACGGCATATGCAGCCATCGAGACCATTTTTAACCGCCAGCCCCAAGCTGATATTTTGCTAATTTCCAACGAGGCCGCCTTGCCCCAACCGGACGTCTTCCGGCATCACGCCCTCTCCGCGCCGCTCCTTCACTCCTACAATGAATGGCGCCGTCACACTACCTCCAAGCTCGAGTCGGAACCCGACGCCATATCTTCTGCTCCCATAACTTTGCTGCTCAACAACGAAAAAAGCCTGCAGCTGGACGTAGACAAGCAACGCATCCTCCTGCAAGATGGCTCATACATCACCTACGACCGCTGCCTCATCGCCACCGCTGGCAAGGACCGAGGTCTCTGGGCGGTGGATCGTCGTAAGATTTCCTATTCTTTGCGTGATCGAATCAATACCTGCAGTACCATCTACGATTTCGAGCAGCTGGACAGTCTCCATAATATTATGGCGAACAAGCACGTGTCTGTTGTGGGAGGCGGGTTTCTGGGCACGGAGCTGGCGTTGGCTTTAGCAGTGCGGGGGCGGGAAACAGGGATGACGGTCTCTCAGATCTATGCGGAGAAGGGGCCCTTGTGTCGATACATTCCAAATTATTTAGGGATGCACGTGCAACGGCTTTTGCATGGCGCGGGAGTAAGATATGTGAATGAACGGTTGGTCACGGATGTGAAGGATGGGGGTGAGGATGCCCCCGGGGCGCTGAGGATCTCGTTGATGGGCTGGAATAAGGAGAGTATATACACGGATTACGCGGTATTGGCGCCGACGCACGTGGAGCCATGCGTGGAGGTGGCCGTGAAGAGTGGGCTGGAGCTGGACGGTTCGACCAACGGGATCGCGGTGAATCAGCAATTGGAGGCTGTGGGTAATGTGTTCGTTGCAGGGGGGGTGGCCAGTTACTACGATGCGGCGTTGGGGAGGCGGAGGGTCGAGATGTTTGACCACTCGATCAACAGTGGGATTTTGGCGGGAAAGAATATGACAGCGGATGAGCAGCGGCCAAAGAGACGGTATACGCATCAGCCGATGTACCGGAGTTTATTGAAGGATATTGACGTGGTTTGTGATGTGGTTGGCGAAATCGACTCGAAGATGCACACGGTGGGGATATGGGTGAATAACCCGGTGGAGACGGAGGATGAGGCGGAGACGTACCAGCGCGGCATCATTTATTACTTGCGCGAGAATCGGTGAGCAGGAGTAGGTCGGCCTTCATGCCTTGCACAAGACATTTGTAACTCACTTTCCCTACCTCTCACCCTCCCTCCCTCCCTCCCCCCGTCCCCCCCTCCCTTCCTCTCTCCCCAGCATCCGAGGCATCATGCTCTGGAACGCCAGTGATTACTTAGAACGCGCTCGGGAGGTAATCAATGCTCAGCCCAACATCCATAACGTGGATATGTTGAAGAGGCAGATTGCCTTGGCCCCCGATGCCTGGCTGCGAGTGCTGGAGACATCGGCCGATTAGAAGAAGGAGGGAGGGAGCGAGGGAGCGAGGGAGAGTTGCCTTTGGAAGTGAAAGCACAATGTTCGTTCTTGGGAAAGGAAGATGGGGTGAATGATGGAGGGGGGGGGTAGGGAGGGAGGGTAGGAGCATTACTATTTTGTGCATACGAATAGACGCGACAAGCATTTTTGTCCTTCCTTTTTCCGCCCTCAGGCGTGAGCGAGGGATGAAAAGGGTTGAAGCGTGTCACTGTCGCACTTCAAGCAGCAGCAGCAGCAGCAGCAGCAGTTGAAGCTTGGTAGGATAATGATCTTTTTCCTTGAGATGGAGAGAGAGGCCGACGAGTGAGATGCCCTCAAGAAGTATAAGGGCGTTGGCTTCAGCAGCAGCAGCAGCAGCAGCAGCAAGGCAGGGAATTAAATGCGTTAAAAGACAGAGAAACCCAGAGAGCAGTGCTCTCATAATTTAACAACAGGCAAAGCAAGAGGAGACAGCGCGAGAGGCGACACAGAAGAAAAGAAACAAGAATAACAACCTCATGTAATCATCACCACACAGACGACCACCACTTGCTCACGCACATTCCTTTCCCCTTCCTTTCCTCCTCCCCTTCCCATCCCACCCTTTTTCCCCAGTACACGCACAGAGCCGACACCAAATCAACAACCAGCACCAATGGCCACTCCACCCGCCACCACCACCACCGGCAGCAGCAGCAGTAGTACACCTCCCGAGGAGCCGGATCAAGCCTCTTTCTGGGATCATATCTGGGTGAATGAACAGATACCAAAGTTTGATGTCCAATCGCCCTCTCCTTGCCTGCGTCAGTATCTCGCGCAGCGTAAGCTCCCTCTGACAGGCCGAGCCCTTGTCCCAGGGTGTGGGAGAGGGTATGATGTGCTGGCGCTGGCGAAAGCGGAGGGAGCAGAGTGGAAGGAAATTATTGGTTTAGATATATCGCCCACGGGTGTGGCAGCTGCGCGGACGTATCTAGAAGGAGCACTGGGGAAGGAAGAAGAGGAGATGAAGAGTTGGTGCCATGTGGAGGAAGGAGATTTTTTCAAGCTGAAAGTAGAGAGAGAGGAAGGGTTCACCTTTATTTATGACTATACCTTTTTCTGTGCCATTAAACCTGACAAAAGGGAGGCGTGGGCACGGCAGATGCAGGCCTTGCTAATTCCTGGGACGGGCGTGTTGATGACGCTGATTTTCCCCATTTGTGAAAAGGAGGGAGGGCCGCCATATCGCGTGAGCTTGGAGGGCATGAGAGAGCTATTGGAACCTTTGGGCTTTGTGGCCGAGGTTCTTGAGATGCTGCCACCGGGCTTAAGTCACCCGGGGCGAGATGGGACAACGGGGCCATGGAAGGCATCATCTGGAGTGGGACTGTGGAAGCGTCTGCAGGGACGGGATGGGGAGCAAGGTCAAAATTAAAGGAGGGAAAAGGGGGGGGTCACAAAATGAGTGCGCTGTAAATGTTCTTGTTGTGAGAGAAAGGGGGCATCTGCTCTGAACGTAGGAGTCCCCGACGGGAGGCACACATACGCACACAACCGATTAACGAATGAAGAACAATTGAGGTCAAGGTTGAAGAATTCATGGCCGATGTCGCCACAATTGTTGCTGCCCAAAGTCGCCTCCCAAAAAGCCAAAAAAGCAATTTTGTTTCGGGGCCAGTCACAAGGTTGCGGGGCACGGACCTCAAGTGCACCCACCAAAACAGCATGAAGTAGAAAGATTTTTTGAGCCATAAGTAGGTGCATTGGAACGTCTTGAGTGCTTCCATGGCGTCTTGTCCATACAACATCATATTTCTTGCTTGCTTTCCCACTTATCTGCTTCAATGTGTGCGCCTGTGCATGCAGGTGCCAGCCGGCTTTCTCTGCCACGCACCCTCATATTCATCTCCATCTTTTCCACGCACACCTCGAACATGAATTCTTCTACAGCGCAGGGCGTCCACCAGGCACTAGCCTGTAGAAGGGTAAGGAGCAAGGCGCTTTCACGGCACCCACGCCGAGGGATCGTGGCACCACGGGGCCAAGCAGAAAGCGACACCTGTGCATCAGTCAAACATGTGGAAACCCTCCACCCACACGCAGCATCGGCCAGGAGATGAAGATAACAATGGGCACGAGACCAGCAGCAACAGCAGCGACGGGAATTGTGCCGTTGGGGGCGGAGCGGGATACAAGGCCAAGTAAGTTCCGTTTTGCGGGAGGGGTAGGGGGAAGGTGTTTAAAGAGATCTTATTGATTGTACATGTATTGGGTATTTAAATCCGTTTATGTGAAGGGTTAAAGGTCCCCTTACGCTAGGGGCGACGAAGATAACGCCTCTGCGTACTCCACGCTCGCCCACACGCCTGCCGTCTGGCGGTGCCGGACGTCTGCGCTGCAGACGCTGTGGCGAAAACGAGAGCCTTGCGATTGCGATCTCGGAGAAATTTGCCTTATCTATAGACGATTTTGTCGGTAAAAGCGATTGATTACGCCCCACTTCAACATCACATGCCGGGCGCCAGCCGATAAGGACTTCCTCCCTCCCTGCGTCCTTTCACTCCTCTATTTCACTCCCCGCGCCGTCATTCACCCTTGTATCCCAACCCATTACCCTACCACCTAATGTAACAGGGAGGCACTCAGCCAATACTTTAAAAAATGGCTTGGCGTATCCAACAAAAGAGACACCCACCGTGTTCCATCCCTTCGACACAGCTTTGTGTCCTTCCTCCAAGCCACATTCAGTCTCACCACCCTTGCATTCTTGGACTACTTCATGCAATCTAAAGAAAGCTACATCATGTTTCTTGTCGGTTCCTTTGGTGCCACAGCCGTCCTGCTTTACTCTGCACCCAGCTCCCCACTAGCCCAACCCCGCGCCGTCCTAATGGGCCACTTCGTCTCGGCCCTCGCTGGTGTGACCGTGTACAAAATCATGGGTAACATCCCTTACTTTTCCGCAGGTGTTGCCGTTGGGCTCGCTATTTTTTTAATGGAACGGACAAATTCGACACATCCGCCGGGGGGGGCCACGGCGTTGGTGGCAATTGTTGGAGGTGATGTGGTATGGAAGGCAGGGTATTGGTACGTCCTCTTCCCCTGCCTGTCAGGCGCGTTACTCATGCTGCTCGTGGCCTTGGTTTGTAATAACTTGGACCCGGATCGCCATTATCCGCAGTATTGGAGTCATTATTTCCCATTATACGAGAAGAGCAAGCTCTTGATTTTTGGTTGTTGCGGTGCTGCTGGTGCTGGTGCTGCTGGTGCTGCTGGTGCCGCTGGGACGGTGGGCATGCCTTCCTTTTCCTCCCCCTCCCGCTCGAACAGCCCCCCTCCCTCCTGTCCTCACGTATCCTCCATTGAGTTGGTGGATGATGACTGGGTTGATGAAAGTGGGCCTTCGTTCACGCCGCGTGGATCGCAAACACCAAGCAATGGATGGGCGGCAGATGCAGTGGCAACAAGAGGAGCAGGAGAGGAAAGTGGACATATTCTTAATTCGCAGGTGCTGGAGGAGGAGGACACTTCGTCGCCCGTGTAACTGCACTAATATAATTTGAGACAAGTGAAGAGGAATGGAAAAGGAAAATACTAGTGCGAGGCTAACGCTTATTGCGGGTGCTGAGAGTGCTGTCATTTGGTCCTGGTTTCAAAGCGCGAAGGGGTGCAATGGCGGGTAGTGTCAAGAGATCAAAGGACTTGTGTGTGTGTGTGTGTGTGTTGTGTTTTCTTAGTTTTTCAGCAAGAGACGACTCTTGGACAGGGGTGGCATGTAAAGTGTGATCAAGTAAAGGCGTGTGTAAAAGCAAATTAAAGAAACTTACATCTACTAATGCTGTTGATCTTGTTTTTGTGTGGCGGGGCATCAATCGTCCCTTTTAGTTTACATAGGGCTCCTATCTGCCCCGGACAGCATCGACACGGCGCCTCGGAAACCCGGTACTGACAGACCTATCAATACGGCATATATGTGCATGGCCAGCATTTGACTTTGTGAACTCATTACATTGGCTTATCTATAAATCAAGTGAGATTGTCCCAGACCAGATGGAGAGAATCAAGGAATTGCTGCACACCACCAAAGAAAACTACAGTGATATTCCAGCCCGAAATGTGACGGAAATTGTGGTAGAAGGGCATTGAAAACAATGTGGCTTAAACTAGCATGGGAGAGTCTTATATCGCTCCAAGATTCTGAAACGCTTCGTTGCCACCAATAAGCTCAAGCCAGCGCCCGATGGTGCTACGGAAATAACGGATGTAGGCAGCAGCAGCATGATTAGTGCCAACCGCAAAATTTGTAGCACGGGCTGTGCTACAAATACCGAAGGCGAAATTAAGAAGAAGAGACCCGAGCGGGAGAAGCGGAAGCAGCAACCAAATCTACTATCACCGAACAACCAGCAACCACAGCACACCAGAGGAAAGGCTTGGTTGATGCGGCGTACCAAAAATAAAGGGAAAGAAGAAATACTTCAAAATTGGGGCAAAATTTGTGTACATTTCTTTTCTTACTGCTGCTTATGTCTCCCCCTCAAATCTCATCTTTCCCTTTCTTTCTCCGAGGACGGACCCTCGCGCTGTCGGTTCACCAACCTACAGAGGACAAGCTGTGCAAGAAAATGCTCTGGGACAAGAGAAAAATGTATGAGAAAGGGAACCGTGACGCGCCCTTCGCCGTTATCGCATTTCTCCATCCCCTCATATGTACACCCACTGGTGGTGGTGGTGGTGGTGGTGGTGGTAATGGTGTTGCTGCTGCTGTTGTTATAGTTGTTGTTGTTGTTGTTGTCGTCCTCATCGTCGTTGTGAATGATGTTGATGTTGTTCTTGTTCTTGTCGTTGTTGACGTGCGGATTTTAATGAGTGTTGCTTGTCTCCCCCCTCACTCCTCTCTTGACATAGTTTCTCTATCATTATCTCCTGGTCTGCTGTATTGTTGTCGCTTCACTTTCCTTAACGACCATCTTCACATGACAAGGCATACGCATGCTCAATAATGGGTCTCTCATCCTCTGCTCTGTTTATTAATCCTCCCTTCTCTGTTTCCGTAATTCCGTAATATATCTCGTTTCTTGGGCTCTCTCACGCGCGTATTGTTGTTTTAATCCATCTTACTCCTTCTTGTTCTTCCGTCATCAACAAGTCCTAGTAAGACATAGACTCATGACAGAACAATCTGCCCTCCCCCTTCCTCCTCCCTCCAAAAAATCCGTTGCCTACCAGTGCTACTTCTCCTGCTGCTGCTGCTGCTACTACTACTACTACTGCTACTGCTACAACTACTGCTGCTGCTATCGCTGCAGCAGCTGCTGCATATCCATCTGTTCCTCTTCTCAAAACGACTTCCGCTTGAACCAGGGCAATACAGTCGAAGGCAGGCGATACACCCCCCCACCGACGCCATCAACCGAACAAGCCCCCGCATGACTCGCCTGCATACTTGTCTCATTCTCTTTCTCACCTCCCCCCAGCTTCTGCCGCTGTGTACTGCTTTCTCCCCTCTCCCCTATCCACGAACTGAAGAGCATCGCCACCGTCGACCCTGTTGAAGGCCCGGCTGGTGCTGCTGCCGCTGCTGCTGACGGTGATGATTGTGTGGTTACTGCTGGTGCCATACCAGCTGATCCTCCTGTGCTTTCGGTAGTGCTCGTACTGGTACTTGTGACAGAATCTGAGGAGGAAGGAGTCGAGGGAGAGGCAGGGGTGAAGAGCGGGGTATGCTGAGTGGCCGTGCTGCTGCTGCGATTGCTCTTGTTTCGCCCTCTCCGCGACGGAAACAGCGCTGTTGTTTTCGTGCCAATTCCAGACGCGCCACCCGCCCCAAGGTCGGCGGAATTGGACGGGATAGCAACCCCACTGCCAGTGGCAGCATCGGCTGTGCCACCACTGTCATCATTCAGCATCCTCTCTATCACCATACTCGCCTGGTCAGGAAACTCCACGAAAAGCGCGTCCACATTCAAACACTCGTAGAAATACCTCAACTCCTCATCCGAATCGCTCTCAAAAGTCCTATCCACGTAAATTGCCTCTCTCCTAAACGTCCAGGGATGCACCGCCAAATCAAGCTCATGCGCTGCGTCCACCACCGCCCTTGCCGCCGCAGGTTCCATAGAGGTAAAGACGCTCTTTGCAGGCCCTATGCCACTCGCGTATGTCGCTATCTCGCTCAGAGGAACGTCTCCGTACATGGCCTCTCGACCAAGATGGTGGCTGACGCCCTCTCCGACGGAAGGGTGCTCCTTCGAGAGGGGGGAGAGCAGGAGCTGGACGAGAGGCACGTAAGGTATTCTGTGGGCGAGGGAGCGAAGTGTGGAGGGGTCGAAGCACTGAATAACGAGCGGGGTAGGATCCTCGGGCCCGGGGGGGGGGAGGGTGGGGGAGGGGGGTCGCATGCCAAGATCTTTGGACTCGAGGACTTGGACGACTTTGCTCTCGATGTCAAAGCCGTTGAGGTGGAAGAAGTGAGGCTCCTTGACCTCCGCATATATCCCCACTTTTCGCTCCATAGTGCCTTCGGCTTCACGGACCATGTCGATGACTTCGTCGAAAGTAGGTACTTGGAAGAGACCATTATACGTGCTACTCCGCTGGCTCAACCGTTGCTTGGCCCGCAACGTCTTAATTTCCGCCAGAGTGAAATCGAAGGAAAAGAACCCTTGGACTGACACAAGGGGGGCTTCGCCGGTGATGGGGTCGCGGGGGGCGACGCCGGAAGCAAAGGTGATGTTGCGGCGCCGGCCTGCAAATTCAGGGCGGATAGAGACGTCGGTGGTTTCGGAGAGGTCGACGTCGTGGCGGCAGATCTAAAGGGGAGGGATAGGGAGGGAGGGAGGAAGGGAAGGATGGGTGGATATGGTGAGTGTGGGTCTGAGTCTAAGAATCAAAATGATTCGCTTGCGTCGTCTTCATTGGAATTTTTTCGGAGTAAATGAACCAGGAACATTCTAGCACTCATACATGTGCCTTGCGGGTGTCGTGTTTCTAGGGCCTGGGGCAGAGGGGGTGAATGGTCCGAGCACCCACCCCCGCACCATATCCACTTATAAAGCCACTATTCAAACAAGTCACAAAAGACACGTCTATGGGTGTGGAGAAAGTGATTAAAGTGCTTGCGCACCCCTTCAGCGCCCACGCTATTCGAGGAATTCGATCTTTTTCCAGACGGCGAACATGGGAATCTGAAGATTCCTAGGAGGGCCCACATTCCTTGCAGGCTCCCATACAAACTCGCCTTGATCCGCCAACGCTATCTAGACGCACAGACATGCACAAATTCATAAGAATGAGGGGAGAGAATGGGGAAGGGCGATTGGGTCGGGGTGGGTGAGGAGAAAGGTACGTACCAAGTGACCGTCCTTGGTGAGCACGAGATCTGGTTCGATGTATTCCACGCCCAGGTCAATGGCCAGACGGTAGGCTTGGAGAGTATGCTCCGGCAAGTATCCGCACGCTATGAATGTGTTTATTTGTAAGGTGGCGTGAGAATATTGGTCCAGGGTCTTTCCTAAACATACAAGGGCCCCATGGCACAGCCGCTACCCCTGAGCCAGCCTCCCCGCTCCACACGGCATCACCCCGTCCCATGTCCTCTCTTTCTACTCACCTCCGCGGTGCGCAATCACGTGCGGCCTCTGAAATGTGGGTAGGACAAGACTTGCGGGTCGGGCGGGTACATAGGCGGTGGCCATGGCACAAGTTTCAGCGGCTTTGACGCCTCGGCCCCAGCCAGCGGCCTCTTGATCGAGGAGTGGAGCGAGCACACACAACAAATAGAAAAAGGAAAACACGCGCTTCATTTTTGGCTTACAGGACCTAGACAGGAACAGGCTCTATTGTCTTGATTCTGGGGGATGCATCGTTGCGGATGGTGGAGGCCAGCCAGGGCGGGCCTACGGAGAGAGTGAAGGGAAGGGATGTCAAACGGGGTGCGCTTGAAGTAGTGAAATAAGGGAAGCACGGCGTGTGAGTGGATGGCAAAAGAACGTGGCCCGACAGAGCCTCGGGCAGGACGGTTGTGCGATAAGTATCTCAATCTGGGCAAAGCACACGCATCCCACACTCGCGTCAGCATTGGCGACAACGACGTGAATATGATGAGATTCCCACAATCTACAAAAAGAAACCATACTTAAGAACGCACGCCAGCGGCACGACGAAGATGCGTCAACGTTTCTGAGAAATATTCGGCCTTAGCGAGTCGTTCGACATGGCTCCTCATATTGCAAGTGGAGACAGAGCAGAGCGAGCGAGAATTTAATATTTTCATCTGCACTCATGGTGCTGCTTTTTGGACGGTGTAACTGTTGGGTGTGGTGGGTCGTACTTGAAATATCGGAACGAATTGCGTGAAAATGGTTGATTGAGTCTTATTGGCTCGTGCGTCGAAAGCTCTAGCCATATTTTTGACATTCGAAAGCCAGAAAGAGTCGATGGGAGGCACGAACAAGATTATTCGTTGGATATATACAGCTTTTCCATTTAATAATGGCCAGCATTTCGTTGTTTGACTGTAGGTTGTTCGAGCTTGTTACTCCAGAGTTTTCGGGTCGAGTAGAGGGGCTCGGTGTGATGACTTGTAAATAAAATTTTACTTCATCTTTGCATTTGTTTCTAAACCGTAGTTATAAATGTATGTTGGGGCATTGTGCTCGTTGCTCCTAAGTCTATTTTTAGTCGAGCGTTTATTTATTCCTTTATTTTTTATCTTTTCCAACACATTAGACATGACTCCATTTCGCGATCGAGGCAGCAGACATTGCGAGTTTTCTCCTTCGTACAAAAACATGGAAAGTGCGAAAGAAAAACAACCTCGTTCTCAGACCTGTTCACCCGCTATCACCGGGAATCTCTCATTTGTTTTATTATTTGATCCCCATTTTTTAAAAAATTCCTTCCATCCATACCCGGATGAAGCACTGCTCCCTTGCGGTCAAGGACTTTCTGCTTGCCTTCCATGCCCACGGACAGTATTTCCATGCACACAACCACAAAGCGTACACACATCTTGCTCCAGGTTATTTTTATTTTGTGACAACCGTGCCTGCGCGCTTCCAAAGGCTGCTTTGGCTTCTAGCCTCTGCTTTCCCTTTCGTCTGTAATGTGCTCATGATCCACCATTCCACACCCCCGACTCAACCCATAATAGCAGGCGCCGGTGCGACTGACGATTAAGACGAAGGCGGGCTATCGGGCTATGTCAGCAGCACAAGCACAATCTATTGAGGGAGAAGAAGTTCTTGCTTGAGAGGGGAGCCTTGACAGGCCTAAGGTAAGAAATGAAGGGGATGTGGTTGAGGGACAACGGGCGGGGGGGAGGTCCACTTCGATCGCGACTGGCTGTGTAAATGCAGTATCAGGAGCGCCGACTACACCAGACCCAATCCAACTCTATTTGTAAGGCGCTTGTCTCGGTGTCGCTTGTAAAGTTGTGACTGAGGAGGGCCGGAGTGCACTCAGGTCTCTGCTTGGCGAGTGATGACCTGGCTCATCCCTCTTCTCTCTCACTCAACCCCCTCCCCAGAGACCATGGCCTCTCCATCCTCCCCCTACACAAGCACTTTTGACGCAGAAAAGTACTACTCTGCCACCTCTACCCCCTGCACCGGCTTCCAACAGCAGCAGCACCTGCACCAGGGTCAAGGACAAGGAGGGTTCCACCCCAACTCTCCCTCGCATAGCTATGGGCCTCATTCCTCGTTGTCTCGCCGCGGCAGCAGTAGCTTAAGCAGCAGCATCCACTTTCCGTTCGAGAGGCAGTATTCAGAGTCCCGTGGTCCTGCTTTTGGCGGTGTTGGAGGAAGTGGAGGTGGAGGAGGAGGGGGGGCATCCCCTCTTCAACCTCACTCCCCTCATCTTAGCCCATCCTACTACCGGACCCTCTCCGTGGGCCATGAGGGGGACCTCAACACCCAACACGGAGGAGGGGGAGGAGGAGGGGGAGGACGAGAAGGAGGGAGCACATACCTTCCTGTCGTAGCGGTGCCGCTGTTGAGCGGAGCGGGGGCTGAAGGCATCCCCGACTTTTTGAAGTTGGTGGAGGAGGCGAATGAGAGATCGGGAGGGTTGTCTGCTTTGAGGGTAGGGCCTATACTGACCTGGGAGGATGTATCAGCGCAGTTGGAGAGGCCGAACGGGCAGCGGTTGGAGGAGGAGGTGGATGGGGGGGAAGTGTTGAGGAGGGGAGGGAGGATGG
>Ga0160419_100638_pt1 | contig 20359 bp, 29 predicted proteins | sample CelAP2metagpilot_2_FD_108196 | JGI IMG/M metagenome (GOLD analysis project Ga0160419, IMG submission 108196) | Phycosphere-associated microbial communities from Cellana algal ponds in Kailua-Kona, Hawaii, USA - Cellana AP2-4-25 metagenome pilot ... | reverse complement strand
GTGGCCTTCGCCCACCATGGCCGTGTTTTTCCCGGCGGGGGTTTTTGATGGTTTTTTTTGGGGGGGGAAGAAGCCACAACGGGGGGTGGGGGGGGGGAGGGGGGGGGGGGGGGGGGGGGAGGGAGGGAGGGAGGGAGTTGTGGCCGACCACCCCCTACCACGCTTTATATAGATAATAATATTTCCCCACCTCCAACCCCCTCACAGACACAGTCATCGCACCAATGAACCCTCTGGCCCATCATCGAAGCAACGCCCTCTTTAACGGATCGGATCGGGGTGTCCACCGCCACCAGGGCTGTGGCACCCCTGGCATTCCCCGCCTTGCCCCCCTCCCTCCCTCCCTCCCTCCCCCCCCCACCCCTCCCTACCTCCCACGCTATTTCCCGTCTTGCGGATTTCGTCGATCCTAGCGATCATCTTCTGGGCCGTTTCTTCATCGGGGCATCGGGCAATATTGGCCTCAACGGCCGCCATTGTAACGGTCTCAGGGTCCACGGTCGCCTCGATCTCTTGCACCTGAGGAGGGAGGGAGTGAGGGAGGTAGGGAGGGAGGGAGGTAGGTAGGTAGGTAGGTAGGTAGGTAGGTAACAGAAAAGGGGGGAGGGTAAGGGAAATGACTTGCATATCCATTTTATTTCCTTCCTCCCTCCCCAGCTGTAAGCATTTTTAAGCAGATGGGGATGCTGCCCCGTCCACCCTTCGTCCCTCCCTCCCTCCCTCCCTCCCTCACCTTCTTGACGTAGCCCATGATCTCGATGCCGCTCCACATGGATAGAACCTTCTTCGCCACCGCCGCGGCCGCCACTCGGCCTGGAGAAGGACGAGGGGCGGGGGTGGGGGAAAAGAGCAAGGAAAAATTAGCTGCCAGTCAACCCGATACAGAAAAATGAGGGAGGGAGAGAGGGAGGAAATGAAATATATATGCAAGTCATTTCTCCGACACCGCCCTCCCCCCCTCCGCGCAGCACCACCACCGAAGCCTTCCCTCCCTCCCCCCCTCCCTCCCTCCCTCCCCCCCTCCCTACCAATTGTCTCCCGGGCGCTGCTCCTGCCTCCCCCCGCTATGGCCCTCAGGCCGTACTTGGCGTCGTAGGTGGCGTCTGCGTGGGAGGGGCGGTAGGCCACGCTATTGGTGTCGTAGTCCTGGGGGGAGGGGGGGAGGGTGGGAGGGAGGGAGGGAGGGAGGGAGGGAAGGACAGGTGAAGAAGTCAGAACAAAGAGGCTGACACGCCCAGCATCCGCTCCTTCCCAACCTCTTCCCCCTCCCCTCCCTCACTCCCTCCCTCCCTACATTCGACCGGTGGTCCTGGTTCCGGACGAGCATGCCAATGGGCGTGCCGAGGGTGAGGCCGTCGACGGATACCCCTGAGAGGATCTCGACGCTGTCGGCTTCGTTCCGGGGGGTGGTGAGACGCGACTGGCCCGGCCTGGAGGGAGGGAGGGAGGGAGGGAGGGAGGGAGGAGGGAGGGAGAGCGGGAGGGAGGGCGGGAGGGCGGGAGGGAGGGCGGGAGGGAGGGGGGGTGGGGAAGTGGGTTGGCGGTCGGTCTCTTTTTGTTGTTGCAACACGACAGACGAATAAGGGCGCTCAAAGACAGGAAGCGCCGGACGGGGAAAGGAGGAAGGGAGGGGGGAGGGAGGGCAGGAGGGGGGGGGGTGTACTAACCTCCGTCGGTCAAGCTCCTGCTGGATCTCTTCCCGGGTGATCTCGACGCGAGGGGGGCAGCCGTCCACCACCACACCCACGCCCCCGCCATGGGACTCGCCGAATGTGGAGATGCGAAAGAGCTGCGGCAAGGTAACGGGGAGGAGGGGAAAGGAGGTAGGGAGGGAGGGAGGGAGGAGGTTGAGCATTCTCGCCTGGATCCCTTTTTTGTTTTACGTCTCGTCGTTCTTGTCTTCTCTTTTCTTTTTCTGTTTTTTCCCTTACCCGTCCGAAAGAGTTGCCCATGCCCATCTGGACGCCACCTCTTCTGACGCGGCTTGCTGTTGCTGTTGCTGCTGCTGCTGCTGCTGCTGCTGATGTGCCTGCCTGGTAAAATCGAATGAAAGTGAGGGAGGATGGTCAGGAGAAAGGTGAGGGAGAGAGGAGAGGAGAGGGTCTTCTCCCACCTGCTCACATAAGCACGACCGTACCTGCCAAGGGGAGGCCAAAAAGGGAATGGAAAAGGCGTCACCCGTGCCGAGCAAGCAGAGCATGAGGAAGGAACAGACGGAGGCGGAAGTGGCGACCACGACGGGAAGACCTCTTCTGACAGGGGAAGCGGGGAGGGTGGCATGTGCGACTCTGTCTGAAATCAAGCAGTAACATCTTATTCCAAGCGATGAGAAGGAAGCCGCTCTCCTTCCCCTCCACCTCCAGCATCGCAAAGCGCCCAGCCTCCCTCCCCCTCCCTCCTCAACCTTACGCACCTCATGGTCACCCTCCTCTTGGCCGTCGACATCATTGTCGTGGTCGCGGCCATGGCTGCTCCTACTGCTGCTCCTATTGAGTTGGGCGATTCGACGTCAGTGAGCACGCAGCGACGCAAAGAGGGGAAAGGTGTACTTGAAGGGAGGCGAGAGGCGAGGCGAGTGGATCATGGCTGCTGATGAAGCAGGTAGTTGCTGTTGGGGTCTCAAGCCATCACATGCCCGTCATCTGCCCCCTCCTCCCCTCTTCGTTCGCGCCCCGTGATATTTTCCCCTTTCTTTTCGTTTGCCAGACTTAACAATACATTGAGAGCAGAGAGTGTCACTCATCCATGACTCGCTCTGAAAAATCATACCTTGATCTTCGAGGCTCATATCTTGCGCATTGTTTGCAAAGTGTGCATTGGTAGACAGTTTGGAAAGGAAAATGTTCTCCTCTCCCCGCAAGATCAAAGGAGTAAAATCGAGTTTAAATCACTCACACTCACTCATTCTTTCGAGTAGGAAGCTCACTATACACGGAAGCTCTGCAAGATATTCATTATCCCTCGAAATTCTAATCGCCGCCCTCATCTCAAAGTTTTATCGAATCGCTCACTGAACCTGGAGACGGACTTTTCGCCTCAAACATAAGCTTTCTCAAGGAACACACTAAAAGACAGGCAGGAAATGTCTCGTTATACGATATCATATTCACACTCTCCACATTACCAGGAGGGGGGGGAGAGATCAAGGAAAATGTAAGTCTTCCAACATATTTAGGAGGACGCATTGAAGACCCACTCTAGAGGACGAAGATATGGATCCTCTATTAGAGCACGGGGGAAGGGGAAGGCCCCCTTACACCCCGTGTACTACGAGCAAGCTCGAGCAAATAGTTTATTTTCCAGTTGCGAATATTCACCACCAAAAGATCAGGCCTCCTCTCATCGGCTCCCATCGGCCTCGCCGAGCAGCAACCGAGAGCGACCAAAATTGTTGGGTACCCCACCAGATGTGGTTTCGGGGGACACAACGTACATAACGCGCCATATCCCACCCTACTATATAGCGAGAGTGTCCCAGACGAGAGAAAACTGTCTGGGGGAGGCTGCTTCGAGAACACGGTAGGAAGGCCGAGAATGTCGGCACTCGGCGCTCCACAGGGTTTATCTTCGCTGTCCCCAACGCACGGCACTCTGGAAGCTTCTCAGCATGTCCCGCCGAAAAAAAATGGATGGACGCCGCAATTTTGAGACTGGGCGCGTCTAGAGTTGTTCTTGAGGCCACGAAGGTAAACACGCAATTTGTGCACGTTTAAAACAGATAGACTTGTCTGTTGTGAACAAAGAGAGAGAGCAACAGAAACGTACCCCACATTCCTTGTTGTACCTCCGTGGCACATGAGACATACAGGAGGAAAAAAGACACGTATCTTCTCCCCAGCGAGTTTCGTCTTTGCATGCCCCTCGCAAATTAATCATAGAGATTGTGGGCATACTGCAGTGGTGCATCCAAGGCACAATTTGGGTTGCACCGAGCTCCGCTTTTTTGTGTGCGTGCCTCAAGCGGGCCATTGTATGAGACTTGTTGCATTGAAGCAACAGAACTCGACAGCAATCCGCCGAAGAGATGTACGTACACATGTTTTTGCTGTGCTTGCCTGCACTACGGCATTTGCTCCTCCATCTGTCCTGATCGCACCGTCCGTCAAGAGTATCCACACAGTCAAGTGGCTGATGCCCCTTGGCGGCAGAGGATGACTGACGTCTTGCCGACGAGCGGGTATGTCATCACTTGGCCGCCTGTTCCAAATCAATTTCCGGGCTCATTCCCACACATACGATACTCCTCACAGCGTCGCTCCTATCGAGCAACCACCACAGGTCTTCACAAGAGACATCTCCGGAGGCGTCTCCGGCTCCGTCCTCGCCTCGTCCAATACGGCCGCCCAGGCACGCTCAGCGCGAGCCTCCGTCGTCTGCTAGCACCTTACGCTTCCTGACAAAACCCGGCCGATACACACACAACAGCCAACCGCGGTAGCTAACCTTGCTTGTCTTGGACTTCGTCTTCATTCTTTTCTTCAAATTTGTGTGAGTGGTAGCATCTTGCTTCCGCTCTTACACACCACTTCGCATTCAATCACGTATCTCTTCAAGAACAAGAAGAAGTGAGTCATGAAGGGAGGCAAGGAGCGGAGTGGGACGAAGGAAATAATAGAGAGAAATCAAGGACGTGTGTGGGTTATACTTGATCTTACTTCATTTTCCTCATATTTCGTCCTTACTCCCTCTCTTTCCCCCTCTCTCTCCCTCCACCCCCTTCGAGTAGGCTCGCTGTCAAGGGTACCTCGCCCTCCAAACGCTGCCAGCAACAGCCCAGCGACATCCTTGGCAACATCCAACAGCACCAGCACCAGCAGCAGCAGCAGCACCAGCACCAGCACCAGCACCAGCGTTCCGTGGTGGTCCTGCCTCCCATCAAGCGGCCTCATCGCGTCCTGCCCGAACAGGGAGGGGAGGACATCAGCGGCTTGCGCCATTTCTTCCACCACCAGCAGCAGCAAAAGCAGCAAAAGCAGTGCAAACAGCAGAGCAAGCAGCAAGTGACCTCTGACACGTGCGGCAGCAGCAGTAGCAGCAGCAGCAGCGGCGGCGGCAGCAGCTTTAACATCGCTGCGGCGGCCCCTCCCCCCTCGACCCCGACCTACAAGGAGCGCCAACCTCTCCCCCAAAGCAAGAGCGTCGACACGGACGACGGCGACGCACGCGCATCGGCCATTTTCGTGTTCGACGAAGACGAGGACAGCAGCGGTTCTCTCTCCCCCTCTTCCTCGACCACCCCGCAGAAGCGTCGTTTGCAGCAGCAGCAGCAGCAGCAGAAACAGACGGCCGGGCACAAATACAATTTCTTTTGCCGAGGGGAAAAAAATAAACAGCAAGCCGCTGCCACAGCAGCAACAGCTAAGGAAGGCAGTATGACGGCCAAGCAGCAGCAACAACAACAGCAACTGCAGCTGCAGCAGCAGCAGCAGCAGCAGCAGCAGCAGCGCCTGGCCGACGTCGACACAGGAGGATTTGGCCCTATAGCTGGGATTCCCTTGCCTCCTATCGGGGGGGAGGGAGGGCGGGAAGGCGGGCGGCCTCGGCATTTCGTCGGGCAGTACGAGCTGTTAGAGACGTTGGGGAAGGGCATGAGTGGGAAGGTGAAAAAAGCGCGACACGTAGGGACGGGCGATGAAGTGGCTTTGAAAATAATCGATAAGTCTAAGGTAGGACGGGAGGAAGGGGAAAAGAGAGGGAGGGAGGAGAGGGAGGGGGTTTGAGGGAGGAGGGGGGACGTCGACGTATCGACATGACGTGATTTTACCGCACATATAATCCCCGTTGCCCCCTCCTTCCCTCCCCTTCCCTCTTCCCACCCTCCTTTAAGGCTGCCAAACGCACCCTTCAGCAGCTCCGCACCGAGATTATGTCCTTACGGACGCTCCACCACCCCAACATCCTGGAGTTGCTGCAGGTGGAGCTTGATGCCCTCTACGTGAAGAAGAACGGCACCAGGGTAGGGAGGGAGGGAGGGAGGGAGGGAGGGAGGGGAGGGGAGGGAGGGGAATATAGAAATCGCGCCCGTACGACTGCTGGTCTTTAGTAAATCGCTCATCAATCCCCTCTCTCCCTCCCGCCCTCCTCTCCCTCCTAAGGTCCCTTCAATCATCCTAGCCCTGCAGCTGGCCGCGGGCGGCGAGCTCTTCGACTTTATGATGTACACGGGGCATTTCCAGGAGCATGTGGCCCGCACCCTCTTCGCCCAGCTGGCGGACGCTCTGCATGTACGTAGGGGAGGGAGGTGGGCGGGGAGGGGGGAAAAGGAGGGGGAAGGGGGGGGAAGGAGGGTCAACAGGAGAAGAGGTAATTGATTGTTCGCAAGTACCGACCGACGAATGACTCTTTCCCTCCCTCCCTCCCTCCCTCCCCTCCCTCCCTACCTCCCTCCCCCCAGTACTGCCACAAGCGGAATATCTACCACCGGGACATAAAGCCCGAGAATCTCCTCCTGGACTCCAACTTCCAGCTCAAGGTCTGAGGGGAGGGAGGGAGGGAGGGAGGGGAGGGAGGGAGGGAGGGTTGATTTTCTTGTTCGATCTTACATTGCATGTTTGTATGGATGGATGCATGTATATACGCTCTCGTGAATGCATGCATACAATCATGCAATTTGATTGTATCATATTTGTTAATCTCTGGCATTGCTTCTGCTTAAGGTCCCGCCGCACCTATCGACTCAACCCTCCCTCTCTCCCTCCCTCTCGCCCCCACAGATCGCGGATTTCGGCCTTGCTGCCATCCGCGCCGACCCCCTCGATACCCTGCACACCGAGTGCGGCACACGTTCCTACATGGCTCCCGAAATCCTCCTCCACAACGGCTATGAAGGCGGCAAGGCCGACGTGTGGTCCATGGGCGTGGTCCTTTTCATCCTCCTCGCGGGCAACCCCCCCTTCCAATTGGCCCGTCGAGGGGACTGGTGGTTTAACGCCTTGCTCGACAACGACTGGGAACGGTTTTGGAAGGCCCATCAGAAGTACGCCCCCCACCTCCCCCTGGCGGCGCAGGCCTTCCTCTCCTTCCTCTTCCAGCCCGACCCAGCCCTCCGTCCCTCCTCCCAGCAGCTCCTCATGCACGAGTGGATGCAAGGCCCGTTACTCACCCCCGGGCAGCTTAAGCTCGAGATGATGGCGCGGCAAGGGGACGTCCTGCGGGAGAAAGACAAGGAGCGCGCTAAGGCCAAGGAAGAGAAGCTTCGCCAACTCCAAGAGGCGGCGGCGGTGGCGGCGGCCGTCTCCCCGGCCTCCCTCATGTCCATGGGCTCAGGTAACACGACCTTTGCCTCCCTGGGCACCACTGGCGCGGGCGGTTCACTGGGCGCGTGCCTTGGGAGCCAGGCCATGTACAAGGAGCAGTTGACCCGGCATCGGTCCGTGTATGGGGAAGAGGAGGAGAAGGACACCATGGCCTTGAGTCCGGCATCCTACCCGGAAGAAGGGCCTAGGAAGCAGAAGCTGGCGCCACTGCTGCCGGTGGAACGAGGGTTGAAAGGCTTTACGTATTTTTACTCCAAGTCGTCATCCTCGGAGGCGCTGCTGGATAGACTTCATTTCCTCTTGCTCGGGCAGCTGTCGGCGACGATCAAGCCTCCGCAGGGCATGGGGGAGGGAGGGGAGGAGGCGCTGTTCCATGTGCGTTGCCTAGTGCCTCTGACGGCGGCCAAGGTCTGCCTGGACATCCGGATTTGGCGCGTGGTGGAGGAGAAGGAGGAGGGCGGGAAAGAGGAGGGCGACGAGGAGGAGGGGGAAAAGGTGGTGCTGCATGTGATCGAGGCGAAGCGGAAGGAGGGAGACCCCGTCCTCTTCCACCGTGTCTATCGGACGATCAAGACCAAGATGCTGCAGGAGGAGGAGGAGGAGGAGGGGGAGGGACAGAGTGTTTGGGACGGAAGCTTTTGCTATGGCTCTCAGGTCCTTCCCGTCATTCTTCCCGCGACGCCGTCTCCCGAGCGTGCACAGTACTCGGAGCCCGTCCTTGTGCCTCCGGAGCAGGAGGGGAGTGAGGGGGTGGACAAGAAGGAAGAAACAAGGGGCGAGGAGGAGGAGGAGGAGGTATTGCCGCGCCCTCAAGCCCTGCATGAGGAGCAGATGAGTGATGTGGTTGAGATGATTTAAGACGTGTGAGAGCGAGAGGACGAGGGTGGAAAGGTGGGCGGGAGGGAGGAGGGAGGGACGCGAGGGAATGACGAGGTGGTGTGCGAAAATGCCAAACCCTCCAAAGGATTTGGAAGTTTGGGATAATCTAGAAAGATCCAGAAGAATGTAGAAAGACCACCGGCAAAGATGAACAACACTGCGAATATGGAATGATTGCGTAAGAACAAATCAGCACGCAAGAGAATGAGGACAGGAGACGGAAGACGGTAGAGATAGTCGGTGATGGAGGAGAGAAAGAAGGAATTTGTAGAAAGGACAAGAAGGGGACGAGGGAAGGGGAAGGACTAGAGAGAGAGAGACGAGAGAAACGGCGGCGTAGAGTAACGGGCGTCCGTTTAGGCTTGTCCCTCCTTCCCCCCCAAGGGCGAGGTAGGGATATGCGGATGACTAGGCATATCTCTTGATGATAAGGCTTTCCGCCACAGGACCGAGCCACCTCCCATTGACATGAAGCGAAATACCTCGGTGGGTGGGTGGGTGCGTATCTGGGAGTATTCTATATCCGCTGCGTGCGTGTGTAGGACAAGAAGACGTGTAAAGAACGAGAGAGCGGTAGAACAAAGGAAATGTTGAACAAAGGAGCTGTGGAACATCAGCGAGTCAGAGGACTAGAGAGAGAGAATGAGAGAGGGTGAAAGAAGGAGAGGGAAAGAGAGAGGCAGACAGAGAGAGAGAGAGAGAGAGAGAGGGTGAAAGAAGGAGAGGGAAAGAGAGAGGCAGACAGAGAGAGAGAGAGAGGGAGAGAGAGACAGAGAGACAGAGAGATAGAGAAAGCGAGAGAGACAGACAGAGAGAAAGAGAGAGAGACAGAGAGACAGAGAGACAGAGAGAGAGACACAGAGAGAGAGAGAGAGAGAGAGAGAGTGAGAGAGAGAGAGAGAGAGCGAGAGGCAGACACAGAGGCAGGGAGGCAGAAAGGCAGAGAGGCAGAGAGGTAGAGAGGCAGAGAAGTAGAGAGAGAGTTAGAGAGAAAGAAATTTTTTAGAGAGGACAGAGAGAGAGAAAGAAAGACGTGAAAGGATTTTCGTCAGGTAGGAAACTTTTTAGATCCGAGTGCCTCCTTCTGCATTTCCTTATGCAAGGGGCTGAATGACGGGGAAACACTAAGACTAGCCAGGTGTCAAAATGACTACCGTGGGCACTTGCTTTTGAAGGTGGCAGGTTGGAGGGGAAGGACCGGGTGAATGAGTGAGGGGCAAAGACCAAGTAACGAAGAGAATTAGAAGACATTTAGGAGCAAGGCAGCATGTTCTATTAAGGTGATGTCACATCCTGTGTAAATAGCTACGAAAAAGGAATTCCGGCGGAAGCGGGTGTCTTGATTGTGCAAAGAATTACAATTACGTGGGCAAGAGCTCCCAAATTCTGGTATGAGGCTTATGAGAAAGGGCGCATGCATAGAAGATTCGAGCGATGGGGGCCTTGGGCTACCTTCTTTCCATCCAGATGATGGCGAGAAAATAGCCAGACTTTGTTCGGACGTTAATCAACAAGAAGAATGAAATTAAAACGAATTGTAACATGTTCCATGGTTTGTCCAAAAACTCGCCTCAACCAACCAAAATTAGAAACGATCGAAGGAAAGAGTTATGCCACGCTAGTGGTCTAGGTGCTTGGAGAACCCCTTGTTTTTTTTTTAGAAATTCAAACGAAGAGCCATGCCCTTACAAAGTGCACCCACGGGGGGGGGGCATACACTCCCGACGTAAAAAGAGTGGAATGAACTGAGTTGGGCTTGGCACGAGATATCTTGAAGTTAGCTTGCTTCTTGTTCATGAATATGACGCCTTTTAGTGCGACTTAAAACATCCATCTTTATTGGAGAACTGATGCTTCAGCGAAGAACGAACAACCTCCTCCACGTGTTCGATGGCATTCACGTTTTTGCTCAAGTGGCCTCCATGCAAAGCCTGTCCTTGTGCCATCGATTTTCGTCTCACTCACACACCACCACACCCCGCATATGTAGACTTTTTTTTACCCTGGTACGCAGACGCACCGCGCACGGTCAGCCCAAGACTCTCTGGCCGGGCAACCTCCTCCCTCCAGTCGCCATCCTCCTCCTGCAACAAAAGAGCAAACACACACAAGGCATGTACAACTGCTATACTCCTCGCATTGCCACGCGCCCACTGCCATCGCCATCGTCACAAGCGACAAGCAGCAGCAATGAGGGGAGAAGAAGAAAAACTGCCACTGCATCTACAACAAGCGGCGGGGAGGTGAGTGTCATAGGAGTGGTAGCTTGCTGATTAGTTGACATTGCGAGGGTTATTACTGGTCGACCTACGCGCTCTTTCTCACTCTGCCACTCTTAAAAATATAAGCCATCACGTGTGGACGACCGGGCATGGAACCAACTTCGGCCTCTGTTCATTGATCTTGGTGTCGTCTCACAGGTATGCATGTAGACCTTTCCCAGCCCTCTCTTTCCTTCCTCTTTTCTTCGGCTACAATGTTCTTCCCTCCATCGGTTCCCTACCACACGATACCCTTGCTTGTCCTCGATTACTCTCGCCCATTCTCCTTCCCCCATTCCACTTTGCTCCCTCTTTTCAGGCTTCAGGCTCCGCCTACCTGGAGCTCGAGCACACCAAGGTCCTTGTAGCTGTGTACGGGCCTAAGCCCCGGCAGGACGTAGAATTCAGTGAAGATGGGAAACTGCTCTGTGATTTTCGATATGCGCCTTTCGCCCGCCGGGGTGGGAGGCTCCGGCAGAGAAAGGAGAGGGGAGGGCGGGAAGGAGGAGGTGGGGGCGGACCACAAGAGGAAGAGCGAGCGGCGTCACAACTCATAGCCCAGGCCTTGGAAGCGTCGGTGCAGCTGGCAAAGCTACCGAAGAGCGTTATTGAGATTTACGTGTCGGTGCTGCAGGCGGATGGAGGAGAGGTAGGGGCGGCCATCACGTGTGCCTCCTTGGCATTGGCGGACGCGGGGATCGAACTGTTTGGGCTGGTGGCGTCGAGCGTAGTGGTCGCTACTACCACAGCTTCTCTACCTGGAGATAAAAAGGGAGATAGGAATGTGCATTTGGATCCAACGGCCACAGAGGAGGAGGGAGATGGCGTGAGGGAGGGCGAGGGAGGGGTATTGGGGTTGGCGCTGATGCCGACCTCTGGGGAGGTGACGCAGCTTTGGCAGAGTGGGCGGTTGGACGGGTCGGCCATGGAGAGGGCACTAGAGATAGCCACGGATGGGGCCTTGATGGTGCACGCCATGATGCGGAAGAGGCTGTTGAAGTATATGGGAGGCCAGGAGGGGGGAGGGGGGTCCTCGTCCTCGACATCCTTGTTCTTGTCTTCCTCGTAGGGAGGGAAGGGCCAGAAGAGAAAGAAGTAGAGGGAAAGTGGTTGCAAAACATCAAAGCAATATGGAAAAGGAAAAAGAAGGCTATCAGAAACATGCGACTTAGAAGGGGGGCCAAATCCAGTCCATTTAAACAAATTGACCTGTGTGGCGCGTTATGGCAATCAGCACTCTCAATCACTCGCGTTCTGATGGCCTTTCTTGCTGTCCTTTACCTTTATTCATACGGTTAATAGCCCACACTCGGAAGGATTCCGTAAGAGTGCTTACTTGAAAGACTCTGAAGATGACTCCCCCCCCTCTCTGGTGGTATAACATATGACCCTTCTCCATGTGGCCCATTCAGTGCCGCCAGGATCTTCTGACGAGCACATCCACATCCACTCTCTCTCTTTTCTCTCTCTTTCTCTTTCTCTTTCTCTTTTCTCTCTTTTCTATCTCACGCACACTCATAAACACACATGCACACACATGCATACTTCCTAACTCTTTCTCACAGACATACATGTGTATCATCCACATCCACCTTCCTCACACGCGGATGCTCACACACAAATGCATCTTCTTTCTTTTTCTCACACACATTACACATAAAGCAGTCCACCAACAATCTACCTTGAGGAACTTCAGTCTGTTGTCAACTAACCCTCTTCGCCGTTTTCTCGTCCCCGATATCATCCACAGTCTTTTGTTAGTCATCACCATCTCCGCACACTTATCAAAAATCCAGCACCACCATCTTCGAGCAACCCATGGAGCGAAGAAGACCTTTCCCGCTTCTTTCTTTCGCGCATTTTCCTTACTTTCTTACCTCTCCTTTTCCCATCCATCTCCTCTAGCCTTCCCATTTTGTTCCTGCGAATGGCCTGCCTTCCGTCAAGAACTCATTCTCCAACGAGCCATACCGCACCGCTCTCTCCTCTTCACACACGTACCGGCGTCAGCCGGGGCACATGACCGACTGCCGGCGTCAGCATTTTCGAGATATTGTTGCTTTTGTTGCTGCTGTTGCTGCTGCTATCATCGTGGGCGCAGGAAGGAGAAGAGGCGGAGCGGATGACGGTTGGCTGTTGTGCAGCAAGGGGATTCGCCAGCCTTCCCATCGCCCTCTGGTGGCTGCTGTTGCCGGTGCTGCTGAAGTCCACAAAAGAGGCGCAACGACGAATTTTATTGCTGCTGCAGCAGCTGCTGTTATTGATGCTGCTGCTTATGCCTCCAGCGACGCCGGCGGCGGTGGTGGTCAAGAGGAGGGCAAGTCGCCTCTCGTCCTCGACGGAAGCACAACGACGCAGCAGCCCATCCACTTCTCCTTTAATCAACAGCTTCTCATGTGGCTCCGCTGCTGCTAATCTTGCCCTTCCTCCGCCTTCTGCTACTATTGCTGAGAAACAATCGAGGGGAGAACGAGGGCAGGCTATATTTTTAGGGGTGACAGAGGAAGAGGGAGTGGAGGGAAAGAGGGGAGAGTCGTCATCTAACCCTCCCTCCCCACCTTCTTCATCCTCCTCCTCCTTCTCCTCCTCCTCTCCACAGTCCAGAATTTCAATTGCCATGCACTGCACCTTCTCTTCCTTCCCCTCCTTCCCCTCCTCCTCCCCTTCCTCAGCCGCATTCACCATCGCGCCTACTATTTCTTCTTCTTCTTCCTCCTCCTCCTCCTCCTCCTTCTGTTCCATCTCCTTCTGCTTGCCCTGTCCCAGGATCCCTATCCCCTCGAATGAGACGCATTTTGACGCAGACCGCGGCATCAAGGCTGCCTCTCGCTCCCTTGCTCTCTCCAACACTTCCTCCCCCTCTTCGTCGTCTGATTCCCTCATTCTCTCCCCTTCCATCAGCAGCGACCCGTACGTCCACAATCGCCTTGCCGCGCTTGCAGACGCACAGCTGGCAAACACGCAAAGCAGGCCAATTACATACAATAGGGCCCCGTACACCACGTTGCTGCTGTTCCGACCGTTAGGGCTGCTGCTTTGCCGTGGGTGCTGTCGAAGGGAGCTAGAACCCGAGGGAGGGGCCGTAGTAGAGCCACCGGCGGGAGGAAAGGAAGGATCGGTGCGTGGGTAGGTGGTGGTTGTGTTAGTGGACGCCACCCAGAAGATCCACCCCGCGTCCACGAGAAGGAGGACGGCGGAGAGGCAGAGGAGGAGCGTCAGCTTCTTGTTACAATTCACACTGGTAGCAGGAGTTTCAGTACCCGCATCAGCACCAGCACCAGCACCAGCATCAGTTCCAGCAGTAGTAGCAGCAGTAGCAGCAGCAGCAGCAGCGACGGCATCGCCAAAACTGCCAGCCTGCTGTTCTCTCCCGCCTTCTTCGCCGCTGTTGAATTGGCCCCACGCGCCGCTCCCGCCACAGTCCATGTCAGAGTCCAAGGCTTCCTCCTCCACCTCCTCCCGCCTATCCTCTTTCCCTTCTGTCCCCTTCTTTCCCTCGAGATCTCCTACATTCCCCAGGCTGGCAGACGGACCGTGGCATCGAGGAGGAGAGGGACTACAGTTACCGTGGTGTCTGCCTGCCCCGGGGGGGGATCCCGCGCGGTCTTGCCCCTCCATCATCGCAAACAGAAAAGGACGTGTGCGAGACCGAGTGGGCGATATGCTGAATGATAAAGACTTCGGTGCCGCAAGCATGGCAGCCAGGGCCTTGGCCTCTTCTTCTTGCTGCTGTGATTCCAGGGCCTGGTGGGAGGTCTCGAGCCGCGTGGCGGCACGGAAGCAGAGGACGGCGCCAATGACGCAGTTCAGGCCACGAAGGAGAAACACAGTGCCCGGAGAGGAAGAGGAAATGATGAGCAGGGTGTCCACGCACAAAAGCAGTGCAGCGAGGCGCAGCATAAACACTAACGGCGCAGGGGGGCCGCGCAGGTCCTTCGAGCCGGGAACGTAGTCGTGATGTATGGCAGGAGGAGAGGAGGGCGCATTGCCGATGGTGTGTTCCGCCGAAGCAAGCTGGCATGCCGCGACCTCCGGCGGATCAGGCCTTTCCGGGGGATGCTTGTCCATCGCAACGCGATCTGTAAGGCCGACACAAAGGCGGTATGGCCTGCGAAAACAGCGGCTTCGGGTCTCCTTTCTTGTTGAATACTGGCAGGTGGCAGCGGCTTACCAATGTGCCCTCAATTGCACTGTAGAATTGAGATGGTGAACGAAAGCCCGCGTGCAGTGAGTGTGTGTGTGTTTGTTGTGTTTGAGTGTTGGTGTGTAGGTTTATGCTTATGTGTGTCCATGCCATTGTCTGCATCTGTGTGTATCTCTATCTGTGTATATATATATCTGTGTCTGTGTCTGTGACTTTGTTTGTATCTGTGTCTGTGATTGTGTCGTTCGTTCATTGTGAGGCTCGTGTGGTAACTAGTACCGCACATGGGTGACACCACCTCGTGGACAGTCATGGCGGCTCATCGTTTCGGTGAGCCGCGGCTTCTGAAGTCCACGATAAATTAGTGAACACTATGGAGCAAAAAGGTCCCAGGCATCTCCTCTAAATGTGCACCATGGTAAGTATAATGAGGGAGGATTCATGGTCGTTTCTTCACACTGGAATCTTCCTAGTGTGCGTAATGTGTCCCGTGGTGAGTAGTTGGGGGGTGTCAAAGTGCAGCTTGACATGGCAGGCATGCTGCCTGCTGTCGCTCTCGCTCCGCGCAACGGAACTTCGTGCCGAAGGGGGAACGGCACGAAATGGTTCCTGATTGGGAGAGACCTCGTTCTCATGTTGAGCTGCTCCACTATCAAAGCCTTCGTAAGATTCCAGATCTATGAGTAGAGAGTCTTGGTTCAGAGCGGGTCACGGAGAGAAAGAGAGGGGAGGGAAATGCACGAACAGCCCAAAGGCATGAGGGGGAGGTTGAGACGAGGGCGGCGCGCGATCTTCTTTCTTCTTCCATCCATCTTCGCAATGCAATTGTAAGTCATGTCCATCTACATCGAGGACAGACATAAATGTGCAAGAGCTACATACGCCACGAAATGGCCCAGGGCACAAGATATGAGCGCCCTGTCTGTGGGGGTGTGATGCTCAGCACAGTAAAGTGTCGGCCTACTTCGGCACGTGCCATAGAGAGCCCTCTCAGGATATGCAGTCAAAAGAAAAAAGTCAGGTCATGCTACGCCCACCGCGATGCCCATTCAAGGCAACCTGCATGAGATAGATTTTATCATCATCAACCGCTCAAACAAGCACCGCAATGTTTCTCTTTCTTTCTTTTTAATGGTTTTGCGATCTTCAGCCTACTAGTTCTTACTCTTGTCGTCGCGGTGGACAAAGCAGCCGTTTCTCTAAGCCTCCAGCTTGCCCCCACCTCCACCTTCTTCTCCACCTTCCCCGGCCACTTCCACCCCCTTCGCCTTGCGCTGCTCCAGCGCCTGCTTGAAATTGGCCAGGAGGGTGGCTTCCTTTTGTTTGTTCTCCTCCAGCTGTATGAGCGCCAGGGCTTTTTTTTCCAGGGCGGTGTAGACCTAGGAGTGAGAAGGAACCGAGAGAGGGAGGGAAGAAGAGAGGGAAATGAAGAAAAGGAAAGTCAAGCACTGGGAAAAAAGCGTGGTAGCGAAGGGAGACGAGGACAGAGGACAAACAAGCACACAGGAATCCATCGAATACAGAGAGAAAAGGACGTGAGCGAAGGAAGGAGTATCAGCAAGGCGTTAACGCCGACAGACAGACGCATGTCCCTCCCTACCTGATTCTCCTTCCGGATTCGAATGGCATTCATCCGCTTGTGCCGATTCCCTGTCATTCCAATGCGCATGGTGCGAGAAACATCACAACGAGTAAGTAAGTGAGCGATGTGGAGGATAGACCGCGCCCTCCCTCCCTCCCTCCCTCCTTGTTCCTACCGCTCATGACATATCCCAGTTCCTCGAGCCTCTCGATCTCCTCCCCCTGCCACCCGACCTCGCCTCGTCTGGGAATGCGCATGTTCTTCTCCGCGTACTGGGCAATGGCTTCGCCCTGGGACAAGAAGAGGGAAGGAGGGAGGGAGAGAGGGAGGGAGGGAGGGAGAAGGGAAGGATGGAGGGAGGGAGGGAAGGGAAAGGTCAGTAGGGGTAGGTATACAGTAAAAATGCGCATGCTCTCCTTCATATAATCCGCCATGGCTTTGCCCCGACAGAGGAGGAGGAAGAGGGGGAGGGGGGGAGGGAGGGATAAGTAAGGGCACGGACACGGCGATTTTCATACAAACGAGCGGTTCCCTCTCCACTGCCCTCCCTCCCCCCTGCCTTCCCTCCCTCCCTCCAATTCCACTTACCTCGCCTGGCATGAGCGCACCGCCGAAGTTTCTAGACCTCCCGCCCTCTCTTCCCCCCTCCAGGTCGTCTTCCAACGGCCGTGGGCCCATATCGTCGTCCTCGTCGCTGCTGTCGTCGCTGTCGGTGTGGTTGGGCAGGGGGCAGGGAGAAAGGGAGGGAAGGATGGAAGGATGGAGGGAGGGACGGAGGGGGCATGGGTGTAGATGAAATGACACTCAGATTTAAGCGAGAGCGGTAGGAGGAAAAGAGGGAGAGAGTGGAGGAGAGAGGGAACGAGGGAAGGCAAGAAGCCACGTACCGCCCTCCTCCCCCTTGCACTTGAGCCTTGAAACGAGCCGCCTCCGCACGGTCCGTCTCATCCATGCTCTCCCCCTCCCCCTCCTCCGGCTCCTTCCCCCTCCTTCCCTCCTCTCCCTCTGCCTCGGCACCAGCAGCTGCAGCCACGGTGGCAGCTGCTGTGCTGGTCTGAGAATTTTCCCTTTTCTCTCGTCGGCGTGCCGCCTGTTGCCTCTCTTCCTCATCCTCACTTTCACCACTACTACTAGTACTACTACTACTGCTGCTGCTACTGCTGCTGCTGCTGCTGCTGCTGCTGCTGCTACTGCTAGTGCTGCTGCTGTTACTGCTATCTGACGAGGAAGAGGAAGACGAGGAGGAGGATGAGGAGGGGGGAGAGGGTCTACGGGCCATTTTCTTCTTCCTCCTATTATTGGAGCCCTGGCCTTTATCCTTGCGCTTGGAATTCACCTCCTCCTTCCTCTTCTTCCTCTTTCCGCTCTTCACCGCCATAATGTCCTCTTTCTTCTTCCTCCCTCCACCGCCTTCCCTTCCACATTGACCCATCTTCTTTCCCCTCACTGGAGGCGGCGTAGGCGACCGGGCCCAGATATCTTGAGCCGCCGTAGAAGTCTCACTCAATTCCCTCCTTTTCCGCAGCCGCATCTCCTCATAAGTCTCACCTGGCAAAGAGGCATCATTCCCCCTTGCTGCGCTTCCTCCTCCACCACCACCATTCCGACCCCATGACTCGTCTCCTCCTCCTCCTCCTCCTCCTCTTTCCCAGCGACTTCCTCCTCTTCCTCTCCTCTCCTCTCCTTCAACCCGTCCTCCTCCACTGCCATCCCTACCTCGTTCACCGTAGCGCCCGTACGAATAGGAAGGAGGGGAAGGACGGCGGTCCCTCTCTCTTTCCATATCTCTTCCCTCATCCCTCCTTCTCTCCCTGTCCTCTTTATCTCCTCTATCTCCTCCTCCTCGTTCCCTCTCCTTCTCACGCTCCTCCCGCATCCGCTCTAGCTGCCGACGGGTAGGTGGAGATCGAGAGCGAGAGCGGGATAAGCGACGTCGATACGGTGGACTATTACTCCTGTTTTCCCTCCCTCCCCGACGTTCCCTCCCCCCGCTGCCGCTCCTGTCTCTTCGTCGTTCATCGCGGCCGTCACGAGGTGCTTCTCGGCTCGATGGCATTGTTGGGGAAGCGCCTCTCTCCTTCCGCTTCAGATTTTCGCGTGGCGGAGAAGGTGAAGAAGACCGCGGCATTAGTTAGGCTGGTGGCTGACTCGCTTGCTTCCTTGTGATGCCTGAGTTTGTCACTGTGAGAGGTAGGGTGTGAGGTACGAAGGCAGGCGAAGAGACACCACAGATCACAGACACGTTCGTCATCTCCATCAAGCCGTGGGCCAGGAGGTCGACATCTCCTTGTTGCACTATATGACGCTTCCCACACCCACAACCCACAGAGACCACTGGCTGTGGACAAAGAGGGAGAAATATGACAGCTACTGGAGGCCAAGCTGCCCGAACGGCAGAGCTCGAGGTGAGTTTGAGGATGTTGGCCTCGTACCCTCCCTCCCTCCCAAACGGACTTGCCTCCCCTCCCTCACTCTGCTCCCTCTCCGCCTTGACAGCAGAATCCCCCCCCAGCACTGTCCTATGAAGCGCTCCTCGAGGAAAATTTACGTCTCAAGGAACAGCTCCAGCAGCTGCAGCAACAACATCAACGACAACAATCGCAGCAGCAGCAGCAGCAGCGAAAAAAAACTCCATCTACTCCTCTTTCCTGTTCCTCCTCCGTCCCTCTCCCCCCTCTCCCGCCTGTCCACCAGCTCACTTCTGAACACATCACCCGCTACTCTCGGCAGCTGCTCCTCCCATCCTTTGGCGTGCAAGGGCAGCGAAACCTTTTGTCGTCCTCTGTGCTTGTCGTCGGTGCCGGTATGTGTCTCCCTTTCCTCCTCCTCCCCCTTTCAGCTCTGCCCTCCCTCTCTTCATGCATTCTCTTACCGCGATGATATCAACTATCTATTCATATTGTTTCTCTTGCCCTCCTTCTTCCCTCTGTCGACAAGGCGGGCTGGGCTCGGCCGTCCTCCTTTACCTAGCTGGGGCCGGCGTAGGCCGTTTGGGCATTGTCGACTTCGATGGGGTCGAACGCAGCAATCTCCACCGACAGGTCATCCACACCGAGGCAAGGGAGGGCGGGAGGAAAGCCTGGTCTGCCGCAGAAAGTGTCCGGGCCCTGAATAGCCAGGTGGAGGTGTGTGTGTATGAGGAGGAGGTGGGATGGGACAACGTGGAGGGGCTGCTGCAAGGGTGGGAGGTTGTGGTGGACGCTAGCGATAATCCCCGTACGAGATATTTACTCAATGATGCCTGTTGGCTGGGCCAGGGGGAGGGTGAGGGAGGGAGGGAGGAAGGGAAGGAGGGAAGGAGGAGGAGGGGGAGGAGGGGGAGGCCGTCGGCGCTGGTGTCCGGGGCAGCTCTGGGCTTGGAGGGACAGGTGACAGTCTTTGACTACGAGCCGTTGGGGCAAGAAGGAGGACGTGGGAAAGGTGGAAGAGGAGGAAGGGGGGGGGGAGGAGGAGAAGGGGAAGGAGGAGGAGGACGCAGGGGAGGAGGAGGACAGGGAGAACAGAAGTTGAAGAGAGGACCATGCTACCGGTGTCTATATCCCAAGCCCTTGGCAGGTACGTCAGTTTATCAACAGGAGGCGACCAGCTTCAGATAAAGGTCGATGTATGGAGTCCGTTATTTCGGTGCCCCTCCCTCCCTCCCTCCCTCCCTCCCTCCCTCCCTCCCTGTATTCCTCTCTTTATTCCTCTCTTTATTCCTCTCTTTATTCCTCTCTGCCTTCGCCTCTCTCCCTCCCTCCATTTCAACCCACATTCCTCCTCCAGCGGCCTCTGGAAGCTGCAGCGAAAATGGAGTCTTGGGCGTGGTGCCCGGCATCATTGGCTGCCTGCAGGTACCTCCCTTCTTCCCTCCCTCCTTCCCTCTCTCCTTCCCCTACTCCTTCCTTTTTCCTCTCTCTCTCTCTCTTTCTATTCTTTTTCCTTTCCCATTTCTTAAAACCTCTGGCTCCTTTTTCACAAGTTCACCCTCTCCCTCCCTTCCTCCCTCCCTCCCTCAGGTCATGGAGGTACTGAAGCTCCTGGCCGACACTCCCTCCCTCCCTCCCCTCTCCACCCGTCTCCTCCTCTACGATGCTACCTCCCCCACCCCCCCCCCCCCCCCCCCCCCCCTTCCCCCCCCCCCCCTCCCTCCCTCCCCCCCCTCTCTCACTCCCCCACCCCTTCCCCCCCCCCCCCCCTCCCTCCCCCTCTACCCCCATCTCGCGTTCCCTCCCTCCCTCCCTCCCTCCCTCCCTTG
>Ga0160419_100637_pt1 | contig 20406 bp, 21 predicted proteins | sample CelAP2metagpilot_2_FD_108196 | JGI IMG/M metagenome (GOLD analysis project Ga0160419, IMG submission 108196) | Phycosphere-associated microbial communities from Cellana algal ponds in Kailua-Kona, Hawaii, USA - Cellana AP2-4-25 metagenome pilot ... | reverse complement strand
GGGGGGGGAGGGGCGGGGCGGACGGGCCCCATCGCGAGGGGGGGGGGGGGGGGGGGGGGGGGGGGGGGGGGGGGGGGGGGGGGGGGGGTGGGGGGGGGAGGGAGGGGGAGATTCCAGGGGAGGACGCGGAGGGGGAGGTGGACGAGGAGGGGAGGGCCCGAGTGGAAGACAATAGGGGCCTCTGCTGTGCGTGGGTGGGTGAGGGAAAGGAGGAGAATGAAGGAAGAGGAGAAGAAGGCAACGATAGGGGAAAAAAGATGAGAAAAAAGAAAGAAGTATAGGACTGGAAATTGATCTGAATGTTTTTTATGATAATGATTGTTGTTGACTTTTACTCTGTGTCTTGGGTTTTGCGGTCGGTAAGTTCCGATCTGCCGTCTAACGTGGTCCGTGCCCGCCGCCCGCCCAAGGCCTGATGATGATGTGCTTCCTGGGTTCTCACACAACCCACATGTCCATCACACTACACACAGACATCCACAACATCATGCTGAGCTTTCGAGCGACCCTCCTGGTTCTCCTGCCCGCTATTGCCGCAGGCTTCCTGGCCCCCACGCCGGATCTCAGGTACGCCCTCGTTTTGTTCCTTTTCGTGATGACGATGCCTGTCGCGCCATGAGGTGGCTTAAGTGTGCATAAGACCTAAAACAGCTAATTAATAGGGTTATTGACAATGTGTACTGTACAGAAGATTCGCGACAGGCGCCGCGATGAGAAGACGGCTGCAATCTGAAAATCACCCTTACACTCGTACTCCGTCCTGTCAACCGACACACAGCCTCACCACCCACACGCGCAGCACGCCTGCCCGCTTGACGGTCACGGCCCTGAACAGCTGGGGGGGCAAAAAGGCGAAAGTCGCGCCTGTGGTCGTCGAGCCCGAGATTATTGCCCCCGATTATCGTGTAGCCGCCGGCTTCTTTTTGGCTGGAGTAGGCCTAGCGGTCCCCCCTCTGTCTAACCCGGGGGCGGGCGTTCCCTTGGCGGTGATCGGCGCCTTTCTGGCCAGCCGGACGCAGAAAGTTCGATTTGTGTTTGATGAGGAAGCGATGGAGGTGATGACCGTTGGCGAAGATGGGGAGTTGAGCATGGAAAGGGAGAATTTTGCGGTGGGCGGCCGGAATCGGTGGGCATACAATACGTTCACGAATTGGGAGGTGCGTCATTTATTTGTTGGCGCACGCATGATAAAACCAGAGGTGCTGCTGGGATATCAACAGAAAAGTTTATCTGACTCACTCATCGTTCCCTTTCTCCTCTCTCTCCCTAGTTTTACCCCTCCCCGCAGGTGCCTATCCTCGTTTACTTTAAGGAGACCCAGACGAAGCCCGAGGGCCAGATCCACTTCTTCCCTGTCATTGGTAACCCAGCGAAATTGTTGGAGAACTTTAGGAAGTACGTACCGCTCGGCAAGTAATGGTCATGTAAGGAGGGAGAGGGGGAAGGAGACGTGAAGAGTGAGTATGGTGTGGTTGGACCAGCTGTGGTAAGAGTGTTGTAAGAATCGAAGAAATGGAAACGATGACTCTAAACTCTAAATCACTTCACTGTCGACATCAGGAATTGTCAATCTGTGCTTCTTCTTTTCCTTCTTTTAGTGGGGAGAACTGCCTCCTGATCGGAAATTTGCGCGAGCGTTGACTTGGTCGTAACTAATAATTATGCTCGTGTGTGCTTGCTCGGAGAGATTATTTCGCTTTTGCCTCTGCTGCTATTAACTACCGCTGCTATTGCTGCTGCTGCTACTACTACTAGCTCAGATATCAAATCCTACGAATTATTCTCCGCCCCCCCCCCTCCTACCCCCCCCCCCCCCCTCCTCCTTCCCTCCTTCCTTCCTTCTAACAAGTGGTAGGCGCCTTTCTCCTCCCCGAAGCGCGGGTCGCCCGGGGAGTGCTGACCTTACTGCTGCTGCTGCCGCCGCCGCCGCCGCCACCGTTCCCAATGTTGGCACGCCTCACTGACTTGGGCGTACTTTTATCACTCTTATTCTTGCTGCTGCTGTTGCTACCAGTGCTCCTCCTCCTCTTGCTACTGCTGCTGCTGCTTCCTTGCTTTGTCCGCACGTGATTTCCATGTCCGTTCATCCCTGCCTCCACCACTACTATCCCCTGCTCCTCCTCCCCGTCTTCCCCATCCATCGTTTCCTTCTGCGTCTGCTTCTTCTTTTCTGCGCTCTTCCCTCCATTCTGCTGTACATGCGACACACCCAGTACTCCATCCTTCCCGACGTTGCTGCTGCTCATGCCACGCTTCTTGTTGCTACTGCCAAGATTACTGCTGTTGACACTCCTGGTACTGCTACTTTTCCCATCCCTGAAACCCTCCACCAGTATAGCCATCAGATCTTTATTTAATCCCGGCGAAGGCAAAGCTCCACCAGACACATGGAGTCTTTGCTGCTGATGCTGCTGCTGTTGCTGCGGTAGGGGGTTCTTTGGAGCAGCAGAGTGCGGTGGCTCTTGCGCTGAGGGAGGCAAGGCTAACGAAGGGAAAGATGGAGGGAGGGCAATCAAGGAGGAAGACGTGAAAGAGGTGGAGGTGGAGGTGGAGGAGGAGGGAAGGAGACCAGAGAGGAAGGTATCGAAAACCGCAGAAGGCTTAGGTAAATGGCCTGTCGTTGAGGTTCCCAGCAACTCTGACACTAATACTGGCTTATGCCTTTTGGTTGCCCTCTCCCCACCGCTGCCTCCTCCTGCGGCTGCTGCTGCTGGTGCGCCTAATGACCCCGGTGCGCCTGCCCCTGCGTGGAGCGCAAGGAGTTGTCGTTTTCCACAGCTGCCGCTGCCGTTCTCGTTGCCGCCACCTTTCTCCGGAGCAACAGCTGCGGCTGTGGCACCTAACAAACGTGCATTTGATCCTAGCTGCTGCTGGTGGTGGTGGTGCCGCTGGAGGAAGGGAGGGAGGGAAGACGCTAGGATACTGACTCCTTCCCGAGTCATGACACAAACGCCGCCATGGCCGTGACTCGTGCGGGAGTCAACGAAAGCGAGGGAGAGGATAGGGCCAGCACGAGGAGGAAACGGGTGCGTTAGGATAGCCCGCGCCTGGAATGCGTTGAAGAGAACGATGGACTGTTTTGGTGCCGAGGGGGAGAAAGAGGGAGAGGAGGAGGAGGAGGAGGAGGAGGAGGAGGAGGAGGAGGAGAAAACTGATCGTTTGCCATCCTCCTCTCCTTCCAAGACTGCCGCGAAATGGACCACCCCTCCTTCCTCCCCTTCCTTGCCTTGTCCCCCCCCTTCCACTAGCACCGCCTGGGGGTCTGCTCGGGGAGAGGGGACACAGAGATGACGCACCCTCCCCGCTGCATACTGTTGGACAGGAGCGAGGGATAGGAGGTCCCAGACTACTAATGTTTTCTGACTTGCCGTGACCAGGCGGGACGTATTGGGAATAAATTCGACCGATTGGATCTCCAGGGTAGCCTTGGTCGAAGCGGAGGAAGGGAGTGGAGGAGGGAGGGAGGGATCGAGGACAAGCATCCCCACTAGGCGGACGGCTAGCGGATCCCAAAGAGCGACGTTCGCCCCACACCCGACAGCGAGTAGAGAGCCATCACCCGAGAACGCCACGCATCGCGACACACCCCTCTGAAAAGGCACATTTGCTTGGCAAGTCCAATTGTGGCCCGTCCCCCCCCTTTCACCCTCCCTCCCTCCCGCCTCCTCTTCCTCCTCCTCCCCCCTGTCGGACACTCTCGCCCAAAGGGAAAAAGCGCCCGACGCCGAGCACGAGGCCACCAAATCCATCCGCGGGTGATATATCAGTGCCAGCAATTGTCCCTGTCCCTGACTCTCGTGCGGTCGGTCGACAACTGACACCAACGAATATCCCTTACTTCCCTCCCTCCCTCCTCCTCCCCTCTCCCAAAACTTCAGACTCCCCCTCTTGATCCCCTCTTCCCCCACCCTCGCCTCCACCGTGACTAAAAACCGACCCTCAGACGACAAAGACGCGTGTGTCACCCACGGAGGGGCCACTTTCCCTCTCTCCTTCCCTCCCTCACCCCTAACCTGCGCCTCGCTCCCTCTCGACACCACATTGGTGCTGACGACTTCCACCTCACCCGTGACCTCACCTTTGGCCACGTCGAAAAATTGAATCTTGCCGGGCAAACAGTTAGAAACCAGTATGCCAGGAGACGATCCTCCCCAAATGCGCGCCGCCTTGAACATATCTTTAAATCCTCCTGTTGCTCCTGCTGCTGTGGCTGTGGTGGTGGAAACATGGGCGAGGCCTCGGTGTTCCCAGCAGATCTTGAGGTCGAGGGGGTGAAGGACTCGGAGGCTGTTTGCTTGTGTGGCGACTGCGCACAGTGATCCGTCCTCGCTGAGGGAGAGGTGGGTCAGGGGGGCGCCGAGACGGGGGAGGAATGTGGTGGGCTGTCCGCCTTTGGACAGCTGGCAGACAACGAGCACGGCTTCTTCGCCGCCGGAGAGGAGATAGTGCCCGTCGGGAGTAAAGGAGAGGCAGGAGACGCCATGGGCGTGCCAACGCTTGATCTCGCTGCGGAACATCTTGCGTTTGAGTAGGTGCATGCTGCTGTTGCTGCTGTTGTAGTGGGTGTTGCCATTGGAATTGGAGGAGAGGGAGTGGAAGGGCTTGGCTTTTGCGTGTTTTAGCTTGGAGCCTAGTTTGTTGTAGAGGGTGTGCCAGATGTACACGCGACCGGTGATGTCTCCAGTGGCGATATCAGGCCGAGTGGGATGCAGGGCTACCGATTGGAGAAAGGAGCCGTCTCGAGGGGTGAGGTCATCAAAGACAACCTCAGACGAAACCTCGCCGGTGGGGATGTGCCAGACAATGAGCCGGGTGGAGCAGGCGCCAATGAGATGATCGCCGGTGGAGGTGGATTGGAGAAAGATGGGGAAGGTCTTGAGGGAGAAAAGCTTGGTGCGGGTTTTACCTGCTATGTTATAGATGATAACCTTGTATGATAATTTCTCCTCTTTGACAGCTGTGGCAGTTGCTCCTGTTGGTTTCTGCCTTTGTTGCTTTTGTTGTTGCTGTTGTTGATGACGGTTTCTGTGTTTGGGATAGCCCATGGTCAAGTAGAGGGTGTTGGTCGGGTCGGTAGGGGCGACGCACAACGCCAAGACCTCCGCCTCGGCAATCATGTGACTGTGCAGACACGGCTCCTCCTTCAGATAATCCCAAGCTTGCACACGTCCATTTTTTCCACCGCTAAACAAGAGATGCCCAGGGCCAAACGCCAGGCAGGTCACCCCGCCGGGGTGGGCGTCGTCAAAGCGGGCGACGGGCTCTCCAGTTTGGGTTGAGAGCAAGAGGATGGAGGCACCCAGGCCACATGCCAACACGTCTCCGTCTTGATTGAAGCATGGCTTCACCTTGTGCAGGTCCGAAGAGATGATGTGCATGCTCATGGTGGTGCTGATGTTGCTGGTTTTGGGGAATGTGGTTGTGCTGAGGGTGGTGGTGGAGGAAGGGGGTTGGGGGGCTAAACCTGGGGACCCTCTTTTCTTTATGCTTGGGGTGACCGCGGCCGGCATAATTTCTGGCACAGATTCGACAAGCGCGTGGTGATCTTCGAAAAGCTTATCTTGTGCCCTTTTTGAGGGGGCTGTAGGATGTGTGGGAGGAGAATTTGGATGGGAAAATGGAATTATATCCTATTGTCATATGGGCAGGGGCAGGCAAGCAGTGGTGGGCGAAGAAGGCGTCAGACCCAAACGAGAAACAACAACAAGCATGGCCCGCTCGCCCAAAGCAACGCCATATAATATTCTGCAAAGTGCCTTGCCGCGCCACCCTTGTGTCTGGTGCTCATGTGAGAGTCTACTTATGGATGCTAACGATGCCGGAAGCCCGGTGCCTGGATGCCTTGGGCTCAATCTCACTCACTGCGCAACTAACTCACTCCTCTCCTTATCATCATATATCAGGGGCACCCAAAACCGGCATGCGACAGCCAATTCCACTCCCTCGGCCGGCGTACCAAACCAAGGCAGAATGACCTCTCCAACGTCGTCGTCATACGCCGAGCTCTTCCTAAGGAAGAAGGGGGTGTTGCCTCTCTCCAACTACAGTAGTGGCACACACAGCCAATGTCTCCAGCTTCAGCACGACCCCCACGACATTTTCCCCGGCAGCAGTGTGGCTAGCACCGCTCCCGCTACAGCCTCGCCCCGTCTCCCCTTCTCTGTCGGCCTCGACATGTCAGGTCGCCAAGTCTTTTTCCCTGCCACCTCGCCTGGGCGTCGAGGACAATCCCCGGTAAGGCGTCCAACTGCTACCGCTGCTACTGCTGGCACCGCTGCAACAGCTGCTGGAAAAGGGGCTGCAAATCAATCGATGGTCTCATCTCTTGGGGTCGGATCGCCGACACAGAGAAGTGTGGTGTCGTGCCCACCTGAGGGAAAGTGTAGACCACCTTACAATGTCAGGAGTGGTAGCAGCAGCACCGCGAGAGGAAGAGTAACCAGTGGCAGGAGCATCACAGGGCGGAAATCACAACCACAACAAGCAGCAGTAGCAACAAATTTACCCCTACTAGCACAAACGCGTAAGCACCCTCCTCCTTCGACTCGTCCTCGTCCTCATCGCCGTCCTTTCCCCCCCGTCAACAGTCCCCCTTACCCCTCCTTTCGCCCCCCCTTCCCTCTTTCCTTTGTCCTTGACAAGTGTTTACCGCAAGTTTTGTTAATGAACGGGCAAAGGCTCAGCGCCGTTGGCCGGGGGATAACAGTAATTGATCTTCTCTATCCCGCAGCAGCACGAGGAGGAGGAGGAGGAATGGGGGGAAAACACCAGCAGCAACACCAGCAGCAGCTGCAGCATGTGTTTACCGAGAGGATGGCTCGTCAAATCACCACGGTCTATCTGAGTGATAACGATATCTCTTCTTGCCGTGGACTGGAGCAATTCCCATTCTTGTCCTCCCTCTCCCTCTCCAACAATCTTCTCTCCCGCCTCGAGGACCTTGACCCCCTTCCCTGCCTCCCTTGCCTGGCTTCCCTCCTTCTGACGGGAAACCCCCTGGTCGAGAATGAACCGTGTTATCGTTTGTGTGTCCTGGGACTGCTGCCCCGGCTGCGGGTGCTGGACAAGGAGGAAGTCACAGCAGCCGAGAGGGAGAGGGCGGGGGAGGTGTGGAGGAGGCGGAAAGGGTGGGTAGAGGAGGGAGTGAGGGGTGTGTGTGAGGAGGCGCAGTTGCGGCATGTGGGGCTATTGCTGGCGGTGCATAGAGAGATGAATGACGTGGCCTTAGCACGTGGATGGGGTAATGGCAAGGGCAGCAGCGGTGGTGGTGGTGGTAATGATCCTTCTGGGCTTGTGTTTTCGTCCTTGGTAAAGAAAGGGGGGGTGGAGGGGGTGCAAGCAGGCCGTGCTTTGAGGAGGTTAATGCATTTGAAGCCTCTTCATGTGCAAGTGAGAGGGGATGGGATGCTGAGAAGGAAGTGGGAAGAGTATTTCCTACAAGGAAAAACAACGAGAGATGTTTTGGAGGAGGTGAGCAGGAGGGAGAGAGGGAAGGAGGGAGAGAAGGAGGCATGGGAGGAAGCGTTTGAGGTGGTCTTGCGGAAGCAAGAGGAGAGGGTGGAGGAGGCAAGGAAGGAGGCAATAGTGGCACTGGAGGAGGCGAGAATGATAGCCAATACTGGAGGAGGAGGAAAAGGAGGGGGGGGGAGGGAAGAAGAGAGGGGGGGAGGAAGGGGAGGAGGGAGTGCGTCATCTTCGCCGGGACGGGAGATGATATATGAGGGCGATGATGAGGGAGGGAGGAAGGGCGAGGAAGAGGGAGGGAGGGAGGGAGGATATCCTTTTGAGGAACATTCTCAACGACGTTCGACTACTTTGATTTCGCCGGTGAGAAGAAGGGCAGGATGGGGGGAGGGAGGAGGGGGAGGAGGAGGGCGGGAAGGAGGGCGGGAGGGAGGATGGGAGAGCCAGTTGTACTCTCCTGTTGGGGGGTGGACCAGCCATCACACTCTTGGCAGGGCACGAGCCCGTCCAGCCCTGCGTCCCCCCCTTCCTCCCTTTCAACCTGCTGTTTCTCGCTCCTGGCCACCACTACCACACGCGCATGCCGCTGCCCCTCCCTCCCTCCCTTCCTCCCCCTCCTCAACCTCTTTGGCATCACGGGCGTCGTTTTCATTGCTTGACCCGGTGGCTCGTCGACAGGAGGTCCACAGACGTTACACTCAACTGTTGAAAACCCGTTTTGGACGAGGAAAAGGAGGAGGAGGACTGGGAGGAGGAGGACGGGGAGGGAGGGGCGGAGGTATGTTGGGGTTCGGGAGCAGTAGTAGACGGGCAGTGATTGAGCCTGTGGTAGTGAGTAGGATGAAGAGAGGAGGAGGAAAGAGGGGGGGAGGGAGGGGGGGAGGGAGGGCAGGAAGGAGGGGAGATGAGGAGACTTTGTTTCCGGGAGGGGTGGAAGCGAGCTCGGTGGGTTGGTTTGATGAGGAGGACGACGAAGAGGAGAAGAGTGAGGGAGGGAGTGGAGGAGGGGAGTATTATGGATTGACTTCTTTTGTGAGAGCCAGAGGAGGAGGAGGAGGAGGAGGAGGAGGAGGAGGAGGAGACCAGTATCAGCACCGGCAGCAATGCTACCAGCAGCAGCAGCAGCAGCAGCAGCAGCAGCAGCAGCAGCAGCAGCAGCAGTGTCAGCAACAGAAGCATTCTGCCTCAGCACCGCTAAGCCCTTCGAGTTGTGTGAGTGTGATAAGTATGGTGGGCTCCCTACCTCCCCAGCAGGAGGACCCGGAGGTAGAGGGAAAAGGAGGGAAGGAAGAAGGAGAAGGAGGAGGAGGAAAAGGAGGGCCGAGCACACTTTCGCCCACACGCAGAGGGAGGAGAATCGACGAGATGTACGAAGAGGGGGAGGACGAGGAGGACGAGGAGGACGAGGAGGAGGGCATTTCTCTCTACCACCCTGAAGCCCTCCCTTCCCCTTGCCGTCACGACCTCACCGAGGAGGAACGCCTCTTCCACTCTTCTCTCCCTCCTTCCCTTCCTCCTTCCCGCCTTGTCCCCGATGGGAGCATCAAGGGCCTTCAGCAGCAAGTGGCTTTTCTATACACCCACCTCCACGCCCTCGTCGAGAATGAGGAAGAGCTGTCTGTCCTACATCAAACCTTGACACATAAAATAAGGCAAGTGCAACGGGCGCGCCTTGACGAAAGCGAGATGATGGTGGAAGGAATGAGCAAGGCGGAAAGGGAATATGCGAGGTTGGGGAGGCTGAAGGAGAAGTTAAGAAGAAGGGTATTGGTGATGAGGAGGGAGGGGGGGGAGATAGCGAGGGAGGAAGAAGAGAGGGATGAGCTGAGAAGGAGAAGGGCGGTGGTGGTGGAGGAGGGAGGGAGGGAGGAAGGGAGGAGAAGGGAGGCAGAAGCGCGGGGGAGGATGTTAAGGAGGAGGATTGAGGGAGCGAGGGAGGAAGTAAGGGAGGGCAAGGCGTGGGCGGAGGGGGACGAAGAGCTAGCAAATGCTGATGTGACGTGGCGAGGCCTGAAAAGGGCGGATGAGTACCGAAGAGGGCTGGTGGGTCGACGCTATTATAAACTGAATCGGCTGGTGCGAGAGCGAGTGTTTGGTAGGGAGGGATGGAGGGGGGAGGTGGTGGCGCGGAAGGAGAGGAAGGGGAGGGTGAAGAGCTTTGGAGTGAGGCTGCGGAAAGTGATGGCGTTGGAGGGGTTGTGGAGGTGGAGGAAGAGGGCAAGGGAGGGGAGGAGGGCTGCGATTGTGGCTGAGAGGCATTTGCAGAGTGTGCAGCGGAGGATGATAGCTTTGTGGGTGCGGGAGGGAGGGAGGGAGAAGGGGAAGAGAAGGTTGAGGGCTGGGAGACTATTGAGGGTGATTAGAGGGGGTTTAAAGAGGTGGAGGGAGTGGGCATGTGAGAGGAGGAAGGAGAGGGAGGAGGGGAGGGAGAGAGAGACACGGCGGCTGATAAAGAGATGCTTGAGGACATGGGTGGCGGTGATGGAGAGAAGGGAGTACGGGAAGAAGTTGAATGAATGTTTTTGGTCCTCTGGAGGGAGAGAGGGAGGGAGGGAGGGAGGGAGGGAAGGATGGAGGTTTCATTCTTCCTCTGTTGGTCAGGCGATGGAGGTAAGAGGGAGAGAGCGAAGTGAGGAGGAGGAGGAGGAGGAGGAGGGGGGTGATGACGCGGGTAGGGCATGGAGAAAGGCGGAGGCGGCGTGGCAGGTGATAATGTGGCGCCGGTGGAGACGACGGGCTCGAAGAGGAGGAGAGAAGAAAAGGGCGGTAGCTACAGGGGTGAGGTGGGAACGCGAGAGGAGGTTGATGAAAAGAGGTTGGAAGGAATGGAGCGCAGTATTTTTAAGGCAGCGCTTACAACGGCGCCTGCAGGAGGAGGAGGCGGTAACGGCCCGCCTTGAGCGGTTGGTTGAAGAACGACGGTTGAGGAGATTGGCCGAGGCGTTTGTACATTGGAGATTGGAGGTGATGTGGAGGGAAGAGCAGAAGGAGCTGTTGATGCGGTTGGATGTACTCGCTCGACGGGTGCTGTTGAGGAGGGTGATGGAGGGATGGAAGGAGGAGGAGAGGTGGAGGAGGAGGGTAGAAGGGAGGATGGAGAAGATGGGGAGGAGGAGGGAGAGGAGGAGGGGAAGGGAGGTGCTGTGGGCGTGGGCTTGCTTGGTGAGGAGGGAGAGGGTGCTTAGGCAGGCACAGGCTGCTCTTCATGGGTGGATGACACGGCAGAGGCAACGATACGTTTTGCAGGTATGGAGGGAGGCGTGGCGAGGGAGGGAGGGAGAGGCAGTTGCTGCAGCTAGGCTGGAGAAGAGGCTGGAGTGGTTTAGGGGAGTACGGGAGCGAGGGAGGGCGAGGGAGGGATTACGAAGGTGGAAGAGATGGTTGATGGGGAGGAGGCGAAGGAGGGCGTCCAAAAAATGCATGGATGAAAGGAAGGAGGAGAGGGAGGGAGGGGAGGAGGGAGGGGAAGTCTGTAGTCAGGATGGAGGGGACGCTGTGGTTGCCGAGCGATGGGAAGCACGACGAGAGACATGGATGGGCGAGGAGGTGGACGGTTTGCACGAGGCTTTAATAAATGTCCAGGGAGCGTTGTTAGATGATCGTGGGCAGGGGAGAGGAAGGGAAGGAGGGAGGGGTGAGCAGACGCGGAAGAGCAGGAAGAGGGACGCAGGGGTAGAAGCTAGACGAGTGGAAAAGTTGCAGAAAAAAGTGACGTGTCTTCAGGAGGTGCTGGCAAGGAAGCAACATCAACTGCACGAGATGGAGCGGAGGGAGGAGAAGGACAGAGAGCTTTCGGTGGGGGGGGGGGATAAGTTCATAAAAGGGGAATGGCAGGAAAGAGCGATTTTACGCGAGGCGTTGGGAATGGCGCTGGTACGGGCGGAGAGGACGTTGAAGAAGGACAAGCTACAGCAGCAGCAGCTGCAGTGCGATGGATCGGCAAGAGGCAGCTGCGAGAACGTCTCTTTACCTCTTGTGTCGCTGCGGCGACAGAAGGCATGGGGCGATATCAACAGTATTGGCGATGCTCTACCGATTTCCTCTTTCTTGATGGAGGAGGAGGAGGAGGTGGAGGAAGGGGAGGCGAACTGGGGAAATCAAACATGCATTGAGGAGGAGGAAGATGCGGAGCTGGAAGCGCTAGAGCATATGCGAGGGGAAATTTTCTTGTTAGAGCATCGCATCAAGTTTCGCTTTCGGCATGAGTCGGGGGAGGGGGTCATGTCCACGCCGTAATTAGTTTAAAAGGGGATTGAAGAAATGTAGATAGGGAGCCTCTGTAAAGAGGGAAATTCCTGAAGTGCGACGGAGGGAAAATGACTGCCTGTGGATGTGTCTGAGAGTAGCGACATACGAAAAGGGGTACTCGGCTCGGGAGAGAAACGTGGCAGAAGAACATTTTATAATCAAAGTAATACAGAAATGCGTGTGTTCGTTCACGTCGATGTGTAAAAGAAGAAAAGTAAAGCATTTCATACAAAATGCGATTGATCTTTGGAAGCGCACGTTTCCTTTACATCACGCTGCATTTTTCTCAGAAGGAGGTCCTTTCGCGCACTGGTGGAATGTTGGGACGTTGGGCACAGGGGGCGACGTGGCTGATTGCAGACGTCAATGTTGGCGTTGCTAGTACTGCGTCACTATCACGTTATGTACCTGGATTGCCTTGTACATGGCGTCAAGTGCGTTTGTTTCGTGTCTCAACGACTGCCCATTTCGTTTCATGCTGCGCGTGCGTGCGTAAGTACTGTTCTTGTCATCTGAGGCTGAATGCTTTCCTTCCTGCTCTCGCCGATTGCACTCATTGGCGCCATGCATGCCATCCGTAAGCAGCAAACTATGGATACGGGTGGCTCCTCATCACCTTTATGGCTGCCTAGTTGCCGACTACGGTGAGAAGGGAGACGAGTCTTAAAAAAACACATGGGCCCTGGTGTCATATTTGAACCGCGATTTGAAAAGGAGGGTGTTGGTTACATTCGGTGCCTCCTCGCCTGTTGGAAAAAAGAGCCTTAACTTTTGGGGCCACGGCAATGCTACACAGTCTACTTGATATCATCGTGAGGGGTTGAGTAGACGATGTATTTGTCTTACTTTGGCCTCTCCCCCCACCCCACTCCCCTTCCGAAGTGAGTTTTTGGCACTCTTCCTCGTTGTCGAGTGATGGGATGAGGAGTGAGGAACGTTGAGGCTTGCTCTGAATGGACATTGCTGGGATTCTGATTTCGACTGGCCAGACCTTTGCCGATTCTACCTCTGGCTTGTACATCTCTTGCCCGTCGTGTTATGTGCAATACCGTGCCTTGTTTAGCACTGGTATCTAGGCAGCGACCTTGACGGCTTGTTTGCTACAGTATTGTGACAGTGAGCGACGGAGGGAATCGCTGCAGCAGGCCTCACTTTCTCCTGTCCCATGGCCCCTGTCAAAATTACCAAGCCCTGTGTGGCACAGTGCGCTGAGCTGTCGGTATCCATACACTGCTCCGTTCTCTTCTGATCGCTCTCACATCACTCCCTGGCCCTGCTTTCCCCCACACGTGCAGGCTCACAAACTTCGACAGTTGCCGAGATAGTCGCTTGCTTCTCCCACCTCAAGTCCTTGACACAGGCACAACAACACACAGAGATCACGTACTAGATTGAACACCATGTCTTCTTTCGCGCACCCTGTTTTCGCCAGCAGCAGCAAGAGCGGCGGCAGCCGCCGCCATGGCAGCAATGTTCTTTTAGCGCCATGGGCCACGGCGTCAACAACAAGCTCCATCCCCATCAAAACAATTCCCCACCCATCATCTCCCCCTGAGTCACCCGTCCACAAGTCCAACACCACTCAGAAGGGGAATTCGCCCGCTGGCATTTCCTCCACCATCACCAAGCAATACAAGCACGCGCCTGCCCCCATGTTGCCGGGCCAAATGCCCGCAGCTGTGACGGGCGCCGGGCATCACCAAAAGCCCCCATCCAAGGTTGTACACATTGTGGGTTCCGCGGGTGACGAGCCGAAGCAAGGGGTGAAGCGACGTGTCATTATTGGTCACCGTTCTACTTGCAAGCGAATAAAGACCCTTGTGGCCGAGGTGGTCTATCCACACGGCCAAGCCATGCAGCCGCCTCCCCCCCCGCGGGAGTTGGAGGCTCCCCTCATCCTGGGCTTCGTGCCAGTGGGTAGTAGCAGTAGCAACGGCAGCAGTAGTAGCAATAGCAAAAATGCCAAGACCGCAAAGGCCATGAAGGCCATTGATAGCCAAGTCAAGGTCAGCAACCCGGCGGGAGGGACAGTTTCCTGTCCTTCCACGAGCAGCACAAGCACAACCAACACCAGCACCTGCACTTTCTCCTTGCGTTCCTCCAGCCTCGTCATGCCCCCCGAGCCCTCCAGTACTGGGCCTGGTAAGCGAAGGGGCTCCTTTCAACAGCAGGAACAGCAGTTTCCTCCACAGAAGCAGGTACCTGTTGTCCTGTCGGAGGAGATGCAGCAAGCAGCAGCGCGACTCTCCTCCATGCTCCTCTCAAAGAGCCTGCCAGGGATGGACCAACTCCTCACGTACGTGAGCTACTCCCAAGTTCAATGCCAAGAGCATTCGGGCCTCTTTACGCAGGCCATGGAGGCGTTAAAACACGAGCCGGCCCTCCGGAAGGACGTGTGTGATTTCGAGCAAGTATTTAACTGTGCAGGCCTGGCGTACGGACAACGTCCCTCCGCGGTATTTGCTGATTTGATAGACCCGAAGTTCCCCGTCGTAGAGACATATCATGAACATGCTTTTCTACGATTATTCGTACAATTTGTCGTGACACGACTGCAGATGCTTAGGGGACTGGTGGTGGAGGAGGGAGGGAAGGAGGGGAAGGAGGGAGGGAAGGAGGAAGTGGCAGTGCTGGATCTGTACTTGAAGATGTGGTGGCGACGGGCACGGGCGTATCTCTAGGGAGGGAAGTGGAAGGGAGCCAATGCCACCAATGCCGAGAAAGGAGGAGGCGAGAGGGCTTTGATAACGATGGCAACGAAAGACGGTAGAAGGCTTTTGGAGGGTGTGGGAGTATGTAAGGAAAGAAAAGGTGTTCTGTGTGTGCAGGGAGAGAGTTGGACAAGAGAATGAGAGTATCATTCGATGGATTCACAAATATATATACTTGTGTAGGAAAGGACAGCGTGCAGAGAATTGTATTCATGTTATTGGGCTGTGGGTAGAAGGGGGGAGAAAGAACTTCGGCACAGTCAGGCATGGGAGAGGGGGCTGTGAGGCTCAGGGTACAGAGAGGATACGGCGCACTGGTTTTGAAAGGATGCGAAGCAAGCTGCGACCGGTGAAAAGGATGACTAGACATTTGTGCCGATTCCTCCGTGTTGTACGCAAGGCGAGAGATGTGGACGCAGAAATTGTAGGGAGATTTGTATTCTATGCCAGTCTCGAATTTCTCATTCATAATTCTGGATATGGGTCGCCGATAGCATGGACTCCCGCCAACCGATTACGAGAGTGTCTGTGGCCAGGGATTGATGTATTATTCTTCCCCCCATCTCGTGTGTGTGGATGTGTGTGTGAGAGTGTTTGTGTTTGTACGTAATATCGACAGCCGACGATAGTGTGAGGATCGTTTCTTACACGACGAGAGATCAATAATAAGCATCAGAAAAGAGATATTCATTACGCTAATGGTATAAAGAAGACATGTATGTTATGTAGATTGATTCCTTCCATTTCTTTTTTGGTGGGGTGGTACGTAAGCGGCTCGGATCGGTGCTTTCGATGCTCCTCTCCTCCTGAAAGCTGATTAAGTTAGGGCATTTTGAAACGAAAATCGTTTATGTAATAAGTGGGCTTTAGACACGCTAAACAGGTGCTTATTCATCTTGAACATTTACGACGCCAAAGAGCATTAACTCTTAAACTTTGACACAATGAGGTTGAGCTTGCCAGCGCCGGCACCCTGCACCCCATACCTGCAATTGAAAGCGACTTCCATTGAAGGAGATCCAATTAGCTTACGCTGACAATAGCAATGCTGGCTGTTCTACATAAAGTCTTACTGTTGTCGCAAAAGGGACGACTCAAAAGCATGCATGGCAAACTTTCGGCACATACATTGCATTCCGGCGATCTCATTGAGTATCAGATACCATCACAACCTAACCATCTCAACAGGCGATGCCTCTTCACCGTCGTGGGGTCGGCACCGATAGTTTTCTTACAACCTTGCCCTCAGGATTGCAGAGGCTGCTTGGCTTTTTCACCTCCCGGGTCATTCCCATATTCGTCACGTCGTTCAACGCCCTTTTGACCGTGTGGCGCATGGCTTTACAGTGGCTGAACGGCTACATCCTGTACATGGAGTATGGAGGAAGGCCTGCAAACGATTTCTATCACAAGGCAGTTTTGATTGGGGATGGGTTGGCGCAGGGCTTTGGGGCATGGGTCTCGTTCGCATGTGCATCGGGCCCGATGCGATACTTGAATGAAGGCGCCGCGCTTAATCCGGCAATTAAGATGGACTGGGTATTTTTTGAGAGAGGCGCACGGCATAGCACCACGGACGATTGGCTGCCACCTGGTGCGAAGCAAGGGGAGGATGTGGGAGTCGGAAGCGAGGCGGAGGAAAAAGAGACACACAAGGACCTAGACGACTGCAGCAGACAAGGACTAAGACCATCTTCCTTTTCATTGTCATCATCATCGTCGTTGCTGCAGACTGTTCTGACAAGTCGTAGTGGGCGGGACGTTTGCTTGTTTATCGTCATGGTGGGCTTGCAGGATATTCTTCGTATCAAAGACCCTGACGCCCTCCTCGCCCTCGCCGCCGCCGCCGAAAAAGAAGAAACCTCCCGAGAAACGAATAAAGGCATGCACCAAATGTTTTCCAGCAGTAGCCCGGGTACCAATTCCACTCCACAAGAAGCAGCAGCAGAAGAGCCGTTTTGTCAGACAGTCCTAAATCTCCGTTGCATTGTCCTCCACCTCCTCTCCCTCCCCCACGCACCCCACGTATGCCTCTGCACCCTGCCCACTGTCGGCGCCCCCTCCTCCATCCGCGCCCGTGCCATTAAAGGCGTCAATGCCCAAATCGTCCGCATGGTCCGCAACCTGCCTCCTGCTGCAACACAAACACACCAAGGGGAACAGCAGCAACAGAAGCAGCAACAGCAGCAACAACAAAAGCCGCGTGTGACTCTTGTCGAGTTGAGCCAACGCCGGGTCTCTCGCGCGGAAGGACGAGCATTTGATGGCGTGCATTTAACGTCCTCGGGATATAAGAGCTTGTCTGCTGCGATCTTAGATGAGTTGGCGCCCGCGATGGTGAGGCATGAGTGGTCCATCCTCCAGGAGTACGTGTCGGGAAGGAAGACGAGAATGAGGGCGGGTGGGAGGAAGGGGTGGTTTGGTAGGGGCTGGATGGGGGAAGGAGGGAAGGAGAGAAATGGTGGGAGGAAGGGGTGGTTTGGTAGGGGCTGGATGGGGGGAGGAGGGAAGGAAAAGACACGGTAGGGGTGAGAGGTTGAGTTGACGGGGCCCCCGGCAACAATTTGGGAGAAAGAGGTGGAAGAAGGGGGGGGTCGGAGGAGGGAGGGCGGTCAGAAGGAAGAGGAAAGGCGAAGCTGTAGGGAAGCGTATGTATGTTATAGGAGAGGGAGAGGAGTCGAAGCGATGAGGAAACGCATCGAGAAAGATTGTGAAGGGAAAGGTAAAATTATAAAAAGAAGGCACGAATCAAGCAAGTCAAAGTAAACTCTTGTTGCGTACATCCGGGTAGGTCGAGAGCGTGGTACTGGCCAGCCACAGCTACCCCGCATGACCTTGCGCATAATACGCCCATGACTAGCGTAGAAAACTACCCGACCTCCAATTTCCAACGAGCCTTCTTTTCTCCCCCCCACCCCCATTCTGCTCATGTCTATGGTTTTTAATATTGAGACGTTGATTTATTCCGTCTTTTTGTCTTCTTCCGTCCTGTTGACTTTCCCATTTCTTTTCTCCTCCTTACTTTCTACTTTCCCAGGCCTATGAACTTAATTATAAACAAATTACTGGGCGTGACCTCCTCCCTCCATCCCTCCCTCCTATCCCTCGCTTCACATCCACCCACCCCCCGACGACGAAGGCGGGTAGCCCCTTGGCGGCGGCTGCTGCTGCTGCTGATGAGGAGGAGGAGGAGGAGTCCCAGACATTGGCCGCTTTTGAGGAGCAGCAGGGGGATGACTCCCAAAAGCATCGAAATCGAGTAAGTCTGCTTTCCCTCCTCCTCCTCCTCCTCCTCCTCCTCCCCCGCCTTGCGGTCTTTGCATGGACATTGACGGGGAGTGGCCGTTGTTGCTCATGGGCGCACTGACGTTTCGCTGGACTCCACCACCACCCGTCGGTGCCGTGGGAGCTTCGTGAAACAAACCGAAGGGGTCACTGTCGGGAGGGGTCGGCAAGTGTCGGCTGCTGCTACTGCTGCCGCCTGTAGGCGGTGTGGCCCTCGAGACAGGCGACGCGGCAGATTGCGTGGTTGGTGAGGAGGAGGTCCCAGAGTTGGAATGTGAGGAAGACGAAGAGGAAGTGGAGGAAGAAGAGGGGAAGACTGTTCTCCCCGCGGCGGTAGGCTTAGCTGAAACATCCATACTCAATCTCGAGACTTTGGCGAGGATGGTGCCATCACACACAGGGATCTCCGCGGTGTCTTCCGTAATGTCAAACCAAACGGGTTTGTTATCTGGGGTGCCCTCCAAACGCTTCTTGAATCGGAAATGGTACGCGCCCGGTAGAGGGAAGTTCTGGCGGACATCGCGGAGCGTGGGGGGGTTGCGGGCAGAAGGTGGTAGATGGAAGATGTTGGGGTGGGTCGCGTCGTCCCCGTCGCCCGGGATGTAGTACCGGATCATGGCTGGCTTCTATCCGAGCGTGAAGGTGCTCTCGAAGGCCTGATTGAGTGTGAATGTCGCTGTGGTCGTGGCAGTGTGGTGATATCGTGCTGTGGGACGGGGGTATTATGATAGATGTGGGCTTGTGGACTGAAGGAGACGGTAAATGGGAAAGAAGAGGGGGGAAGCGGCCGAAGGCAAGGGCGACAGCCTGTCCTTGTGGAGGTGGGGACACGGGGTATGAGCGAGTGTGGTGTGTGAGCGTGGGGTATACATGGACAGGGGGACTTCCGGGAGCCGTACCCGTTGCGTTTAAAAAAGTCGCGGCGAGTTTAAGCGAACTTCTTGAAGAGACGAAACACTCCAACATCTCCCCGGTCCACCATCACGCTAACGACGCACGCACTCACACCACACATTTGGATACCGCCCAGCTCGCAGAGGAAGACATAGGATCTCTGGCCTCAATCCTGCCAGCAGGTATGCCTTCAATAATACCGCTACTCCTCCTCCACGCCGGCCTCCTGACCCTCGCCTTCCAGCCCTCGTACCACCGCCACCGCCAGCAGCGGCGTCCCCCATTTATCACTCTTTCGGCCTCGACAAGTGATAAGCCCTTGGTTGCCGAAGGCATTGACATCCAATGCCCTCCCCCCGGCATTCCTACCCCTCTGGCACAAGGCTGTCTGTTGGTAGCTAAGCCCTGGGAGTACAATCACTTTACGAGCAAAAGCTGCCTTTTCCTGTACAAGTATGACCCCGAAACCGGCTCGCGCGGTGTTGTATTAGAGAGGCCCACGGCGTTTACGCTTTCCGAGTTGGCCCCGCCGTTCTCTTCGTCCGTTTTTTCGAATCATACTGTGTTTTTGGGAGGGGAGCAAGGGGGGGACATGGCGGTATTGCTGCACCCGTATGGACAGATTCCAGGGGCGCGGTCGGTGGGTGGAGGTCTATTTTATGGAGGGCTGAAAGGGGCCGAGGCGATGCTGAAGGAGCAGGAAGGTGAGTTTGTGTTAGGGGTGGTTTACTCTTTTAACAATTCGTCTCCGATACTCCTTCCTAGTCCCCTCCCTTCCTCCCCCCCCCCTCCCTCCTTCCCTCCCTTCTTCCTTTCCCCCATTCCTCCATCCCCCCTCCACCCACCAGATGGAACTGCCGACCACGGATTAGACCCCAATAGATTCAAATGGTGGTTTAATTACATGTCCTGGGGCCCGGGGCAACTTGAAGAACAAATCGCTAATGGGAGCTGGGACGTGATGGAGGGAGGGAAGGAGGGAGGGGAGGGTGTGGCGGGGGCGGTATTGAGACAGGGGATAGCGTTGGAGAGAGAATTGTGGAAGACCTTGAGGAGGCATTACTTGCCGAGAGAAACGGGATACGATGAGAATGGAGAGGAGGAGTAAGAAGGAAGGGGGAGAGAGGGAGGGATGGAGGGAGGGAGGGAAGAGTAGTCAACGTCCAGTTCATGGTGAACCCGATCCAGAATGCGGGAACTCGCCAAGATTGTACAATAATCAGTTTGGTAATTTCTCTGAGGGAAAGCCTGAGCGAGGCTGAGAGTATATGCCTATTTGTTGCCCTTCCCCCTCACACCCGCCGCTCTACTTCTATTTCTTTTTCTTCTATTTCTTTTTTTTCTTTTTCTTTTTCTTCTTCTTCTTCTTCTTCTTCTTCTTCTTCTTCTTCTGTGCATGTATGGGCTGGTTCGCTGGTGCTTCATTTGAATAATTAGATTAGTTGTTTGTTTTCGAATAGATCGGCCGAAGAAGGCCCTGGGGGAGGAAGGGACCAGACCCATCGCGTCGCCCGGACTGATGGTGAAGGCGTTTCGGGAGGCCATGAGGTTACTACACAACGCAGGAAGCGGCGCTAGCTGCCTTGGGGCAGTTCCGGAAGACACCTACGACCAGCTACAAGCAACTACCGACGAATACCTCATGGATCGGGCGGTCTACTTGGATGTAACCCTATGATGGTACTGCTCCAACAGCTGCTCATTAGATAGCTGGTCCGGGGTTGATAAATAAACTGTATTTAACTTAGTGACTATAATGGTAATGGTCCTGCTCCAACAGCTGCTCATTAGATAGCTGGTCCGG
>Ga0160419_100636_pt1 | contig 20449 bp, 23 predicted proteins | sample CelAP2metagpilot_2_FD_108196 | JGI IMG/M metagenome (GOLD analysis project Ga0160419, IMG submission 108196) | Phycosphere-associated microbial communities from Cellana algal ponds in Kailua-Kona, Hawaii, USA - Cellana AP2-4-25 metagenome pilot ... | reverse complement strand
TAGTCGAGAGTGTTTGTCGTGTGAGGGGGGGGGGAGAGGAAGAAGAGGGGGAGAAGAAAATGGAGAGATGAGTGGGAGGAGGGGGGGGGGGGAGGAGGAGAGAGAGGAGGGGAGGGAGGAGAAGAAGAGGAAAGTCGGGGCTGAGAAGCCGCAGCAGCAGCCGCAGCAAGTGGAACATGAGGAATGTGAGCAGGAGCAGGAGCAGGAGCAGGAGCAGGAGCAGGAGGAGGGGGAAGGAGGGAGGGAGGGAGGGAGGGAGGGAGGGACGCCGGCGTCAGCAATAGCGGACTTGGGGTGGCTGAAAGGGAAGGGAGAGGGACGGGAGGAGGAATTGATGGTGGGCATGTCCTTCGGGAAAGAGGACGGAGAGAAGGAGGAGAGAGGCGAGTCAGCTGCTGTTGCTGCTGCTAATGCTGCTTATGCTGCTCGTCAGCTTCGGGGGGGGGCTGAGAAGACGGCTTTCTATGAGGGAAGGGAGGGCGGGGGCGTAGGAGAAGGAGAAGAAGGAGGAGGAAGAGGAGGAGAAGGAGAAGGAGGGGGAGGAAGAGAAGAAAATGGCGAACAGCGGGGAATGCTTCCAACTTGAAGACATTTCCTTGTGCTGCGTGAGAAAGGAGGGACGACGAAGGAGGAAGGGAGGGAGGGAGGGAGGGAGGGGACGAGGGTCACATTCCTCCAGACACAACCTTCTCACAACGACAATTAAAGTCAATATAGGGGTGGCGATGTCTGCGTGTTGATACTTATACATATACATGGACATTCTGTAATACATAAATGAATCAATGACTTTTTATGTGCATAGATATGGCAAATTCATGACTGTGGGAGAGTGATTGAAATACACCTTTCTTAAAGAGAGGGAAATTGTAGGTAACTGTGTGATTGCTGTCGCTGTGTGTCTTTGTCTGTGTCTGTGGGCGTACATCGAATCGCATTCACCGGTAAAGGAGAAAGCAAGTTTTAGTAGTAGGGCACTAACAACAGCAATAAGAATAAAAAGCAAATAAACGTAATGCCTCTATACGTGAGGTTCCACAACATCATCAACCTACCAACCTCTGCTCATCCTCCTCTTTTCTTCCTTCCCTCGCTCCCTCCCCTCCAATCTCACTCCCCCAGATGGTGCCCGCGGCGTCTTCCTCCTCCTTCTCCTACTACTACTACTTCTGCTCCTTCTCCTCTTCTTCACACCGCCGCACTAGCCCTGTCCGACTCCCCTTCCTCATCCCACCCCTCCTCTTCCTCACCATCGCACACCACTCCACCTGCTCCGCCTTCGCCTCCCCCTCCTCCACCACGACCCCCTCCTCTACTTCCTCGCTCTCCTCCTCTTCCTTTTCCTCCTCCTCCTTCTTTACTCGCCTCTTCTCCCCCCCTCCTCCTCCCCTCTTCGCAGGCGTGGATCCTTCCTCCCCCATCCCCTTCTCCTCTCGTCAAATGTCCGCTGCGAGAGCCATCGAAGCCGAGAGACCATCGACTGACCGTCTCTTCCACGACAATTTATCCCAGCATTTCGCGGGAAAAGAGGCCATGCAGCAAGCTCGGGAGAGGATGAGGGGAGGAGGGGGGGGAGGGATGGGAGGGAGTCAAGGGGTGGGGAGGAAGATAGCTGTCAGAACACGATATTTCGATGATTTTTTACAGGACTGCTGTCTTACCCAGGGGATATCGGAGAAGGGGAGCAGGGGTGATGGACCAGCGTGGTTGTCGTTGCTTTTCAGACCGTGGCGGTGGGTGATGAGAGGGATAGGCGGAGGAAGGGGGAGGAAGGGAGTGATTGACCAAGTTCTCATTTTGGGGAGTGGGATGGATACGCGGGCGTGGCGACTGCCTTTGCCCGACGTGACTATCATAGAGGTTGATGTTGCCGCGGTTCTTCAGGCCAAAGAGCAGGTTCTACGCCTCGTGGAGAAAGAGGAAAAGCAGCAGCAACAGCAGCAGCAGCAGAACGGGACCTCCCCCGCTTCCTCCATCACCCAACTCACCGTCAAGAAGCGCCTCATCATCCCTGCTGACTTTTCCTCCTCCTCCTCCTCCTCCTCCTCCTCTTTCATCCCCACCACCACCACTACAACCACTCCCTCAACCTCTTCCTCTCCCCCTCCCTCCTGGTCTGCGCAAGTCCAGATGGTGTTATCCTCCACCTCCCGTCCCCTTGCCATCATCCTCGAAGGCCTGCTTATGTACCTGTCTGAGGAGGAAGTGATAAAGGTTGTCAGGGAGGCAGGGCGATTGGCCGCAGCCAAAGGGAGTCGTATCGGGTTTAGCTTGGTGGACAGACAAAGCGTGAGAGACGCGCAGAGATCGAACTCGCCTTTGAGAAGAACGTGGCTGTGGGGTTGCGATGAAGACGAAGCAGCCGAATTTTTTGCAAGGACACTGTCGTCCTCGTCAGAGCAAGGAGGGAGGACGTGGAAAGTGACGCATGTGACGAGGGTTGGGAAGAAGGGGGGTTATCCGAAAGGAGCCAATTATGGGTGTTGGAAAGATGGAGGGAAAGGTGGGGGGAAAGGAAAGAGAAAGGGAAAAACATTGTATGTGCTAGCGGAGCGGGTGAGGTGAGAGATATACAATGAAATAGGAAAAGGAGGAAGACGAGGAGGAGGAGGAGGGGAACAATAAAAGAAGCCCATCAAGGGATCGAGGAAACTTCAAGCAGTAATTGTATATACGAGTTAATAATGCGAATCAATAACCAAACTTTTTTGTGCCATAATAAAACTTTATGTTTAGTTGTTGTTTACTCTTTATTCACACTCCCTCTTCTTCTTCCTTCTTCCTCTTCTTCCTTCCCTCCACCTCCCTCAGCCTCCATCCCACCGCCGCCCTCCTCATCCTCCCCACTTGCCCCCCCCAGTCATCGTCCGCCGCCTCCCCAACCATCATCCGATACTGGATCTCCTCCTCCTCCATCCCTTCCGCCAATTCCAACATCGTCGTACACACAGTCGTAAAGTAATTCGGATCAGTCTTATCAGGCCTCAGCATCTTATAAGTCCAAAAGCCTGTCTCGACACTGAACCCAAGCTCGGCGATCCGACAATGGGCAGCGGACATATCAGCGCGTAAGCGCATCAGATCGAGCGGTTCCAACCGAATCTGTCGCGTTAGATCGAGCGAACCCGCGGCGCCTGCCCCGCACACAACCCGGTAAGGCGTGGGGGTAATCGCAAAATCAATCGTGACCGTATCCATCCACTTCCACTTGAAGAATGACGTGTCTGTGCTGCACTGATAAGGTTTGTCAGGCTGGAATACAATGCCGTCGGTCTTGTGGTAGTATCTACTCAAGCAATCCCTAACCGGCCAGACCCTCTCTGCCTCGCCGTCCTCCTCCTCCACCTCCTCCTTCCCCGCTGCTTCCTTCTTAGGCCCCAATCCCAAGTAAGCCAGATAAGAGGTAATACATCCTTCATCTCGATACACTCTATGTCCCTCCTCCTCCTTCACCCTCTCAAACAACTTGCCAATGTCCATCCGTCTGTAAAACTTCTTGCCCACCACCGGTAAATGCTTCCCGGGCACCAACATCCCCCCCGCCTTCCCCTGTTCGTAGACTGGCAAAACTTTCGCGTGAATAGCCTTCAATCTCTGCGAGAAAGGCAAGCCTACCATCGGCTCAGCTCCCCAGAACAGACAGTCAAACACCAAAAACACATAACTGGACGTTAGGCAGTTGTATACCAGTTCGCCATCTAGCACAGTTCCTGCTGGGAGCGCCTGCCCAAGTCCATCTGCGCCTGGAAATGTAAATATAGCCATTGAACGATCCATGAGATAGGAGGAAGCTTGATTGTTGTTAATGCCTCCGAGCACAAAGAGAAGGTAGCGGACACCATCTGTTTTCTCCGCGAGCCAGTATCCGCCCGATTGGACGGTCGCAACGTCTTTCCGACACAAATTCACAGGCATCGTGCCCGGGAACTTCATGTGCCTTCCTCCCCCCCCTCCTCCCCCTGCCGCCTGCAATACAGCCCCACATCGTTGTCGCAACGCCTCTTGCACTGGTGCACCCCCTGCAGCCCCCCCTACACCCCGATCCATCATCAATGGCACCAACACGTTTCCCGGACTCGCCTTCTCCAGAGGATTCAACCTCTTCAACGTGTCCAACAACCGACTCGCTAGTCGGCTCGTCTCCTTATCCGCTTCTTCTCCTCCCTTTTCCAGCCACCCCGCCAAAACCTCCGCCTCCAACTCCATCTCCACCTCCGTCGATTCCTCATCCAGTCCTCGCCCCCTTCCTCCTCCTCCATCCCCCTCCAATGTTGTGACGCACGTAAAGTCTAGAGACCAAGGTCCCAGTGTGCTGTTTCCCAACAAATCTTTAAAGCTCGTTCGAATCTTGGCCCGGCGCGATTCCCACCCTTTCATGATCCCTTGCACCCCTTCCTCCTCGTTCTCCACTGCCACGGTCAATCTCAAGTCATATGAAGCCGCCGGCAAGGCAACATTGATATCTAATATTTTTCGCTTACTCTCTAGCATCCCTGATCCTGGATTTTGCGCTGGGCACCGAAGCCGCCGCTTGTCGGCGTACGTATAGACGATTTCATGGAGATGACTCGCTTCCACCGTTTTCCCTTCCCCTCCTCCCAAGCCCGCCACACACGCCTTCATTTGCTCAAACGCCCCGCGTGTGACCCCAGAGAAGAACCGGGTCGGTGGCCCTCCTTGGCCTTCAGGCCCTAGCTCAATCACCCCCACCCCCGGAAAGGCTGGAAAGACCCTCTCATCCTCTGCTGCGCCCTGATGGCAAAAAATGCCCAGGCGTGCCTCGATTTCCACCTTGGGCCACACAGTTGCTGGAAGCTCCGCCAAGATCATGGTGCGGACCTTGTCGAGCGTACGGGCCAGGAAGGTGAAGGGCTCTTCCCCTGTTGCGCCTCGGGCGGCAGAGGCCTGCATGTGCTGCTGCTGTTGCTGTTGCTGGGGAAGCGGGGTGGGTTCCTTCTCTAGGGCGGCCGTGTGTGATTGCATAGACGCCATCGTTTGGGCCAAAGAAAAGCCACTCATTCTGACTGTGGTATAACCAAGAGTCGCTGTGCGGTGAATTATGGTGATGTGAAGTGGGAGTTGGAAGGGTCAGTAGCTGATGAAGGAGGCGTTGGGGCAGCAGCAGCCTTCGTTGGCGCTGTGGGTTAAGTTCTACTACAAAAGCGAAGGGTACAACGACGTACATTCATTACACCCACACCACCCTAACATGATTTCGTGACGATTCCCTGGCCATAACCACAGGGTCGCAAGGCAACTAATTTTTGGTCAACAAAAAACCCGGCAAAGGCAAGCCACCACTGAAGGCAGCATCATGAGTGCCTCCTCACTGGCCCCGCCTGACACCACCACCACCTTGCAGAAGGAGGAACAGCAGCCGCACCTGCAGGGTAAACCTTTGGTGCTTGAGGACTTAGGCAAGACGGTGGACGAAGACAACAATGGTAGGTGTGTGAGTTGTTTGATGGTTGGGCATCACTAGGTGGGGAGGTCCCAACGTCCCCTCCTGACTCGTGGCTCTCTAACTACGCCCGCCCTTACTCCCTCCATCCTTTCCACGGCTGGCATCCTTTCTACATTTACCGCACAAACAGCGTGAGATTTTCCACTTGAACTCACATCCCTCCCCTACCCTCCCTATCATTTTTCTTCCCCCCCTCGCTGTAGGCATCATGGAAGTGCCCCACAGCCTGTGCATGGCTTGCGGAGAGTCGGGAACGACGAGGATGATATTGACAAAGATTCCGTTTTTCCGCGAAGTGATTGTGTCGTCGTTTGAATGTGATTCATGCGGGTGGTGTAATAACGAGGTGCAGTTTGGAGGGGAGCTGAGGGAGCAAGGGTGTCGGTTCGAGTTGAAGGTAGGAATTTTGAGAGGAAGAGAGGGGGGAAGGGGAAAGGGACAGGGAAGTTAAGAGAAAAGAAGTGTTAGTGTGGGAAATCATGGCCTCAATACTTTGACATGCATGCTCACAGGTGACCGAGCCCGCAGATCTCAACCGACAGGTACGCCCTCCACCTCCCTCCCTCCCTCTCTCCCTCCCTCCCTCCCTCCCGCAACCTCCTTCTCATTTTTCTACCCGTCCTCGCTCCCCTCCTTAGGTCATCAAGAGCGACTCCGGCAAGATTTTAATTCCGGAAGTGGAGCTGGAGATTCCATCCAAGACGCAGAGGGGGAGTGTCAATACAATCGGTGAGGAGGGAGGGAGAGGGAGGAAGGGAGGTAGTCTAAGTCAAAGAGGAAGAGATGCATTAGTGTTGTTTTTTCTCTTAACCTTTGCATGACCTATGTAGTTGATCTTACACTCTCTCCTCCCACCCATTGCACGCTCGGTTTCCCTCCTTCCCTTCCTCCCTCCCTCCTTTCCTTCCTTCCTCCCTCCTTTCCTTCCAGAGGGTGTGCTGCAAGCGACCATTGACGGCCTCCAAGCGGAACAGCCCCACCGACGTGAACACCAGCCGGAAGTCGCAGCAAAGGTAACTTGAAGGGGGGGGGGAGGGCAGGAGGGAGGAACGGCGGAGAGAGGATGTTCAACGAGAGGGTGCCCTCGGAACACATTAATCACTCTGATGCAAGACTGATGTAGACACCTCTCTTCTCCCCTTCCTCCCTTTGACGATCACTTAATTCAAAGGTGGATGAGTACATCCAACGCCTGGCCCTTACCATGGCAGGGGACAAGAGCACCCTCCCCTTCACCTTCATTCTCGACGACCCAGCCGGGAACAGCTACGTGGAGAATCCGAAAGCGCCTTCGCTGGATCCGCGTCTCAGGGTTACTTTTTACGACCGGACTCCGACTCAGGTAGGTAGGTAGGGACGGAGGGAGGGAAGGGGGGGTGGGCGGCTTGTGTTGGCGCGATCCCTCATATCTCTTTGTTTCCCCTCTTCCCCCTTCAGGACATGGAAATCGGCTTGCAGCCCACACAGGAGTCAAGAGCAGAGGGTCGGGTTGATGATTCTCGTCCCGAGCACAAGGGACGGGCCCCCAAAGCCTTTGAAGGCATTGATCGCCTGCTAGCAGTGGGGAGGAAGGGGGGCGCGGAGACGAAGGAGGAAGAGGAGAAGGAGGAGGCGAAGACAGGGGAGGAGGAGGGAACGGAGCACCTGGGGAGAAAGGAGGCCATAGTCTTCCAGCAGGTGAGTGGGTGGGGAGTGGCAAGGCAGCGGACACCAGCAATTTGTAGATAGACATAAATTAGAAGATACTAAGGATAGGCAAATATCAATGATGTAGAGATATTAAGGATAAATAAAGAGTAATAAGGGGAAGATTCGCGCACTTTCTCTTTTCTTTCCCCTTACACTAGGATGTCACACGCTTCTTCTTTTCTTCTTCCCTCCCTCTAGGCCTGCCCCAACTGCCACCGGATGGGAGAAGCCGTTAACTGCGTAACGGACATTCCTTACTTTAAGGAGGTGCTCATCATGGCGTTCACCTGCTCTGAATGCGGCTATAGAAACAATGAGATCAAGGTACATATTTGCGTGTCTCATCTCCCTTCTTCGCTTTTTCCATTGCTCGCTTCCTCTCTTCCTCCTCTATCCCACCTTTGATTCGAAGCGATACTTATCGCTGCCCTATTTCATCCTCCCCCTCCCTATTCCTTCCCAGGGCGGTGGCGCCATCCCTCCCCACGGGACTCTAGTTCGTCTGCGCGTTGAGAGCAAGGACGACTTTTCCCGTGACGTTTTGAAGAGCGACACGGCCGGCGTTCGAATTCCCGAGATCGACTTGGAGGTTACGCAGGTACCAGGTTTTGCCGTCCCTCCATCCCTCCCTCCTCATCAATTGCCCCTTCTATTCCCTTGTTTTGGATGTTGAGTCTCTCTCTTTGCCTCTTTTCTCCTACTTGCCTCCCACAGGGCTCTCTCGGCGGATTCTTCACTTCCGTGGAAGGGCTCTTGGACAAGCTCCGACAGCACTTGAAGGAAGGCAATCCCTTCGGCACGGGCGACTCCGCCACCAAACACCATGCAGGGGAGGATGAAGGGGAGGAGGGAGGAAAGGAGCCGACGGAGACGGAAAAGGAGGATGGATCACTCCAGAAACGGTAAGGGATTCGAGAAAGATGAGGGAGGGGGGGGAATGAAAGGGTTCAAAAGTCAAAGACTTTCTCGTGGGCGCTCCGAAAGGCACTGCGGCGACTAAGGCACTGCGACGACTATATCCACTTTTTGATGACCCTCTCCTTTGCCTCCCTCCCTCCCTTTTCAGCTTCCGTGATTTTATGGGCCACCTGGACGACTTTGCGGAAGGCCGTCAGTTCCCCTTTACTCTAGAATTGCACGATCCGTTAGGGAATAGCTTTATCTCTTTCCAAGGCACCAGGTAGAGAAGAAGGGAAGGACGGGAGGAGTGAATGAGTGGACGATGCTACTAGATTTTCAGTCACGGGCGACGTAGTGTCTGTCTCTGTCTATCGATTTCCTTATTCTTTCTTTTCATTTGTTTCCGGTAGCCCCGAGGCGGACGCCCGCCTGACCACCGAGCCGTATACTCGCTCTTGGGACGACGACGAACACCTCGGCCTGCATGACATGGCGGTAGGTGCTTGTGGGAACATGCCACCTCTCTATCCCTCCGTTTTGCTGCCCTGTGATTTCTTCCTTTCTGGCAGATGTAGGAGCAGTGGTCGATAGTTGTTGCCTATACACCTTCTCGCCCTCGCACCTCTTACCTTTCTAGTTCTTTTCACCCTCGCTTTTCAATCTCCGAACCTGCGTCCTCAATAGACGGAGGACTACGAGACAGGTTACGAAGGAAGTGGTGGCACAGGCGCCTTGCAGAGCACGCTGCAGACACGCCCGCACGTGCATGGGGGGGATCACCCCACGCAGTTTACCCGGGGGTGTGAAGATGGGCCGAAGGAGCAACAGCAGTAGTAGCAGCAGCAGCAGCAGCAGCAGCAGCAGCAGCTTGAGAGGTGAAAGGTGGTCGGTAAGAAAAGGAAGAGAGGGAGGGGGTTCTTCTACAAGTAAAAGGAATGAAAGCAGAGGCCAAAGTCCGGCAATCATTCCATGAAGAAAGGGAAAAGATCGATTAAAAATAAAAAGAAGAGGAAAAACGTTACTTCCGATTAACTGATACGTTTTTGCCATTGCTTTTCTTCCTACCAAGTCACTTTGGTTATTTTTTCTGAGGAGTGGAGGGAAAAGTTGGCAGAGATCGTGCTACAGCAAACAGGCATCGTCAGGACGCATGACGTTCGCTGCTAAAGACCACTTAAAGTAGAACATTAGTATACACCTGTGATGCGCGACAGGAAGAAGAGAAGAATAGAGACACTCTTCTTGGATGTGTGACGAAAGTCTATCCGGCCGTTGCGCTCTGGCGCTATAGGCTGGAATGTCTGTTGTCTTCACTTACGCGTTAGGAGAGATCGATGCGCAATTTGCAAGCCAGATGGGACAAACCGTACATAACCCCTTGCTCTTCCTTGCTCTGTAGTGTACAAGATGATGGAGCGTAGACTTCGATAACGTAGGTCCTGAAGTGGAGGGATTGGTTGGGGATCGACTTCGGTCGTCGGGCTTGTAGTTCCGTTTTATTTCATATAGCGACCCGGTATTTTTTTAATAGTAGGCTCCTCCATAGATAGCCGCGTTAATGGCGTGTTTCAAGTCACCAGTACATTGACTTGAGTCGTGGGCGTACGATCTGTACGTTCTTTTTTGGGCCTGTGCATGGAGAGGCTGTGTGTTGTACACACTTCTTTTTTCAAAAAGTTCTCTTCGTCTAGACCTTCGAAATTTTGAGAAGCTCAACCATGGCCAATATCTATCGAACAAAAAGATCAAATTGATGTAATAATGTATATATAAAAACAGCAATAATATTTTTCCTCAAGTCGAGTCACGTGTCTGCACACAAGCGCCGCTCTCAATCCTCGGAGAGGACTACATAAAATAGGGCTCTCGGAGAGATCAAAGAAGGGCCGGATAAGCTTTCCTAAAATTTGTCCCGAGTAGTCAGTTACAACCATACTGTCACGCATACGTGATGTAATTATTTGGAACGCCTTCAAGATGGTGGCAGTGGGACCATCTTCTGTCTAGAACACGCAGCCCTTCAGTCCATTCTTCCGCCCTGTATCTTACCTCGGCCTGGAAAAGGAGTCCGGTGCGGCAGCTGGAGTTTCCACTATCCCTGTCGCTGGATGTTGTATGGGAATGCCGCCGGATGGTGGTGGCGCAGGCATTATGGCTTAAGGACCCGAGGGAGATGTCAAGGCTTCAGTAGGTGAGCAAACATTCTCGGGATGGCGTCCCGCATTGTTGTATTTTTTATTATTGTAACGCCATAACTATTTTCCTTCGACAATCCCATCACCAGGAGATCCTATCAAGATTTTCTGATGATGGGATTGTCGAAAAAATCGACCAGCTGCTGAAGCAGCGCATGGCGGGAGGAAAGCCGTGCGAGGCGCTATGGGGCTAAGTTTCTTGTGTCTTGTTAAGATTTGCTGGTAATAAAATTGTCTACGTTAACAAACTGTACGCGTAGCAAAAACAATATCACGAATACACCTGCTCATCCACTAAAGCCTAGACATCCTACTCATATCCCACAGTCATATTGCTCTCATCACCACTCTCAGCAGCAGCTGCTGCAGCGGCGACGGCAGCACCAACCTTCCAAAAAACTCCAGCAGCAGCAACAGTGGGAATTACAGCTGCCTCGCGGGGCTCCTTTTCGAGCCGGAGCCCGAGGTAAGACATAGCACGGATGGAGTGACAGAGGGCCTGTTAATGCTTGTCAAAATATTGCCTTTATTATGAGGCATAGTTGTGTGCACGGGTGCGAATGAGCAAGCCAGTAATTTATCGAAGACGAGGAAGGCACGTCCATATAGTGATTTCTTAAACTCTTTCACGCCCCCTCTCCCCTTCTTCTCTTACCACACCCTCGCAAAGCCTTTGTATGTGTAGGTAATTATAGTGTAATCTCCTATCTGTGATACAAAACCGGTGTCTCCCAGCTGTGCTGCACCACATCCCTTTTTGTTTTCTAACATAAAGCTTCCTGTCCTAACCCTTTCGCCTTGGGCCGATCAGGTGGTCAAAGGAGAAAAAGAAGCGGGAGGAAGGTGAGCAGGAAGAGATAAAGGATCTCACGACGATCTTGCCCGTCCTTATTCGAGCCTCGCGCTGGCTGAGCCGGCGAGGACGAATAAGGATATGACACCAGGCAACACCCGCAGCAGTAGCAGAAGCAGCAGGAGGATAGCAGCCAGAGGAGGATCAGGAGGGGAAAAAGTAACAGGAAGAAAGCAGCATGGCAGCGCGTCATCTGCCCTTGACAGGGTCGCGCACTTTGCTCTTCCGTCCGCAGCGAGCCTGACTCTCCTCGACTCTCCTACCAGCCGCACAGTTTCTCACTGCTCTATCTCCCAGCCCTCTCTTTGTGAGGGCTTTAAGGAAGGGATGGAGAGAGCGAAGGAGAAAATGGTGATGACGGCGGAGAAGGACAGTATAAATGAGCATGTAGGGGTCAGTGATCAAAAGATGCGGCCTACTATCTCTCCCTTAACCATTCGAAAGCCTCCACCATTTCTCCGACAGAGAGGTAACAGTAGGGAGTTGGGGGAGGGAGAGGAAGGAGAATGGAACATTTCGGCGTCGTTTCTACTTATTTCAGAGTCGTTTCTGCTTATCTCCTCATTTCCATCCTCTCACCCCATTCTTTTCACAGGGGGAAGCTTTGATGCCATGCATGACCGTTTGTCGCCTCGCTCCTTCCCTTCTTTTCTCCTCCGCAGTCCTGATGACGACGGTCTGCTCAGGGAGGAGCACGGCGGCCGTCATCAGAAGCAGCCTTACCAGCAGCCCTGGTCGCACAATTGCTCGTTAGCTGCCGACTCTGAAGAGGAATAGTCCTATCAGGTCCCCCACCAGGTCACTTGGTGGTATATATTTATATACCATTTTGCTAAAAGCCCGTCATGAATCACCTTTCACAATTCGATTCGATAAGTGCTTTTCGGCGTGTCTATGTGTGTTAGTCCGAATGTTCGTGGATTCTACGTTCAATTATGAATTTCAATTGATGGAAAAGAAAAGAGAAGACAATGTCGAAAGGAGAAAGTAGGGAATGCGTGTCTGGGGTTGGTCGCAGTAATAATAGGAGAATCTCATTTTTTAAGAACGGTGGTCAGGGAGACCGATTAGATAGCCGAACGCACGCACAGAGGACCTTGAAGATTCAAAGAGGAGAAATGGGACGAGTGAGGGATCTTGATCATAAGAGGTGTTGTGAAGATTCGCTACATTAATATTATCTCTTATACAAGTTATCAGGAATATATGATTCTCTTTTTGATTGACTTTTTGACCAGTGGGCTGAAATGCCATGTCAGTCATGAATTGCACGTCGTAAGCGAAAGCAAGGTAATTCATCTCAATTTTATAGAGACTGATTGGAAGATTAACGACGCTGGACCGCTTAGGCGTAATATTCCTGTCATAGCTAGAGACGACTTTGTACCCACACTCATTATGTTGGGCTGCGTCGGCCGTTTGGATCGCAACGTACCCCGCAAAGTTGAGCGCATTCTGGCTGCCTATCACGAGCAAGAACAATGATGACCCATTACTCGCGATATCGAGCAATGTGGGCGTACGGAGTGTTGCGAATAGAGAGGGCAGTGATGTAATACAAAAAAGGCGCACAGAATTTTGTTTTTATTTCCTCTTTGGAAGAGGAAAGAACTAGAGTCTCATTCTTTAGTCCAGATATACGAATCGAGGGAGAGACAATAAGACATACAAATGGTTTCAGAATGCAGGTCCGTAGAGGTATGGAAAGGCGACAATACATACAAAGCAGATAGTTGGGGAAGCAATGACAAGGAAAATGATTTGGCAGAGTCATGACCATCGTTGCGCACAAGTTTGCCTTTTTAAATTTAAGTCATATTGGTTGCTTTCCCCTTTCCCTCTCTTCCTCTTTTCCTCCCTCCCTCCCTCTCTCCCCCCCTCCCTCCTTCCCTCAAATAAATCGCTCGGTGTCACCCCATGTGGCAGAAAAATTTGAGAGGTAACACCGACTCACAATGCAAACATTTGATTTATAAGAACCAAAACCATCCTCCTTCACTTCCTCCTTTGCTCCCTCCCTCCTTCCGTCACTCTCTACTACCTCAAAAAAACCTTACTAGGCGTCACCACCGCGTCTATAGGCAGGTCAAACGCGTCGAGAGGCACTGACTCAACAATCTGCTCGTCCAATGCTAAGCCTACCGTATAGGGCCTTTGACGACCTTCCCGCGCATGGCTTGCCTGGAGCCGGGAAAGGAAGCAGTCATAGTACCCTGCGAAGAGAGGGAGGGAGGGAAAAAGGGAGGGAAGGTTAAGAGACGACCGAACTTTATACTGAAGAATTATTGAGGGCATCTTTATGGATCAAGACTGTGACAAAGGTGTGATAGGACAGTGGGGGAGTGGAAAGAGGTAGGTAGGGAGAAATGGAGGGAGGGAGGAAGGAAGGAAGGAAGGGAGGGAGGGAAGGAGAAGGGAGGGATGGTTTGCTTGCCTTTGCCGTGCCCCAGCCGGTTGCAATTGGCATCGAAAGCTACGCCAGGTACAATAACCAAATCGAGGGGAGGGAGGGAGGGAAGGGGAGAGGGAGGGAGGACGGGCTCGGGGATGCCCCATTTGGAGAGGGGGAAGGATGCAATGTCTTGGGGGGAGGAGAGGGGGAGCATGACCATGTCGGCTGAGGCCGGACCGATGACCTATGTGCGTATGTAAAGGAGGGGGAAGAGGGGTTGGATGTTGCGGAACTTCATCAGGAAGACGAGTCTGTGAGGATTTGGGAGCTATCGCGAAACGAGACCTGCGCAGCCCGCCCTCCTCCCCCGCCACTTCAGGAGGGTGGCAGCCGCGTATTTTCTTTCCTTCCCTCTTCCCCCACCCCTATAACCCATCCTACCTTGGGGACGTACACCTTTTTCTTTCGCCTTGCCTCTCCGCCGGTGCTTGAGGCGTCTCCTTCCTGCTTCCCTCCCTCCATCAGTACCGTAAGCAATATCGGGAATGTCGGCACTTCCTTGCTCGGCATAGACAAATACAGACTCAAGCACTCACTACGCTTCACTGCCTCAAGCTCCAATAGTCGGGGAAAGAGGCGTTTTGCTTCTGCCGTGACATGTGTGTCGTCCAAGGCACGAAGACGGGCTGAGATGCACTTGCGGAGGGCGGCCTTTTCTGCCTTGATGGAGGGGTCAGGAGAGAAGGGGGAGGGGGAGGAAGGGTTGGCGGAAGACGCCATGATTCCAGAAGTGAATAGACGAGGATGCAGACGAAGCTGGGTGTAGTGTCGTGGACGTGGGGACGGTGAAGAGAGGGAGGACGAGGCGAGACGGACTACTTGGTCAGTGGGTGTGTGGCGGGGGTAGAGGACCGAGGAGCGGGGCAAGGTCTGCTGCGACGTGGAGAGCAAGATGGGGACGAAAAGGACCGGCACCCTCCTGGTCATGCAGGGGGTAGGAGGCGACGGAAAGTCGAAGCCTGTATGTAATTATGGGCATGTGCACGTGAGGTGTGGTGAGATAGATGCCTTGGCTACCGCCTCCCAACCTCCTGCCGATCTCGTTGTCCTCCGAGTCCCCGCACCTAACTCCCCAGCACGGCAGCAGACAGTTACGGAACACGGTCATCGGTCACCGTGTTACATGCGCAACACCACAATTGGCCCGTCTGTATAGCATGTTGACAACTGTACCGCAACTGATGAAAGCAACCGACACGGCAACGGCTGCTCCCTTCTTCATTTTCTCACGCACAACCCCGCCCTACCTTGCACTCCCAAACCGCATGCCCAACAGCCAGCAAGGGACATGCCGCCGCCATTACTACGCACTTGTCCTTTCTTCTCGTTATGATGACCATTCTTGCACCACGCGGCGTCACCTGGCCCTCCTCCTTCTCCTCCTCCCCCCACCCTTCCACACGCCTTGCCCACGACCCCCACCAAGACATTCCCTTACAGCACTTGCGTTGGTGCATCGCCGTGGTCAGACACACACCCTCCTTGTCACGCCTAGTGGATTCAATGCTGCTAGCGCAGTGCTATGCTCTCTTTGTTGGTGGTAGCAGTACCGGAAACGAGGGAGAGGAGGAGGAGGAGGAGGAGGAGGAGGAGCAGCAGCAGCAGGATGCGGTGGCTACAGCCAAAAATAGCGTAGACAATCTCTCTCAAATTCCTCGTCGCTTACACATTCTCTCCGCGCTGATCTTCTCCCGTCTCCTCTTACGAAAGAAGCCCTGGTTCCAACTGACTGACCTCAAGACACATTGTCCCGAGAGCCGATCAAGTGACTGGTTGTACTCTCACGCCTGCTTCATATACCACGACCTAGCACGGGCAGGATTAGTGCTGGAGGGATGGAGCGAGAAAGGAAAGGAGGACGAGGGGTTGGTGATGCTGGGAGGGACGGAGGAAATAAAGGAGGGTGAAGGGAGGGTGAAGGGTATAGATGAATATCTCATGCCTGCCCTGAGCACACTATTGAAAGCCGACTTGCTCGCACTGGCCAAAGCATTAGGCGTACCCCGTTCCTCCTCCTTCTCCTCCTTCTCCTCTTCCTCCTCTTCCTCCTCCTCCTCCTCCTCTTCTTCCTCCTCCTCCTCTTCCTCCTTCACCACCTCTTCCTCCTCCTCCTCTACCTCGTCCACCGCGCTAGTCTCGCTCGACAAACCCTCCCTCCTTCTCGCCCTACGCCGACGCATTATCTCCTTCCACTCCTCTCCCCCTCCCTCCTCCCGAATCTCTTCTACCCGCCCTTGTCCTCCTTCAGTCGAAGACGCTGTCCGCAGGGTCCTCTTGTCCAGGTGGCTCAGGCACGAACACGCAATCCCCCACAACCTCCTCCAGCCTAGAGGCAAGAAAGCCAAGGGAGGGAGGGAGGGCAGGCCTATTCAAGAAGAAAGGTCGGGAGGTGGAGGGGCGCCCCCAGTCCTTTTTCGCATTTGTCCTCAGATGCTGCGGTTTCTTCAGCGGCTGCTTCGATTGGTTGTAGGGGCAGGAGGAGCAGAGGTAGGCTCCTCCCTCCCTCCCTCCCTCCCTCCCTCCCTCCCTCCCTCCTTCCCTCCCTCCTTCTCCGCCTCTTCGGCGATTATCTCGGTGTTGCCTTCGCCGGCCTTGATGTGGTTGTATGGGAAATGGAACTTTCACCCCTTGCCGGGGGAGGGCGAGAGGGAGGGAGGGAGGGAGGGAGGGAGGGAAGGAAGGAAGGTTCAGGAGGGAAGGAGGGAAGGAGGGCCGTGGTCGTCGAGGAGGGTATTCGAGCAGTGGGAGTTGAGCATCGAAATGAGATGGCTAATGGCCGAGCTTCTGGAAGAATGGAGGGAGGAGAGGAGGAGGGAGGAGGAGGAGCATGAGGAGGAGGAGGAGGAGGAGGAGAAGAGGAAGGAGGAGGGGCGGAGAAGGGAAGGAGGAGGGCAGAAGGAGAGGAGGAGGAAAGCGAAGGGGAAGGAGAATGCGGACATGAAGAATACGGGAGAGGGGACGAGGGAAAGGGCAGACAGGAAAGAGAAAGAGGTGATTGAAATTCTGGATGATAGCGAGGAGGAGAAGGCAGGGGAGGAGGGGGTGATGGTGTTCGTGGATGAGAATAAGCGGTGGAACGATGTAGCGGCTGATGAGGAGGAGGAGGAGCAGGAGGAGGAGGAGGAGGAGGAGGAGGAAGAGGAAGAAGAGGAAGAGGAGGAAGAAAAAGCTGTGGAAATGGTGGTGGTGGCCAGTGATGAGGAAGAGGAGAAGAAGAAAGGAGCACGGAAGCCAGCAGCTGCTGACGCTGCTGTGACTAGAGAGCTTCTGCGACGCTTCCTAGACCTGCGTGCCGAGGCCTGCCGTAGTTTTGGCCTGAAGGAGCCGCCTTCCTTCCCTCCCTCCCTCCCTCCCTCCCTCCCTCCCACCACCCTCGCTCTCCTCCAGGCATTGCTTCATCTCGCGGCGCGCTGTATCCTCACTCTCCTTCCTCCTCCTTTTCTTCCTCCTCCATCTTTTCCTCCTGCTCTTCCGTCTAAAGCTGCTGCTGCTACTACTTCTACGACTGCTGCCGTTGCTCCTGCTCCTGCTCCTGCTCCTGCTGATGGATGTGGTGCCGGTGCTCATTGGGAGGAGCGACTTCCTCCTCTTTCTCCTTCTTCCTCTTCTTTTCTCCCTCCTTCCCTCCCTCCTTGGGCCGTCGCACGCCATTTGCTATTCAAAGGAGGCATTTCCCTCCTCGATGAGGACGAGGACGAGGATGAGAGAGGGAGGGAAGGCCGGGAGAAAGAAGAGGAGGAAGGGAAAAAGGGCGAGAGGGAGGACAAGGACGTGAGGGAGGAAGGGGAGATGCCGATGCTTCTCCACCCGGGCCACACCCTAACCAGCCTGCTTCTGGATGTGCTGTTAGAGGGGGGAGGGGGAGAGGAAGGGGTAGGGAGGGAGGAACGGCTGTCGTTGCTGCTGCTGCTGCTGGGCGTACCGTGGAGAAGGGATAGGAGGGGGCATGTGTGGGTGGCCCTGGTGAGGGGGGTGAAAGCGATGAGGAGGGAGGAAGGAGGGAAAGAAAAATGGCGGGAGAGCGATGATGAAGAAGTAGAAGAGAAAGAAGTAAGGAGGGGTAAGATCACTCTTTCTGCCTCCTCCTCACCCTCTTTTTCGTCCTCGTCTCTGCAGCTGGAGCGTGATTTATGTGCGTGTGCGGTGCATGATCCCTTTGTGCCCGGGGGGGGTCTGATGGTGCTGAGGAGGAGGTTGGTGAAGTTGGAGGAGAGGATATCGAGGGAGGGAGGGAGGGAGGGGGCGAAGAAGGAGGAGGAGGAGAAGAACTTGTCAACGGGTATTGTGAAAGTGAGAGTGGAAGGGGGAGGAGGAGGAAGGGAGCTGCAGAGGAAGCGAGGGAGGAAGCGAGGGAAGGTGCAACGGTGGGTGACGAGGAGGACGGCTTTTAATGAGGTGGAGCATGTAATGCGTGAGGTAGACGAGGAGGGGGAGGAGGAGGAGGAGGAGGAGGAGGAGGAGGAGGATGAAGAGAGGAAGAACTTCGAGACTGGCAGCATCTCCTCCTCCTCTTCCTCCCCCTCCTCTAACAACAATGGTGGATGGACTACCCCCCTCTCCCCTCCTTCCCCCCCTCCTTCTCTCCCTCCTCCCTTTGACTCCACCATCACACCAGCTCCCTCCCTTCCTCCCTTCCTCCCTCCCTCCCTCTCCCTCGTGGGCGTGTCTTGGCCTCGAGATGGCCAACCACGCATCGGCAAAACAGAATTGATCGAAGGGCGGGCAAAGGCGGGAGGGCAGGCGGGAAGGAAGGCAGTCTTCACCCTGGGTAATGATGGGGAGGGACGGGTGGAGGAGATGGTCCTACAAGAGCAGAGAGAACGAAGGGGATATTGGGGCGTGCATTGCGAGGGCCGCTTCCTAAGGACGTTGTTTGGTTTGTTCTTCTGGGAGCATGGGCTCTTCCCTCCCTCGGCAGCTGGCGCTGAGTCCTTGTCTTCCCCCCCGTACTCGTCCTCCTCTACTGCAGCCACACGTGGCAGCAGCAGCCGCAAGACAAGCAGCACCAGCAAGGATGCTGGTAACAGCGGCAGCAGCTGTCACAACAGCTGTCACAACAGCAGTAGTGGCTCCTCCCAGCTGTCTTTATCCTCCCCCTCGTCCTCCTCCTCATCCTCCTTCTTCTCCCCCTTCCAAGACGCTCCTCTCGACTTGGAGCATCCTCCGGGACTCTTTTACGCTCGTCGCGCCTCCCTCCTTGAAGCTCGCCTTCACGCTCTCTCCCTTCTTGACGGTCCTTCCCTCGCTGCCTCCCTCCATGCCTCGTACCTCAAGCACTACCCCCTCCGATGTAGGGGCGTCCAGTGGTGGGAGGGAGGGAGGGAGGGAGGGAGGGGAGGGCTACCCCTGGAGCTGCTGCAGGTGGTGGTGGTAGGGATGGGGGGGAGGGGGCTGGCGGCGGCGTTGAGGCCTTTGGTTGGCGAGTATCGATATTACAGTGGGGGACTGCCTGATTTGTTGCTGGTGAGGGTGGTGAGGGAGGGAGGGAGGGAGGGGGGGACAGGAGAGAAAGAAGGAGGGGAGAGGAAGGAGATGGTGGAGAAACAAAACAGGGGAAGGGGCATGAAGGTAAATGGAGGGAATAAAACGAAGAGAAGGAAGGGCAAGGGGCGAGGGAGGAAGACCAAAGACAAAGAAGAAGAAGAGGAGGAGGAAGAGGAAGAGGAAGAGGAGGAGAGAGGGGGAGGGATGGAGGCTTGGGACGGGGTTGAAAATCTCTCGAAACTTACTGGTTTGCCTGTATGGGTATTGGATAGAGTGGCCAACAGAGGAGGAGGAGGAGGGGAGGGAGGAGGGGGGGGAGGAAGGGCACGAAGGGGAGGGGGAGGGTTTCCTTGGTTGGACCCAAAAACGAATGAGATATGGCCACCTCCTGAGGAGGAGGGAGAGAGGGAGGAGGAGGAGGATGAGGGATGGAGAAGAGTGCCGAAACTACTGACGACCGAAGAGCTGAAGGGATGGAGGTGTGAGGTGGTGCTGGGGGAAGTGAAGAGTGAGAATGATCGATTAGACCCCCGGCAGGAAGCGTGGTTGCACATCTTAACGGCGGGAGGGGTTGAGGCGAAAGTGATGCAGGTGCGGACACCGGGAAGGAGGAGGAAGGGAGGAAAGAAAAGACGAGCAGGACGGTAAGTTGGTAGACGTAGGTGGAGGAGGAGGAGGAGAAGGAGGAGGAGAAGAAGGAAGAAGAAGAGGAACGGGCGGCTTGGTGTACAAATTCATACAATATCTATACATGTGTATTAGGAACAACCACTAGCCCTGAAAGGCTACTCTAGCAGTGAACGGGTAATGAATCTCTCTAACAAAAACAAGTTATCTATTCCAAGGTACGAGAAACACCCACCGAGGCACATCAATGCACCCTCGTAAGTCACACTCCTTCCTCTCTTCTCTCGACCCCCTCTCATTTCGTTCGTGTTTTTTTCTTTCTCTTTTGACTCCTCCTTTCCCTCACAGCTTCAGCTCTTTCTACCTCCTCCTCCTCCCTCCCCCTCCCCCTCCGCTCGCCACCCTTGCCGCCCACCTCTCGTTCTCTTCCGTTACCTTCTTCAAGAGCGTTCTCGGGTCACCCAATGCCCTGGTCGCTTCCTCCTCCCCCCACCTCTTCCTCGCCTCCTCCACACTCACCACCTTCCCCCCTTCCTCCCTCCCTTCCTCCCCCGGCACCCACACCTGCCACTTCTCCCTGAAGGAGTCCAGACCTTTCTCCCTGGCGGCCGCTAGTGCTGCTGCTGCTGCTTCTTTCTCCTCAGGTGTTTTCTCCGCCTCTGCCTCGTTCCATTCTAACACGGGGTTGGATCCCAAGTTACGCCCTTCGTCCGTGGCGCGGCTGCGGGAACGGAGGGAGGGAGGGAGGGAGGGAGGGAGGGAGGGAGGGAGGGGGGGAGGGAGCG
>Ga0160419_100635_pt1 | contig 20490 bp, 18 predicted proteins | sample CelAP2metagpilot_2_FD_108196 | JGI IMG/M metagenome (GOLD analysis project Ga0160419, IMG submission 108196) | Phycosphere-associated microbial communities from Cellana algal ponds in Kailua-Kona, Hawaii, USA - Cellana AP2-4-25 metagenome pilot ... | reverse complement strand
CACCGGCCCGTTTGTGGTTGAAGAGTTCAAGCCCAACGACGTCATCACCTTCGTAGCAAACGACCAATACCGCGACGCCTCTAAGCCCGCCTTCTCGCGCGTGCTGTTCAAAGGTGGCGGTGACGCAACTGCCGCTGGTCGTGCTGTTCTGGAAACCGGCGAATTCGACTACGCCTGGAACCTGCAGCTGGCACCCGATGTGATCTCCCAGATGGAAGCCGCCGGCAAAGGCAAGGCCGTTGCAGGTTTTGGCCCGCTGGTTGAGCGTCTGATGCTGAACAACACCAACCCGTCGCCGGACCTCGGCCCGGATGAGCGTTCGGTCGTGCGTCCGCACCCGTTCCTGTCCGACCCCGCCGTCTACAAGGCGATGTCCATGGCGATCGACCGCGAACTGCTGGTTGAAATCGGCTATGGCAAAGCGGGCAAAGTGACCTGCTCCTGGGTTCCGGCCCCTGAAGCCTACGCAATCAGCCCGGAAGGCTGCAACGTGCAGGACGTCGCTGGCGCCAACGCGATGCTGGACGAAGCAGGTATCGTCGACACCGATGGTGACGGCATCCGCGAAAAGGACGGTGTACCGCTGAAGGTTCTGTACCAGACCTCCACCAACGCTGTACGTCAGGACTTCCAGGCGCTGATCAAACAGTGGTGGAGCGAAATCGGCATCGACGCCGAGCTGCGCAACATCAACGCATCGGTCTTCTTCGGTGGCGACCCGGGCTCCCCGGACACCTTCCAGAAGTTCTATGCTGACGTTGAAATGTACGCCAACACCTTCAACGGCACCGACCCGCAGTCCTACTTCGGCAACGGTCTGTGCGACAAGGCACCGACTCCGGCATCGCAGTGGCAGGGTGAAAACATCTCCCGTTTCTGTGACGAAGAGTTCGACGCCCTGCACGCTGAGCTGTCCGGCACCGCCGACATGGCCAAGCGCGTTGAAATCGGTCAGAAGCTGAACACCATCATCTTCGAAAAAGGCGGCATGATCCCGCTGGTCCACCGCGGCCGTCTGTCCGCACACGCAAACACCCTGGGTGGTGTTGATCTGAACGTGTGGGACAGCGAACTGTGGAACATCGCTGACTGGCATCGCGCCGAATAAAGGCGATCTAGTCGTCAACAGGGGCCCCGGCACATAGCCGGGGCCTGCTGGTTTTCGCGTTACGGCACGGGGCAGATTCCGGCATTGTTGTCACCTTCGAACTGACCTAAGACAGCCCGCATGGCGTTCCCAGCCCAGTGACACTGCGGTCACGACGGGCAAGGCTGACGCGAACCTCATGACACCTTAATTGCAAAGGCGCCTGGCTGATGCTGACTTTTACCATCCGACGGCTGATCCTCGCAGTGCCGACACTGCTGTTTATCAGTCTCGTGATCTTCCTGCTCTTGGAGCTCGCCCCGGGCGACCCGATGGCGCAGGTTCCCCTCACCGTTCCCCCCGAAGTCAAAGAAAAGATGCGCCTGGCCCTTGGCCTGGGCGAGCCCGTCCATATCCGGTTCTGGAAATGGCTGGTGCAGTTCTTCTGGATCGAACCCCAGGTCCTGATCGACAATATCTTTGGCACCACCTTCTCTGCTGGTGATCTGCGCGTGATCTCCTGGCAGACCCGCTCTCCGGTCATGGACATCGTTGTTCAGCGTCTGCCGCAGACCCTGTGGGTTGTCGGAACTGCCTATATCGTCGCGATTGTCATCGCGCTGCCGATCGGGATCTATTCCGCCTACCGCCAGTACAGCTGGTTTGACCAGATGGGGACATTTGTGTCGATGGTGGGCTTCTCCGTGCCGCCGTTCTTTTCGGGGGTCCTGGTTATCGTGATCTTCTCGGTACAGCTTGGCTGGTTCCCGTCGATCTATGACACCACTCTTGTCGTCGACAGCTGGGACACCTTTGTCAAACAGCTGCAGCAGATGGTCATGCCGGTGATGGTTCTGGCTCTGCAGATCACGGCACAGCTCAGCCGTTTCATGCGCGCCTCCATGCTGGACAACCTCAACCAGGACTATGTTCGCACCGCCCGCGCCAAGGGCCTGAGCGAATATGTTGTGGTCATGGTGCATGTGCTGCGCAACTCGATGATCCCGGTGGTTACCGTCATCGCCCTGGGCATCCCCTCGATCTTTGGTGGCGCCATCATCACCGAGCAGGTGTTCAAGGTGAACGGCATCGGTCAGCTGCTGATCGGTGCAATCCAGGCCAACGACCTGCCGATGGTGCAGACACTTACCTTTATCTTTGCCGTACTGATCGTGTTGTTCAACCTGATCGCCGATGTGCTCTACGGCATTCTGGACCCGAGGATTCGCTATGACTGACGCAGCAAAAAAAGACCCGCTGCAGCATTCCAGCGTGCAGCAGGAGGCCGAGAAGGCGCCGCGCAGCCAGTGGCGTGACGTGTGGGATCAGTTCAAGTCCCACCGTGGCGCCCTGTCGGGTGGCATCCTGTTCCTGATCATCTGTGTCGGGGTCATCTTCGGCCCGCTGGTGTATTGGAACGATGCCCAATATGTGCCGACTGGCCGTGACTTCATCAAACTGCGGGACATGCGGCCGATCTATCACGCGCTGTGGGACCCCTCGGCCAAGATGGACTGGGCCTATCCGCTGGGCACCGACAACCTTGGTCGCGACACGCTGTCTCGCCTGATGTTCGGCGGACGGGTTTCGCTTGCGGTTGGTATGGCTGCGATGGTGCTGGCACTGCTTCTGGGCAGCTTGGTCGGTGTGGTTGCAGGCTACTTCAAGCGCCTTGACGGTCTGCTGATGCGCCTGACCGACCTGTTCCTGGCCCTGCCCCTGCTGCCGATGATCCTGGTGGCCGCGGTCCTGTTCCGCGAAAGCCTGTCCAAGTCCATCGGCCCCGAGGGCGGTGTGTTCGTGCTGATCGTTTGCCTGATCGGGATTACCTCCTGGATGCCGACAGCCCGCATTGTGCGCGGTGACGTGCTGGCCATCAAAGAGCGCGAGTTCGTGCTGGCGGCCCGCTCTATCGGGACCAAGCCGGACAAGATCATCTCTCGTCACATCCTGCCCAACGTGCTGTCGCCGATCATGGTTTCTGCCACTCTCGGCATCGCAACGGCGATCATCACGGAATCAGCCCTGTCCTTCCTTGGCTTTGGCTTCCCGCCGGACTTCCCCACCTGGGGTCGCCTGCTGAATGACGCGGTTGACCGGATGACGCTCTTCCCCGAGCGTGTGCTGTGGCCCGGTATCCTGATCTCTCTGACCGTGTTGTCGGTGAACTATCTGGGCGACGGTCTGCGCGACGCCTTGGATCCAAGGATCCGCGGCCGCTGATCCCGCAGACACTGCGACACATTCAAATAAGAACATATCAACTGGCCGCCTGCTCCTGGGCGGCCAGTTTGTTTTTTGCGCTGACCGCAGCAACGGGATATCTGCCTCATGAAAACGGCACGAACAGAATACCGTTCCGGATCTCCCTGTGCTTGCCCCATGCATTCCCCTTGTCAGCGCCCGACAATCACGCCATTTCGGGAAAATATTCCAATTCTCGGCACTGCCGCCATGATGGAGCCCGCATATGTTTGAAACCCTTGGCTTTGACGAAACAAGCGCACGCGCTGTGTCTGTCTACTTCGCGCTTGGCGTTGGTCTGCTGTTTGGTGCACTGGCCCAGCTGACACGCTTCTGTTTTCGCCGGGCCCTCGTCGGTGAGGACCGCAAACAGGCAGCGGGCGTTTGGGCCATTGCTCTCGCGGTCGCAGTGATCGGCACCCAAGCTGCCGTTGCGCAGGGCTGGATCGACTTTGCAGATCACCGCCTTCTGGTGGCTGACTTGCCGGTGTTGGCAGTTGTTCTGGGCGGTCTGATGTTTGGTGGCGGTATGATCCTCACCCGGGGCTGCGCCTCGCGGCTTCTGGTTCTGGGCGGCAGCGGCAATCTGCGCGCGCTGATGGTCATGGTGGTGTTCGCCATCGTTGCCCACGCCACGCTGAAAGGGATATTCGCCCCGCTGCGGACTGCGCTTGGCAGTGTGACGCTGCCCTTGGGTGATGCGGCCTCTCTGTCGGGACTTGCAGGCAGCGGGGGCGTCGCTGCGGCGGTCATCACGGCGCTTGCGCTTTTTGTTGCAGCGCGCTCAGGCAACCGTCTACTGCCGCTGATCGGCGGCGCGGCCATCGGTGCCTTGGTTCCATTGGCCTGGGTCGGCACCGGCTATGTTCTTTTTGACGAATTCGACCCCATCGCGATGGAGAGCCTCTCCTTCACCTCCCCCGCTGCGGACACACTGTTTTTCGCCGTTGCCTCTAGCGCGGTCCCCGCGGGATTTGGCACGGGTCTGGTCGCGGGCGTGCTGGCCGGGGCCTTGGTCGCCGCCCTGCTGAGCGGCACATTCCACTGGCAGAGCTTTGACAGCCCGCGCCAGACCGGCCGCTATTTGGCTGGCGCAGGCCTCATGGGCATGGGCGGCGTTCTGGCGGGCGGCTGCACGGTCGGGGCCGGGCTGGCCGGTATTCCAACCCTGAGCCTCGCAGCCCTCCTTGCGCTGGCATCGATTGCGGCCGGGGCGCTCGTTGTCGAGCGGCTGCTTAATGCAGCCGCTTCCGGATCTGGCGCACCGACAACCAAACCAGCAGCACAACCGGCAGAGTAAGCAGCGCCGTCAGCATCCCCTTGCTGACGGACAAAACCTCCGCCAGCGGATAAAGCGCGTAAGACGCAAGCGACACCGCATAATAGCTGATTGCCACCACCGACAGACCTTCCACAGTGTGCTGAAGCCGAAGCGCCAGATCCGCGCGGCGGTCCATGCTTTCCAGTAGCGCCTGGTTCTGGGCACTGCGCTCCACATCCACCCGCGTTCGCAGCAGCTCTCCTGCACGGCGCGCCCTGTCAGCAAGGGTGACCAGCCGCTGCTCGGTCGACTTGACCGTCCGCATGGCCGGCTCAAACCGCCGCAGCATGAATTCTGCAAACGTCTGGAACCCGCCGTAGCGCACCTCTCGCAGCAACGCGATCCGCTGGTTGACCAGCGCCTCATAGGCCCCGGTCGCACCAAATCGGAAAGACGCACGGGCCGCCATTGCCTCCAACTCGGCCGAAACCGTCAGAAGTTGGGACAGGGTCTGCTCTGCCGGGGCTTCGGCACCGGTCATCTGCGCCATCATTTCGCTCAGATGCGCATCAAGCGCCCCGATTGAGGGCGACAATCCACGCGCCCGGGAAAACCCAAGCATCGACATCGCACGGTAGGTTTCGATCTCGCAAATTCGTTGCACCACGCGACCGATCCGCTGACTGCCGGTTCCGTCGCTGACAAATACCGCAAACCGCATGTGCCCCGCCGGATCGATGCGAAAATCCCCCGCCATGATGGCACTGTCATCCAGAACGCTGGAGACAGCCAGACTTTCGGGGACGAACCAATCAGCAAACGCTGATTTGATCGCCTCCTCCTCAGCTGGACGTGGCTCCAGCCGGATCATGAGCGACGTGATGCGCTGACCGGGAGCCTGTGCCAGCCAGTCGTTGGGGAACAAATCGAAATCGACAGGATCAAAGGCCCGTTTGCTCACCCCGTCAAAGTAGAGCGTATAGCTCACGAATTCGGTGTGTTGCTCCCACTTGAGCATATGGCGCCCCAATTGCGCAGAATGGTGCGTAGCCCCCGGCTGTGGGTGTGGCGCGCCATGACGATCCAGCAGATCCGTCAGGTGGCGCAGATCCAGTGTCCGGTCCCGATGCACCGCTTCGCTGGGTTGTTTGATCGCCAGATAGACCACCGTGCAGGGGCTCTGCATGGTGGGGAATGGGCGGGCGTGCAGCTCGTTGACAAGCTGATAGCGCAGGGGATGGTCTTCGATCGGTGGCATTACAGGGTCTCCGAATTTCTCCGCAGACTAGTCAAAACAGGATAAACCTGTAAAGAAATCTTTTATTTCAATAACTTACCGGAATACCACGGCATACAGTTCGAAAATTCCCCTATTTTTCAACACTCAGGATCGTCCCCTGGGCGGCAGCGCACAGTTTTTCCTCTCCATCGTTCAGAACAAAGATGTCGCAACGGGTCACTGCCTGACGCTTGCCGGAGGAAATCACCTCGGCCCGCGCGATCAACCGGTCCCCTATGGCGGGGCGTGCGTAGTTGATTTTCATCTCTTGCGTCAGCACGTTGCCAAGAACGGATCCACCGGCATAGGTCATGGCATTGTCCGCAAGATAGGCAAGCACACCGCCGTGGGCAAATCCGTGCTGCTGCTTCAGCGCGTCCCGCAGTTCCAGCTCCAGCACCGCCTGTCCCGGCTCAAAACCGGTGAGTTCCGCGCCGACCAACTGGCTAAACGGCTGGGTCTTGAGGATCTCCTGACCCATCTTCAAAATATCCATGTCGTGCAATCCCTCTATTTGTATACGGGTCAACACGACCACCCTGCCCTGCGCCTGTCAAAACAGACGCCGCGGCAGCGCATCAAAAAAGGCGCCCCGAACGGGACGCCTTGCTTTGGTGAACTGCTGGTTGGATCAGTCGATCATCCCCAACAAAGTGTCGAGCGACTGTTTCGCATCGCCATAGAACATCCGGGTGTTCTCCTTGAAGAACAGCGGGTTTTCGATGCCGGAATAGCCGGTTCCCTGTCCACGCTTGGAAACGAACACCTGTTTCGCCTTCCAGCATTCCAGCACCGGCATGCCGGCGATGGGCGAGTTGGGGTCTTCCTGCGCGGCCGGGTTCACGATGTCGTTGGAGCCGATAACAATGGCCACATCCGTCTCCGGGAAGTCCTCGTTGATTTCGTCCATTTCCAGAACGATGTCGTAAGGCACCTTGGCCTCAGCCAGCAGAACGTTCATGTGGCCCGGCAGACGCCCCGCAACGGGGTGGATTGCAAAACGCACATTCTTGCCCTTGGCCCGCAGACGGCGGGTCAGCTCAGCAACATTCTGCTGCGCCTGCGCCACCGCCATGCCGTAGCCCGGAATGATGACAACACTGTCCGCGTCCTTCAGGGCGTTCGCCACACCTTCGGCGTCGATGGCAACCTGCTCACCTTCGATCTCCATCGCAGGACCAGCGGTACCGCCAAAGCCCCCAAGGATGACCGACACAAACGACCGGTTCATCGCCTTACACATGATGTAGCTGAGGATCGCACCGGAAGAGCCAACAAGCGCGCCCACAACAATCAACAGGTCGTTGCCCAGAGAGAAACCAATCGCCGCAGCCGCCCAGCCAGAATAGCTGTTGAGCATCGACACCACGACCGGCATGTCCGCGCCGCCAATGCCCATGATCAGGTGATAACCGATGAACAGCGCAGCGATCGTCATCAGAACCAGCGGCAGCAGACCACCGGTGTTGAAGTACCAGATCAGACAGAGCAGCGACAAACCCGCCGCGCCCGCATTCAGCGCATGACCACCCGGCAATTTTTCGGCAGCAGAGGTGACTTTGCCCGCCAGCTTGCCATAGGCGATAACAGAGCCGGTAAAAGTGACAGCACCGATAAAGACGCCCAAGAACAGCTCCACCCGCAGGATCGCGATTTCAACACCGTCCTTCTTGGCCAGGAGGGCTGCGAAACCTTCCAGCGCCTTCTTCTCGGCCTCATCCATGGCCAGCACACGGCCAAGTTCGATATGGGCGATAAAGCCGACGAAAACCGCTGCCAGACCAACAAGCGAGTGCATCGCCGCAACCAGCTGGGGCATTTCGGTCATCTGCACGCGCTTGGCCACATAATAGCCGATGATGCCACCTGCTGCGATCAGAACAATCGACAGGAACCACAATCCTGCACCCGGCCCGATGAGCGTTGCAAGAACCGCCAGCGCCATGCCGGCAATCCCGTACCAGACCGCGCGTTTCGCGCTTTCCTGACCCGAAAGCCCACCCAGAGACAGGATGAAGAGAACAGCAGCAACCACATAGGCCGCAGTAGTAAATCCGAATTCCATGATCTCTGCCCCTTTAGGATTTCTGGAACATGGCGAGCATGCGCCGTGTCACGAGGAAGCCGCCGAAAATATTGATCCCGGCCATAAAGACCGAAAGCGCGGCGAGCAGGATCACCAGGAAGCTGCCGGAACCGATTTGCATCAGCGCACCCAGAATGATGATCGACGAAATGGCGTTTGTTACCGCCATGAGCGGCGTGTGAAGGCTGTGCGAGACGTTCCAGATCACCTGGAAGCCAACGAAACACGACAACGCAAACACGATGAAATGCTGCATAAAGCTCGCCGGTGCGAACAGGCCAACAAACAGCACCAATGCCCCCCCAGCTGCAAGAAGCGTGACCTGCTGTTTGGTCTGCTCCTTGAAGGCCGCGACTTCCTGCGCGCGCTTTTCCTCTGCCGTCAGCTCCTTGGGGGCATCGGGTTTCTTTTGCGCAGCAATCGCCTGCACCTTGGGCGGTGGCGGCGGGAAGGTGATTTCCTTTTCGAACGTGACCGTCGCGCCGCGGATGACATCATCTTCCATGTCATGCACGATCTGGCCGTCCTTTTCAGGGGTCAAATCGGTCATCATGTGGCGGATGTTGGTCGCGTACAGCATCGACGCCTGCGTTGCCATCCGGCTGGGGAAATCCGTGTAGCCGATGATGGTGACGCCATTGTCGGTGACAACCTTCTCGTCCATCACCGTGCCTTCGACGTTGCCGCCTTTTTCGGCTGCAAGGTCCACGATCACCGAACCGGGTTTCATCGCCGCAACCATGTCCTCAAGCCACAGCTTGGGAGCCTCTCGGTTGGGGATCAGCGCGGTGGTGATAACGATGTCGATCTCCGGGGCCAGCTCGCGGAACTTGGCCAGCTGGGCCTCTCGGAACTCCGGGCTAGAGACGGACGCATACCCACCAGTCGCCGCGCCATCCTGCTGTTCTTCTTCGAAATCCAGATAGACAAATTCGGCGCCCATGGACTCGACCTGCTCGGCCACTTCGGGACGCACGTCGAATGCGTAGGTCACCGCACCCAGCGAGGTCGAGGCCCCGATCGCCGCAAGACCGGCAACGCCTGCGCCCACAACCAGCACCTTGGCCGGGGGCACCTTGCCTGCAGCGGTGATCTGACCGGTAAAGAAACGGCCAAAATTGTTGCCCGCCTCGATCACGGCACGGTAGCCCGCGATATTGGCCATAGAGGACAGCGCATCCATCTTTTGTGCGCGACTGATGCGGGGAACCATTTCCATCGCGATCACATTCGCGCCTTTGGAGCGCGCCAGCTCCATGCCCGCTTCGTTGCCACCGGGGTTGAAGAAAGAGATCAGCGTCTTGCCAGCTGTCATCCGCTTCAGTTCGGTTTCCGTGGGCTGACGCACCTTGGCAACGATATCGACCGATTTCCACAGTGCCGCGGGCGTCTTGATGATCTCGACCCCAGCCGCCTCATAGGCCTCATCCGAGAAACCGGCTGCTGCACCGGCGCCGGTTTCGATTGCACAGTCATAGCCCAACTTTTGCAGTTGAACCGCGGAGTCGGGTGTCATCGCAACACGCGCCTCGCCGTCAAACACTTCCTTTGGCGTGCCTATTTTCACCTTGTCGGTCCCCCTTCTGTCTCGCCGCCCGCATCGCGCGAGTACGGATCGCAAATATTTTGACTACATTGCGCAACATTTTTGCGCAACCGTTTCGCTGCGTCGCCGCGCTATTTCGCTGCGCTGCCGCAATTTCATCACAGCCAACGCCGTGTTTTCTGTTCGTAGCGCGCCCAGTCTGCCCGAAACTGACGCCGCAACTTTCTTTCTTCCGGAATGATAAAGCGGCGCTCCAGCACCCAGACAAACAGCGGCAGCAACGGCAAGGACAGCACCGCATCAAACCGCAGGACCAACCCCAGCAACAAAAGGCAATCGCCCAGATAAATCGGGTTTCGGCTGCGTTTGAAGATCCCGGACTGAACCAGATGGCTTGGCTCCCCATGTGGGTGCACCGTCGTTTTCTGGCGGCGCATCTCAACCACGGCCAATAGGATCAGGATGACACCCCCACCAATCAACAGGCCGCTCAGAAGACTGATAACCCCGCCGCCGCCAGCCCCACGCAGGCTGAGACCAAAATGCCACAGATTTGCCTGCACCCATGCAAGCCCGGCAAAGCCGAACAACCAGACCGGCGGTGTATCGATCCAGGATTTCACGGGAGGCGTCCTGCCAGCATCTTGTCAAAAATCACGCACATTGGCGGCAGTTTTCCCTCAACCGGACAGAAGGTCCACCCTTCTGCCGGTGCTTTCGAATGATAAGGACAGATTGCCCAAAATTGCATCAAAACGGCGAATCCGTTCCGGTTTGCGGCATGATCCTGCACAGAATGTCGCGAATGGCTACGTATACTTTCGCATTCCGTTCACTGTGAAAAATCCCCCGCCCCTGCCATCACAGGGGCGGCCGCGCCTGATCGGGCTCACTCCCACTCCATCTCCTCGAAAACGCGCCCGGCATTTTTGGTCGCGAGCTCCTCGAAGGTATCAAGCCCCTCCCAGCGGCTTTGATCGACATAATAGGCCGAAGCGAGGTCACCCCCCTCTTCGATATGGGTGCCAATCTTGCCCCGCAGATCCAGCAGGTAATCCAGAGTATAGCGGCGGACCTGGTCCATATTGGTCGGATGTCCGTGCCCCGGAATGACATAGGTCGGGGCATAGGCTTCAAAGCGCTCTTGCCAGGTGTCGATCCAGCAGCTGGTGCAGGTGTGTTCAAAGATCGGCAGCATGCGTTCGTGAAAGGCGATGTCGCCAGCAATCATCATGCCCCATTGCGGCAACCAGACCTGGGTGTCACCAGGATCATGGGCCGGCCCCAGATGCAGAACCTGGATTTCGACCCCACCAAGCGCCAGATCATAGCGATCCTCAAACGACAGGTTGGCAGGTTCGATCCGTGTCTGCCCAGCACGGTCCTTGTTGTAGGCCTGCATCCGCTGCAGGATGAAATCACCGTTCTCGCGGACTTCAGCTGTGGCATCCACATGGGCCAGGACATCCACGCCCTGATCCCGCCAATAGCCATTGCCCAGCATCGCGTGACCCTGGCCGTTTTCATTGATCACCAGCACAACAGGCTGATCTGTCACATTCCTGATCTCCTGATGAACCGCCGCCGCCAGCGCATCGGACGCCCCGGCATTTATGACAACGACCCCCTCAGAGGTCACAATAAAGCTGAGGTTGTTGTTATGACCTGCATTTTCATAGGTCGGGGGCGCAGTGGCCCCGATAGCCGAGAACACATGAGGGATCACCTCTACCGGTTTGGAATAGAGTTCGGACTGGGGGTATTGATCCGCGATGTCTTCGCTCGCCAGTCCGGCAGTCGGCGCCATCAACAGCGCAGCCAGACCAAGGGTCAGTCTCTGGGCAATCACTTTCATCTTTCTCTCCCTGAAATGTCGTAAACCGCTGGGTTTGAGATCACATTCACACATGAGAATATAAGTGTAAACAACGGAACCGCCCCCGGACCTCGCCGTGCCCCGAACGCGGCAACGGGCAAAGTGACGGAACGGCGAACTTGCCTCGATACAGCTCTCCGATAGGCTGGGTTACAACCAGAGGCCGCGGTCACATGTACCGTGCGCGTTCCACAATATGCGAGGCAAAGCCATGACACTTCAGGGAAAACACGCGTTGATCACCGGCGGCGGCACAGGCATCGGCCTCGCCATGGCAAAGGCGCTCGCCGATCAGGGGGCTGAGGTCACGATTACCGGCCGCCGACAGGAAGTGCTGGAAGAGGTCGCGACAGTTGGCCTGCATCCGCTCGCGATGGATGTCCGGGACGAGGCAGATGTCATCGCCAAGATCGACGCCGCCACTGCCGCCCGGGGGCCGATCCAGATCTGTGTGCCCAATGCAGGCATTGCCGAGGGCAAGGCGTTGCACAAGATGTCGATGGAGTTCTGGCGCAACATGATGGCGACCAATCTGGACGGCGCCTTTCTGACCATCCGCGAATCCATGAAGTCCATGCGCCAGACCGATTGGGGCCGCGTTGTCACCGTCTCCTCCATTGCGGGGCTGCGCGGGTTGCAGGGGGCCCCTTGCTATTCGGCCAGCAAACATGGGCTCATCGGCCTGACACGATCGCTGAGCGAGGACTATCTTGGCACCCCCTACACGTTCAACGCACTCTGCCCCGGCTACGTCGATACCCCGATCATCGACCGGAACGTGACCTCTATCTCCCAGCGTGCTGGCGTAAGTGAAGAAGATGCGCTCAAGATCATGGTCTCTGCCAATCGCCACAAACGCCTGATCCTGCCGGATGAAGTGGCCGCAGCGCTGCTATGGCTTTGCGGCCCCGGCTCGCAGTCGATCAACGGGCAGACCATCGAAATTGCAGGTGGTCAGACCTGATCAGGAACCAGCCAAGCCCAGTTCAAACCTCAGTTCAAAGCCCTGCCCAAAACGCTGCCCCAAAGCGCTGGACAGGGTTTTGAATATCGGATACGACGATAAAAGCTTTAAGCATAAAACAAATGAGCAAGGCACCCGTCCGCTCATCAACTGATGGGGATCCGATGACTGATTTCGCCGCAACCAAGGCCATGTTCGCGCTGCCGGAAGGCATGATTTACCTCGACGGCAATTCGCTGGGGCCGATGCCGCGCGCCACTGCGGAACGTGTGCGCCACACAATCGAGGATGAATGGGGCGAAATGCTGATCACCGGCTGGAACAAGGCCGGCTGGATGCAGAAACCCACGGCAATCGGTGACCGGATTGCCCGGCTGATCGGGGCGGAACCGGGTCACGTCGTGATGGGCGACACGCTGTCGATCAAAGTCTATCAGGCTGTTGCGTCCGCGCTGGAACTGAACCCTACCCGCAAGGTGGTTCTGTCCGACAGCGGCAACTTCCCTTCCGACCTCTATATGGTTGAGGGGCTAGTGAAATCGCTGGGCCCCGACTATGCGCTGCGCGTTGTGGCCCCGGAGGAGGTCAGCGCCCATATCACCGATGACGTCGCCGTTTTGATGCTGACCGAAGTCGACTACCGAACCGGACGCAAACACGACATGAAGGCGCTGACACAACAGGCCCATGCTGCCGGTGTTGTGACGGTTTGGGATCTGGCACACTCCGCAGGCGCGCTGCCCGTGGATCTGGCGGGCTGCAAGGCGGATTTCGCGGTCGGCTGCACCTATAAATACCTCAACAGCGGCCCCGGTGGCCCCGCCTTCATCTACGTCGCCCCACGCCACGCAGATGCCGCCCGCCCGGCCCTGTCCGGTTGGCTGGGCCACGCCGCACCCTTTGATTTCGACCTGAACTACAAGCCCGGCAACGGCATCGAACGTATGCGGGTCGGCACGCCCCCTGTGTTGCAACTCGCCGCACTTGAGGCGTCGATGGACATCTGGGACATGGCCGACATGGCCGATGTGCGCGCCAAATCCATCGAACTTTGCGATCTGTTCATCACTGAGGTCGAAGCCCGCTGTCCCGATCTCACCCTTGCCTCCCCCCGTGACGGAGCGGGCCGTGGCAGCCAGGTCTCTTTCCGTTTCCACGAAGGCTACGCCGCCATGCAGGCGCTCATTGCCCGTGGTGTGGTTGGCGACTTCCGCGCGCCTGATATCATGCGCTTTGGCTTTACCCCGCTTTATATTGACGAGGGCGACGTGCGGGCCGCTGTTGATATCATCGAAGATGTGATGACCAACGCACTCTGGGACCGGCCAGAGTATAAAACGCGCAACGCCGTCACCTGATCTGATGATCCGCCATCACACATATCGCGTGCCGCTCTGCCGTCCTGCGGGCTGGGTCGCCCTGTGGCGACGGCTGGCCCAATGCGGCACGCTCAACACCAGAAAGGCCCTTGTTTCCGCAATCTGATATACTACCGGAACACCAAGGAGCCTTTCCATGTCCACCCCTTATGATCCCGCCAAGGAAGGCGCGCAGATGTCGTTTGACGGGCGCATGTCCTATGGCGACTACCTGTCGCTCGACACGCTGCTGAACGCGCAGAAAACCTGGACCAACACCCATGACGAGATGCTGTTCATCATCCAGCATCAGACCTCGGAACTGTGGATGCGCCTCGCCATCCACGAGTTGACCGCCGCGCGCAGCCGCTTGCTGGAGGACAAACCACACGAGGCCTTCAAGATGCTCGCCCGCGTTGCCCGCATCTTTGAGCAACTGAACTCCGCCTGGGACGTGCTGCGCACCATGACGCCCTCGGACTACACCGCATTTCGGGATGAGCTGGGCCAAAGCTCAGGCTTTCAGTCGCACCAGTACCGCCAGATCGAGTTCATGCTGGGCAATCGCAACAAGGCCATGCTGCGCCCCCATGCCCACCGCCCCGATATTATGGCCTTGCTGGAGGAAGAACTGAGCCAACCATCGCTTTATGATGTGGCCTTGCGTAGCTTGGCCAAGCGGTTTGATCTGCCCGCCGAGGTGCTGAACCGCGACCTGTCAGAGGCCTACACGCCCCACCCCGCGGTAGAAGCCGCCTGGAGCGAGGTCTACCGCAACACCGAGGCGCATTGGGATCTTTACGAACTGGCCGAAAAGCTGGTGGATTTCGAGGACTACTTCCGCCGCTGGCGCTTCAACCACGTGACCACGGTAGAGCGGGTGATCGGGTTCAAACGCGGCACCGGCGGCACCGGTGGGGTCAGCTATCTGAAACGGATGCTGGAGGTGGAACTGTTCCCCGAACTCTGGCACCTGCGCACCTCGCTCTGACGCAGAGCCAATAAGCGGCAGGCCAAATCATGGCCTGCCAGCCCTATCGCGGGACCAGCGCAGCGGCGACCAACAGCGCGAGCTGCCGCACGCCCGCACGGTAGGCGGCATAATCGGGCGAGGTATGCTTTACCCCCTTCATCGCGCTGCAAAAGGCGCGCGCGACCTCTGCTGGCGGACCCGGCAGGCGCACGGCAGCTGCACGATCCATCTCTTCCAGCCATTCGGCATAGACCGCACGCAACAGCGCTTCGCCTGCTTCGATGTGGTCGGCTGCGGTGCTCAGGCTCGCCTCCAGTGTCTCCATTCCATGCGGCGTGCTCAGCATTGCCTCCATCGCCGCCCCGCCCTGGGCCTCAAACGCAGACAGGATCCTGCTCTCTATCGGGCCTTCGGCAATCAGCGCGGAACGGACCGCCTCCGAGGTATCTGCGTAATAGGCATCAATCAGCGCCTTGAGGATCGCGGTTTTGTTCTTGAAATGCAGATAGACCGCAGGCCGCGACATCCCTGCCCGTTTGGCAATGTCATCCATTGACGTCTTGCGAAACCCATAGGTCGCGAAGGCCGCCCAGGCGGATTCCAGAATGTTGCGCTGTTTGGGATCGATCTGCGGCATATCCATGACCTGCTTCTGACAGTTGGGGCGAAATTTGTCAATTGACACCCTGACAGTTTAACCCCATTTTGTCAGCAAGCCCTGCAGCCAGCATAGAAAGGACACAGCATGTCCACGACCCTCCGCATCAACGGGATCACACATCAGGTTGATCTGCCAGACGACGTACCGCTCCTGTGGGTTCTGCGCGATGAGGTCGGCCTGACCGGCACAAAATTCGGCTGCGGCGTTGCGGCCTGCGGTGCCTGTACAGTGCATATCGATGGCGAGGCTGTTCGCTCTTGTCAGGTGGCATTGTCCGATGTGTGGGGCGACGTCACCACCATCGAAGGGATCGGCACCCCCGACACAATGGCCGCCGTACAACAGGCCTGGGTGGCCAATCAGGTGGCGCAATGTGGGTACTGCCAGTCCGGCCAGATCATGCAGGCCGCGAGCCTCCTGGCAGAAAACCCCTCTCCCAGTGACGCGGAAATCGACGAGGCGATGCAGGGCAACCTGTGCCGCTGCGGGACCTATCCCCGTATCCGCGCCGCCATCCATGACGCCGCCAAGATGATGAAGGAGGCCTGAGCCATGGCCAGCATTCGCAAGATCGCCCGCCGCAGCTTTCTCATCGGCTCTGCTGCCATTGTTGGTGGCGTCGCCTTTGGCACCTACAAATACCATCAACCCGCCCCCAATCCGCTCGAGGAAAAAGATGGGCGCGCGGTGCTGAACCCCTTTGTCTTTGTCGATCAATCCGGTGTCACCCTGATTGCGCCTCGGGCCGAGATGGGACAGGGGGTGAAATCCTCCTGGGCGAGCCTGATCGCCGAAGAACTGGACGTCGATCCAGCCAAGGTCACGGTCCTGCACGGCCCCGCAGCCAAGGCCTATTACAACAGCGCCATGATGTCCGAAGCCCTGCCCGGTCGCGGCTATGATGCCTCGGACTTCCAGCACTCTCTGGGGGAAATCGTTGGCCATATGTCCAAGTTTCTCGACCTGCAGGTCACCGGCGGCTCGTCTTCCATGCGTGACGGGTTTGATCGGATGCGCCAGGCAGGCGCCAGTGCCCGTGAAACGCTCAAGCAGGCGGCGGCAGATCAGCTTGGTGTCAGCCGCGACCAACTGAAAACCGAGGACGGCCATGTCGTCGCCCCGAATGGCACGCGCCTGTCCTACAGCACCCTTGCCGCTGCCGCCGCGATGATCGAACCGGTGGAAACAGGCCTGCGCCCCGCCTCCAGCTGGCGTCTGATCGGCAAGGACGTGCCACGCATCGATATGGTGGCCAAATCCACGGGCACTGCAGAGTTCGGCGTCGACGTTCGCCTGCCCGGCATGAAATTCGCAGCCATCAAGCAAAGCCCCAATTTCGGTGTCGGCAAGACTGGCTTTGACGCCAGCGCGGCCGAGGGGATGGCCGGTGTCGAAAAGATCCTCGATCTTGGCGATGCCGTTGCGGTTGTGGCCACCAATACATGGCTTGCCCAGCAGGCCGTGGATGCAATTGACGTCACCTGGGATCCCGCCCCCTACCCCGAAACGACCGACGCGATCTTTGATGAGATCGCCCGCAGTTTTGGCAATGCGCCCAACTCCACCATGCGCGATGAGGGCGATGTGGACACGCTGCCTGAGGGCGCAACCGTGATCGAGGCTGAATACCGCCTGCCGTACCTCGCCCACGCCACGATGGAGCCGATGAACGCAACCGCGCTTTACACCGGGGACGGCCTGCAGATCTGGGCGCCGAACCAGGGCCCGACCGTGGTGCAGAAAAACGCAGCAGCGCTCGCCGGTCTGGAAAAAGACGCGGTTGAGGTCAACACAACCTATCTGGGCGGTGGATTTGGGCGGCGGATTGAAACCGACTATACTGATCGCGCGGTTCAGATTGCCCTGCAAATGCCGGGCACCCCGGTGCAGCTAACATGGAGCCGCGAAGAGGACATGTCCCATGACTTCTACCGCCCCGGCGCCATCGCGCGTTACCGGGCTGCGGTAAAGGACGGCAAGGCTGTCATGGTACACGGCAAGGTCGCCGCCCAATCCACCACGGTAGAGGGCGCAGGCCGGATGCTGGGCCTGCCGATGACCGGCCCGGACAAGGGCCATGTGGACGCGGCCTTTAACCAGCCGCTGGCCATCCCGAATTTTCGGGTAGAGGGCTATCTGGCCAAACCGATGATCCCGGTTGGTTTCTGGCGCTCGGTCGGGGCGTCGTTCAACGGGTTCTTCTCCGATTGCATCATCGACGAGATGGCCCATGCCGCAGGTCGCGATCCGTTGGAGTTCCGACTGGAACTGGCCCGCCCCGAATGGGAACCTGCAGCCAAAGTGCTGGAAACCGTGCGCGACATGTCTGGCTGGACCGGCAAGACAGCTGACGGCATCGGTCGCGGTGTCGCCCTTGCCTACAGTTTTGGCACACCGGTTGCGCAGGTCATCGAAGTGGCAGATCAGGACGGCCAGATCCGTATGACCAACGCATGGATCGCCGCCGATCTGGGACGTGTCATCGACCCCCAAAACACCCGCGCCCAGATGTTCGGCGGTATGGTCTATGGCCTGTCCGCCGCCTGTTTTGGCGAAATCACCTTTCAAGGTGGCGCGGTAGAGCAGCAGAACTTCCCCGACTATGACGCCCTGCGCATGCACACCATGCCAAAGGTAGAGGTCGCCCTTCTGGAGAACCAGCCGCACATGGGCGGTGCGGGCGAACCCGGCACCCCGCCAGCCGCCCCGGCGCTGGCCAATGCGATCTTTGACCTGACGGGCCGACGGGCAAGACAGCTGCCGCTGATGCACGATTTCGATCTGTTCATCTGAGGGCACCGGCCGTCTGAACAGCAAGCAGGCGCTCAAACCAGAACGCCTGTTTCATTCCGCCATCACAGGTGTTTTTCCATCCGGTAGTTGTGCAAGGTGACATCGTTGCGGCGGATTTCCTGCCGCTCCAGCACAGCAAAGCCGCGTGATTTGAACAACGGCGCGGCCAGTTCACTGGCCTCCACCCGCAGACACGTCAGCCGCAGCTCACGCGCGAATTGCTCCAGATAGGTAAACAGCCTGCTCGCGATGCCCTGCCCCGCAACATCCGGATCACAAAACAGCATATCAATATGGCCCAGCCCATCCCCCTTGGACTGCAGGTCAATAAAGGCCACGGGTTGCTCTTTGCCGTTGATCGGCACCACCCAGACCCACGTCCGGCGGCCATCGCGCAATCGGTCTTCAAATCTCTCGGTCGGCGGCATGGCCGGGCACCAGGCGTTGCGTTGCGCGTAATCATAGGCAGAGGCTGCGCCGATGTGGATTGCCCGGAAAAACACCCGCGCCAGCGCCTCAGCATCAGATGGATCCGCCGCCCGCAAGCGCCCCTTCGCGGCATCAGACATAAAACACCCTCACAGGCCAAAGGGTCAGGCGATCTGACGATCCCCGCCAGCCGGTAGCGAACGCCTGCCAGAAGCCCAGTCGCGGACCGCATCTCCGAAGGCAGTGAACAACGGCCGGGACACTGGGTCGTTTGCAGCGTCCCACTCCGGGTGCCATTGAACCGCCAGGGTAAAGCCCGGCGCGTCCTTGACATAAATCGCTTCGGGCGTGCTGTCAGGGGCGGTGCCGTCGATCACGATGCGCGCACCCGGTGTTTTGATCCCCTGCCCATGCAGCGAATTCGTCATCACCTCGGGCGCGCCAAACAGCTGGTGAAAGACCCCTCCCTCTGTCAGGCTGACGGTGTGGCGCATGGCGAATTTCTCTTCCAGCGTTCCGTCCGGTGGCATCCGGTGGTTCATCCGGCCGGGAAGATCCCGAATCTCCGGATAAAGCGTCCCGCCCATCGCCACGTTGACCTCCTGAAAGCCCCGGCAGATCCCCAGAAACGGCTGCCCCCGCTCAACGCAGGCCCGCACCAATGGCAAGGTGATGGCATCGCGCGCCCGGTCAAAGGCCCCATGCGCCTCTGTCGCGGATTCGCCGTATTCGTTGGGGTGCACGTTGGGCCGCCCACCTGTGAGCAAGAAGCCATCAAAGGTCTCAAGCAGCTCCTCCACCGACAGGAACCGTGGATCCGAAGGGATCAGCAGGGGCATGCAGCCGGACACATCCGCCACCGCCTCTGAGTTCATGGTTCCTCCCGCATGTGCGGGATAGTCATCGTTGATCAGATAAGAATTGCCGATAATGCCGACTTTGGGTCGCACCATTTTGACCTCTGCTTTTGGGTGCTGGCGACCGGGCCGCCCGCTACCTTGTACAAAATCGCCCCCCATGCGGGAGCCGCAGACAACATGTCTGGTTGCTGCCATCCTACAGTCCCCGCGCCGGGTTGCAATTCACAACCCTGATGCTGCCGATGGTTTCACCGCTGCCGCCCGGCCGGGGCACAAAAAAACAGGGCAGAGGGGATCAATGATCTCCCCCTGCCCTGCTTGATCGTCTGGCTTGGTGACGCGGAAAGGATCAGGCCTCGCCCTTCAATCCCGCCGCGGCAATCCCCGCCATCGCGGCCTCTGCATCATTGTCCGAGGTATCGCCGGTTACGCCAACTGCACCAATCACACCGCCGTCTTCGCCACGCACCAGAACGCCGCCCGGAACAGGCACCACCTGACCGCCATAAACGCCGTTCACCGCCGCCATGAAATAGGCCTGCTGCTCGGCCCGCGCCATCTGCGCCGAGCCCGCCATCCCCAGCATGACAGAGCCATAGGCCTTGCCCTGAGCGATCGCAAACCGTCCCGGCGCAGCGCCGTCTTCGCGTTCAAAAGCCAGCACATGGCCACCAGCGTCCAAGACCACGACGGACAGGGGCTTCAGCCCCAGTTCACGTCCCTTGGCGCGGGTGGCTTCGATGATGGTGCGTGCATGCTCCAAAGAAATAGTCATGTCGATCTTCCCTGATTGGTCTTTCGTATGTGCAAAAAGGGCCAGGCAACTCTGCCCGGCCCTCTTGGTCTCAAATCAATGCTCAGCTCTGCGCCTTCAGCTCCAGTCGGCGGGCGTGCAGCACGGGCTCGGTATACCCCGACGGCTGAACGCGACCACGGAACACCAGATCGCAAGCCGCCTGGAACGCAACCCCGTCAAAACCGGGCGCCATCGGGCGATAGGCCGGGTCGCCTTCGTTCTGCTTGTCCACTACCGCGGCCATCTTCTGCATTGCCGCCATGACCTGCTCCTCGCT
>Ga0160419_100634_pt1 | contig 20530 bp, 21 predicted proteins | sample CelAP2metagpilot_2_FD_108196 | JGI IMG/M metagenome (GOLD analysis project Ga0160419, IMG submission 108196) | Phycosphere-associated microbial communities from Cellana algal ponds in Kailua-Kona, Hawaii, USA - Cellana AP2-4-25 metagenome pilot ... | reverse complement strand
GGGGGGGGGGGGGGGGGGGGGGGGGAGGGGGGAGGGGGGGGGGGGGGGGGGGGGGGGGGGGAGGGGGGGGTGGTGCACCTGCAGGCCCATGACGGAGAGGTGGTGGTAGTACTGGTTCTCGACGCCCGTCTTGGCAACGAGCGTGGCTGCGAGGAAGAAGACGAGGCGATAGCCCGCTTGAAGGTCAAGGCCGCCTGGCGAGGGAAGGGGGGAGGAGGGAAGGGGGGAGGGAGGGAAGGAGAGGTGGGCGGGTAGTGAGTGAAGGAAAGGAAAAGGTGCAGGGAGGGAGGAAGGGAGGGAAGAAGAGAGGGAGGAAGGGAGAGAGGAAGGGAGGGAGGGAGGGAGGGAGGGAGGCCGCACCTCCCGTCTCGAGCAGGCGCAGCAAGCGGGCAATCAGAAGGGGGGGCATAAACTGAATGCAGCTCACGCCCATCCGAAGCACGCCGGTCGTGAGAAGCGGCCCGCGAAATAGGGTGAGGAAAGTGCGGATGAGGGGCGCATGGGCCCAAGTGGTACGGCGAGAGGTCTCCTCGTCCGAAGCCGTGATGGGAGGCACGCCTCTGCGGAGGAAGGGAGGAAGGGAGGGAGGGAGGAAGTGGTTGAGATGATGTGGTGTCCCTCCCTTCCTCCCTCCATCTCTCCCTCCCTCCCTCCCTGCCTGCCTGTGTACCTGGCCGTGGCCTTGGCGGCTTCTTGGGCATAGGCCGCCTGGAAATCTCGAGAGAGCGTCGCCATGCGGTCCTGAGGGAGGGAGGGAGGGAGGCAGGCAGGGAGAGCAAGTTTGAGCGCCCAGGCTTAACAACAAGACATGAGATACGGTACCTATGCGCTTTCCCCTTTCCTTCACCTCCATCCTCCCTTATTTTCTCCCTCACCTCCTCCGCCACGTGCCAGAGATCCCCCATCTCTAACGGCTGGTCGTTACCGCGGGCCATCAACGGGTCCACCCACCTGGGCGGAATAAGGAGGGATGGAGGGAGGGAAGGAAGTTTAGAATGCTATGTGCCAAAAGAAGCCCTACCCCACTACCCTATTTAGATTAGATTATCCCCCTGCTTCCTCTCCCATCCCCTCTCCCTCATTCCCTCCCTCCCTCCCTCCCTCCCTCCCTCCCTCCCCCCCTCTCCACTCACCCGAACGAGAGGGTGCTCCATAAACTCCCATTCCGTCCCATGGGCAGCAACCCAAAATTAATCCGCGGCTGTGTCTTACCAAAGGCCTTGCTCGCCTCCTTTGTCTCTTCTTCCTCATCCTCCTCCTCACCATCGGTCATGAGCATGGAATGGTGAGAATTGGCGGAGGTGCCCGCAGAGGGAGGGGAAGAGGACGACAAGGAGGGATTTGGCCTGTGGTGGTGGCGTTGGTAAAGAGAGAAGACTGAGCATAATTATTATCGCGGTAAATCTTGTCAATCATCATCCCCCCATCCTCTCCCCACACTGCCTACTCCTTCTTTTCCTTTCCTCTCCTCTCGCACGCACCGCACAGTCGTGGGACCCAACACAGTCTGAGCTGCCGCCGCTGCTTGCTGTGCTCCCCCTCCTCTTAATGACAGCAAGGACGTCACAAGGCGAGAGAGCGCCTCTTCCTTGTCAGAGGGGGAGGAAGGAAGGAAGGAAGAGGAGGAGGAGGAGGAGAGGGAGAGGGAGAAGCGGAAGCGCGGGTCGCGAAGAGCGGCGGTCCGGACATTGAGTTGCCGTCGCTTACCAGAGGAAGAAGAGGGGGAGGAATGGGAAGTACAAGAGGTAGAGGTAGAGGAGGAGGGTAAAGAAGGCGAAGCACAGAGCGTGGCAATGAAGCCCTGTATGCCAGGTTGATGCCGCGGGTGGTGAAGAGTAGGAAGAGCAGCGCAAGAGGAGACTGCCAAAAGGAGGGCTACAAGGAGAACAGTAGGATAGAGACCCGATGGTGGCATACTTTTCAAGGGGATTGGAGGGATGAGATGAGGAGTGAGGCTCTGATGATGCAATGAGGGCGAGTCGAGGGTTGAAGGAAGGGAGAGAGGGGAGGGAGGAAGGGGAGAGCGAGCCATGGAGAGGGAACTCAAACGTACATTGCCCCTCGCCCCGTGGCGTTACTCGTGCTCTGTAATGGCGATTGCGGATGTGGCTAATGCTTCAAGGACGAACGAGCTGGTCTAGAATGAAGGAGGGAAAGGGGGGAGGGAGGAGGTGCGTGTGCTTTGCAGTCAGTTAAGATGATGAGGGCGCGGAGTCAGGCATTTGCCACAGGCAAAAGATTAAAAAGCAGCAAGGGGGGTAACATCATGCCGGCCAGCACAATGTTATTGTTATCGACGCCATCCCTGTCTTCCTAGAGCTATGTATGCATCACATAAGGCGACCACAGCGCGGGCAAGGAGTGAGCTGGCTTTAGATATCGCTACGTCACGCGCTTGAAAGCAGGCAAGGAAGTATGAGGAAAGAAAGGAAGACTCATACACGCACGAGGTTTTACTTTTTGCTTTGTCGCGTCGATTGTGTGTAAATTACCCAAAAATTATCTCTCAAACTCTCGATAGAGGATGGAAAAGAGTTTATCAATAAAGCTTCCCCACTCCTCTCCTCGTTTGCTCCTCCCCCCTCCTCAACAGGCCCCGTTTCCTCTCCTACTGCTGTTTGATTGACTTTTTCGCCCTGTCTCTCTTAGAAAGCATATCATCTGTGATGATCGTTATTTCTTGTCATCGGCTATAAAGAGATGCTTTTGAATGACAATCATCAGATTTTCTTCTGGAAGGCGTTCAAACGTTTCGGGAGTAGCGAAGGAAAGCAGTAAGACCCCTACCGACGAACCCGGTTCGACAGGCACCACCCCCGCCTCCTTCTCCACCTTTACCACCGCCTTCGCCCCCAGGGATGACTTTTCGATGCTGCTATGCCCGTGGGACGACGAGCCACACGGTGCCGGGAGCTACCCCGTCATGCGGGGCGGGCTTATTTTGGTGCTCAAAATATGATAGAAGAAGATGTCACCATGCCGGTGGCAAGGCTCGTGATGGTGATTAAACCCCAAAAAAGTAAAAAGAGCAAGAAACTTACATAACTTTCTGTATAGTCCGTCAGACTTGGTTGCAAGGAAGTTACAAAATCGAAGCCTTGTAGATAATCAAGTGATGTCCATCTATTTTTTTTTATTTTCTTCAATCTAGAGCGCCCTCCATTTCCTGCAAGTAAGCGGCGAAAAGGCATGGTTCAATGCATCTCATGTTATCCTTCTCCATCCGGCAATGTAGGCAACACGATATTCATGGTAACGATGCTTGCTGCCCAGCGGAAAACGCACTGAATTGCCCTCCTTCACCCGAATCGTCGATCTCAATGGTATTCAGATATTCCAAGCAGTCCTCTTCTTCTCCTTCTTCCTTCCTCACCTCTACCTTTCTTTCGCTCAAAGCGATCGTTGGTACGGTGTCCTCTTCTTTCGAAACTTCAGCATCCTTTATTGACCGACTTCGGCCTACCGTTCCTTCTTTTTCCACTCCTCCCCCAACGCGTGCTTTAGTTTAGTCGTCCGGTGTCTATATCCGCATTTATGTCCGCACTGCACTTACTCTCCCGCCCCTGCGTCTCATGCACTACAAAGACCCTAAAATAGACGATAATTTCCATAACCTTCAATTTCGAATCCTCCACGTGTATTGTTGATGTGTCCGATAATTTAAATGTATAAGTTAAAAGGAAGAGAAGCCGGGTCAAGAAGAAGGTACTTGGGGGAGTTATTGTTGCCCGCTTCACGCTTGATTATGCGCGCGCTAATGGCTCGCAAATTACGCCGGAGGACAATGGCTGCCTTGGCTGTTTTTAAGTTCTCCGTGTCGGACAGGTAAATGTTCGTCAGTCGACTGGGCTTTTGCAGCAAAGGATAAAAGGCGAAGGCAAGGCCCTGAGTACCAATGAAAAAGGAAAGAGGGTTTCCAATCGACAGCGTCGTCAAATCGGGTGTGAAGTGGTCCGTAGAGGTGACCTGGGCGGGTGAAAAGCCTGCCCCAGATATGTAGTCTTGCTGAACCTGATCATCTGTAAGCGTACCCTTGCTGGCCGGAAGAAGGTCCAAAATTTTGCCCGGATGGGACGGGTAGACTAAGTCAAAGTTCAAAATTCGGAACGAATTAAGCGCATGGTGCCCCACCCCCGTAATCCACAAAATTTGAGCGAGCAGGGCGCTTACATCCTGCAGGCTCGTCACATCGTCTCCGGAAGGAAACCCATTTAGGTACGCAATTGAATTGGATGAGTTTGTCAATGCAGCAAGAAAGCCTTGTAGTTCTGGGTCGTTTGTCACAGAATTCGACTTCCTGTAAGATCCAGCCAGGTACTTATTCGCATACTTGTACAAAGCGTCATAAAGTGCAGCTCCATCATCCCGGTAAAGGAAACCCGGAATGTCTGCCACCCCGCGCGCCTTCAAATTCTCTTGCAAGTTTGTGAGACGCCAATCAAATTGCTGCATGAAGTAAGGAAACAATAAGCTCTTGATCGAGGAGCCACTGATGGAAAGATAGGTATCGAATGAGCCATCTGTTCTCAGCAGCTGCGCCACCCCCGCAAAAATGATTCCAAAGTTTTCGGCCGAAGCGTGTTGGATAGGCTGAAAAAGGGGATGCTCGCTGGCAAAGTGCTTTTGCGCCGCAATGGCAACGTTGCTGATTGCAGTATGTAAGACAAAGTGGTAAATAGCATTTACGTCCCGGTCGAGACAATTAAAGACCGCCTTGGCCAAGAACCAGTCGGCATGAGGATCTTTAGGCGACACCACGTAGTTTTGCTGGACATTGTATTTGATGGCGAGTGGCATGAGGATAGGACCATTCTTGAAAGTACGTGCATTCCTTTTAGGGGCGCCATTTCGTTTCGCCTTAACAGGCCCGTTCAAGAAAAATACCGCTGTGGGTGCCTCCAAGAAGGAGTTGGGGGACGCTTCCAAGAGACCCTTTTCGTACAGCGGATAAAAATCAACAATGAAGACGCGACCTTGCGCCACAAGCTTGGCAAGCGGGATGCCGCCGGTGATTAAATCGTATCCCGTCACATCAGCTTGAGAGAAGGGTATGTCTCCCAGACTGTTGACACGGGTGATAAAAGCAGGCGAGGAGGTGATGCGCTCGCGGGCAAAGGCGTAGTCAGAGTCGTAAAAGGTGTAGGCCGCCGGCTGATACTCGGGCGCTAGAGCGCCGTACAAGGGCAGGTAGCTGTCCAGGTGCTCGAGGCAATCACCTGTCCCGTTAATAGAGAAACAGGCCGCTCCTATTGGTGTCGCCAATACATTGGTTCCCGTTTCGACCGATACGCCAAGTTGTCCTGTAACAGTAGCTCCCTGCGAAGCCAAGGCTGTGTCCCCCAAGAAACCCGCTGGTGCAGCCATCGTTAAGTTAGCCAGCTCCGGATCGATGGAGCCGTAGGATGTGAACTCCCAAAAGGGTGCCCGATAGCTGAGCCGGAGCGAACGCCCGGCCGGATCAGGATCGTCTTGCGGGATGGAGAGGAAACCATTTTTTTCTTCATCCCTGAGAGTCACGAGTGTCTCGCGCAGGGCACGAGCTTGAGCTTTGTTCTTGGTAGGATAACTTTTGGTAGAGCTTGTGGGGATGCCGCGGGCAGTGAGTAGCGTCGTTCCCACCAGGGTGAACAAGACGGAAAATGACACACGCATGGCGTAACTGTAATTAGTAAAAGGGCGAGCAAATTTGTGCGTTAGGATTGAGAAGAATACAATGTACATGACTTTTTTTCGGGTGCATTGTTAGGTGCGGGATGAGCAGCCATGTACAAGAGAGACTACTCTCGTGTCTACCATCCGTGATATCAGGTAGACTGAGGAGCTCTTGGCCACCAACAAGCAACATGTGGTGCAGGGGCAGATCAAAGGCATCATCCCGTGCCCATACGCCTTTATCAAGTCCTCAGGTGGGGATCATGGACAGAGTAGTGAAAAATTCAAATCAATGGAAAGTGACAATATGCCAGTATATAGTCATGCCCGCGTCTATTTTATGTGGGCTCAGAACTTCACAGCAATTACAACAGTCATGCCCAATGGATCGTGAGAGAGCCAGACACCAAAGAATGCTGCAGTAACCGCAACCCCAATCCTAGCGAAGGAGGCGAGGTGTGAAGTTGTAAAGTTCATGTCGAGGACGAAAGGAACCAAGAACAAGAGAGGGATAGGAGAGGGACGAGAAGGACAAGGGGGTGCACGGGGGAACGACGAAGGAGGATAATGAATCGCAGACATGATAACTAACAGCGTGATGCGTGAACGAGAAAGCCTCCATTTCGTGAAGTGTTGGTAATGAAACTAAGAAAAAGATTTAAATATCGATAACTGCCCATTCTGCCAACCGTTTCACAAGTGCGCTGCGCGTCTTCTTTCGTCCTCATCGCCGTTCCCGATATGGGCTCATACACCACTTCCCCACCCATGCCACGAACAGACAGGCCTAAATCAATTTGTTTTCACTCCCACGTCCAAGCCAAGTGTCTATATCTGCCTCCCACTACTGTCCACAGGTACGCGACTTCTCGTACCGTACCCTGCACACCACAATCTCCTCCTCCCATCATCGCTGGCAGGGTCGCGTGGCGTGAGCATGTCTGAGCCCCATGCGTGTTAGTCAATCTTAGCAGTATCTCTGCCTTATTAAACATACCTTCAAAAGTGTGCCCTTCCCGTCGATTGATGCCCACTATCCACCTTTCAACATCGCATGCCCATATACATCATCGGGCCATCCCTCCCTCCAGTCCTTTAGGCCGACCTTAAAGTATGAGGGCAAGGCACCGCATAGAGCTTCATCCGCCATTTTTTCATTGCTCCAAAATTCATTCTCGTTTGTTCCTGCTGGCCAAATACGCAGGCAGGATACCGTCTGCCATTTCATACATCCGTCTCTCCGTGAATACTCCACCGCTCCTTCTTTCCCTCCCTCCCTTTTCATCTGATCGACAAGGCACCAATACCGTTCTCTCTCCTCTTTATCTCCTATCCTCGAGTTTGTCCACATATTCATCCAAATTTGCCCCCTTCTGGTCTCTGACAAATAGTATTGCGGACGAAGGCTCAAACTCTACGCCACTAGGCATGATGACGTTTTCAGCCACAGCATGTAGTCATGCTCATGCCCGATTCTCATCCCAACGCCGTCAATTTGCTCTGAATATTTTCTCCTACGAAGGTCAACAAAAACAACATCCCCTCTTCCTTATTTTCATGATCACCCATCGAACGATGCTCATTAAAATTTTGTCGCCCTCTCCTCCTCTCCCCTTCCTTTCCAGCAGGATGGCTCGAGATGAGGATGACAAGCGACCCCGTGGCGCTCGAGCCATCATCTCTTGGTGCATGGCCTCTTCTTGGAGACGGGCTTTATTGGGTTGTACACTGGGGATATTTGCAATGGTCTGGTTTGTGACCCACCTGGCAAGCAACATGGACGGGGGCAGTAGCGGAAGCAGCATGCTGAGTACGTCCACAATCACCAACAGCAGAGACAAGAATGCCAACTTTACCCCTTTCACGGCTTCATCTTTACCCCCTCACATCGAGGGCAATACCATCATGGCGGAGATGCCCTCAGTCGCTGCTATCCCTCTAAAGAGCGTGAAGAGCGAAGATGACGTCTCTACCCTCGAGCACGCCTCCCCTTTGCTCCGCACCACGAAAGAGGGGGGAGACACCCCCCAGCTACCATTTGTATCTGCGAAAAAAAATAATAATGAAGGTGAAAGTCTCGGGAACAACGCCGTCATCACGACCATCACATCCATCGACAGCGGCGGCATCAGCAAGGGCAACGAGGACAACGGTGACACGGACTCCACTCTTGCGGACATTGAGAAGAAAGACAATGCGACCTCTGAGACCGTAACCACTACTGCTAGCATGGCTGAGGCTGCTACAACAGCTTTCCCCCTCGTCTGTCCCTATTACGACGACATACCTAGCCCGTTTCCCGCCTCTTTTTGGTACGTCAAGAACCCCAAGACAGCCAGCAGCACACTTGGCGGCGTCTTCCGCAGTGTAGCAGCCCACCACGGCGTGGAAATGCTCAACTCGGACGAAATACACATGGACTTACCCCAGCTTAAGCGTACCATCGCCGAGGTGCTGGCGGCCTTCGGCAGTGCCGTGGCTCCCGATCCGCCTCTCGGGCTGGCCAACCACATGCCATTCGATATTAGTGCCCGCGACATTTTCAGAAAGACTGCGCCTGTGATGCTGTTTACCTCGGTTCGTGAGCCTGTTGCTCAATTTCATTCGCACTTCGTGGAGGTTTGCAAACAAGGGAAGAAGAGAAGAGAAAGTAGTAAATGTTTTGGCCCGGCGGTACAGGAGCGGACGGCGATGGCGAATGCCATGGAACCCGACGCTCAGTTTGCCTATATTCGCGGGGACGCATCTGATGCCGAGTCTGCTGCGGCACAGTATGATTTTGTGTTTCTGCGGGAGCGCCTGGAGGAATCGTTGGTGGCCTTTATGATCGTGTACGGCCTGGACTTTGCCGACATTGCACATGTTGCCGCCAAGGTGCGCACGGAATTATACCCTGGGCCGAGAGAGCTGCCCGAAGAATTGAATGAACTGATTCGCACCAAGACAACCGAGGACGCTAAGCTTTGGGCCAAGGCAAACGTGATGCTGGATGAGAAAATTACTGCCATAAATGGCCACTGTGGTGGTAAGGCGTACTTTTCGTCAATGCTAACAGTTTTTCGGAAATTGCAAAAAGTGGTGATGCAGGAATGCACAGATTTTCGTGGTTGGTACAAGAAGCATGGTTTTTCGACCGTGCTCCGGTATTGGGGCGACAATGGCCAGGCACCCCGATGTCGAGACTTTGTGGTACGCCGTGAGATGCGTGCTTGGCAAAAGCATCATGTGACGGAAATGCTCAGGGCCGCGATGGCTAAATCAAGAGGAGGAAATACAGCGCCGATCTTGGAATCAAAAGGACCAGCAGTAAATGGCTGGGGTCTACCAAAAGATGCATGATTGCCTTGACGATTTCGATGAAATTAGAAAAAGGAAGGCAGTACGCAGGACAGTATGATAGCGTTTGTATATATTTATTTTAAATGTGGCGCGATTGGTACTCTTTCTCCATTTGATTGGAAAGTGAAGTGTACAGATTTAAACTTTAATAGAACCTCCAGATTCTTCAATTTTTTCCGAGGAGGATTCACGGGGTCATCAAAACGGCTTCTCCAAGGCAGATAACCGTGCGTTGGCCGGTCGTGGGGGCTTCAAGCGAATAAAAGACTATGGTCTGGCATGTATATGACCATAGCCTACCAGGTGACCCATGCTGATAACTATAAAGCATTACCGCCAAGATTATAAATTTGTTGTCATAACATAAGCATCAAAGTAAGCCCGCCCCGCCTGACGGGGAAGCTGCCGGCATCAGTCCCACTCGTTGGCGCGGGACGACCGGCAGCCAAAAGAACGGCTTGCTCAGAGCGGGATGGCGTCACCGTCCCGCACCGACGAGTGGGACTGATGCCGGCAGCTTCCCCGTCAGGCGGGGTGGGCTTAATTTGATGCTCATGTTATGACAACAAATTTACAATCTTGGCGGTAATGCTTTATAGTGGTCAGCATGACGAGAGTGGGCACCATTTCCATTCTGCGTTAGATAAGAAAGTGACAGTGTGATTAGATCTGCTTACGCTATACATGGTACAAGCAGCAGTGTTATTAGGTGTCATGCGATATGGTCTTAACAAAACAAATTGGATAAAATACAAGATGCAACAGAATAATTGTAGGTACTTTGTTCTCTTCATTTCAGGGTTCAGGCATAAACCTTTTTCAGTTAATCGTATTTTTTTTTAAATGTGCTTCGTGTAAATGACCTCGCCTCCCTACCTCTGTTTTAGGCACTACTTTATCAAATTAAAACATACGACTTTCATTTTTTGTAACCACATTGTAAGGGTGACGCGAGGGATGACAGAACTTCACATATATCTGCTATCATCCTTGGACTTGGCAGCGCGCCCTCTCCCTCCGCTTCCCCTATTATCTCCTCTATCTCCTCTACTTTCTTCTTCCTTTCCGCTTCCCATACCAACTTTCCATCGATAGGGAAAGCGGAGAGGGAGAGGGTAGAAAAAACGGACATTTGTCCGTATTTTCTACGAAATTGTATCTCGGATCTTCTCCATGTCTCAGGTACATTCTCATTGATATACGCAGCCGCATCTTTCCAGAATCCGTCTGGGGCTTTTTCTCTTGGCCATACGATCACGGACCGAGCAGTTACATATTCAACCAGAAGTTGGACCTGTGGAGGAAAGAGGGAGGGAAGTATGAGTGTGTGAGATAGAATGGAACAAAACAATTATTTAGATCAGAAATACCTCTTCCGGTGTCCACCATGATTAAATCCCTATATACAAGTGAGAGATAATCACTTGAGTTCACAGTGCACCACACATTGGACATTCGATGACTTCAAAAATGGCCTGCACGACTGATATTACGATAGTCGTCGATAGTCATGTTGATAAATCGTAATCGCAGTCGTAGTCGTGTATGATTCCCACCGCGGACGACTATGACGACTAGTAGTCGTGCATGTTTTCGATATTGCCCCCGGTAGTCAATGCCATGTGCGTATCGAGCACATTGCCGACATACGCATTGGACGACAAAAACAGGGGCCGACTACTATTAGTCGTGCATCGTGACGGAGGAGGGAGAGGGCCGAGGAGATGAAGGGCGAGGAGGCGGATGGGGTGATCGGCAGCCATTGGGACTTCTTTCAAAGCCCCTTTTGCTGCGAAGGTCAATGTCGTCCGATAAAACGTAGTCGTTGCATCCACAAGCTTCATGGGTGATGTAATTGACTTGTGCAAGCACTACCAATGTGAGGGTTAGGGTAAGGGGTCCCGAAGGTTTCCTTGAAAATACTTATACTGAGTCCCTGGCACAATTTATAAAGAAAAGCCTTCAGAACCCCACGGGTCTCCTTGTACACCATGTCAGATTTAAAATTACCACTCCGCGGCGGGCCAATCTACGGGTAGCTGCCTTCAATATGCCGTGAATTCGTCCCAAAAGATTCATCTGTGCGTGAAGAAATCATCGTGCAAGGGCATTTCGACGTCTGATTATGGAGTGCGACTGTCGGGATCAGGGCGCTAAGTATTTCCGAGTAAGATTTCTACCCGCTGGCCAGACTCAGACTTTCTATACTGTACTGACGCAGTGTTTGGAGAAATACAATGCTGCTCAATGTGGACAGTAAAATTTCTTTTAAGTCACGATCATGCACGACCCCCCTGATCCAGACCTTCACAGTCCGTAAGAGGACATGAAATTTCATCCTTGCACACCATCTCCACACTTTCTATGCCCAAGATGAAGTCCTCGTCAGAAAGTCTTAAAGGAATTGGGGGTGCTGTCGACGTCCAAAATTTGACAAACCATACAGATCACACGATATGATACTTATGAATATAATGCCATTAACATTTACCGTTTTATGTGTTCCGCACATTTCCTTTGGTCAGAGGTTCTCGTTCCTTTACGAGTTTGCGAGTATTCCCAGCGCACAAGGGCCTAGGGCGAGAGCCCGGACGCATCGTCACAACCATCTAAAGCGTGCGCAATCAGGACTCAGGGTTAACGTAATTTAGTACTTGGTCAACTCTTACAGTATTGCCCCTGAAAGCGCACATTAAGATCGACCATCAGGCATCCAAGGACCTCGCGGGTCAAAGAACCCCGCCATCTTTATAGCGCACCACTTTCCGAACGAGCGGCGATTTTGCAGAGGTGCAACAACACTGAGACTTGTTCTGGCCACATTCACGACTCAGACACTGCCCACATTCTCTCATCTGCACCTCTGACACCTTTCCCCTTAATGGTCCCCCCAACACACCGTACAGTCACTGTCAACGTACTCATCCAGCCCGCATTCGCCTTCATCTCCCCATCCCCCCTCCAACAACTGCAATATCCTTGCAACTCCAAGCATGGCTCCAGCTTCCGCATCTACCCCCACTGATGCCCCTGCTGCTGCATTTCTTGCCTTTCCGCGTCTGACCTCCGACCTGATTTTTGACCTAGCGGGCTTTCTGGATGGTGCTACATTGGTTTACTTCGCTTCGACGAGCAAGGCGTTGTGCTCGCTTCTTCTGCCTCCTCCTTCCGCATCGAATTCCTACTCTCTTTCCTCTCTCCTTCAGACTGTCTCTCCACCGTCAACGTCATCGGCCGCTCGAGTGGCCCTGTGGTACGATCTTCTGGGCCGTGACAGCAACGGGGCCAAGCTCCTTCGCCGCCACAAGCATGCTGCTCATACCCTCCCGAAGGGCCTTGCGACTGGCCTTCCGCTCCCATCCCCTCCTGAACTCTACGCGACTGCCCACCGGCTCCGCTGTCTTGGCACTGGTTCCCGGGTGGCTTGGCTACCGCTGCCTCGTGCTGTCAACCGCCAGGATGGCCCGCCGCCCATGGAGGGTCACACGGCCTGCCTTCTCGATGATAGGTGGATGGTGATGATTGGCGGCTTCACCAGCTTCGGCGTGCGGAACGACGTGTTTGTACTCGACACCTGGGCACCCTTCGACAATCCTCACCCGAAATGGACTCGCTTTCCTTCTCCCTCAGTTGTGGCTCGGCCCTTTCACCAAGACCACGGGCAGTATTACCAGCACCAGCAGCTGGAGGAGCAGCAGCAGTTCCAGCACCAACTGCCAGTCTACGGCCACATGTGCTGCGCGCTCAGTAGGAGGCACGTGGCGGTGTTCGGAGGTGTGACCATGGGGGGCTACCAGGGTGATGTCAACGACTTTTACATCCTCGAGCTGGACTTTTGCGAAGAGGGAGAAACGGTGGGTGGGAGCAGCAGCTACAGCAGCAGCCGCACGACAATCTGTCGTGGCGTGCATCTCCTGCGTCCGTCCCTCCTCCTGGGTCAGCCATTGACCTCTCGTGCGTATGGAAGTATGACTCTCCTTTCCTCCATCCCGCCTTCTAAATGCTCCTCCTCCTCCTCCTCCTCCTCCTCCTCCTCTCTGTCTGCCCCCCTGCGTCTCCTCTTGCTCGGCGGCATCCACCACGGGCAGGCCATCATGCAGCCCGAACTTCTCACCTTCCATGGCTTCGACAAGGACGATGAGGGAAGGAGGGAGGGTGGGGGCGTGTGGGAGGTGGCGAGGCCAGTGCTAAAGGGCCCGGAACCGAGAGGACGGATGGGTCACAGCTGCTCTTTCCTGCCTGGCTTGCGGTGTCTGGTAGTGGTGGGCGGATCGGATGGCTCGGACCTCTTGCGGAATGGGCGTGAGTTGTTGCAGCAGGTGTATTTCATTGCATTGGAGGAGAAAGAGGAGGGGGAGGGTGAGGAGGAGGAGGAAGGAGGGGAGGAAGAGCAGATGGGGGGGAGTGGTGTTGGAAGAAAGAAGAAGAGGAAGGAGGATGAGCTGGGAGGGCAGTCGTTATTGTGGCCGACGCGATGGACGATGCCGGGGGGGGATCGGAATGCGGCCCCGACTCAGAGGCATGAGACTTTCACCGGGAGGACGCACACGGCGCATGTGCTGATGGAGGAAGGGGGTCTTGGGGAGGCTGATACGCTGCAGGGGCTGCAGCTGGCGGTGAGGGAGAAAGGGAGGGCCAAGTTGCTTTTGTTTGGGGGGGACTCGCGTTTGAGCGACGCAGTGGGGGTGATGGAGGTGCAGGAGGTGGGGCAAGCAGGCGGGAACGGATACTCCAAGACTGTTGAGTTCCACCCCTTGCGGCGTCTGACTGAGCGGCGGCCTGGCCCGCGTTTGTCACATGCTTCGGTCTTGACGGGGGAGAGGCTGTTGGTGTACGGGGGATGGTGTGAGTACGAAAAGGGTGACATGCACAGCCTGTACTTAACGCCGCCCTTGGCCATCAAGGCTTCCTCGTCGGGGGAATATCAGTCGCCCCCGGGGATAGGGGGCTTGGATCTCGATATGCATGTTGGGGAAATGAGTGAGGAGGATGTTGAGGAAGAGGAGGAAGAAGAAGAGGAGGAGGAGGATAGCAACTATGTCGGGAGCAGTGATGAGGGTAGCGATTACGTCTGGAGGAGCACTGGGGGTAGTGAGAGTGAGGATGAGGGTGGGGAGGAGGAAGCTGAGGAGGAGGAGGAGGAGGAGGAGGAGGAGGAGGAGGAGGCGAAGGAGAACTGAAGAGAGTGTTTTGGTATAAACGAGTGGAAGGGTGTAGGGACATGGTAAAGATCGAAAGAGGGGTGCATGTAAAAGTGATGCTGGAAACGAATGTAGATAAGACGGCTTCTGGAGTCGGAAGGAAACGGCATACGGAGTCGGGAGTAAAAGTCAGTGGAGGGGGAGGATGTGCGGACAAGATATCAGGAAAAAGGCAATATATAAGAAACGACAGAGAAAAGAAGAAAGAGGATTAGATGGGTGGAAGATGGAGCGCCTATTTTATGAAGGTGGTGTAAGGGAGAGAGAGTACATTGATGCCCGAGGAAGAGGTGTGTTAGGAAAAGAGAGTATAGAGTACATATGGGCGAGGAAGGAAAGGGGGAAAAGAAGGAGCAGTGTACATGAGGAAAGGATGAGGGAGTGATAGAAAGAAAGCAGCACTAGTGGGACGCTCAGAAGACGGAGGCAGAGGCAGAGATAAATTGCGCGAATATATCGAATACAGCACAAGCCACAGGAGACGCATGAGGATGAGGAAGTGGAACTATAACAATTGCGCGGTGATGGGCTAAGCATGAGGAAATGCAGGGGGCGCTACTAGTGAGCGTCGTCGTACCCTGCCGTGCTTTGGTGACGTCTTCACTTTCTTTACTCGTTGCTATCTTCAGTCTTTTCCGTCTGTCATCTACTGCGTGCAGTCGTACATTAACGAATTGACTCCTGCTGGTGATGGTGGTGCTGCGGCTGTTGCTGTTTTAACGTTCTGTCATTGCATTGACCTTCCTGATTCGTTTTTTAATTTCCCGGTTGTTCCTTCTCTGGTTCTTGTTCACTTTTTCTTTTGTGACTTTCCTCCCCCTCCCTGCCCTCGCAGCGCCCTTTACCTGCCTGCCGCCCTGTAAGAGCGCCGTCTTAAAATAAACATAAAAATATACGCTCACTTAAAGTCACTTCTCTCCCTCCCTCCTTCCCTCCTTTCCTGCTCCCTGCACTTCGTGAGTGCATGCTATCAGCAGCATATCAGAGCGCCGCAAGACACAATCCACATCACACTCAGCCCATCATGTGTCTCCTCCCTCCCCCCCTCCTTGCTTTCTTCCCTCCTTGCTTTCTTCCCTCCTTCTCCCTTCCCTCCCACCTCCCACAGCGACACTCTCGGCTCCTTTATCTCCTACTTTCTCGCCTTACCCCCCCCCTTTTTCCTCTCACCCTCTCGTCCACCTGAACGATCAGACAGGTCATGTTGTCGCCTCCAATGCCCGTGGTCTTCCGCGGGTCGTCTGCCAGGCACGCATCCACCACCTCCCCCGCCACTCTGCTCAACGGCTCGCCCTCCCTCCCTTCCTCCCTCCTGGCTTGCAGCCTGCTCCGCACAAAATCGACACACTCCTGGTTCGTCATACAATCCCACACCCCGTCACAGGCGAGCACAAGAAACTCGTCGTCCGGCGTGAGAGAGATGCGGGCGAGGTCGGGCTCGGCCGAGATCATCTGGTCCTTGGCAGGGAGGGCAGTGTTGCCTGGGTAAGGGAGGAAGGGAGTGAAGGAGCGGTGGATGAATGGAGTGCGGAATATGGAGTGGGCAAGACTTAGACAAAGGAGAAGAAAACGAACTCGCAGAGCATCATCCACATCGCGACATTCCCTCACTACACACCGCTCCCTCTTCCCTCCCCCCATTGCCCCCTTCGCTCCCCCCTTACCTTTATACTTCAAATCCCCAATTGATCGACTCAAGTTCAGATTCCCATTCACCCTCCCCTGCTCCGTGACGAAACCCCCCGCGCGCCTTATTCTCTCCAGCTCCCTGTCTTGCAGCGGCTTGTGATCCTCCGACAAAGCGATGGCAGTCCCTTTCCTGCACAGCACCGCGCGCGAGTCGCCCGCATTGGCGACCACGAGGTCGTTATCGACCAGGAGGGCTACGACGGAGGTGCAGCCAGCCTGCACCCGATGGTCGGGCAAGGCACACTGCTGTCGAGAGCCGCCGATACCGCTCCGGACGGCGGTGGGGCAGGGGGACGTGGAGGGGGGGGAAGGTGGGGGAGGATAGGAGGAGGAGACGACGCTGTTGGTGCTGGCGCTTGTGCTGCTCGTGCCACCGGTGCCTGTACTACTTATAATGATGCTACTGCTGCCGCTACTGCTGCCGCTGCTGCTGCTGTAACCCTCCATCCTTTCCTCTTCCTCTTTACCCCCCTGCTCCATCTCATCCCCCTCCTCCTCGCCCTCGTCATTGACCTCTTCCAGCACGGTCTCTCCCTCCATCGCATGACTCAACAGCTCCTCCACCACCTTTTCCGCCACCGCCGCCGCCGCTTTTTTGGCAACGGTCCTCATTCCCTCCCCCTCCACCTCTTCCCCCCTCGGCCCCCCTTGAAACGGAGGAGTCACACCTTGTGCTCTCAGAAGCGCACTCGCCGCGTCAACGAAGGGAAGCGGACTACGGGGCGTGCCCTGCTCATTCCCTTCCTCTTTACTCGCTAAGGGGTCCCCCACCGGTCGCAACGCTAAGCCCTCCTGCCTCCCTCCCTTCCCCTCTCCGTCTCTAGACAAAACGTCGTCGTCCGGAATGACCAACTCTGACGGCGAGACGAGAGTGCTGATGCTGCTCCGCGCCAGTGCCACTGACGCAGCCATTTCCTTCCCTTCCTTTTCTTCCTCTCCTTCCTCCTCCCCGCTCATTAACGCTGCACCCATCGCCGCAACCAGCGCAGCGGCCTTCTCACTACTGATCCCATCCCCTCCTCCTCCTCTGCTTCCTCCTCCGCTTTCTCCTCCTCCTCCTCCTCCACGTCCTCCTCCTCCTCCCGCTGCTGGTACCCCTTCTCCTCCTTCTTTCCCACCAGCGTTGCTAATAACCAGAATCTTTTGCAGCATTTCGATTGCCTCTTGCGCCGTCAGACGACCGCTCCCTCCCTCCCCTCCTACCTTAGCCCCCCCGCCTCCCACATCTTTTCCCACGATCTCCATCTCCGTGTTGCTGTTTAAGACAGTCACTGATGCTGCTGTTGTCGTCGCTTCAATTGTTGTAGTAGTAGTTGTCGTTGTTGCTGCTGGAGTTGGTGCTGCTGTTGCTGGTGCTGGTGCTGCTGGTGCTGCTGCTGATTGTACAGTCACAGTTGGTGCCGGAGCGGAAGTAGTGGCGGGCCCCAAGCCTGCCTTGTACTCCCTAAGCTCGGGGTCGTACTCCTCCTGCCGTAGCATGTCGTCCATGCGATGAAATGATTGCCGTAACGCCTCCTCGTACGCCCCATCCCCCCACTCCCCCCTCCGCACCACCTCCTCAACCAGATGTCGCGCCACAAAATGCGCTACCTCTCTCCCTCCATGTCCGTCAAACACCCCGAAGATCGCCGCCCGTTCGTCCCCCTTCAACGCAGGCACAGCTACATGAGCGTCCTCCATGCTCCGGCGCCAACCCTGCATGGCCGAAACGCCATATCGTATGTGACCGCCTTCCCCGTCCTCGGACTCCTTATCTGTGATGGGGGTGCTCAGATACGCCCCCATCTCTCTTTCCTTTTTGCTGACTCTATCTCCCTCTCCCTCTTACGGCTATACCAAGAAATTTGCGAGGTCTTAGCCTGTGTGGATGGGGAGAGGGTGGAAAGGAAGGAGGGTGAGAGGCGGCGAGGGACATAAAGGAGTAATTCGTGGCCGCCCCGTACCACGCAACGAGTGCGCATTATGCCACGGGGCCAAGGCGAAGCACGACCTTCGTGACGAAAAGGTGAGCATGTTTTGATGGTGGAGGGGAAGTTGCATGCCTCGAATAGCAGCACTTTCTGGCCTGGTTGCAGTTTTTCATCGAAGGGGGAAAGGAGCGAGAGAAGTGCAGCTTGCCAAGCAAAGCTGCTTGCCGATGCACTCGGCATCCCCTCTAACGCCCCCATGCCAGCAATCGTCCCCTCTGCATTAAGTGCTATGTGAGAACCCATGCGACGGTGGCATTGTCCGTCCTTCGACCAGGCATCACCTCGCATGCAAATTTAGTGAAGGACGACGAGGAGGAAGCGAAAGCAAGACGCGTGGTGGTCGGAGGTGAGAGAGCTGGTCACAAATGGCCTGCCTGCCCCGCAATGCCCACGCGGCTGCTGCCAGGGCTCCCCTGCTCGCCTTTTCTGCAGTTTGAGGCCGCCTTGACGGAGATGAATGTGTGGTCGGTGTCAGTTGAGAGAGAACGAAGACAGCGAAGAAGCATCTTCTCTGAACGCTACCCGCTTCCTCCTTCTGCCTCCTCCCCTTCCTCATTTTACCAATCCACAACAAGCTGTACGACCGCATCCTGAATTATTTACCATGATATTTGCACGTAAATCAAACAGGCTCCTGGTAAAAAAGCTGCCTTTGCGTCGCAGCTTCGTTGTTGTCTCCTCCGGCCGCCTGCCATTTCGACGTCCCTCTGTGCCACCCCTCACGCCTCTTCCGACTCTCTACACACCTACACTCAATACACTTGTGCGAATCTGGCTGCATACACACTGTTTTCTCCCATTGGCTCCCTGCCGAGAAGAAGGTAGGATAGAACCACTACTAGCGAACCTCTGGTGGCAGAGGAGCAAGATAAGAAATGAGCAATTCCCAGCGCTACCAGGGCTTGGGTTCGGCCAATAGCGGGCTGCAATCCCAGGGACCGCAACGCGCGTCCACAGCGTGCCGGCTCGCAACATTAGGTTGTGTCGCCAGCACGATCATCCTTGGCCTCTTCTTCTTCCGCTTCCCTTTCCCATCCTCCTCGTTTCCGCCTCATCCCACGCCATTCCCCTCGCCATCGCCTTCGCCCTCCTCCTCCTCCTCCACCTCCTCCTCCTCCTCCTCTTCCACCACAGGACTCGCCGTCCCCAACCCCCTCCCCGAGACGATCCAAAGCAAATGCGCGGCAGCCGCCAAAGCCCTGCGTCAACGGTCCGGGTGGGACTATATGCGTGTAATGCGAAAAGGCCAAGCCAGCAAAGACAGTGTCGCCCACCTCGGGAGCCTGGCCCGACTCGCGGGAGCCATCCAAAAAGCCAACGACGAGAAACGTCCCCTTAAAATAGCCGTGCTGGGAGGTTCGTTTTCCGCTGGTGGTGCCGTGGCAGACATGGAGGATTCCTACCCCGAGGTCCTCGCCTCCCTCCTGGCGGGGCGAGACACGGACAGTGGGGAGGGGCCCGTACCTCCCTCCCCCATCTTGTTTGGGGCGGAGATTGTGAATATGGCGCAGGGAGGGGCAGGATTTATGCTGCCCTTGTTCTGCACGATGAAGGTGTATTCGCTAGTGGCTGAGCAGCCGGAGCGGGTGCCTGATGTGTGGGTGGTGGAATTTGGGGAGAACTTTGACTCGACGCTGGACCAGTACGAGGTGCGTGCGTGCGGCTAGAGGTGGGGCTTGAAGAGGAAAGAGGAGTGTGTATGTGTGTTGGCTTGTTGAAGTGTTGTTCTGAATGGGGGAAAATGCTGGGTTGGCTTGGGCTGGGCATGGGCAGGGGGGCACTGGGGGAGTGGAAGGAGGAACGGAAGAAGCGCTCCAGGCTCCGAGTCTATTTCTTTCCCGATATCCCTTCTTTGTGTGATAAAGGGGATCGAAAAACCTATGTACTTGCATTCTTTTTTATGTTCCTCACTTACTGCGTATGTATGCATGTAGCGCCTTTTCTCTTTCCTTCGCCCACGCATTCCTCCCTCCCTCCCTCCCGCCCACCCTCCCTCCTCCCCACCCTCCCTCCTTCAGGCCCTGCTTGCCATGCTCCTACTCGACCACGCCCGATTTAGGAGCCCCGCCGTGCTGACCGTCGCAGTGGCCAAGAACTTCTGCTGGTGGTCCGACGGGCCCATAAGGGCGGCTCAGTGCGGCCTCCAACGCACTTGGGGATGGTTGAAAGCGGCTGCGAAGACGATGGACGTCCCCTTGATCTCGTTCGTGCACGGCGTGGCACCTTGGGTGGACTATGTGCCGCCGGCGTGGGCTCTTGAAGGAAGGGAGGAGGAGGAGGGGGAGGGCAGGGGGGAGGGAGGGGCGAGGACGTTGCCGGGCTTGCTGTTGGGGAATGGGAGTGAGCTTCACAAGTCGGAGTTTCCCGGGTTGTACGAGAAGCTGGATAGGGTCGGAAAGCAGCTGTATGCGAACTGTGGGGAGAACCAGCACTTTAACGAGTACGGGCACCGGCTGCTAGGCAACTTTCTGTACAGCCTGTTCGGGGAGGCGGCCAGGGAGGGCGTGGGGGAGGAGAGGGAGGAGGAGGAGAGGAGGAAGGAGGAGGGGGCGGTGAGGGCGCGGCTGTCGACGACTGCGTTGGAGGTGTTTGAGAGGGTCTCGAGTGGCTCGAGCGGGCATACGGTGTCGTGCAACCTAACCTTAACGCAGGAAAGGAGGAAGGAAGGAAGGGAGGGAG
>Ga0160419_100632_pt1 | contig 20547 bp, 18 predicted proteins | sample CelAP2metagpilot_2_FD_108196 | JGI IMG/M metagenome (GOLD analysis project Ga0160419, IMG submission 108196) | Phycosphere-associated microbial communities from Cellana algal ponds in Kailua-Kona, Hawaii, USA - Cellana AP2-4-25 metagenome pilot ... | reverse complement strand
TTCGTTCGGGTTTGGGGGCACAAACGCCAGCGTCTTGTTTGGGAAAGTCGGCTGATGTGGCGGCACATTGCCTCTAACGCGGTGACGTTTCTGCTGGTGGGGGCGTTCCTGCTGAGCGGGGTGATCCTGTGGGGCAAGAATACCTATGATGCCGTTGGGCCTCTGGAAGAGGCGATTTGTGTCCGGGTTGAGCGCGGCTCTACCATGCGGCGGGTCAGTGAAGATCTGGCGGCACAGGGGGCGGTGAGCAATGCGTCGATCTTTCGGATCGGTGCGGATTATCAGGAGAAGACCCAGCAGTTGAAAGCGGGCAGCTTTCTGGTGGAACCGGGCACGTCGATGGCCGAGATTGTCGATGTGGTGACACGCGGCGGGGCGAGCACGTGCGGCACGGAAATTGTCTACCGCGTGGGGGTGAACAGGGTTTCCGCGCAGGTGCGTGAGTTGGATCCAGCGACCAACCGGTTTGTGGAGAAGGCGGCGTTCAATCCTGCGACGGAAGAAGTTCCGGCGATTTACACCCAGAAGAAAGCGGAAAGCGACACGCGGTTTCGTGTGGCGGTCGCGGAAGGTGTGACAAGCTGGCAAGTGGTTGAAGCGCTGAACGGGTTGGAGGTGCTGGAGGGCAGCGTTCCCGAGTTGCCCGCTGAGGGGGCATTGGCGCCCGACAGCTATGAGGTGCGTCCGGGAGATGATCGCGCGTCGGTCGTGGCGCGGATGCAGGCGGCGCAGGAATCCATTGTTGCGGAAGCCTGGGCTGCGCGGGATGAGAATTTGCCGATTGGCAGCCCGGAAGATCTGTTGATCCTTGCGTCGATCATCGAGAAGGAAACAGGTGTTGCGGATGAGCGGCGTCAGGTGTCGAGCGTGTTTGTGAACCGGCTCAACCAGGGCATGCGTTTGCAGACGGACCCGACGGTGATTTACGGGATTACTGAAGGCAAGGGCGTGCTGGGGCGTGGATTGCGGCGGTCGGAACTGCGAAGGGAGACGCCGTGGAATACCTATGTGATTGACGGATTGCCGCCCACGCCGATTGCCAATCCGGGACGCGCCAGCCTGATGGCGGCGGCACAGCCGGATGAGACGCCGTATATCTTCTTTGTCGCCGATGGCACGGGCGGCCATGCCTTTGCGGTGACGCTGGACGAGCATAACCGCAACGTCGCGCGCTGGCGCGAGATTGAAGCGGAACGCGGGGCGGAAGCTGCGGGAAATGCGTCGACGGGCGGGAATTGAGTGGCGCAACGCACGGTCCGGTAAGGTGTTGTTAACACTAATTATCTTGACTTAACGAACGGTCCGAAGTATACCTTTTGGCACGCTAGAAGAGATGGGCAAACGGCCACGGGACACCTCCCGCAGGCCGTTTTTTCATGTCTAACCGGTTGGGGATCCATTCGAAAAGGAATGACCCAAATGACCACGATACCACTGGAGCAAGAAATTGAGGACGGAACCGAGTTGCTCGGTTCTCTCCAAGCTGCGGTCCGCAGTCTGAGGCGCGACATCGAAGCGCTGACGGCACGGGTGCGCGGCGATGATGCCGTGAAGGATACAGAGGTCACCCGGTCCATGACAGATGTGCGTGGGCTGATTGTGCAATGCGTTAAAGCGGAGATGAGTCTTGATGAGAGCAAGAAAAAACAAGCTGGGATTGTACAAGGGGGATATGCCCTCGACCTTGATCAGGCGCGGATTGACATCGGGTGCAAGCTGGATCGCTTGCGCCGATGCTCAAGTCCAGACTGAGTTTCTGGACGGGTTGGACGAGGGAGAGCTTTTGGCTCTCCCTTTTTTGTTCGAGTTCTGGGCGATGCCGCATCAGTTGGCGCCGGAGGGGGATTGGCGGTCCTGGGTGGTGATGGGGGGCCGTGGTGCAGGCAAGACACGTGCAGGTGCCGAATGGGTGCGCAGCATGGTCGAAGGGTCCATGCCGCTGGATGAAGGCAAAGCCAAGCGCGTGGCATTGGTTGGGGAGACCATTGAGCAGGTGCGCGAAGTGATGGTGTTCGGGGACAGTGGCATTCTGGCCTGTTCGCCTGAGGATCGGCGGCCGAAGTGGGAGCAGGGGCGCAAGCGGCTGGTCTGGCCGAATGGGGCGGTGGCCACTGTTCATACGGCATACGATCCCGAAGGGTTGCGCGGACCGCAGTTTGATGCGGCCTGGGTGGATGAATATGGCTGTGCGGCGGTCGACAAGGGCGCCAACCAGCCCAACACATTTCTGGATGCCAAAAGCTCTGAAAGCAGTTTGCCGTATTACTCCAGCGGGGCGCGGGATGAGTTGATGCAGGCACAATACCTGACTGCCATGACATCCTATTGGCGCGACCCGGCTCATAACCCGATTTCAGACGAATATGACGCGCCGATGATTGACATGAGCCGCGCCTTTGTCTGGGCCTGGGACACGCGCCCCTATCCGTTTTTCCCCAACAATCGTGATTTGTGGAGCGATGGGGAAAATTATGCGCGGGGGCATTGGATCAATGGACGCACGTCGTCACGGACGCTGGCTTCGGTGGTGGATGAGCTGTGCAGACGCGCGGGGCTGACGCACTACAGCACGCGGGGGCTGTATGGATTTGTGCGGGGCTATACGGTTGAGCAGGTGACAGAAGCGCGCACAGCCTTGCAGCCGCTGATGATCCGCTATGGCTTTGACGCGATTGAGCGGGATGGCCTGCTTCAGTTCCGGATGCGGGATGGCATCTCACCGGCCCCGTTGGATCCGGCGTTCTTGGCGGAGCATGGTGAGCTTGAAGGCACGGTGGAGCAAACGCGGGAAGCCGATGCCGAGGTATCAGGCCGGGTTCGGCTGCGGTTCGTTCAGGCGGATGGCAACTTTGATGTGATTTCCGAAGAGGCGGTCCTGGCCGATGAAGCCACACATGCCGTCACCGGGTCGGAATTGAACATGGCATTGACGCGGGCAGAAGGGCGGCAGGTTGCGGAGCGCTGGTTGGTTGAGGCGCGGGTGTCGCGCGAACATCTGCGCCTTGCCTTGCCGCCGTCGCAGCTTGCTCTCGGGGCGGGCGACGTGATCGAACTGCCCGGCGAGGGGACCGAAGGGCCGGGACGCTACCGGATCGACCGGGTGGAGCAGAGTGAGTTGCAACTGGTGGATGCCGTGCGGATTGAGCCGGAGGCCTATACACCTGCGCCGTTTGTGGATGAAAGCGCTGCGGTGCGCCCTTTTGCGGCGCCCATACCGATACAATCCTATTTCCTTGATCTGCCGCTTCTGCGGGGGGACGAGGTATCGCATGCGCCCCATATTGCGGCAACCGCGCAGCCCTGGCCGGGGTCAGCAGCGCTGTATCAGTCAAGTGTGGACAGCAATTATGCGTTGAACGCCCTGTTGCCTGTGAAAGCATCCATGGGGGTCACACAATCCCCCTTGCCGCGCGCCTGTTCGGGGGTTTTCGACCGGGGGGAGGTATTGCAGGTGCGCATGACCACCGGCACGTTGGCCTCCGTTGATGAGGCTGCCCTGCTGGCGGGCGCGAACCTTGCTGCGATTGGGGATGGCACACCGGGCAACTGGGAAGTGTTTCAGTTCGCCCAGGCGGAGTTGGTGAGCAACAGAACCTACTGGCTGACCAATCGCTTGCGCGGACAGGCCGGGTCGGATGCGCTGATGCCGGATGTCTGGCCGGCGGGATCGGTGTTTGTCTTGCTGAACGGTGTGCCCTCGCAGATATCGCTGAGCCCGAACCTGCGCCGGGTGTCACAGCATTTCCGCATCGGGCCTGCCAACCGCAGTTACGATGATCCATCCTATCGGCATGAGGTTGCGGCGTTTGACGGCAATGGACTGCGCCCTTTGAGCCCGGTGCATCTGGGCAGTCTCAAGCAGTTGAGCGGGGACTACGCCTTTGACTGGATCCGCCGGTCGCGGGTGGGCGGTGACGATTGGGAGACGGTCGATGTGCCGCTGGGAGAGGAGAGTGAATCCTATCTGGTGCGTGTGCGCGAAGCGGGAAGTGTCGTGCGCGAGGAGATCGTGACAGCGCCGGCATGGGCCTATCCCGTTGCCGCGCAAGCGGCCGATGGGGTGACGGCCCCGTTCGAGGTCGAGGTTGCGCAGGTGTCGGCGATTTACGGGCCGGGACTGTTCCAGCGCCTTCAGGTCGCGGTGTGATGCGCCCGGTTCTGCCACTGGATGTTGCGGCGGCGGCGCGGGCCTTGCTGGCGCTGCCGGATGCCGAGCGGAACGTGGTGTGTCAACGCATGCTCGCCCAGGCGGATGCGGCGGACAGGTATGTGCGCAGGACACGGAAGCTTCATCCGCACTGGGGGAATGGCACGCTTCTGGCCGCTGCACGACAATGGCCTTTGGCGGGGGAAAAGAGCTTTGATGATCGGGGGTATCGGGACTGCACGATGATGGTCTTGCGCCACCTTGATCAGCGCGCCGGGCCGACATCATGTAAGCCTGCCTAACAGAAAGGTGTCATAATTTTGATGCAGGCCGGGTTTGCATATGCCTTAATGATGATAGATGACACAGTACCGTCAGGCAGCGAAGGAACGCATCATGGCCGAAGCCCGTCAGAATGTCGCCGAAATGGACCCCGTGTGGCACCAGATCCAGCGCGAAGCGCAGCAGGCGGTCCAGGATGAACCGCTGATCGGCGGGTTTGTCCACGCCTGTATCCTGCACCATGCCTCGATTGAGCGGGCCTTGTCGTACCGGATCGCCGCCAAACTGTCGTCAAATGAAATGTCGATGATGGTTGTGCGGGAGATGGTTGAGGAAGCCTATGCGGCGGAACCTGCCTTGGTGGAAGCCGCCCGTGCGGACCTGCGCGCGATCTATGAGCGTGATCCGGCCTGCCACCGGCTGTTGCAACCGATCCTCTATTTCAAGGGATACCAGGCGGTACAGGCCTACCGGGTCGGGCATCACCTGTGGATCCGCGGCAAGCGTGATCTGGCGTATTTCGTGCAGATGCGGGTGAGTGAGATTTTCGGGGTAGATATCCACCCCGCCGCCCGGATCGGCAAAGGGATCATGATTGATCACGCCCATTCCATCGTTATTGGTGAGACGGCTGTGGTGGGAGACAATGTCTCCATGCTGCATTCGGTGACGCTTGGCGGGACGGGCAAGGAAGAAGAGGACCGTCACCCTAAGATCGGCAACGGCGTGTTGATTGGTGCGGGTGCGAAGGTGCTGGGCAATATCCGCGTGGGCGATTGCAGCCGGATCGCAGCGGGGTCTGTGGTGCTGGAAGAAGTGCCGACCTGCAAGACCGTTGCCGGCATTCCGGCGCGGATTGTCGGGGAAGCGGGCTGTGATCAGCCGTCGATGTCGATGAACCACATGTTTGGGCCGCACGAGCAATCATCCTAGACCGATCCCAACATACGTCCGCTTGGTTGGCGTGGCACTACTTGTCTTCCAAATGGTTTTAAAAACCCTGCCAGAGGCCTGAAATCTCTTCTGGAGCTCCGACAGAGATTTTAACGCTCCGCGGGGGTTTTTTAGACCATTTGGAAGGGGCGGCGGGGCTAGTGCCGTTCCGTTAGGCCAGCATGGTCATGGGGTTTTCGAGGTTGTCTTTGATTGCGGCCAGCAGTTGCGCGCCCAGAGCACCGTCGATGACGCGGTGATCGACGGAGAGGGTGACGGACATGACCGTCGCCACGCCCAGTTCTCCGGCGTCATCCACGATGGGTTTTTTCACACCTGCGCCAACGGCAAGGATCGCGCCGTGGGGCGGGTTGATGACCGCGTCGAAATTGTCGATGCCGAACATGCCGAGGTTTGAGATGGCGAAGCTTCCGCCCTGATATTCATGCGGGGCGAGTTTGCGGTAGCGGGCGCGGGCAGCGAGGTCTTTCATCTCTGCCGACAGGGCGGAGAGGGATTTGTGGTGGGAATCCTTCAGGACCGGGGTGAACAGGCCGCCTTCGATCGCGACGGCAACAGCGACGTCTGAAGGTGTGAGTTTCAGGATGCGGTCGCCTGCCCAGACGGCGTTGGCGTCGGGGACGGATTGCAGGGCCAGCGCGCAGGCTTTGATGATGAAGTCATTGACGCTGAGTTTCACGCCACGCGCTTCGAGTTGTTTGTTCAACGCGCTACGGAATTTCAGCAGGGCATCCAGGTGGATGTCGCGGCGCAGGTAGAAGTGCGGCACCTGTTGTTTGGCTTCTGTCAGGCGGGCTGCGATGGTTTTGCGCATGCCGTCGAGGGAGACTTCCTCGTATTCGCGGCCTTCGTACATCCGGGCGATGGCATCGGCCGAAGGGGCCGCAGCGGGTGCGGCAGCGGCAGCCGGGGCTGGGGCGCTGGCGGGTTTCGGAGCGTCGGATTGGCTGAGACCCTCGACATCGGCCTTGACGATGCGGCCATGGGGGCCGGAGCCGGGGATCTGGCTGAGGTCGAGCCCTTTGTCCGCTGCGATGCGTCGCGCCAAGGGGGAGGCGAAGATGCGATTGCCGTCAGCGGCTCTGGGCGCAGCAGGGGCGGGGGCTGCGGCTGCGGCAGCGGGTTCGGGGGCTGCGGCTGGCGCTTCTGCTTTGGGTGCGGCGGGTGCTGCGCTGATATCATCCGCGCTTTCGCCGTCTTCCAGCAGCACGGCGATGGCGGTGTTGACCTTGACCCCTTCGGTGCCGTCGGCGATCAGGATCTTGCCGATCACCCCTTCATCGACGGCTTCGAATTCCATGGTGGCTTTGTCGGTTTCAATCTCGCACATGACATCACCGGAGGCGACGGTATCGCCTTCCTTGACCAGCCATTTGGCGAGCGTGCCTTCTTCCATCGTGGGCGACAGGGCGGGCATGAGGATTTCTGTGGGCATCTTGACCGCTCCTTATGTGTAGGTGACTTTTTTGACCGCTGCGATGACCTCTTCGGTGGTCAGCAGCGCGTGTTTTTCCAGATTGGCGGCATAGGGCATGGGCACGTCCTTGCCGGTGCAGTTGATGACCGGCGCGTCGAGGTAATCAAACGCCTCCTGCATCACCACGCTGGAGATGTAGTTCCCGACGGAGCCTTGCGGCCAGCCTTCCTCGACCGTGACAAGACGGTTGGTTTTCATCACGGATTTGAGGATCGCGGGCGTGTCCATGGGGCGCAGGGTGCGCAGGTCGATGACCTCGGCTGAAATGCCATCGTCGGCCAGCTTGTCCGCCGCTTCCAGCGCGTAGGTCATGCCGATGCCGAAGCTTACGATTGTCACGTCCGTGCCTTCACGCCAGATGCGGGCCTTGCCGAAGGGCACGGTGTAATCGTCCAGATCAGGCACATCGAAGGTGCGGCCATAGAGGATTTCGTTCTCAAGGAAGATCACCGGGTTCGGGTCGCGGATGGCGGTTTTCATCAGGCCTTTGTAGTCGGACGCGGAATAGGGCATCGCGACTTTCAGGCCGGGGATCTGCATGTACCAGGCGGCGTAGTCCTGGCTGTGCTGCGCACCGACGCGGGCGGCGGCCCCGTTGGGGCCACGGAAGACCATGGGCGCGCCCATCTGGCCGCCGGACATATAGAGGGTCTTGGCGGCGGAATTGATAATGTGGTCAATGGCTTGCATGGCGAAGTTGAACGTCATGAACTCCACAATGGGGCGCAGGCCGCCGAAGGCCGCACCGACACCAATGCCGGCAAAGCCGTGTTCGGTGATGGGGGTGTCGATCACCCGCTTGGGGCCGAATTCATCCAGCATCCCCTGGCTGATCTTGTAGGCGCCTTGATATTCGGCGACCTCTTCGCCCATCAGGAAGACGGTATCGTCGCGGCGCATTTCTTCGGCCATGCCGTCGCGCAGGGCCTCGCGGACGGTTTGTTGTTTCATTACGGTGCCGTCCGGCCAGTCGGGAGAGGTGTCGACGGTGGGGGCGCTTGGGGCCTCTGCCGCTGCGGGTGCTGCGGCGGGCGCCGCTTCGGCGGGTGCGGCCGGGGCGCTGGCGGGCATTGCATCGGCGCTTTCGCCCTCTTCCAGCAGCACGGCGATGGCGGTGTTGACCTTCACCCCTTCGGTGCCTTCAGCGATCAGGATCTTGCCGATCACCCCTTCGTCCACGGCTTCGAATTCCATCGTGGCCTTGTCGGTTTCAATCTCGGCCATGATGTCACCGGAGGAGACGGTGTCGCCTTCCTTGACCAGCCATTTGGCCAGCGTGCCTTCTTCCATGGTGGGGCTCAGGGCGGGCATGAGGATTTCTGTTGCCATGACTTACGCCTCCTCCAGCTCTGCGTAGATATCGGTCCAAAGCTCATCGAGATGCGGTTCGGGGCTTTCCTTGGCGAATTCGGCGCTTTGGTTCACGATTTCCTTGATTTCCTTGTCGATGGCTTTGAGATCCTCTTCGGAGGCGTGTTTGCCGTCGATCAGCATGGTGCGCACGGCGGCGATGGGGTCGCGTTCGTCGCGCATCTTCTGGACCTCTTCGCGGGTGCGGTATTTGGCGGGATCGGACATCGAATGGCCCCGGTAGCGGTAGGTCTTAATCTCTAGAATGTAGGGGCCTTTGCCAGCGCGGCAGTGGGCCACGGCGGTTTCGCCTGCGGCTTTCACAGCCAGCACATCCATGCCGTCGACCGCTTCGCCGGGGATGCCGAAGGCCTTGCCGCGTTCCCAGATTTCCGCGCTGGAGGTGGAGCGTTGTTGCGACGTGCCCATGGCGTATTGGTTGTTTTCAATGACAAAAACGCAAGGGAGCTGCCAGAGGGCGGCCATATTGAACGTTTCATAGACCTGACCCTGGTTTGCGGCACCGTCGCCGAAGTAGGTGAAGGTCACACGGCCGTTGTCCTGATATTTGTCAGCGAAGGCAAGACCTGCACCCAGCGGCACTTGCGCCGCGACAATGCCGTGGCCGCCGTAGAAATGCTTCTCTTTCGAGAACATGTGCATCGAGCCGCCCTTGCCCTTGGAATAGCCGCCTTCGCGGCCCGTCAGTTCGGCCATCACGCCGCCCGGGTCCATCCCGCAGGCCAGCATATGGCCGTGGTCGCGGTAGGAGGTGATGCGTTTGTCGCCTTCCTCTGCCGCGGCTTCCAGACCGACAACCACAGCCTCCTGACCGATGTAGAGGTGGCAGAAACCGCCGATCAGACCCATGCCGTATAGCTGGCCTGCTTTTTCCTCGAACCGCCGGATCAGCAGCATGTCGCGGTAATAGGCCTTGAGTTCATCTGCGGATACATTGGGTTTTTTCGGCGTGGCTTTCTTGGCGGCCATGGGCATCTCCTCCGGTCCATGCGGGCGAGGCGCATAGATAGTTTAGCGTTAAACTATCATCCTGTTTAAAGGATTCGAAGGTCGTTGGGTAGTGGGATTCTGAGGGCAGGCCGGTGCCGGGATCAGCGGATAACGATCTCATCGCTGCGGATCATGCCAAGGACCTTGCGGGCCTGTTCGTCCAGCAGATCCAGATCGAGGTAGTCATCCGACATGCGTTTGGTGAGGTTTTCCATCTGCGCGACGTCCGCACGGACCGCGGCAAGCTGGGTGCGCAGGTCCTGGCTTTCGGCGACAATCTCTGCCCGGCGGAACAGGCCAAAATCGCCCTGAACGGCGGCAAAGGTGAAATACAGGCTCAATGCAAATGCGATTGCAAAGAACAACAACGTGCCAAACGCGGGCCGGTTTGTCTGGGTCATCTGGTCTGCCTCATACGTCTCTTGTCGGACGATGCGGCACAGTAGCATGTGGATAGCCTGCTGGGAATCCCCCAAATGTGCTATTTTCCCAGAAAAAGGCCCGAAACACGGGTTGTGATGGCGCGGGGGAACAGGCGGGGCAGATTGGCAAAGACCGCATTCATTGCACCGGGCACCGCCACGGCGCGTCCACCAATGGCGGCTTGCCATCCGGCGGCGGCGACCTTGGCCGCATCCGCGATGGGGGTCATAGTCAGCAGGCGGGTGCCGTGCATATCGCCGTCGTCAAAGAAGTTCGTCTGGGTCGCACCGGGGCAGAAGGCGGTCACGGTCACCGGGGTGCCGCGCAATTCATGCGCGACAGCTTCGGACAGATGCAGCACATAGGCCTTGGTCGCGGCATAGACGGCCATGTTTGGACCCGGCAAAAAGCCAATGGTGGACGCCACGTTCAGGATGCGGCCCCGTTGTTGGGTCTGCATGTGAGGGATGGCCAGCTTCATCAGGCGCGTGAGGGTGCGCATGTTCACGTTGATCGAGGACAGTTCACGGTCCCAGCTGTCAGGATCGGCAAAGGGGCCGTGGCTGCCTAAACCTGCGTTATTGATCAGGAAATCGACCTGGCGGTCCTTGGTCGCCTCAGCCCAGAGCCGGTCCGCCTCAGCCAGATCGCTGAGGTCGGCAGGGATCACGACCACTTCCGCACCATTGGCGCGCAGCGTGTCGGCCTGCGCCTCAAGCAGATCGGCAGACCGGGCGGTCAGGATCATCTTGCGGCCGTGGCGCGCGGCAAGCTGGGCGAATTCCGCGCCCAGCCCCTTTGACGCGCCGGTGATCAGGGTCCATTCAGCCATCGTTTTCCTCCAGTTATCAGCGGGTGAGATAGCGGTCCGCCAACCCGTCTGCGATCCAGTTTTCCAGCGCGTCCGCCTGAAGACCTGCGCTGACATCAGCCCAGGCGTCGGCGACATCCGCACCGCGCGCGACAAAGCGGTCGTCGATCTCATCCTTGAGGGTTTCGCCGGCGATGTCACCTGCGGCTTGCGCCAAAAGGGCCAGATAATAGGCGCGGGCGTAAGAACGGGTCTGACCAGCGCCTGCAAGATAGGCAAGTGACAGTCGGCGCAGGGCGCGCGGGTCGTCGCCATCGGGGAGGGCGACGGCAGCGGCGTCTTCACCCAGCGCCTCGCCTTGGGCGGAGAGCACGTCGACCGTTGTCATCTGGGCTTCCAGGCGGTCCAGAATGGACACGGCCCCGTCAATCCCACCGGCAGCGGCCTGCAAGGCGAAGGGATAGGCCGCGCCCGCATCGCGCCCTTGCAGGACACGGGCGACCAATGCGGCGGCCTGCGGTGCGTTGCCGGCATCCGCCAGCAGGGGGCGCACCAGATCGGGCACAAGGGCAGGGACCTGCGGCACGCCATTGCCGTCAATCAGCGCTTCGGCCAGTGCCAGACGGTCCGCCGCCGACAGGCTGTCCGGGTCTTGCAGCGCGGCGAGCGCCGCGCCGCTGAGGATGCGGCTGCGGGCGATGGGGCTGGTGCGGGCTTCGAGCGCCAGCGAGGCGATCAGGGCTTGGGGTTCGGCGTTGTAGACCTCCGGCTCGATCACGATGCCGGTGTCGGGCAGGTTGGCTTCAATGGTCAGCTCACCCGGATCAGTGACAAATTCCTCCACCTTTTCCATCAGTTGGTTGACGAAGTTGCGTTCCACGGCGGTGACGGTGCGGGTGCCGTTGTTGGACAGGAATTGTGTCACCCCTTCGGCCCCGATGGCGCGGATGGTGGCAGGGTCAGAGAAGTTGGGCGGCAAAACCGTCGCGACCTTGGCCCAGCCCCCCTGATCCTTGAGGCTGGCCACCGCGCGCATCACGCGGAACGCGGGATCACCTGGGCCGAAAGTGCCGAGGCGGGGCAGGATCATGCCGGAGGCGGAGAAATCCAGATTGGCCACTTCGTTGACGGAGAGCGTCAGATCGGCCGATGTCTCACCGGTGGTATAGGTATAGGCGGTGCGCAGTTTGAACTGGTCGAGCGTGATGTCCCGCATGCCTGCCGCGCGCAGGCCCATGGCCACATCACGCGGCACGCAAGCGGTGCTGGCGGTGGCCCCAATGAGGTTGAGGTTGATTTCGGATGCGACTTCGCCGGGCTTTGCCACGTCGGTGTTGATCACGGCGCGTTCGATGGTGATCACGCATTGGCGCGCCTGATCATAGGGCAGTTGTGGCCGCGCGGTGATGCCAGAGATCGACACGGTACCGCGCAAAAGGTCAGTGGAGAGGAAATCATATTCCAGCTCCATCTGCGTGCGCAGGGCGGCAATGGCGGTATTGGCCACGAAGGTGCCGATGCGGTTGGCAGAAAAGAACTCTGCCAGACCCGGTTGGGGATCGGTATCGGCCTGAGCCGCTAGGGGCATCGACAGGGCGCAGGTCAGAACGCTGGTGCGAAAGAGGGCGGACAAGCTCGGCATGGGAACTCCTTTTGGTTCCCTCCAGACTACGCGCCGGATGGGGGATGGCAAGGTGGGGATATCCCCACCTTTGCCGCTCAGGTGCTGAGCGCTGCCACACCGGGAAGGGTCTTGCCTTCCATCCATTCAAGGAAAGCGCCGCCTGCGGTGGAGATATAGGTGAAATCGCCCGCAACTCCGGCTTGATTGAGGGCGGCTACCGTGTCTCCACCACCGGCCACCGACACAAGTGTGCCATTGCGCGTAAGCTCTGCCGCTGCCTTGGCCGCTGCATTGGTGGCCGTATCGAAGGGGGTGATTTCAAATGCGCCCATCGGTCCGTTCCAGATCAGGGTCTTGAGCCCGGCAAGGGCCAGCGTCACTTCCTTGATGCTGTCAGGGCCTGCATCCAGCACCATCTGGTCCGCCGCGAGCCGTGTTTCGGGGCGCAGCAGCATCACCTCATGGGTGGCCCCGGCGGTAAATTCCTTTGCGACAAGCCCGTCCATGGGCAGGATCACCCGGCATCCGGCGGCATTGGCGCGCGCGAGGATGTCCTTGGCGGTCTGGTAGAAATCGGGTTCCTGCAAGGAGGCGCCCATATCTGCACCTGCGGCGGCGTGGAAAGTATTGGCCATGCCGCCGCCGATGACCAGCACGTCCAGCCGCTGCACGAGGTTTTCCAGCAGTGCGATCTTGGTGGAGACCTTGGCCCCGCCGACCACGGCACCAACGGGACGTTCCGGCTTGGAAAGCGCGGCTTCGAGCGCGCTCAGCTCAGCCTGCATCAACCGACCGGCGCAGGCAGGCAGCAGCCGCGCGAGGGCTTCGGTAGAGGCATGCGCCCGGTGCGCGGCAGAAAAGGCATCGTTGCAATAGACATCGCCAAGCGCGGCGAGGGTTTGGGCGAAAGCGGGGTCATTGCCTTCTTCACCGGGGTGAAAGCGCAGGTTTTCCAGCAGTTGGATGCCCGTCGCATCCGCGGCGGCACTGAGGTCTTCAACAAAGGTGACAGGCTTGCCGAGGGCTTTCTCCAGTGCGGGCAGCACCTGGGCCAGGCTCATCTCCGGCACCACTTTGCCTTTGGGTCTGCCGAAATGGGCGAGCAGGACCGGTGTGCCGCCCTTGACCAGAATGTCCTTTACCGTGGGCACGATGCGGTCGATGCGGGTGGTATCGGTGACGCGACCGTCCTCGACAGGCACGTTGATGTCCACACGGACCAAAACCCGTTTGCCGCCCAGATCCATATCGTCGAGTGTCTTCCAGCCCATCTGCCCGCTCCTTGAAATGTGTTGTGCTGTCTTTTGCCTGAACGCGGGCGCGCGTCAATGCACCTGCTTGGCAATTGCGCCAATCCCGCCTAACTAGTGCGCAACGAAATGCAAGGAGCAGGCCATGGCCGAGATCAAAGACCCCGAAAACACCATCCTGATGGAGCTCAAAGGCGGCACCGTCACAATCGAACTGCTGCCCGATGTGGCGCCGCAGCACACCGCGCGGATGAAAGAGCTGGCGCGGGCCGGCAAATACGACAACGTCTGCTTTCACCGCGTGATCGACGGCTTCATGGCCCAGACCGGCGATGTGGAACATGGCAACATGGAAGACGGCTTCAACATCCGCATGGCGGGCACGGGTGGTTCCGATCTGGGCAATGTGCCTGCGGAATTCTCCAAGGTGCCCCACGCCCGTGGGTCGATTGGTGCTGCGCGGTCGGCAAACCCCGATTCAGCCAACAGCCAGTTCTTCATCAACTTCAAGGACAATGATTTCCTCAACGGGCAGTACACCGTCTATGGTCAGGTCACCTCCGGGATGGAACATGTCGACGCCATCGTGCGGGGCGAGCCCCCTGCCGAGCCGGACCGGATGATCAGCGTCAAGGTGGCTGCGGATGCGTAACGCTGCTTTGAAAGGCGGGCTCTTTGCTGCGCTCATCGCGGGGCCTGCGCTGGCAACGGGCATCCAGATCGAAGTGGCGGGCGAGGCCAATGGCACCGTCACCATCGACCTGCTGGAGGATGTCGCACCGCTGCATGTGGAGCGGATCACCGCGCTGGCCGCTGCTGGCGCCTATGACAACGTGGTGTTCCACCGCGTGATTGACGGCTTCATGGCGCAAACGGGTGATGTGCAGTTCGGCAAGCTGGGCGATGACATGCGGCAAGCGGGCCGTGGCGGGTCGGAGATGCCGGACCTGCCGGCAGAGTTCTCCGATGTGCCGTTTGACAAAGGCGTCATTGGCATGGCGCGGGCGCAGAGCCCGGACAGTGCCAACAGCCAGTTCTTCATCATGTTCGATCAGGGCTATTTCCTGAACGGTCAATATACCGTTGTGGGCAAGGTCACGGGGGGGCAGGACATCGTCGATGCGATCAAACGCGGCACCGGGCCGAATGGCGCTGTTGTTGGCGCGCCTGATGTGATGCAGAAAGTCACCGTGATCGACTGATCTCACGGCAGATCACAAGACCCAGGGGCGCGCTATCCAGCGCGCCCTTTTTTTGGCAAACTGCCGGGCATGATGAGAGTTCTTGCTGCCGCCTTCGCTCTATGTGTCTGGACCGTGACCGCACAGGCCGACCCCGCCCGGTGGAAATCGGAATGGCCGGACACGGATTTTTCGCGCTCCAGCGTGGGAGCGTGGTCAGAGATCATGTCCGGCGGTCCGCCCAAGGACGGCATTCCCGCTTTGGACGCGCCCTCTTTCCTGCGGGCCTCTGGCGCGCGGGGGCTGGGGGACAGGGAGCCGGTGATCACGCTGGAGATGGCAGGCGCCGAACCACGCGCCTATCCGATCCGTTACCTGATGTGGCATGAGATCGTGAACGACCAGATCGGCGGCGTGCCGGTGGCGGTCACCTTCTGCCCCTTGTGCAATTCCGCGATGAGCTTTGACCGCCGGGTGCGCGGGCAGGTCCTGCGCTTTGGCGTGACCGGCAAGCTGCGCCGCTCGGACATGGTGATGTATGACCGGGAGACGCAAAGCTGGTGGCAACAGGCCGAAGGGCGCGGGATTGTGGGGCGTATGAACGGTGTGCAGTTGCGTCAATTGCCCAGTTGGATGGAGAGTTGGGCCGCGTTCAAAGCGCGCAACCCGCAGGGGTTGGTGATGGCCGAACCTGCTTTCAACCGCGACTACGGGCGCAATCCGTACCGGGGCTATGACAGTTCCGCCCGGCCGTTTTTGTATAACGGGGAGATGCCGCCGCATGGGATTTCACCCTTGGTCCGCGTGGTGCGTGTGGGCGACCGGGCGTGGCCTTTGACACGGTTGGCTGAGGCCGGAGAGGTGTCGGAGGCCGGTGTGGTTATTTCATGGAGCGCGGGGCAGGCATCGGCGCTGGACAGCGCGAAGATCGCCAATGGGCGGGACGTGGGCACGATCCGGGTGCGTGACGGGCAGGGCAGGGATGTGGCGCATGACGTGATGTTTGCCTTTGCGTTTCATGCATTCTGGCCGGAGGGGCGGTGGATGTTGGAGTGAGGAGGGGGACGAATGATGGGAAGCCGGTACGCGGGGCAAAGCCGCCTTTGCCGATATGGCTGTTAATGTCCACAATCTGTCCGGACGTCAGCTTCCAGAGCCTAATTCAGTGGCAACGATGCACGAAGAGGACACCTCCCAAATTGCACCGGTGTGATTTCCCGTTTCCTGCCACAGCACTGTTCCTGAGCGAAGCCCTTTCTGTAAGCAAAATATGCCGGTAACAGAAACGGCAATTAAGAAATTACCGTGTTCAGATAGCGTTGGAGCTTCAATGGACAGGCTAATGTCTTGCGTTAAATCTGCCTCAAACACCGTTCCTGCGAAAGGCTCCCCAAGGATTTCTCCAACAAATTCGCTGTATTGCGTCTCAACTCCATAAATGGGGAAAGAAATACTGAAGCTAGAATGCACCTCGTCTAGATCGACTGTACCATCTGCAAGAAGGGGCACTTGAACAACTTCCGCGTGCAGCGGCTGCACCGTGAAGAAGCATGCCAAGAAAAAGGAAATCACGCGCACGTTCGGTAAACTCTAATCTATCTGAACCTTACCTGACAGTAGCCGTTTTTCGTATCTTGGATCAAGTCGCGGCATCGCCCTAGTCTTCCCGCAAATGTTGCTGTCCATCCGAAGCGCACTGAGAGCTATGGGCTCAAACCCGCCATCCCCGACTACCCCCTCAGCCCGGAACAAGGCGTAGCCGCCGGGCCATCGTCTGCCCCCCGCTTGGGCAGGCGATTTGGTTAGGCTGGGTGGGTCGTTGAGAGGGAACGCATTTCCTGCACTATAAAGTGGCAGAGAACGCGCGTCAGATCGCCTTCCCGGGGCAGACGATGGCCCGGCGCGTGGTGTGTGTTTGGTGAGCGCTTTGTGTTCACCAGCCATGTGATCGTCTTATCCGCTCAGATCATTCTTCGCAGACCAACAGATCGAAAATCACAACAGCGCCGTAGGGTGCGCATTCACTGCGCACCAATTGTGCACGTTTGATGCCGGGGATGGTGCGCAATGAATGCGCACCCTACGTAAAACACCGCCGCGATCTCTCGCAGCGGTGTTTTCAAATCTCCAACCGTTATCCCGAAAAAATCAGGAGCCGGGGTTCGCCTTGGGCGAGGGCGGGTTCTTCGCGCCGGGGTTCAGCGGGTCGTCCTGACGTTGCACGGAGCCTTCGAAATGCGCACCGCTTTCGATGGCGATGGTCTTGTGGATGATGTCACCCTCAACCCGTGCCGTCGACGTCAGGCGCACTTTCAAACCGCGCACGCGGCCCACGATGCGGCCGTTGATGACCACGTCATCAGCAATCACTTCGCCTTTGATCGTCGCGCTCTCTCCAATCGTCAGCAGGTGGGCGCGGATGTCGCCTTCTACTGTGCCTTCGACCTGGATGTCGCCGGTTGTCTTCATGTTGCCGGTGACGTGCAGATCGGCGGAAAGGGTAGATGCAGGGGGTTTCACTTTTGGTGCGCTCGCTTTGAAGTCACTGCCTTTGGGCGCGGGTGCACCAGAGGAGGCGGGGGCCTGTGGGGCAGACGGACGCGGGGCGTCGGTTTCTTTGCCGGTCACAGGGTCATTGATTTTGCTTTTAGAAAACATCGTTTGCAGCCTTGATATAGATCATGGGGTTTACAGCCTTGCCGCCCACGCGCACTTCGTAGTGCAGGTGAACGCCAGTGACGCGTCCAGATGCTCCCATATCACCAATGCGCTGCCCGCGCGAGACCCTTTGGCCAACTTTAACGCGAATGCGGGACATGTGGGCGTAGCGGGTCTCAATCCCGAACTCATGCTGGATTTTGACCAGCCGGCCATAGCCCGACTGGCGTCCGGCGAAGGTCACCACGCCATCTGCGGTGGAATAAAGCGGCGTGCCCATGCCTGCGGCAAAATCGACACCGGAGTGCATGCGACGGCCCCCGGTCTTGGGATCACGGCGGTAGCCGAAGGAGGAGGTGAAGCGGAAGTTGGCTTTCACAGGCGTGGCGAAAGGCGCTTTTTCAGCAGCGATGCGGTAGAGGTTCAACCGGTCCATCTGGTTGAGCAGACGGTTGGCGCGCAGGGTATCGGCGGAAGGTTCTTCACCGCGGGTTGTGAAAGACAGTGGCGTCATCGGGCCACCCTGACCGGAGTATCCCCGGCGCACGGTTTCGATGATACGGTCGGTGGGCATGCCGGCGTCGCGGAACATCTTGTCGAGCGGTGCGACGGACACGCTCATCGCCTCTTCCAACTGGCGGAAGATGGCGTCGTTGCGGTCCTGCATCAGCGCGATCCGCTGCTCCATCTCATCTGCTTTCAGCAGCGCGTCCTGACTGTCAAGGATCACCTGATCACGCTCCTGTGCGGTGCGTTCCAGTGCGCTGGCAAGGAAATCGATGGGGGTGCCGCTGGCGGCGGTCTGAATGACGCTGCCGCCGCCTTCTTCGAGGGTGCTTTCAAGCTCTGCCAGCTGGGTGCGGGCGGCTTCGCGGTCGTGCATTGTGTCGCGCAGGGTGGACTGGATCACCTCGATGCCGGTTTCCAGCTCACGACGGCGGGTTTCTGATTCCAGCAGATCGGACTGCATCATGGAGATCTGGGCGAGGGCGGCGTTGAAACGCTCCTGAGCGGCCAGCGCTTCCTCGGCGCGGCGGTCGCGTTGGGCGGAGAGGTCATTCAGGCGGGCCTGATAGGTGCGCTGGTCCCGCTTGGCCTGTTCGCGGAAGTTGCCCGACCCGATGCTGTCCATCAGGATCACGGCCGTGGCGATGATGGCCCAGGCAACAAGGGCGGCAGAGCCTGCAAATGCGATCAACTGCGTGCCGGGGCGCAAGCGGATGAAACGGGTATCGGTGTCGGATTTCAGGAAGACGCGGCGTTCGGGGAAATACGATTCCAAGATGGAATGCACTTTGATGGCAAGCTTGGTGCGCACGTGTCTCAATCCTTCGTTCCGTCCCGTCGCGCAAACCTGAGCCTTCCCCGGTGCCGGAGTTTGCGCATGACGTCATTAGACAGCGTGCAGGCTTGGGGCAAGCCTTGTGACCCGCCTTGCGGCCCATCGGCGGTTCCGGGGGGCTTTTTGGCGAAAATCCGCCGATAACCAAGGGCTTGGGGCGCAAGGTTCACGTAAATTGAGACTTCTCGCTTAGCGTGTGGGGCCGCCCTGTGCGGTCAAAGGCCAGTAGAAGTCCGGCGGAATACCCGCATCTGCCCGTTTTTCTTCGTTAAACGGTGGCTTCAGATGGCCGTGGAAATAGTGGCGGACAAGGGCGTGGAAGCGGTCCTTTGGGTCTTCGTCAAACCGTCCGCAAAGGAAGTGAAACCATTTGCTGCCATAGGCGACATGGGCCACTTCTTCGGCATAGATCGTTTCGAGCGCGGCCACGGCATTGGTCGCCTTGGCGCGTTTGAAAATCTCGATCATGCCGGGGGTGACATCAAGGCCGCGCGCTTCGAGCACCATGGGTACAACGGCCAGACGCCCCATCAGATCGGTCGCGGTGTCCTCGGCGGCGCGCCACATGCCGGCATGGGCGGGCAGCGCGCCGTAGTGGCTGCCTGCCTCTTCAAGGCAATCGGCCATCAGATTGAAATGTTTGGATTCTTCGTCTGCTGCCTTCACCCAGTCATCATAGAACCCCATCGGCAATGTCGTGTCGGTAAACCGCGCGATGATGTCCCAATGCAGGTCCACGGCGTTCAGTTCGATATGGGCCACGGCATGCAGCAGGGCGATGCGGCCCTCGGGTGTGCCGGGCTTGCGGTGCGGCACATCGCGGGGGCTGAGCAGTTCGGGACGCTCGGGCCGGGCCGGGTGCAGGGGGGGATCGGCGGTGCCGATCTGAGGGGTCTGTCCAGCCTCCCGCGCGGCTTGCCATTGGGCAGCAAACCGGCGCGACAGGGCGGTCTTTTCGCGGCCATCTGCACAGCGCAGAACCGCCTCTGCCATCTGGGCGAGGGGGATCACAGCGCCTGCGCCGCCTCAAGCACCTCTTCGACGTGACCGGGGACTTTCACCTTACGCCAGACCCGCGCGATATTGCCTTCCGCGTCAATCAGATAGGTGGCGCGTTCTATCCCCATGCTTTTCTTGCCGTACATGTTTTTTTCAACCCAGACGCCGTAGTCCTCCGTCATGGTGCCGTCTTCATCCGACAGCAGCGGCACGCCCAATGAATGCTTGGCCGTGAATTTGTCATGTTTGGCCATGGTATCGCGGGAAATGCCGAAAACCTTGGTGTTTGCGGCCCTGAACCCGTCCATGTGTTCGGTGAAACCAATGGCCTCTTTTGTGCAGCCGGGCGTGTCATCGCGCGGATAGAAATACAGCACAACGGCGCTGCCCTTGAGGGCGCTGAGGCTGACAGTGCCGCCACCGGTGACAGGCAGGGTGAAATCAGGGGCTGGATCGGAGACGTTGGGCATGGGGGTTCTCTTTTTGTTGTGGATCGTCGGGGCTTTGCAAGCCAGGCTGTGGGCTGCCATAGTAGGGCGGAATTGGCAAAGGCCAAGGCCCGTAACCCACTTGGATGAAAATGAGCGACGCCCTCTCTCCGGCAAAGCCCCGCCGCCGCCTTTGGGTGCGGATGCTGCTGTGGATCGTGGTGGGTGTGCTGTTGATCGGGGCCGCAGGGGCGGGAGGTGTCTTTTACGCCAAGGGCCGCGCCTTTACCCTGCCGGATTGGGCCGAGGCGCGGATCGAGACGCGGATCGCCGACGCCTTGCCGCAGGTGCGCGTCGGATTTGACGAGATGATGGTCGTCATCGACGACGGCTGGGTGCCGCGCATTCGCCTGCGCAACATCGGCGTGACATCCGTGACAGGGGAGGAAGTTGCGCGCTTCAACGAGCTGCGCGTCAGCTTTGCGCCCGGCCCGCTGATGTCGCGGCAGATCCAGCCGGAGCGTATCTCTCTCTCTGGTGTTGTGGCGCGGCTGCGGCGGGGCGCGGACGGACGGATCAGCCTCAGCGCCAATCTGGTGGGAGACGGGGC
>Ga0160419_100630_pt1 | contig 20645 bp, 23 predicted proteins | sample CelAP2metagpilot_2_FD_108196 | JGI IMG/M metagenome (GOLD analysis project Ga0160419, IMG submission 108196) | Phycosphere-associated microbial communities from Cellana algal ponds in Kailua-Kona, Hawaii, USA - Cellana AP2-4-25 metagenome pilot ... | reverse complement strand
ATAGTGGCGGTTTTGGGGTTGGTGAAGGTGGGGGGGTTTGCGATAATGGACCCAGAAATTCCTGGGAGGGGGGAAAGGGGGGGTGGGAGGCCCCCCGGGGGGGGGGGAGGGGGGGGGGGGGGGGGGGGGGGGGGGGGGGGGGGGGATTGGCGGTCAGGGTGTGGAGGAGCAGAGGATGGTAAAAAGGAGGGCATTGATATCGACGAGAGGAACAGTAGAAGAAGGGAAGGAGGAAGAAAGTGTGTCCAGTATAAGTGCGAACGGATGTGGAGGACTCGCGGTTGACTTATCCATCTTCCTTCCTTCCCTCCCTCCCTCCCTCCCTCCCTCCCTCCCTCCCTCCCTCCCTCCCTCCCTCCCTCCCTCCCTCCCTCCCTCCTCACCGCAATGTCTGTAGCCCAATTCCCGGGATCCATGTACCCCACCGCGACCATGTAACCAGGACCCACGTACGCTAGGAGAGTGCTGTTGATGAAGAAGAAAGGAGGGGAGGAGTGAGGGAGGGAGAGTGGGAAAGAGGGCAAGGGGGTCGTCCTATCAATTCTATGATGTGCTTTCCCACGCTTTATTTCTTCCTCTTTAGACTCCCTTCTTGTTTCACCATGGCTTTCCTGCTCCATCTTCTTACCGGCAACGAGAGAGCCAGGTGGCCTCTCCAGGACGCGTGCGAGGGACAGGGACGGAGTGGTAGGCCTCTGGGAGGGAGGGCAGGAGGGAGGGATGCACTTGTGACGAGGGTAGCAGGCGGGTGGCTGGGTGATGGGTGGAGGAAGAAGAGCAGAAGGAGGAAGAGGATGATGATGGTAGAGGCGTAACGTGCAGACTCCGTACATTGTTCCCGCCTTGGTGGCTGCGGAGGGGGAGGCGTTCCTCGGCGGTCGAGGATGCGGAGTATGAGGAGGAAGCAGAGGAGGAGGGGTGGGGGGGTTGCACGAACAGGAACTGCTTGACCTTTGTACCAAAGGAGCGCCAGACACTTCCTGTCCCGCATGCTTGTCTCTGAGAGCTTGGGTGTTGTGGTGGTGGATGTAGGCCCCCATTGAGGGTGAGATAGGTCGTCGATAGTGGCCCGTGTCCATGGCTGCTGCTGCTGCTGCTACCGTTGGTCTTCATCTCTTTCTTGGTGTGGGAGTCAGAGAGCATGCTACCGTTTTCCGGAATGCAAGCAGAGGGCATGTGTTGGCGGTGGGGGAATAGTACTTGGGATGCGAAGGCCTGTGAAGGGATGGTGGCGAGGAACTGCAACGTAAAAATAAGATGGGCTCGCCATGATGGAGATTGAGGGTTGACATGTCGTACGAGCCTGGGAGTCGGTTATGAAGGCAGCAATTCTATCCGTAGATCAACGAAGGCAGCATTAGTCATGGCTTGACCAATATGTTGCTTGCCATCGAACGACTCGCAGGAAGGATTGGTGCATTTGCTAGGGAGCAAAGTGAGGAGGGGACATGGGCTTGCGGCTTGCGTGCTTCGATCTCGATTGATCTCCGAGTCGGTACGTCGATCGAGTCCGAGTCCACGGACCGATCTCGACATCGGGCTTTGCAATAGCCTATCACGCACAGTCCTTCTGAGCCACCCCCCACTCAAACCTTTCTCCACTTTCCCTTCTCCCATTTTACAGGTCCAAGCAGCATGCACGGTTCGACGACGTTCGGTCTCGTCTGTCTCTGGCGTGGCAAAGTTCGTAAAAGGCAGGGGGCAGTCTGCATTTGTTTTCGTTGTTTCATCAATTAAAATCGGGGGACACTGAGCGCCGCTCACCGTGCTTGATTACAGCCAAAATGAAGAGAGGGAGATTAAGGTACGGTTTTGTACGTTTCCTGTCTTGTTGTGGACACGGGAGGAAACCACGCCAGTGATCAGGCCAGAATACCACCCCGACCCTTCACTAACCTTGTTCCCTCCCCTAATCTCCCACCCAGTACACTGGGGTTCACGCACGCACATAGCAGGCTTTGGTACCAGCAATTGGAATGATTGGCGAGGAAGACGACAGGTAATTTAACTCTGCCCTCTTCCCCTCCTTCCCCCTTCCTATCCCCTTCCACGCCCTCCTCCACTATTTCTTTTCACGTCTCTGCTTCCCTACCGCTCTTGTTTTTCCCCATTCAGCTTGGATGATGTGCGTGGACGTCTACAAGTGAAGTTTTCCGCCTCCTCTACTGCCCGTGCTCCGGCAGAAGGAGAGAGAGGGGCAGAAGGAAAGGAAGGCCTCATGAGGAAGGGGAAAAGGAGACTGCTCACGGGGATGTGCAGTGACGAGCGGAAGAAGCAGTTCGTAGAGAAATGTCTCCAGTCTGAGGCAAATGCTACAGCTGCTTCCGCCAACACGGGTTTGGTCCGTGCAACACGTAATCGTAGGGGAGAAGAAGAGGAGAAGGAAGAGGGGGGGAAGGAGAGGCCAATGAGGAGGGACGCGAAGGATTGGCAGTAAATTGCATGCATCCCCATCGTTAAGCCTACAGGGGCACCTATGTCGCATGTGTTACTTAGATGTGATGGGCGAAGCGGTGAAGAAGGAGGGGAAGGGGGAAGGAAGGGGGGAGGGAGCAGGAGCAGGAGCAGGAGCAGGAGCAGAGTGGGATGATAGGAAGACGAAAAGGGGCAAAGCGGAGGGAGGGGGGAGGCGACGCAACAAGGGAGGAGGGGAGGGAGGAGGGGAGTGAGAGGGAGAGGGAGAGGGAGAGGGGGTTGGAGGGGGGGTAAGGCCATCTTCCGCACAGAGGAGATGGGAAAAATACGGAAAAGAAATGAGGAGAAGGAAGACAGGAAGGAGGAGAGGAAGGAGGAGAGGAGGGAGGAGAGAAAGGAGGAGCCTTCTGACAAGGACATAGAAAAGGAGGAAAAGTGGGTAGAGACGGAAGGGGAGAAAGGTGGATCAGCAGCAGCATCCTCTGCACTAGTGGTAGTGGCGGCAAGATGGACTCGGAGTGAGAGTAGCAGTAGTGCTGGCACAGACACAGCAGTAGTAGTAGCAGCAACAGAAGGGTCAGGGGCAGCTGCAGCAGTAGAAAAAGGAGGAGGAGGAGGGGAGATAAGAGGGAAGAGGGCCACTGGGTGACCGCCACCAGCTACATGTACGTTCCTCTTTGTGTACCTAGCTCCCTCCCTCCCTCCCTCCCTCCCTCCCTCCCTCCTTGCTTCCCATAGTTCCACCGACCTGGAGGCATTCGTTGATCTCCAAGGAATGCAACCACTTACTGCTCTTACCCTCCCTCACTCCCTTCTTCCCGATCGCCCTCTTCCACACTCCCTAGGCAAGGTCACGAGCTGCGCCCACACCCGGAGGCCGAGCCGCGCCCGTGGCGTATGCCTGGAGTGCTTCATCGAGGAGGTAGTGAGGAAGGTGACCACGGAGGAGAGGGGGGGGGGGGTAATGCGACTTTGGATGCGATCGTGGAGAGGTCTAGGGAGGGGGAAGGGGAGGGAGGGAAGGAAATGAAGGAGGGAGGAGGAGGAGGAGGAAGAGGAGAAAATGAAAAAGAGGGAAAACAAGAAGGGGAAGCAGGAGGAGGAGATGGACGGGGAGAGGAAGAGAGGGAGCGCGATAGCCAGAAAGAAGGAGCAGGCGAACAAACGTAAATTCAATTTTCTGTCAGCTGTACCTGATGAAGACTTGCATCTCTTTAATTGCGAAACGGAGAAGGAGGAGGAGGAGGAGGAGGAGGAGGAGGAGAGGAAAAAGGAGGAACAGGTCAAGGAAAAGGAGAAAGAGGAAGTGCGGAACGGGGCTGGCATGGAGATCAAGGTAGAGGAAGAAAAGACAGAGGCTCTTACAACATGGAGGAGGAGGAGGAGGAGGAGGAGAGAAGGTAGGAGCGGGGGGTGGCCCCGGTGTTGCGGCATAGGCGAAATCCCAAAACACTGCAGGGGGCGGAAGAAAGCAGCAATAGTAGCAGCAGCGACAGCAGCAGCAACAGTAGCAGTAGTAGCAGTAGCAGTGGCAGTGGTGAGGATGATTACGAGGACGGAGGGAGGGAAGGGAGGAGGGAGGGAAAGAGGGTGTGGAATCTCAAACCACGGGTGGAGTCGACGGCGAGTGCAGCAGTGAGCAGAGAGTGTAGCAACGGCAACCGTAGCAGCACTAGCAGCAACAGCAGCCGCATCAGCAGCAGCGACAGCCGGGAGAAGGAGGATGAAGAGGGCAAGAAAGGAGGAGAAGGAGGGGAAGACGGAGGGAAAGAGGCAGGTCCGATGGAATTGGTGAACTCCGACGACGGTCCACCCCGCCGTCTCTCTCTCCCTTCCTCCTCCCTCAGTCCGTGAGAATGCACCAGACGGCCCATGTCTCCTCCTCAGCCTTGGTCTGACTCTGCCGCGCCAAACCGATCTCTTCTGGTTCATCGCCACGAGGATCCTCTCTCTGTTCTTGATGGCCACCGAGAAGCAGTACGTCGCGCAGGAGAACTCGGTGATCTGCGACAGCACGATGTAGCGGTCGATTACCCAGCTGACGGAGACGTAAGCGTCCTGGCAGTCCAACGAGTTGATCCTGATCGACAGCAACATGCAGTAACTCTACTTGTTGTTCGAGCACAGGTCCTGGTGGTAGCTCGTGTTCGTCTTATGTTTATCAAAGCACAAGTGTGGTGAAAGCCCGCCCTCTATCACCAGCGCAGCCCACATACGGTACAAAAGTCCTATTGCTGCGCCCCGCGGTGGGGGAAGGCCGTAATGTGCCGAAGCTCGAAATTCTAACCCTTCTCCTAGAAAAAGGAGGAGGGAGGGAGTCTTGGTCTAATTCGGGATTGCGGGAGTATCTGCGTTGTTCCGAGTATGACTGTCGGCAGCATAGCAGCAGCAGCAGTAGTAGTAGTAGTAATAGTAGTAGTAGCAGCAGCAGCATGAGCAGCGGCAGCAGCAGCAGAATGAGAGTGAGCGGGAGCAGGAGCAGCAGGAGCCGGAGCCGATCCCAAGGGAGGGAGAGAGAGAGAGGGAGGGATGGAAGGTGGTTGAGCGACGGGACGACGAACGCAGAGACTTAAAGAGGTCGTCTTTGCCTGGCCCAGCCCAGGACGGACGGGGTTCGACCGCCCACGCCTCATGAGGAAGAAAGAGGGAGAGGGAGGGAAGGTTGCATCAGATACGGAGGCTCCTCTGCCTACTCGCCCGGCAAATCTTCGCGGCCGACGAATGGTAGCAGCGGTAGCAACAGCAGCAGTGGCAGCAGCAGCAGCAGCAACAGCAGCAGCGGCAGCAACAGCAGTAGTGGATATGGTGAAGGAAGAGGAGGAGGGAGGTCGAGGAGGGAGGAGATGGCGACTAGCTGGCGCCCCAGCCGGAGGGGTAAAGAGGGAGAAAGGGAGAGCGAAGAAGGAATGAGGGGAAGGGGAAAATGAGCTCGGGGCTTGCCAGTGATCCCATGCGTCTTATGAGGAATCATGTCATCTCAACTATTACCTCAACCACTTCGCCTTCCTCTACCACCTCCTCCTCCACCACCTCCGCATCTGCTGCTGCCTCCACCTCGTTCTCCCAGCGGTTTTACACCGACGAACGCGTTGTTAAAACAGCTGCCGTACCCACAGCCCTCGGAAAGGTCTCCACCCGTGTCGATTTTGTCAGTGCTTTGTGTATTAAAAGATAATAAAGAAAGCGAAAATAAAAATCGATATACCACCGCGATAAGGTGGGAGGAAACAAAATCTGACAGGGATGAGAAACCTTAGATAACGAGAGGATAGATGGATGATTTCTTAAAGCATGGCCAAGTCAAATCATAGAAGGATATTGATATGAGGAAGACAGGAATAGCGAGTGGGACTTAGCGAATCAAGAAACATCTCCACAGCTACAATTGATACCTCGTATGGTAGCCCAAAATCTTGATTGCTTTTATTCTGGCTTCATCTTCCTCTTTTATATCTTATCCTCCTTCCTTGATAGGCCCTTTTTCTCTGTGTTTGCGTTTTTCTACTGGAGTTCAATGCAGAAACCAAATCATCGGGCTTACCTCTCATGCATTAAATTCTTTGAGCACGTTTTTTCTCGTCCTCTTCCCTTTGACTCTTTTTTAAATTCCTAGTAACTCCATGTGCTCCCAAAGAATTAAACCTCGACCGTATGCCATGGTCCCACCAAACGACGCTTTGCTTGCCGGTCCACCTCAAACGTCGTCGACATGCCAAACACTTTCCCAGTAATATCGCTTGCCTTTAAGTAATAATCTCCCTTTGCCTGCCCCCTAGGCACCGTCCATGCAAATGCGGCTCCACCTGTCTTATCGGTGGTAACTACACGTTTTACCAGAGCCGCCGTTTGCTTGTCCCCCGTCGCGTCTCGCCCGAAGAGAGAGACTGACAAGAAGACTCCTGCGGGGAAACCAGCAAGCTCCACATTATACTCCTTCCCCGCTACCGCGCGCGACAAGGGCATGCCCAGATTCTCCGAATCTACCAACCGGACGGACTGTTCCCCTGCTGCTGAGCCCACCTCATCGGCAAATGCTTTGGTGAAATCTAGGCTCGCATACGCCGGAACGTTGAACTGCTGGAGCACCACGCCGTCTAGTGCTTGGATGAGGACTCCTTCGCGCGCATTGAGGTAGTCGCCTACATACAGATCCATGTCTTGGTAACCCTCCGAGGACTTTTCGCTCAGGGCAGTTGCCAACGCCTGTGCCTTCGCCGTATCAGACGTCACAAACACAGCCTTAAGCACGTGTGTGTTGGGGTACTCTGCGTTGGCCAGTGCAGACGTTCGGCGCCGGCGCTCCTTTCGTTGCCTGACTTCCTCCTCCTCGTCCTCCTCCGTTTTCATGTCCTCTTGCTCTCCCCCCTCCCGGTTCTGCCGCAATCGGCGCAAAGCACGCCGTCGCGCCCTTGTCGCGGGGGCCGTAGCATCCGCCAAGCCGGTGAAAAAGTCATCGGGCATTCCGGAAAATGTCGAGACATGGATGCCCGATGTCCCATTTGCCTTGAAATAGCCCTGTAACGCCCGACGGAGCCATTCAGGGTCCAGTCCTCCCTCTTCTACCTCCGCGCCCGTAGTGGGCAAAAACTCGGCTACCACAACATGGGTGGGGTCAAATGCGACATCGCCAAAGTCAAAGGCTGCTTGCACGCCCGCTGGGGCCCCAGCCTGAAGGACAGCACATGAGTCCTCAACGTCACAGGTGTCGAGGCCCTTGCCGCCCACGAGCTCCGTCTCGCACACCCCGCAGTAATCGAGATGTTCATTATTGATCTGAAGAGTGAGAGGTTCCCTGTTCAGGTAGTTGTTCAGCTCCGAGTCTTTGGTGGCCTTGATAAAGGCCGGACTCTCGCGTAGCGCCGCAATGTCTCCCGCAGCCTTCAACAGTTTCTCCGGAACCCAGCTCTTAAACTTCTCGTCTATGCCCTCAGCCCTTACGTCAAGCAAATTGTCCACATCCAGACCAACGGCCAGAAGCTTTGACGAGCCCCCATCCGCGTCGTCGTCAAAGAGACTTACGGCGTCCGTGAGAGCCGCGCCGGACAAGCGTCGCTTCCGCAGTCCCCGGACACGATCAGTGCTGCTCACGTTACTTATCCCCTCGTACAAATTGAACTCGGGGTCTGAGTCTAACATGTGTGACGCCCATTTAATATTTCCCTCCACCATCCCCCCTCCCGTCACGAACGCGCTGCCTTTGCCCGTGGCCTCAGTGTTGCCCTGAATCCAGAAATTGGCGGGATGTGCCATGTGCATCATCATCATGTCATCCATCATCATGTCGTCGTCCATCATCATGTCGTCGTTCATCCTCATACCATTGGCTGTTGCTCTTCCCCTTCCGCCATGGTGTCCGCCCCCTCCAAAGGTCGAGTTCGGCATCATCACGTCGTCCGTCATCATCGGCATGGTCGGCCCTGAGAAGGCCATTAGTGCCATTGGCATAGAGACTGGAGATAAGGCAATCACTGCAGACCCCCCTCCTACATACATCACCATCCCCAGCCCAGCAAAGTACGACACTGCCATGGGCATGAAAATCGGATTCCCGACCCATACCATGATTCCCGCCCCCTGTGATACCATCCCACCTAAGCCCAAGAACGAATAAACCGCCCAGAACATGGCCATTGGACATCCAACCCACACTGAGACGCCCGCACCGTTGTAACTGAAGCCACCTTGCCCATGTACGGCCACAGTGGACCCATACATGGTAGCAGGTACGCCCACATGAGACGACACACCCGCGCCCACAAACTCCGCCATGCCCGTCATAGCCATGTAGCCCGGTCCCGAGAATTGCGTAAAGGTCGCTCCAGACTCTATCAACACTCCTGCACCCACAGCATTGTACATGCCCGCGCCAAAGCACGACATAACGGCATATGCTTGTTCGTTCGTGACACCCGTGGCCACCAAGACCCCCGCGCCCGTTGCAAAGGAGCCGAGGCCCATAAAGTTCATTGCCACCGACACGAACCGGAAGTCGACCCCCGTCATAATTGTCACCCCCCCCCCCGTGAAGATAACCATCCCTGCAACACCCATGGACATTGCGACTGACTGCCACTGAAACGTGCACCAGGTCAAGACTGTATTCCCCCCCAGTGTCGCCACGTGCCACCCCGCACCAGCGTAATTGCAGAAAAGCATGGTGTTAGTAAACGTGCAACCCGTCATAAATACATTCCCTGCCACCACCAGCACGTCGGCCCCAATCATGACTTGATCCGTAAAAGGCATGAAAATCATCGAGTCCCAGAAGTGGCAATTGAAGAACCGGACCGTCCCACCTGTCACATAGACATGCCCTCCATACATCCTCCACCCGGTAAAATCCAGTTGGTCCTGAATTGCCCTCTCTGTCATTCCCTGGTCCGTCATAACCGCTAGGAAAATGACGCCCACAAAGTTCGCCCCCTCTGCACCTTCCTCCAGCAAGACCCCTCCTCCTTTCACCTCCAGGACCTTAGAGTTGATGTCTTCCCGTCCCTCCAGCCCGTATCTATCCCGGTACATCCCCATACCTTGCCGAACCCTAACGTACTGTAGTTCCAGGAAACCACCGTCCATGACAGTAAAGGCGCGCATGCCCATCATTGCATCGATGGTGGGGAGAAAGGCCGGGTGGCCCAAAATGCGGACGTGCCGCATGACCATGATCTCGTTCATTTCCATCAGCATGTATGCATCTGGTTCGGGGTTGGAAAGGATGACAAGAGGGCAGTCGCCCTCCTCCACTGCAACTTGGAGCTCGTCAATGTCCATAGGCCAACATGTGTCCTTTCCAATAAACTGCTGCAGATCCACTGCGGCTTTGGGACTGTCGCCACCCATGTCCATGTCCATGTCCATGCCCTTCATCTTATCCTTGTTCATCCCCGCCATGGTCAAATCGCCCTTATTGATGGCCTCATTCATTTGTAAAGGATCACCGATGCTGTTCTTGGCGATGGCTGCTTGGAGTGCTGCCTCCATCTCAGGCGTGAGAGGGGTAGTGGGCACGGAGGAAGAGGAGGAGGAGGAGGAGGAGGAGGAGGAGGATGCGTCCAACGAATCCTTGGGACCGTCCTGGATGCTCTGAAGAATGTCAATCAGTGCATCTCCGGGGCTCTCCTTGGTGACAGGCGGAGTGATACTGCTGCTGGTGCTGCTGCTCCCCTTGCTAACACTCTTGCCTCCAACCGTAAAGATGATGGCAAGGACACCGCCCATCACCGCCGCTAATATGAGTCCCCCAACGACGTAGCGTCGTATGCGACGGCTGCCTCCATTTCCAGGTGCGGCCGAGGATGGTGCAGGTACTGCAGACATTGGGGAGTTATAAGACGAGAGCTGCGCTGCTGCGTGCCAGGGGTTAAGCTTCTCCTTGTTGCCTTCGTTGGGTCTGCCTGCTGTGTTGATGAAGTGGGTATGAAAAGAGGGCGATCAAGTTAGACAGACGAAAGGACGGGGTGGCATCAAGTCCGTAACCGGGTTCTGCCCAAAACTCCGTAGATGGGTGGCATCAAGTCCGTAACCGGGTTCTGCCCAAAACTCCGTAGATGCTCTTTGCGTGTCCACGACGGTCCATCCGCTCTCTGCGCCTCGAGCGATGCTCCGGAGAATGAGCACCTGGACGGCAAGAGGCACGGATGTGCCTGTGTATGTTTTCTTTCTTATTGGCCACGAGCAAAACTTTGACCCACTGCCCTTTGCCATTTTCATTGTCTTTCGGGCTTGCACAAGCCAATACGACGGGATGGCCATTTTGCGTCTGGTCGTCGCCATATCAACTGCCCTCGAGGCGTTGACGATTTTTTAACAGCAGGCAACTTGCATGTCCCGCATGCAGCAGCTGAAGACGTGTCCCGAAACCATCAAATATGCATAATTTGTATGTGTAAATTAAAAGTGCAGACTGAACGTGCCAAAGTGCTCAAGCTGCCCTGGCCGTCCAGTCAATGGCCAAGCTATATTCTCATCATGCCGCGCGTACAGCACTCCTTCGGAGTTTGTACCGGAGGCTCCTAACGAATCTGCCCGTTGGCAAAAAGCATTGGGCGATATTATGCGGTTCCCATTTCTTACTGCACCTTGCAGGACCATGTCTTGATGAAAAGGGAAGTTTGTGTAAAACAATATTGACACTTTTTGTATAGACGCGGAAATTGTCCAGGCCGTCCAACAACCTGCCACGGCTCTTCTCATCATGTCGCGCGCCCTGCACTTTTTCGGAGTTTGTACCAAGGGCTACCAACATGCATGGGACGGCCTGTCGACATTCGAGATGGATGACACTGTGCATTCGTAGTCCTCATATCACTTTGCGGGGCTGTGTCATGGTGTGAAGGGGCGCAGCGGGGTGATATTGACCATGGGCCGTCTGGTAGGCTGCACATCGCGGTGCGGTGATCTCGACATAGAAATGTTGCAACCCGCACTCACGCAGACTTCACTATCACTATACATAATTCACATATAGGAGTCCGACAAAAATTATTGTTCTTGGCTCTTCGGTCATATGCATCTACCCTCTACTCTGGGGCCATCGGCCCAGCGGTTGCTCTCCCTCGCGGCAACGACGGCAATGCTCCTTTCGCCCCCCGTCCTGGCCGGGACTTATGGTATGTCCTCCAAGAGCATGAAGAATTCGACTATGGGAGGGTCCGCCAAGGCCGATCATACCTTTTACGACTATATTGTGGTTGGCTCGGGTCCCGGCGGCGCCACGGTTGCCCGGCTGCTGAGCGACGACCCGAAGAATAAGGTGCTTCTGATCGAAGCGGGCGAAAATCGGGACAATGATCCTCCTATCACGGATTCAGCAGATGCTTGGATTGTGCCTGTGGACTATGTTCCCGAGTATTTTTGGCAAATAGCCATGTTACATAACAATTTCGAATACGGGACGCATGAGTGGCCCGCTTACCCGTCGCGCCGTGTGGTTGAGGAATTTTACGCAGAAGAGGTTGAGGAAGGCAAGCGTCGGCAAGAACTTGAGGATGCCATCCTTAATCGGCGCTTTGGCGGAGGCGAGACGAAGGGCGCATCGCGGCAACGTCGCGCGCTTGCTGAAAAGGTACACCGTCGTCTACACGGCTACGAAGGAGAGATGTCGATGGAGCAGTACATGGGAGGACGGCTGATGGGTGGGAGTAGCTCCATAAATGGTCAACAATATGTGTGGCCTACAAAACAGTTGCTCGAATCGATCCAGGCGGAAGTGGGTGGCGACGAAGACTGGTCGCCCGAAAACGTCTACGCTTTGCTGCGAGAACTTGAAAACTACGAAGGCAGTTCTCCCCAAGCAAGGGGGACGGAAGGCCCCTTGAACGTAAAGCAAGCGCCTGCAAATGCCACCGCGTCCAAGGCCGGAAATGACTTTGTGGCTTCCATCATAAACGCCACGGGAGTGTCTTTGTTGGATGACTATAACGATCCAGAGACACCAATCGGTGCTTTCCTGCAATGGCAACTGACACAGAACCCTGACGGCAGTCGCGCAAGCTCTTCGACATCAATGCTGAACGCGGAGACCAGGGCCCGAAAAAATTTGGTCATAAAGACACGGGCCACGGCAATGTATGTCAAGTTCAAAAAGAATGTGGCTCAAGGCATCTACTACACACACGCTGGTATCGGCCAAACGGCGTATGCCCGCAAGGAAGTCATCATTGCAGCGGGCCATCGCTCGAGCCTGCTCCTGGAGAACTCTGGCGTTGGAGATGCTCGTATAATTGAGCCATTGCTTCACCGTGTGGGTTTCGAGATGGTGGCTGACGTGCCAGGCGTAGGGGCTTACTTGGGCAATGATGGCGTCCTCATGTTAAAGTTGAATCGCTCGGATTCGACGGAGCACCGAGATGCAACTCCCAATGACTTGTACTCCGGTGGTGCTTTTCTACCATGGCCTAACGCCACTACGGCTAACCACTTTCCTCAAACGACGCAGCGATTTTCCCAGCTATTAGGCACGGACCAGCTCGGTGGAGAGGAAGGCCTAGACTTCTTCCACATTGGGGTCATTTTGCTCAACACATCCTCGAATGGCTTTGCCCACATCCAAAGCGCGGATCCTTTGTACGCGCCGTTGGTGACAGCTCGCACCTTTAACGACAAGATGGACAGAGCTAATTGGTGGTACCTGCTTCGTTTCCAGGTCAAACCCATCATCGACCAGATGATGGAAAGGGGATACACTCTGATCAGCCCTGAATACAGCATCTTCACTGACCCGACGAAGAATGTAAACATGAAAAATTTGTTTGAGTACCTGTTTCAGAATTACATTCCCGCCCATCACTGGTTCGGTACTTGTAAGATGGGCACGGACCCCAAACAGGGGGCGGTCACTGACAGCGGAGGCCGAGTATATGGAGTGAAACGTCTACGCGTGGCGGATGCTTCCATTTTCCCAATCAAACTCGACGGCAACACAGGTGCGTTTTAAAAAGTGGAACAGAGAAGAAGGCAGGGAGGGAGGGGAAACAGGTAGGCATATATCTTCCGTCGTCTATCCTTTAGGATACACGCAACTTTTTAAAAAAGGATCAGTCGCACACTGATTTTCCGTCCTTGTCTATTCATTTTATCTCAACACAGGCGTTCCTGCATACATTGCAGGTGGGGTGATTGCCAAGAAAATTCTCGCGGGAAAGTAAGGGGGTGATGGTGAAGACAGGAGCATGAGTTGACAAAAGCCAGTCCGGGGGATGGGAGGAGAAGCTTGTTGACTAGCGAGGGGCAGCAAACCCACGCGTGTTTTAAGTTGATTTGTTTCATAATCATTTCAATGGTTATTTTGACAGAAGAGGATATGTGCAAGGCAAGGATCGGATTGGCCTGGCCGGCCAGTACATCTGTGCGAACTAAAAGACCCTAAAAGAATAAAGTGCTCCGTAGACACGAGAGCAATCTTTTTCCGGGTGAGCGGGGTGGTTGATACTGGCTTTGTGCCAATTTATACCACGACACAATGGTTGGTATAGTTCATGTCGACTTCTTTTTCGTGTTTTTTTTCCGCCTGCTCTCTTTCAAAGAGTAGTTATCTTGCTTGCTCGGACACCCGCAACAACAAGAGAGATTCCGAAATTAGGTGCATGGAAGACAGCAACGCTGGTCGCGGCAGTGCCGCATTGATCTCCAAACCTGTGGGCATGCCGCTACAATATTGGCCGTGGCGGTACGATGGCGGAGCAGTACATATTTTATTCTACGACGAAAAGTGTATTGAGAAGTCTATTGCTAGCACGAGCAAATTCGTATTCATGTATTTATATATCTTTGAAGTCACTCTCTTCTTTGTTGTCTCTTTGGTCATACTTTCAATTTTTTTTTTGGTGTCTACGTTCCTTTTCGACTGATGTGGCAAGTCTTTAAATTTTCATGTCGGCTAAACAACCTGCTTTCAAAAAAGTGTAGGACGCGCAACAAGGCGTAGCTGGTAATGTATATGTATTCATACTCATGAATGTGGGGGGCCTAAGGATAATCTAAAATGCATAACTACCCAAGAATAATAATATGTAAATCTTCTATAAACAGACTTTGCCATTCCTGCGCGTGGTGAATAACACGCAAAAGTATCATCACATAATGGCGGTATTTTCCCTGTACTCCGTGTCTCTGCGTTTCTGCAGTTCACCACATTTATTTTCATCCAGCATATAGGCCTTTATGATCATCTTTTGCATTCTCTTTCCCTCCCTTGATACATCGAACACTCAGTAAACCATCATGTATGAACAACTTGTATCTCATCACTCCAGGATAAAAGGCTATAAGCCTTGTAATCACATGCAAACACCAAGCACGTACACACACAAGAAGAAACACTACGGATTTCATCCCACATCTTCCTTATCCATTAACTTCTTCGGCGCAAGTGTTGTTGATGTTGTTGGTTTATGCCGGTGCTGGTGCCGATACTGGTATTGGTGCCGATGTTAATGCGCAAGGTGCGGGTAAGCATGATCTTTATATAAGTTAGTCAGCTCTACCGCTGCTGCTGCTGATTCTTCTGTCGCTGCTGCTGCTGCTGCGACTGCGAAAGTGGCTGTTGTTGCTGATTTAGGTAAGCAGAGGGCGGCACCGGACGAGGCACCAGCACAGGAGGCAATGCCGTTGAAAGAGGTGAAGATAAGGGTCCAAATGTCTCCATCAACTCCATTCCTCCTTTGCCCCTCGCCCCTCCTGCATCCCCGTCTCCCATTACGGCTGTCGCCCTCATGGTAAGAGGGAAAGAGCGAGGCCTTACCGTCAACATATGAAAGGACAGTCCTGACGGCATATCAGGCAACCCCCCCTTGGCCGGATTCCCCTGCGTAAGCATGAGGTCCACTTCCGTCCCTGCATCCTGCGTCTCCAAGTCTTCCTCGTACAAAAAAGGACAGACATGGTTCTTCTTAAGTCCTCCACAGCGTCCACACCGATAATTCCCGCGCACAAGCCCCGTTTGGTCAGCCTCTGTCTCGGCAGCCGCAGCAGCGGCTGCCGCTGCAGCGAGAGAGGCACCACTACTACCAGCAGTAATGCTGGAAGATCGCCTCCGGGTCCTTGACGCACGACTGGCCGTAGCCGCGGCGGCCGGCACGGCGGTTGAAGAGGAAGGAGAGGAGATGGTGGAGGTCGTGACCGAGGTTGAGGAAGAAGAAGAGGAGGAGGGCTGTGGAGGGGCATAGTACGCGTTGAAGAGAATGGGGGACGTCGTGAGGAGCGGCGGGGGGGAGACAGGAGGGACAGAAAGAGCATGCTGCATGAAGACTGCGCCGGTGGAGAAGGTACTCGCGGTGGGGTAGGAGGACAAGGGAGGAGGAGAGGAATGCTGGTGTTGGTGAGCAGCTGGCACCTTTCCACCACCAATAATTCCTTCCCCTCCTTTTCCACTAGTTCCACCAATCCATGCAGCCGGTGTTGCAGTAGAATTTACAGCCGGTGACACCACCGACCGGGGTGACGGCGGGATTGAGCTGGGCAAAGACGAGCTCGCGGGTGTATAATGAAAGTGAGTGCCGCTGTCCAAAATGGGCCGGTACACTCCTCCTCCCCCTCCTTCTCCTCCACTACTGGCATCCTCGAACCCTGTCCGTAATTCCATCATCGTCATGGCCGTTGTTGCGGCTGCTGGCGCCTGCGTCGTCACCGCCATCCTCGTCATCATCCCCGCTCCTCCCCCACCTCCCCAACCGCCCCCTGCAGCACCAGCCACGCGCATGGGGGACAAGGAGGAGGAGGTGGACGAGGAGGTAATCACCATCATCCCACTGCTCCCTCCAGCCCCACCTTGACTTATGAATATCTGTGATGGAGAGTCCAGAGGCACGCCGTCTTGCCAGTCGGGAGGAATGGCTTGCTGCCCCTCCACCAACCCCAACGACGTGACGGGCGCTTGAAAGACCTCCGCCGACGAGGAGGAAGGACACGAGGAGGAGGACACAAGGGAGGAAACGGCGGGGAAATCGGCGGAGGAGAACAGGGACATGTTGGCAAAGTCCAGACTGCCCCCGCTGCTCCCGCTGCTGTTGCTTCTCCCACTCTCACTGTCGTGCGAGGCTAGTCCTAGCATCACCATGGACGTGGAATCGGTCGTTTTTGAGGGAACAGGGGTGACATGAATGTCCCTATGCGGGGCTTTTACAGCGGCCAAAGGTGGTGGTGGGTCCATCAGGTGCGAGTTTGGTTGCTGCCGTTGCTGCTGCTGCGTCAGTTGCCGCTGCTGCATGGTGCTGGGGGAAAGCTGTCGCTGCCTCTTATCGCTCTGAACATCATGTCGGACCGTCTCGTGATGAGTAGCCGATGGCTTGGATCCATGGCTATCACCACTGCTGCCAGCTATACAGCTGCTACAGCTGCTGCTGCTGCTGTTGGCCGTGTCTGCCAGCTGCATGACTAATCCCGCAAAAGAGCCTGGGGAGAGGACTTGACGCAGCCCGACCGCCACCTCTTCCTCGTGTTGCGCGGACGATGAGGGTGCATCGAGGACCGGTGCCTCAGACAAGACCTGGACGTGTAATTGCTGATGTGCAACGCTACTGCTGCTGCTATTGCCGCTGTTGCTGTCATTGCTGCTGCTGCTGGTGGTGGTGGTGGTTGTGGTAGTCCTGCTCTGGCCGCCCGTGTCCACGTCGCGCACGTTGAGCTTGTCTTGTGACATTCCTGTGCGTGTTTGGAAGGATAAGTGGAGCGGGGTAAGGGCTCAAGTGTTTAGTGGAAGGGCTCAGTGTTTAGTGGAGAAGTAATACGGGGGAGGGCCGGCACGCGGAAGTGAAGAGGCTGAAGGTGTGTGCAGATGTCACACCATGCCCATGGACGGCAGTGCATGGCATACAAACTTCGGGAAGAAAATATGACTGTGGAACAAACCCTTTACTTTGCCTCCTCATATCGCAGCAATACAGGAGCGCCAAGGCGGACAAGGAGGGATAAAGACGGCCCAACAAATTTCAAGGCATCGCCGCATTCAGGCACAACAACGCCCTGCCGCCTTTCTTGATCTCGCTGATGATTACAAGGGATTTCAACTGGTAAGCAGTCCAGGGACATTTATTTGAGCTGACAATATGACAGAAGAAGAACTCAATTTCTGGTACTCTCGTTCCTGGTTCCTACCCCGTCGGATTCCGACGGGAATGATGCATTGGGGCCTAGAATTAGATTTTATTTTTATTTTTAAATTCATGTGGTTACATACAGGCTGATCGGCTAAATGCCTATCGAAGGATTTCATTCATATATGGGCTTCTTGTCTTCTACTTGTTACCATCTTGGTTGTAGTCATGTAGTCATGTACCTGTACGTCATCGTTTACACATCTATCACCACCGGAGGTGCGGCATGCAGCACGACGCAACATTTTTCGGGTTGAAGCAACGAGAGAAAGGCCGACGAAAGCGTGTGCTCGCTTTGCTGTGCACAGGCACGGCCTCTTCTTGATTTTCATCTTCTTGATTTTCATTTTATGATTGACCAGAAAGAAAATTCTTTCAATACATGTTCGTGGGAAAGACACTATGAATAGCACGTGTTCTGTCTTCCCAGTGTGACCACATGACGAGCAATGAGTGGGCGATGGGAGACGGGGAGGGGCAAGCCACGAAAGAACAGCAAGGTGCCGCTTCCCTTTTTGTCTATCGATTGGTTACCGATGACCTCACCCGTGCACGTTTTTGAGGTCAATATATTCCGCAGGCGGTAAGTGTGTGTCTGGAATCACTTGATGTTAGAGCAATCCCTCGGCGCCATCCTCCCCGACTCCTCTCGTAAATCCAGTCTGTGTCTCCTCCTCGTTATTGTGTTCCCTGTTACGGTTTCCTTTCATGCCCTCCCCACTTGACATTCTTCATTTGCTCGAAGTCATTATCTGGAAGAGAACGTTTACAATTTCCCCCCCCCCAACTCTCTGTCAGGGGCCACCATTTTCAACGAGATGACAGCTTGGTATGTTGCCTACAACAGTGGCCTCGGTGGCTTTGATCTGAATCAAGCATCAATTTATCCGCTTTCAATCTTAGCAACTTTCCTGTGCTTATTGGGAGAGACGGGGGGAAAGGGAATCAGGAGAGGAGGGAGGGAAGGGAAGGGCTTGAATTCGAAACTAGACAGACCCAGGGTGCATCCCTCTCGTTTCTGGCGTTGAACCAAGCCAAGCCTACGAATTTCACTTTACGTCGCGAGCATATTTATATTTTTTCCCCGCGAGCGGGCCGTGTTATGTTGCGTAATGAAAGGAGGCACGGAATAGACACGAGGGAGGAGGGATATATTAAAAATGAAGCAATTTGCTTGAGTTCTGTCTTTTTTTTCTTCTTTTTGGCATATCTTATTCTTTTTTTATTATCTCAAGCAGTTACCGTTCTCTTCAATTATTTCAACGATTCCAGTAGCTTAAATGGAATGAAATTCAATTACTTTTTACGCCCGCTTGCCAAAGCGGCAGGAAATAGAACGAGGGGAGGGAGAGGCGTTAGTTCTTTTTTGGCATCGTAACGATCACACTTGTTGGCGTTGCAGCCACTAAGCTCTCTCTTTCTCTCTCTCTCTCTCTCTCATTCTTAATCTCTTGATCTCTTGATCTCTTGATCTCGTGATCTTTTGATCTCTTGACCTCTCTCTTGATCTCTTGATCTCTTGATCTCTCTTCCTCTCTCTCTTTCTCTTTCTCTCTCTTCAAAGAGCACATCACCTGTCTTCTGTTTTTGGGTGGATTTGCCGTTTGCTTTTGCGCTCCTTCTTGTACATGCAGCTTGCGAAGGAACACGAACATCACGTTAGCAGCTCGGAACGAACCAGTTTCTTCTCCTTCTCCCGACTTCGGTTGCTTCTTTAAGCGATGAATGCTGCACTTGACGACACGCCACGCTTTGGGCCGGCAACACATAATGCTGATGCTGGAACTGAGTGCTACGGGTGGAGAGTTGGCCTGGCAGGACTCGGCGAGAATGCCCGTCTCTGATGCCCCCGAGCTCAATAACACGGCGGCAGCAAGCACCACATCATCACCCCTCTCTGTGCATGCTCTGGGCCACCATTTCCATACTGCACACCAACTCTTCCAACTTCCACCCTCACGCAATTAACAAAGGAATCTAGGTAATCTACGAAGGATAATGAGCGGCGAGGCAAGGCAGGGGAGCATGTGATTTTTTGGCTGATCTAGCCAGGCCACCAAGAGGAGAAGCGAGCGAGGAAGGTTCTTAATATGGGTGTGACGTGGGGAGGAGCTGCTGCCCTTTGGCCAGCCTCTATGCCACACCTACTTCTCTTCTGCTGTGCACCGTATAACCCTGCCGCTGCGAGCCGTATGAGTCTTATTTGCCTCGGACGGAGAGTGTACATGTCGGGAGAAAGGAGGCCTCTGCGTCGATCGTCGTAACTGCTTTCTAAATTTCCACACCGCCGCTTCCCACCCTCCATACCCCACAGACCAACCCACTCCAATCCCCCCAAGCACCACTCACGCTCTATAATATGGGTGAGCCCAGCGGCAAGGCTGACGATGGTGTCCCTCCCTCCGCGGCGGACGATGGGGCCAACGGCGTGCCGGGCGCCGTGCCTGAGGGCGGCAAGAAGCGCAGCCCCAACCGTTTAATTGTCGACGAAGCCACCAACGATGACAACAGGTAAGCAAGGCATGAGGGACAAGCACATAAAAGGGAATGGATGGAGGGAGTGCGTGTGGGTGTTGTTCAGGGAAGGGAAAGAAAGCCTTTCGTTGACTTCTGCGGACGACCCTCTCCGTTGCAGCACGTCTCCCGTCATCTCATCCCTCCCTCCCTCCCTTCCGTCGTCCTTCCGTAACTCAGTGTCATTGGTCTCTCTGCAGCCAAGATGGAGGAGCTGAACCTCTTCCGCGGAGACACCGTTTTAGTCAAGGGCAAAAAGGGTGAGTGGACCAGGGAGGGAGGGAAGGAGAAAAGGAAAGATGGAGGAAAGGAGGAAAGGAAGGAGGGAGGGAGAGAGGGAGGGAAGGAGTTACGTTCTTTTTTGCTTCTCGACTCGTCCAAATATTTACATCCTTTCTCTTTCCCTCTTTCCCTCTTTTCGTCCTTCCATCGACCAGGGCGCTCCACTGTGTGCATCGTCTTGACAGAGGAGGCCACAGAGGACTGTAATGTCCGTATGAACAAGGTGAAGAGAGCGGGAGGGAGGGCGGGAGGACAGGAGGAAAGGAGGGAAACGCAGAAGATCAGCTGTCGAGACGATATCACTCACCTTGTCTCTTTCACGGTGTTTCTCGGGGGCACAGGTCGTCCGCAAGAACCTCCGTGTCCGCCTGGGGGATCTGGTGACGCTCTCCCCCTGCTCAGACGTGCCTTATGGGAAACGGGTCCACATCCTCCCCCTCGACGACACCATCGAAGGTACCTCCGACCCTCCCTCCCTCCCTCCCTTCCTCCCTCCCTCATTCCTTCCCTCCCTCCTTCCTTCCCCTCTCGTAAAGCCCCCCTGTGAGACACCACGCAACCAACCAACTCCACGGCCCCCATCCCCCCCTTCCTTCCCGTCCTCCTCCCCTTCGACCCACCCATCGACCCTCCCCCCCTCCCTTCCCCCCTCCCTCCCTCCTCCCCTCCCTCCTTCAGGCGTGACCGGCAACTTGTTCGACGTGTACCTGAAGCCCTCCTTCCTCGAGGCGTATCGGCCCGTCACCAAGGGCGACCTCTTCCTCGTCCGACAGGTGGGTGCTCCTTCCTTCTTCCCTCCCTCCCTCCCACCCCCACTGCTCATATACTCACCCACCACCAACT